>Ga0268266_10003396_pt1 | contig 15944 bp, 14 predicted proteins | sample KBSS13metaG_FD_190356 | JGI IMG/M metagenome (GOLD analysis project Ga0268266, IMG submission 190356) | Switchgrass rhizosphere microbial communities from Kellogg Biological Station, Michigan, USA - KBS S1-3 metaG (SPAdes) (version 2) | ecosystem: Host-associated > Plants > Roots > Rhizosphere...
CGGTGCTCGTGCGCGCGATCGCGCCGATCGCGGGCCTTCCCGACGATCCCACCGTCGGTCGCGGGCCGGGCAAGGTCACGCGCGCGCTCGCGATCGATCGCCGGCACGATCGCCGCGACCTCGCGAATGGCGCGCTGTATGTCGCGGCGCATGTCACGCCGCCGAGGATCGCGACCGGACCGCGGATCGGCGTCGACTACGCCGGCACGTGGGCCAAGCGCAAGCTCCGGTTCTGGTGGCCGGGCCACGCCAGCGTCAGTCGGTCGCCGCGGCCTTGAGCGCGTCGACGCGGCGCAGCCGCTCGCGATACAGGACCTCGCCGAGCCGCTTGCGACCGGAGCTCTTCGCGAGCCGGTAGTGCACGTGCGGGCCGGCCTCGACGGTGACGAGCTCGGTGACGCGCGGTACGCCGAGCTCTTTCAGCCACCGCTCGATATCCGGCGCCATCGCGCGATCGTTGGCGAGCCACACGACGGTCTTGTGCTGCGTGAGCCGCAGCGTGGCCTTTTGCGCGCGCAGGTAGATCGACAGCTCGACGTGCCCGTTGTGGATCAGCTCGTCGTCGTGGTCGTCGAGGAAGCGCAGGATCTTCTTCACGTTGGTGCGCGACGTCAGCCACACGTCGGTGGTCGGCGCGTTCTCGAAGTGATCGAGCACGCGAACCTCGAGGTTGTCGGCGGCCGGCGCGCGCTCGAGCATGCCCATGAACAGATCGACCAGGTGATCGCGATCGACCTGGGCCTCGACGACGTAGAGCTCCTCGCTGGTGTGCTCGATCCAGCCGGCGCCAGCGCGCGCGACCCCGGCGTTGCCCTGGATCGCGGGCAACACGCCGAGCGGGAACTTGAACGCGGCGAGCGGCGGCGCGTCGCCGAGCCGCACGACATGACCTTTGCCCACGGACTCGCCGAGCGGGATCTCGTCGGCGGTGGCCGGATCGACCGCGATCGGCTCGCTGTGGGGATACGCGTGCTGCGCTTCGGCGATCGCTTGCCCGGTGTGCTCGCCCGACGCGAGCGCGACCTGCGGTGCGCCGGTCGGCAGCGCGAGCGCGACTCGGTGCCAGCTGCGGGTTGCCACTCGTCAGATGTTGTACCTCAGAAATCAGTCCCGAGCGCGATGCCGAACGCGAGCGCGGAGATCGTGGTGTCGACGGTGTCGTACGCGCCCTGGAACCGATAGAAATCCTCGTCGGCCTCGACGAACAGCGCGCCGACGATCGGGCAGTGCCCGAGATGGGTGTGGCCCGCGAGCTGGAGGCCCGCGCCGCCGCCGAGCCCGTTGCCGGCGAAGCCGTCGCCCACGCCGCGCATCGCGCGACCGCGCAGGTACATCGAGAAGTGCTGCGACACCGGCTGGACGTAGCGCACGCCGAGCGCGAGAGCGGTGAAGCTGTTGGCCGAGCTCTCGAGCCCGTCGACGATGTACTGGAGCTCGAGTCCCCAGTCGCCGAGGCGCACGCCGACGTGGAGCTCGCTCTGCGCACCGCCGCCCGCGACCGGCCCGCCGCTATCGGTGAAGTAGGCGCCGTCGGCGTGGGCCGCGCTCGCGAGCACGCACAGGATGAAAACCGAGCGCATGCCGGCGTGCTCAGCAACGCCGGTGCCGCGGCACCGACCCTGCGATCAGCGAGTTAGCGCCGGCGCGATCGACGGCGAGCACGCCGACCGCGACATCGCTGTCGCGACGCTAGTCCTGCACCGGGTTCTGGTACTGGAGCACCACGATCGTGACCTTGCCCTCGACGAGCCCGCCGTAGCCGTACGCCGTCTGCACGCCGCTCGCGACCGAGAACGCGGTGCCGAACTGCGCGTCGGTCGACACGAAGATGCCCGACGCCGTCGTCGAGCCGCCCGCCGTGAACGCGGTGCGATCGGCCGACAGGTACCGGATCGTGCCCGAGGTCGGCGCGACCGTCTGGTTCGCGATCGGGTTGCCGAGCGGATCGAGCACGATGCCGACCACGAGCCCGGCGTCGGGGAACTCGGGCTCGCCGAGCGCGGTCAGGATCTGATCGAGCGTCGACTTCGCGAGCCGCCAGCCGTCGAGCGCGAACGTCGTCGGCGTCGGATTCGCGGGCGCGATGCACGACAGCGTGGCCGTGGTCTGCGCGCCGTCCTCGAGAACCTCGAGGCACGGCGAGGTCAACGTCGTCGCGATGTCGGCGCTCCAGGCGGGCACCGGGCCCACGACCGTGCGCGCGAGCGGAAATGCCTCGGCCGAATCGAGCACGTACTCGGTCTGGGTGCCGACCGTGGTCGCCTTGGGTTGACCGACCGAGACCGTCAGCTCGTCGCCGAGTGTCGGCGGCACCGTGACGTCGGTATCGAAGTCGTCGACGGTGGCCGACACGTCGATGATCGGGCCGCCCGAGCAGCTCGCGTTGTCGACCTGCGAGATGTCGACGCAGCCGAGCGCGACGAACGTGTCGGGATCGCCCGGGTGATAGAACGCGCGGCCGCCGATCGCCGGGTCGGGCGGGCATTCGGTGGCCGACGACTGCGTGCACGGCTCGTCGGCGCCGATCGGGAAGCCGGCGGCATCGAACTCGACGCCCGTCGGGCACTGGAGCTTGCCGGTCATCGGGTCGACCGTCGTCGCCGAGAGCGGGAACACGACGATGTCGACCTCGAGCGTTTCATCCGGAATCGACTGGATCGGGTCGGTCAGATCGACGCCGGCGATCGCGCACAGGTTGGGCTGGCCCATCAGCTCCTTGCACTCCGAGATGTACGGTGACCCGGCGTCGTCGGGGCTGTAGACGCGGATGCTGACGGCCGAGAGGCACGGCAGCGCGACGTCACTGCACGACGCGGCCTTCATCGTCGGGCTCGCGAAGCACGCGTCCTCGGGCCCGTCGGTCACGCCGAACGTGAGCGTCAGCGGCGGCTGGCTGCACGCGCCGAGGGCGACCAAGAGGATCGCGGCGCGTTTCACATGCCGCTCATGATGTCGGGATTGATCGTCACGCTCTGATCGCGGCGCGCGTACAGGATCACGCCGACGATCACGGCCGCAAGTCCCACGGCCGCCGACGCTTGCACCCAGCGCCGCGAGTACCACGGCTCCTCGGGCGTCGGCATCGGCTTGCCGATCGAGATCGACGGTGCCCCCGACTCGGGCGCTACCTTGGGTGGCGGCGCCGGCGCGAGCCCTTCGAGCATCGTCTCCGGCTTCTGATCCGTGTAGAGCTGAGGCGGCGAGAACCCGGGCGCGCGATCGCGCCAGGTCTCCCACTGGAGCTTGCCGTCGGGGCGCTTCGAGATCATCACGACGTCGCCGACGCCGAGCAGCGACGCGAGCTGCTGGATCGCGCCCGCGCGTGCGGCGTCGTCGCCCTTGGTCACGGCCCGCGACAGCGCGAGCCGCGTGCGCTGGACTTGCAGCGCGGGCGTGGCCGGCGCGTCGGGGATCTCGACCTGCGCCTTGCCCGCCACGCGCACCGCGATACCGGTCGTCACGCGATCGACGCCGGACAGCACGATGTAGTGGTCGCCGGGCGCGACGTCGAACGTGCTGGGGGCATCGCCGACGTCCTGACCATCGATCCACGCCCGCCCGGTGCCGTGGATGGTCAGCTTCTCGGACTTCGGCGCGTCGGTGGTGGCGTGGTTGAACGCGTCGATGATGTCGGGCGGATAGCGCGCCGGATCGAGCGTCGTCGTCGGATCGAGCCGGTGGGTGAGCACGAACGCGCGTTCGACGCCGGCCGCGTCGTGCTCGAGCAGCGCGAGGCCTTCGAGCAGCGTCAGCTCGGCGTACAGGGCGCGGACTTCGTCGGTCGGCGTGACCGCCTGGAGCTCGAGCTCGCCGTAGCCGGCTTCCATCTCCGCGGCCTTGGCGTCGTAGCTCACGAACAGCTGGCGGTCGGCGAGCGCGCGGTGGTTGCGGGCGCTCTCGATCCGGTCGTGGTCCTCGTCGAGGAGGGTCCCGGTCAGGTAGACCTCGAGCTCGCGGCGATCGAGCCGGCGGAGCACGTTGCTGCGGTTGAGCGTCCGGTAGATGCTCGCCGACAGGTCCTCGACGGCCGTGTCCTCGGAGAGGTCGATGACGGCAACCTGGCGCCGGGGCTGATCCTCGGCGAAACCGACCCGGGCCATCATCAAGACGGCACAGATCGCCACCGAAGCCGGCACACGGGGCCTCATTCCCTTACTATAGGCCACCTTTTGGGGAAGGGGCTTTCCGACCGCCGTATGGACGAGCCACTGCAGAAATCCCTCGAACGCTACGACGTCCTCGACCGCATCGCGGTCGGCGGGATGGCCGAGGTATTTCTGGCCAAGGCCTACGGCGCCCACGGCTTCGAGAAGACCATCGCGATCAAGCGGATCTTGCCCGACCTCGCCCGCGACCCCGAGTTCGAGGCCCGGTTCATCGCCGAGGCAAAAGTGGCCGTCAAGCTGTCGCACGCCAACGTGGTCCAGGTCTTCGACTTCGGCCGCATCGGCGAGTCGCTGTTCATCGCGATGGAGTACGTCGACGGGCTCGACCTCGCGGCGCTGCTCCGCAAGTTCAAGGACGAGGGCCGGCTCGTGCCGCTGCCGGCGGCGTTCCACATCGCGATCGAGATCATTCGCGCGCTCGACTTCGCGCACCAGCACAACGTCGTGCACCGCGACATCTCGCCGTCGAACATCCTGATCTCGCGCGCGGGCGAGGTGAAGATCGGCGACTTCGGGATCGCGGTCGCCGCCTCGCCGCACAAGGCCAGCGCCCCGGGCAAGCGCAAGATCATGGGCAAGTGGCGCTACATGTCGCCCGAGCAGGCGCGCGGCGACACGCTCGACACGCGCAGCGATCTGTTCTCGGCCGCGAGCGTGCTGTTCGAGCTGTTCACCGGCGCCAAGCTGTTCCCCGGCGACGAGGCCGAGGACATCATCAAGAACATCGAGACGATGCCGATCCCGCGAGCGAGCTCGATCCGCTCGGGTTTGCCGTCGCGGCTCGACGAGATCCTCGCCGGTCCACTCGCGCGCAAGCCGAACGATCGCCCGAACCGCCCGACGGTGGTGCTGCGCTCGCTGATCGAGCTGTCGTACGAGTCGAGCATCATGGCGACCGCGCTCGACGTCGCCGAGGCCGTCGCGTCGGTGCTGCCCGCCAAGCGGATCTCCGGCGCCGGCCAGCAGCTCGACGACGTGATCCGCAAGCAGCTCGGCCAGGCCGAGAAGAGCGTCGCGCGGCGCACTGCGGTCACCGACGGCAAACCGGCGAGCACCGAGACGCTCGAGCGCGACTTCGCCGCGCGCGAGCGTTCTACCGCCTCAGCCGGCGAGGCTGGCGAGCGCGGCGAGCACTCGACGGGCCTGTTCCGCAAGATCGGCGACGACGGCGTGTCGCGGCTCGAGGAGATCGATCCGACCGAGGTCAAGCGCGAGGGCGAGGTCATCGGCGCGGATACCGGCCTGCATCGCATGCTGTCGAAGCTCGATCCCGATCGCCGCACCGAGCCCGGCGCACCGCCGACCGGCGCGGTGCCGAAGACCGAGCCGCTGGCGCCCGACGTCTCGCGCTCGCACACCACGTTCACCGGCGGCTCGCGCACGAGCACGTGGCTGGCCGCGGCCGGCATCGTCGTGGTCGGCGGCGCGGCTGCCACCTACTTCTTCGCGACGCGCGAGCACGCCCCGGTCGTGGTCGCGCCGGCACCTGCCGACGCCGCGGTCCCCGAGCAGTTCGGCGTGCTCAAGATCGATCCGATTCCGGACGGCGCGCTCGGCACGATCACCGGCCGCGACGGCATCCCGCACAAGTTCGGTCCGACCTCGCACGCGCAGGTCACGCCGTTCAAGGTGTCGGCGAACGAGAAGCTGCATATCCACCTCGAGCTGCCCGGCTACCTGCCCGACGACCAGGATCGCACCGTGCAGCCCGGCGAGACGATGGTGATCGCGCCGCGGCTCGAGAAGGCACACGCGACGCTGCACGTGGTGACCACGCCGCCTGGCGCGCAGGTCTCGGTCGACAAGAAGCTGCTCGGCGCGACTCCGCTCTTGCGCGACGACCTCGACGCCGCGACCGGCGCCGAGATCGCGATCACGCTCGCCGGTTACGACACCGCGCGCCACACGATCGATCTCACGATCGGCCAGACGACCGAGCTCGACGAGACGCTCAAGCCCGCACAACGCTACGGCTGGATCGATCTGTCGGTGACCAACGGCTGGGGCGACGTCTACTTCAAGGGCGCCAAGATCGGCACGACGACGGTCACGCACGCGTCGCATCTGCGGCTGCCGGTCGGCACGCAGACGCTGCACCTGATCAACACCGGCCACAAGCCGCCGATCGAGTGGAACGTGACGTGCGAGGTCTCCGACGGCGAGACCCACAAGTGCTCGACGAAGCGGCCCGGCTAGCGATTACTCGCGAGCTCCGATCGTGAGGCCGAGATCCTTGCCGTCGGTCGAGCGCATCAGCATCGCGTGCCCCGCCCAGTGATACGTCGTCGACGCGAGCAGCTTGTCGTTCGAGTTCTCGCTCGTCGTCTTCGGCTGGCCCCAGCGCTTGGTGAACGCCGCGATGATGTCGTCGGCCTTCGCCGGGTCGAGCATCGAGACCACGAAGTGGAGCTCGTTCGAGTCGAACACGCCGACGAGCATGCGCCCCGCCACGAACGCGTCGGGGTGCATCACCTCGTTGTACGGCAGCATCAGCGTGTGCTTGTCGCCGTCGTCGTCCCAGGCGAGCTCGGGATGCAGCTTCTTCGCGTCGTCGTAGCTCTTCGCCGCGATCATCGAATCGAGCAGATCGATCTCCTTGTCGAACGGCATGTAGCCGGTGAACTGGAGCCACGGGCCGCGGTCGTTCGTCACGAGCTGCGCGCACCAGCCGCTCTGCGCGTCGTACCAGGCGGTCTTGTCGCCGGTCTTCGTGCCCGGCCCCCACGCCTTCGCGATGATCGGCAGCGCCTGCGGCGGCAGCGCGTAGGAGACCTCGTAGAGCTTGTTGTCGACGAAGTCGAGATGCTCGACGGCACCGTCGTAGTCGACGTCGGTCGCGTTCGCCACCGCGAGCGAGCGCTTGGTGGCGGCGCGCACCGCATCGAGCGGCATGCCGATCGCGAGCTTCGCGAGCTCGCCGGGCGGCGCGATGGCCTTGCCGAACATCGCCTCGAGCGGCTTGTGCGGGTGGAACGCGATCGTGCAGAACGGCGGCAGCGGCGTCTCGTCGGTGCCGCGGCCGCAAAACAGCCGCGCGCGCCAGCCGGTCGTCACGTTGCGCCACGCGAGCTGCTCGTGCTCGGCGCGATCCGGCTCGGCATCCGGCGGTCCCCACGCGGCGGTGAGCACGTCGCGCGCGTCGCTGCCGGCGTAATCGGCGTAGGCCTCGACGACCACGTTGTCGACGGCGACCGCGTACAGCTTGATGTTCTTCGCCGGCTTGTCGAGCAAATAGCCGTGACCGTCGTCTTCGGCGGCGCCGGGCACGACGGCCTTGAGCTCGTCGACGGTCATGCCGAGCCGGACCTTCGCGAGGATGCCCGGCGGCTCGACGCGCGTGCCGAAATACTCGCTGGCGGAGCGCTTGTGGCAGCCTCCCAGCATCGCGATCGCGGCAACGACGAGGCAGCGGTTCATCGCTTCTTCTTTCTCACGAGCTCGATCGTGACATCGCCGGCGAGCTTCGTGCGGCACGCGAGCCGGACCTTGGTGATGTGATAGACGTTGCCGAGGTGCTTGGTCTCCTCGTCGGTGTACGGCGTGAGGCTCTCGGCGCCCGCGACGATCCGCACGCGGCACAGTCCGCACGTGCCCTTGCCGACGCACGCGGTGTCGATCCCGGCCGCGAGCTTGGCGCCCGCCTCGAACAGCGTCGTACCGGCGGCAACCTCGACCACCAGAGACGGTGCATCACCGCTCCTGATGGTCACGACGGGCATCGCCGCAGCATACAATGCCGCGATGCGATGCTGGGTTTGGGTGCTAGCACTGGCGGCCTGTCAGGCGCACGACCGCGAAGTCCCCGCAGATGCCCCCGAGGAACCCGGCCCGGAGGCCGTCGTCGTGTCGCCGCCGGCCAACACCGGGTCCGACGAGCCGCCGACGCCGAGCGTGCACGTGTCGTTCGGATCCGACGTCACCGTACCCCTCACCCCGCCCGGCCGGCTTCCGCACCTCGCACCGCTCGGCGGCCTGTCGTTCGAGATCCTCGACGCGGCGAACGATCGACGCATGCCGGGCAAAGTGACGATCAGCGGCGTCGGCAGCACCAAAGACCCGAAGTTCTCGAAGGACATCGGCGTCGAGAACGAGGCCGGGCTCGAGGCGTACAACCGCGTGTTCTCGGTGTCGGGCGTCGGCGTGATCGCGCTGCCGTTCGGCACGTATCGCATCACGGTGAGCCGCGGTCCCGAGTGGACGATCGAGCAGCAGAAGATCACCGTGCGTGCGGCCGGCGCCGAGCTGCACGCGAAGCTGTCGCACGTCGTCGACACGCCGCACTGGGTCTCGGGAGACTTCCACGTCCATGCCGCGAGCTCGCCCGACTCGCGCGTGCCGATGCGCGATCGCGTCTACGAGTTCATCTCCGACGGCGTCGATCTCATCGTGTCGACCGACCACAACGTCGTCGCCGACTACAAGCCGGTGATCGCCGACATGCACGTCGAGCACCTGCTCGCATCCGCGACCGGCGACGAGATCACGACCAGCGACTGGGGCCACTTCGGCGCGTTTCCGCTGCCGTCCGAGATGGCGGCGACCGGTCACGGCGCGATTCCCGTCGAGGGGCTCGCGCCGACCGACATCTTCGCGGCGGTGCGCAAGACCGCGCCCGATGCGCTGATCGACGTCCATCACCCGCGGCTCGAGAAGCAGATCGGCTACTTCTACCTCGGCGGCTTCGACGACACGCGCGACGAAGCGAGCCGGCCCGGCTTCTCGTACGACTTCGATGCGATCGAGGTGCTCAACGGCTACCAGGACACGAACCGGCGGACGATCGACCGCGTGATGCGCGACTGGTTCGCGCTGCTCGATCGCGGCCACCTCGTCACCGCGACCGGCAACTCCGACACGCACCACCTCGACTACAACATCGGCGGCTATCCGCGGAACTACGTCGCCGTCGACAACGACGACCTCGCGACGCTCGATCCGAAAGCGATCGCCGCGGCGGTCAAGGCGCACCACAGCTTCTTCACGACCGGCCCGATCGTCGACGTGCACGTCGGCAGCGCGGGCATGGGCGACCTCGCGCCCGCGCCCGGCGGCAAGGCGACCATCGACGTTCACGTGCGCGCCGCGCCGTGGGTCAGCGTCTCGCGCGTGATCATCTACGTCGCCGGCAAGCCGGTGCGCCGGTTCGAGCTGCCGAAGCTACCGACGCGCGGCCCGCTCGCAGCGATCACGCCGGTCGAGCGCTTTCATCAGAGCTGGGCGTTCACCGTGCCCAATGACACGTACGTCGTGGTGCGCGTCGAAGGCGACGGCTCGCTATCGCCAGTCGTAGGCGGCGGCAAGGACGTCACCGTGTTCCCGTTCGCCGTCACCAACCCGATCTTCCTCGACGTCGACGGCAACGGCCAATACGACCCGGTGCTGCCGCACGGCGCGCACGAGGCGAAGTCGAAGTAGCCGTCAGGTCGGCCGCAGCGCTTCGCGGTTGCGCAGCATCGCGATCGTGGTCTCGACGCGCTCGGGCTTGCCCCAGTCGCTCCATTCGACGCCGTCGAGCTCCATCGCCGCGAGCCGGCCGGTCGAACGCTCGAGCACGTCGCGCGAGAAGCTGATCGGCAGGAGCGCGCGATAGATGTATTCGAGAGCATCGTCCTCGTCGGGCGTGTCGACGAGCGGCACGAACGAATCGAGGATGTCGATCATGTGCGGCTCGGCGGTGCGCGCGAGCTCCCACAGCGCGTGCACGCTGCCGCACACGACCATCGTGTTCCACAGGGCGCCCTTGCGGCTCAGCTCGCCGGCGCTCCGCACGTCCGGCTTCTCGACGAACGAATCGACCGCGCGCACGTGCGGGACCTCGACGACGCGCGCGCCGACCGACAGGTAGCCGAGCTCGGGATCCGGCTCGCTCGGCTTCACGCCGAGGATCACGACCGCCTCGCGCAGCTTCGATGCGACCGAGCGCGCGACCGCGAGCTGCTCGACGTACTTCTTGGCCGGCGCGACGTAGTGATCCGTCGGCGAGATCGTGACGACCGCGTTGGGATGCCAGCGCTTGATCATCGACAGCGCGACGTAGATCGCGAGGCCGGTATCGCGCGACGCGGGCTGGCGCACCACGTGGTCGCAGCGCCCGGCGAGCTGTGGCGCCGCGAGCTCCGAGTGGTTCGTACCGATCACCGTCATCGTGCGCGACGTCGGCGAGAGCTCGATCAAGCGATCGAGCGTGTGCTCGAGCATCGTGCGCCGACCGAGCAGCCGGCAGTATTGCTTCGGCGTGTGCAGCCCGAACCGGCGGGCGACATACGCGGCCAGCCGAGTGCCTTCGCCGCCGGCGAGCGCGAGGTTCCAGTCCAGTCCGGTGCTCTCGCTTTCGACCGGCTGCGTTCGAGACGTTCTGTAGTGCTCGGGCGACATCGTTTTCTGCGCGCGCAGCTATGCGGAATCCGTGCCGCGGCGCGGTGGCCTTGCCACGAAAATCGTGCGCTCGCGCTCTTGCGGAGCGAGCGGGAGCGTCATCGCGAGCGCGCGCGCACGTTCGGAGCGACGAGAGAGCTGCTACTCCCGGCCGGGATTCGCCAGGCCGAGCCGGTGAAGCATCTTGTGAATCGACATGCGGTCGATTCCGGCCGCGCGCGCTGCGGCTGAAATATTCCCGTCGTGCTGTGCGAGCAGCCGCGAGATGTACCGGCGCTCGAACTCGCTGATCACGGTCTGCTTGGCGTTCTTGAACGGCACGCTGACGTCGACGGGCACCGTCATCTGGCCTTCGGTCGACGTGGCGGTCTGCGACGGCGTCACGGTGATCGACGGCTCCGAGCGCGGCGTGGGCGCCGGCGCGCGACGCAGCGCGTCCTCGCTGTCGGGCGTCTCGGCGAGCAAGACGGCTCGCTCGATCACGTTGCGGAGCTCGCGCACGTTGCCTGGCCAGTCGTGCTTGACCATCAGGTCGATCGTCTCTTGCGCGATCGACGCGACCTCGCCGCCCGGCGTCGTCGCCAGAATATGCTCGATGAGCAGCGGCAGATCGTCTTTGCGCTCGCGCAGCGGCGGCACGTGAATGCGCGCGACCGCGAGCCGGTAATACAAATCCTCGCGGAACCGGCCGCGGTTGACCTCGACGCCGAGGTCGCGGTTGGTCGCCGCAACGATGCGCACGTCGACCTCGATCGTCTTGGCGCCGCCGACGCGACGAACTTCCTTGCGCTCGAGCACGCGGAGCAACTTCGGCTGCATCGCGAGCGGCAATTCGCCGATCTCGTCGAGGAATACCGTGCCGCCGTGCGCGCGCTCGAACGCGCCCGCGTACGAAGCGGTCGCACCGGTGAACGCGCCGCGCTCGTGACCGAACAGCTCGCTCTCGATCAGGTTCGGCGGGATCGAGCCGCAGTCGAGCACGACGAACGGTCCGTCCTTGCGTGCGGAATGATCGTGCAGCGCTTCGGCCACCAGCTCCTTGCCGGCGCCGGTCTCGCCGGTGACGAGCACGGTCGTGTCGGTGCGTGCGAGCTTCTCGAGCCGTGCGAACAGCTCGCGCATCTTGACCGACCGGCCGATCATCGAGCCGAACTTGTCGGTGTCGGCGAGCTCGATCTCGACGGATTCGCCGAGCGGATCGAACTTGAGCCGCGTGCTGCCGAGCGCGATCTGCGCGCCGCTGGTGATGTAGACGTCGTTGATGCGCAGGCTCGACACGTAGGTGCCGTTCGTCGAGTCGAGGTCGCGCAGCCGGTAGCCGCGGTCGTCGAGCCGGATCTCGCAGTGCAGACCGGAGACCTTCGAGTCCGAGAGCTGGACGTCGTTGCCGCGCCTCGCGCCGATGCGGATCACCGCGGCTTCGACGTCGCGAACCAGCCCGGCATCGGGCCCGCTCACCACCTCGACACGACAGCGTCGAAGCCGCGCGCTCGTCACACGCCCGCCGACGTACGTGACCCATGTACCGCTGCGCAGGTCGTCGACCGGCATGTCGCGGCACACTACCACAGTGGTGGTACCGTCCAGCCGATGATCCCTGCCGACCTCGTGCGCTGCTCGGAGCTCGACAGCGCGTGGACCCATCGCTCGGCGGGCGCGCGTTTGGACGCGGTGCGGCGCGCCGGCCGTGCGCTTCACGATCGCCTCGTCGCGGGCGGCGCCGCGCAACGCGTCCGGACCGCGGACATCGCGACGTTCCCGTATCCGACGAAGTTCGGCCTCCAGGGCGTGGCGTCGTCGCCGGTGCCGTTCCTGTTCATGAAGAACCGAATGCACCTCGTCGAGGTGGCCGCGCACGGTCGGACCGTGTCGATCCTGGTCAACCCGACCGACGCCGAGCGCAGCGCCGCCGCGCCCTACTTCGCGCGCCTGGCCGAGCGCTACGGCCAGACGGCGCAGCGCGTGCTGGGCAAGGTGCACAACACCGTTCCCGACGCGCTCGCGAGCTGGGGTGTCGCCCCCGAGGCGATCGACTACGTCACGTTCGATCACCTGCACGTCCAGGACGTCCGCGGCTTGCTCGCGCCCGGCCCGGGCGGCCGCGCCTTCCTGCCCAACGCGCGGCTGCTCGTCCAGCAAGGCGAGCTCGACACGCTCGCGCGGCTGCACCCGCTGCAGGCCGAGTGGTACATCCCGGAATGCCTCGCCGGCGTGCCTGCCGACCGCGTGATCGCGCTCGACGGCGACTACGCGATCGGCGCCGGCTTCGCGCTGGTCCGCACGCCGGGCCACACGGCCGGCAACCACACGCTCGTGTTCGTGACCGCGCGCGGCGCGTGGACCGTGAGCGAGAACGGCATCTGCCTCGACGCGTACGTGCCCGGGCTCAGCGCGATCCGCGGCGTCGCTCGCCACGCGCGCGATCAGGGCGTCGAGTGCATCTTGAACGCGAACACGCGCGAGGGCTCGCTCGATCAGTACACGTCGATGGTGCTCGAGAAGACGCTCGCGTCGCCGGTGGCCGATCGGCCGGAGCTGCCGCAGCATCTGTCGTCGTCGGAGCTCGTGCCGCACTTGCTCGCGCCAGGCCTGCGCCCGACGATCGCGCTCGATGCGCCGAGCTAAGGCGCCGCCGAGCCGGCCGCCGCCGGCGGATGCGGCATCATCGCGAACTTGAGGACTTCGTCGGTCCGCTTGTGCTCGCTGTCGCGCTGGTCTTTCGTGAGCTGCTTGTCGCACGCGTTCAGGTCGGCCTGGCTGTGCGACTTCGCGATGCAGTCGATCACCGGCTGCGCCCAGTGATCGTCGACGCACGCCTGCGTGAGCACGCGCGTCATCTCGGGCGCGATCCGCTCGACGTTCGCGATCGCGTTGGCCGGCATCGTCGTGCGCGCGTGCTCGATCATCGCACCGACGCCGTCGGAGATCGCCGTCTTGCAGTCGGGCTTGCCGCCGCACGCCGCCGCGACCACCGCGAGACAGATCCACACACGCATGTCGCCGATTAGACAACTTGGCAGCGCCACGTGCCAGAGGGGCACTCGGAAGGCGGCTTGGTGCCTCGAAATCGCAGGTTTGCGCGGGCGCGCCCGTTGCTATGGTGAGCCGCAATGTCCGTGATCGTGTCGCTGCTCCGCATGATGAGCCTCCGGGACGCCGAGGCGCTCACCCTCGAGACGGGAAAGGTCCCGAACCTGCGCCGGCGCGGCAACGTCGAGGCGATGTCGATGCCGGCGCTCGATGCGCAGCTGCTCGAGGACTTCATCGCGCCGCTGGTGACCGGCAAGTCGCTCGCCGACGGGCCGCTGATGGTGAGCTTCGCCGACGACGAAGGCATCGCGTATCCGATCACGATCGAGCGCGGCGCGAGCGGGCTGCGCGTGGTCGCGCGGCGCGGCGCGAAGCCGGCGGCGCCCAAGCCCAAGCCGCCCGAGCCGGTGGCCGCCGCAGCACCGGTCGCGGCCAAACCGAAGATCGCTGCGCCGTCCGTCGACGTCGAGCCGACCGTCGCGGTCGTCGACCACGGCGCGATCCGCGAGCGGCTCGCGCAGCTGCTCGCACAACCGATCGCGATGGGCGTCGAGCGGCGCGCCGCGGACGTGTTCGTGTCGAGCGGCCAGCACGTGCGCGCGAAGATCGACGGCCGGCTCGAGACGCTCGACCTTCATGCCGACGACGACGAGCTCGCCGCATGTGTGGCCGCGCTCGGCGGCACCGCGGATCTGTCACTCGACGTCGGCAACGTGCGCGTGCGTGTCAACGTGTTCGAGCACTCGGCCGGCGCCGCGATCGCCGCGCGCATCATTCGCGATCGCGTGCCCGGGCTCGCGGATCTGGCGCTGCCGTCGGAGCTCGGCTCGATCGTCGAGCTGCGCGACGGCCTCGTGCTCGTGTGCGGCCCGACCGGCTCCGGCAAGTCGACCACGCTCGCGTCGCTGATCGATTTGCTCGACCAGCGCACGGCCGCCCACGTGATCACGCTCGAAGATCCGATCGAGTACCGGTTCACGGCGCGGCGGTGCCTCATCCATCAACGCGAGCTCGGCGTGCACTTCGAGTCGTTCGCGCGCGGCCTGCGCTCGGCGCTGCGCGAGAGCCCCGACGTGATCCTGCTCGGCGAGCTGCGCGATCCCGAGACCATCTCGGCGGCGCTCACCGCGGCCGAGACCGGCCACCTCGTGCTCGCGACGCTGCACGCGCCGAACGCCGCGGGCGCGATCGACCGCATCATCGATGCCTTCACCGAGGCCCAGCAGCGCCAGGTCCGCTCGCAGCTCGCCGGCGTGCTGCGCACCGTCGTCACGCAGTTCTTGCTGCCGCGCCGCGACGGGGGTCGCGCACCGGCCGTCGAGGTCGTGCCGGTGACCAGCGCGGTGTCGAACATCATCCGCAAGGGCGACCTCCACACGCTGCCCACCGCGATCCAGTCGGGCCGCGAGGCCGGCATGATCCCGCTCGAGAAATCGCTCGCGAAGCTGCTCGATGCCGGCGCGGTCTCGGCGCAAGCGGTCAAGCGCATCGCCGCCGACCACGACTTGCTCGCGGCGCTCGCCGGGAAATTGCGATAACGCTATGGTCGCGGCATGAGGCGCATCGCGCTGGTCCTGATCTTCTCCGCCTGCCACATGCCCGGCGTGCAAGGGAGCGGCAAGCCCGCGCACGACGTTCGCCACGTCGGCTCGTTCGATTCGATCGACGTCGGCGGCGCGCTCGACGCCGACATCACGGTCGGCAGCGCGCAGGACGTCACGGTCGACGGCGACGACAACGTCGTACCGCTCGTCCGGACCGAGCTCGAGGGCCACGTGCTGCGCTTGCGAACCAAGGGCTCGTATCACCCGCAGCTGCCGCTGATCGTGCACGTCACGGTCCCGAGCCTGTCGGGCATCGCCGTGTCGGGCGCCGGGCACGTCCGCGCGCAGGGCATCCAGGGCGGCGATCTCGCGCTGAGCGTCGGTGGCGCCGGCGACGTGACCGCGGCCGGCAGCGCGCACCAAGTCACCGTCGATCTGTCGGGTGCCGGTTCGATCGACGCCAGCGCGCTGCACGCCGAGCGCGCGACCGTCAAGGTCGGCGGCGCCGGCTCGGTCGACGTCTACGCGACGCAAAGCCTCTCGGCGACGATCGCCGGCGCCGGCCACGTCCGCTACGACGGCCATCCGGCGCAAATCAACAAGCAGATCTCCGGCGTCGGCTCGCTCGAGGCGCGCTGACTACGGCTTCTTGAACCGCGCGCGGTCGAGGCCGTGGCGCACGGCGAGCGACCACAGGTTCTTGCGATCCATGCCGGCCGCGCGCGCGGCTTGCGCGAGGTTGCCGCGGTGCACGCGCAAGAGCTCGGTGAGATACGCGATCTCGAACGCGTCGATCGTCTCCTGCTTGATCTCGCGAAACGGTCGAGCG
>Ga0268266_10003399_pt1 | contig 15935 bp, 15 predicted proteins | sample KBSS13metaG_FD_190356 | JGI IMG/M metagenome (GOLD analysis project Ga0268266, IMG submission 190356) | Switchgrass rhizosphere microbial communities from Kellogg Biological Station, Michigan, USA - KBS S1-3 metaG (SPAdes) (version 2) | ecosystem: Host-associated > Plants > Roots > Rhizosphere...
CAGGGTCCCCTGCGCAGGATCATAAAGACACGCGCACCCGAAATCGATCGGCAGATGCTCCTCGAGATTGCGCAGCACCACCTGAAAAAGCCGGCGCAGGTCCCGGCGCTCGCCGATGGCCCTGGTGGTCTCATCCAGAAGACTCAAACGCGCGAGTTGCGAGCGCAATTGTTCCTCGTCGCGTTTGCGCTCGGTGATGTCGGTGGAGATTCCGAATATCGCGTTGACCTGGCCGCTCTCGTCGCGCAACGGTGCCTTCACGGAGATATAGGTATGCAGCCCATCTGCCTGCGGTACCGCCTCTTCCGCAAACACGGCGTGGTCCCCTTTGGCGACCCGAACATCCAGCTCGCGGAAAGCGTTCGCGGTGGGCTCTGAAAAAAGATCATGGTCGGTTCGACCGAGGATCTGTGCGCGTGTCAGGTGGAAGATCTGCTCAAACTGGCGATTCACGAGCTGAAATCGCCCGTCCAGGTCCTTCACGTACACAACCGTCTGCGAGTTGTCGATGATGGCCTGCAGCAGCCCATTGACGGACTGCAGTTGCGCGGTGCGCTCGAGTACACGCAGCTCCAACTCTTCGTTGGCGAGTCGCAGCGCCTCCGCAGAACGCGCGATCGTCGACTGCAGTCGGGCATCAATGACGGAGAGCAGAAGGGTTGAACCGAGGATGAGAAACGTAAACATGGCGATCGTGATGGCGAGCCAGTTGGCATCCAGGTGGGGCCCGCTGGAGATGCAAACCGCATTTGGCGCGAAATGAGCTGCCCACATGCCCGTGTAATGCATGCCGACGATCGCCGCGCCCATGACGGCGGCGGCCGCCATCTTGTACCCATGCCGGCGCCAGCCGGTGTGAGGCAGGCTGAAGGCGATCCACAGTGCGGCTATCGCGGCGGCAATTGCGATGAGCACCGAGGCGGCAAACAGCAAGGGGTCGTAGTCGATGCCGGGAAACATCTGCATCGCCGCCATGCCGGTATAGTGCATGGCGCAGATACCGATGCCGAGGAATACCCCTGGTACGGCGATGCCGCTCGCTGTTGTGTCGTTGCGGTGGAAGCGATGTAACGCAAAGCCCGATACAACGACCGCGATCAGCCACGATGTCACTGTCAGTGACAGGTCGTAAGCAACTTGCACCGGCAGATGGAACGCGAGCATGCCGATGAAGTGCATCGACCAGATGCCCGTGCCCATCGAGAACGCGCCGCCCACGATCCAGGGCCAAAAGAACGGTTTGTGTCCCAGGTGCGCACCGTACGCCGGGTGCAGCCGTTGCGCGAGACTCAAGGTAACGTGCGAAGCCAGCACCGCAACGATGTACGAGAGGACAACGAGCTGGAATGAATAGCTGCTTTGCACGGTCAACGCGATCCTCGCATCACGCGGTGCAGAGCCTCGAGGCTGACCGGCTTGGTCAAATGAGCATCCATCCCGGCAACACTCGTCCGATGCCGGTCTGCGTCCTGCCCCCATCCGGTCAGGGCGACAATACGCATGTGCCCGCCGTTGGGCAGACTGCGAATGCGGCGCGCCGCCTCCAGGCCATCCAACCTGGGCATAGCCAGATCCATGAAGATGATCTGGGGTTCGAAGGTTTGGGCGCGCTCGACTGCTTCCAGGCCATCCGCAGCCGTACACACCTCGTGATCTTCCATTTTCAACAACAAGGCCAGCGATGCCGCCGCATCCGTGTTGTCATCGACAACCAGGACACGCTGACCTCGAATCGGCGGCGCAGGTGAGGGCGCCGCATCCTCCACATCGGCGGCCGCCGCCAGTGGCAGGCGCACGCAGATTCGCGCACCCAACCCCGGGCCTTCGCTGAATGCGCTGACCGTCCCGTTGTGCATCTGCACGAGCGTGCGCACGAGTGACAGTCCGATCCCGAGACCATCGGCGCCGCGCATCTCGTGCGGGCGCACCTGCGCAAACATGTCGAACACCTGTTCGAGCGCATGCGGCGGAATACCGATGCCATTGTCCTGAACGGTCACAATCGCTTCGCGGTTGTCACGGTCGAGACTCAGCGTGATGCGGCCGCCGGCATCGGTATATTTGGCGGCATTCAACAGCAGATTGGAGAACACCTGGGCGAGGCGGTCCGGATCTCCATCGACCAGCAGATCCGGGGCCCGCACTTCGACTGTCAACTCGTGCCGGCTCGACTCGATGGCGGCCCGTGTAGACTCGACTGCGTTGGTCAGTATCTGCGTGAGGAGTACCTTGCGCTGGCGCAACTCGAGCCGGCCGCGCGTTATGCGGCTCACATCCAGCAGGTCATCCACCAGGCGCACCAGATGAGTCATCTGGCGGTCCATCATGCTGACCGTGTCCGAGATGGTTGGATCTACAGCGGAGCGCCGTTTGAGGATATGCAGACCATTGCGCAGCGGGGCCAGTGGATTACGCAATTCGTGGGCAAGAATGGCGAGGAATTCACTCTTTCTTCGGTCCGCTTCCCGCAACTGCTCCTCGGCCCGCTTGCGGTCGGTGACATCACGGAAGTAAACCGCCAGTCCCTGGCGCGTCGGATAGGCGCGTACCTCCACCCAACTGTTGCTGATGAGAGAGATGGTCTCGAACGAAACCGAGCGCTGTTCGCTCAGGGCGCGCTCGTACTCCTGCTGAAACACAGACCCGCGCGTCTGTGGGAAAACCTCCCAGATGACCTGCCCCAACAGAGTCTCGGGAGCCGCATGGAAGTGATCCAGCGCGCGCTGATTCAGGTAGCTGAAGCGGAACTGCCGATCCAGGGCATAGAACGCGTCCGTGATGCTCTCGAGAAGAGCGGCGCGCTCTGCCAGGACGCGTTGCTCGGTTTGCTCGACCGCCTCGCGCCGCGCAGCTTCCTCGCGGCGCGCGGCCGACTGCAACATGGAACCGATATACGCCCGCAGCTCCTGTTCCGTGTAGGGTTTGGCCAGATAGCCGTCCGCGCCTTCCTTGAAGCCCTCGATGCGCTGCTCCTGGATCGCAAGTCCCGATATGAGCAGCACGGGGATCATCCGGGTCTGCTCCCGGGCTCGCAGCGCCTTGAGCAGTTCGATCCCACCGACGGTGGGCATCACGATATCGGTGACAACGAGCGCAGGCGGTGAGCGCGTCACGCACTCCAGTGCTTCCTGGCCATTGCCGGCCGTATCCACTGTGTATTCATCGGAGAGCACCCGTGCGAGGTGGCCGCGCAGGACGGCCTCGTCTTCGACCAACAGGATGCGGGGTTTGGGGGCGCCGGCGGGTGAGACCTCTCCGTTGTGCATCTGCCTCGAAAGCTCCTTTCGTAAGCTCGGCTGTTCGGCACGTCCTGCCGCTCCGGGGCGGATGCTACCCCCAACATTTTGCTGGCGCACGCCGACTGGCTCACGGAAGTGCGACTCCGCTTCTTCCTCAGGTTCTGCCGCAGCTAGGTGGGTGTCCCGACTTCAACCCGGAGATGCGCTTTCCCGCCCGATTGAGGATCTCGGCGGTGTGCCCGTTGCCCGGGTCCTGTTCAGCAAGGCTACGAGCCTGCGCCAGGGCCTGCTGCGCTTGTGCCTCACGCCCCGTCGCCTCGTAGGCCTCGGCAAGATGCGCCAACACAGCAACCACGTTCGGACTGTTCTCCCCAACATACTTGCGCATCTGCGGCAATGCCTGCTCGAGAAGCGGCACAGCCTCATTGGCGCGATTCGTCATCTGCAGCAGATTCGCGCGCAACACCGTCGCTTCGGCAAAGTAGACATTGTCCTTTCCGTACCGGTCCAGTGTCCTGCGATACAACTCGTCCGCATCCTCGAGTGCCTCCTCCGGATAGCCGTAACTGCAGGCAAGCCCCGGCAGCTGCACCAGGGTGGCAAGCAGTTCATCATCCTCGGGATAGCGTTCCCGCAACAGAGTAACGGCCTGACGCAGAGGATGTGAGGCCCACGGCAGGGATGTACCCGTGGCATCGGCCAAAGCTCCCTGCCATCGCAACAGCCGCGCTCGTTCGATCGAAGTGCTGTCACCGGCCGCGTCGAGGTGCTGTTGCGCACTCGCGAGCAACTGGCGCGCTTCCTCGATTTGTCCGTAGTTGATCAGAACGGCGCCCAACATCACTTCCGCCGGCGCAGTGCGCCGATCGTCCGCGCCGAAGGCCACGCGAGCGGCTGCCAGTCGGCGCCGTGCCAACCGCTCCGTCTGCTCGCGTGAGCCCGTGTCGGTATACAGTTCAATCAGGATCTGAAACACCTCGTCGCGGATCTGCGGCTGAGAGCCGAATGCGGAGTCGATCCGGTCCGCGCCGGCGTTCAGCACATCACTCAAGGTGGCTTCGCGCGCCTCGGTGCCGCCATGCACCGAGCCTCGGGCCTGCTCAAACAACTCCAGCAGAAAGCGTTTGACGGCAACCGCTCTCTGGCCCTCCCGAGCCGCAGCCCGAGCGTTGACTACAGTGCCCGTCAGGCCCGCTGCAATACTGAGCAGGACGACAGCGGTCATTGAGAGGGCGAGTACATGACGTCGCGACCATTTGCGGGCTCGATAGAGCAGGGAGTCAGGTCGCGCCTGGACCGGGCGATTGTCCAACACCCGCTGCAGATCATCCGCGAGCTCCAGCGGCGAGTGATAGCGCTCGGCCGCCACTGCCTTCAGCGCTTTAGAAACGACCCGCGCGACGTCACCGCGCAGCTGCTTTTGTAGCGCCTTGGCATTGGTAGCCCGTTGAGCTGCGATTTCGAAGGTAGCCGCCGGTAGGCTCCAAAGAGGCTCCGGGTCAGCGTCGATGTGCATGAGCCGCGGGGGAGGCGCACCGTTGAGCAATTCATATAACACCACTCCCAATGCAAAAACGTCTGTCGCCGTGGAGATCGGCCCGCCCGCGAGCTGCTCAGGCGCGGCATATCCGGGTGTCAGCGCAGGACCGACATTGCGGGTGAGATCCGCTTCGGTGTCGTCATCCAACAACTTCGCGATGCCGAAATCGAGCAGCTTGACCTCACCATCGGCCGTCACGAATATGTTGGAGGGCTTGAGGTCACGGTGCACGATCAGATTCTCATGTGCGTGCGCCACAGCCCTGCAGACAACGATGAACAAGGCCATACGCTGCGCAACGGTCAGTCGGTTCCTGTTGCACCAGGCATCGATCCGCTCACCATCAACGTACTCGAGAATGAGAAACCGTTCGCCGCCGGCGCTCACACCCGCATCCAGCAGGCGCGCGATGTTGGGGTGGTTCAGCCGCGCAAGCATCTGACCTTCGCGCGCGAAGCGCTCGTTGGCGCCTGCATCCAGCGAGGCCAGCCGCAGCAGTTTGATGGCCGCGAGGCCGTCGTACAGCCCGTCCACCCGCTTTGCGAGCCATACCTGCGCCATGCCTCCAGTGCCTATGAGACTTTCGATGCGCCACGGGCCGAATTGGGCGCCGACCAGGTTTCCGACGGGCTCCGGCGGCTTCAGGAACGGTTGTGCGTTGGCTTTCTCGTCGGCAACTATGAGCGCCATCAACCGCTCATGCACGGCAGGATCGCGGTCGGCGAGTGCCATGAGCCATTGCGGACGATCCCCTTCGGCCAACTCCATCCAGGTATCGAAATGAGCGAGCGCGGCCCGGGTGAGCTCGGGTTGAATCATTGCATCTGCTCGAAAAGAAACGCGCGTGCCTTGCGCCAGTCGCGTTTGACCGTGGCCAACGACACGTTGAGCCGTTCGGCGATGTCTTCCTCGGTCATTCCGCCGAAGTAGCGCATTTCGACCACCTGGAAACAACGTTCATCGGCGCTTTTCAGCTCGAGCAACGCCTCGTTCAGGCGCTCGAAATCGTCGCCGGCCGCTATAGCCCCGCCCAACTCCGTCGACAGCGTGATCGGCCGGTTTCCACCGCCGCGCTTCTCGGCGCCCCGTTCGCGCAAATAGTCGATCAACACGCTGCGCATCGCCTGCGATGCGTATGCATAGAATGCACGCCGATCGCGTACCGGTGCGCTCTCCCGGGTCAGCAGCCGCAGATACGCTTCGTGCACCAGCGCCGCGGGGTTGAGTGTCAGCGCGGCGCCCGACAGATGTTTGTGGGCCAGCTTCAACAACTCCGTGTATAGAAGCCGGTACATCTCCTCGTGCGCCGCGCGATCGCCACTCAATGCGCGATTGAGAACCTGGGTGATCGGTTCGTCGGTCATGGGCCCCCTGATCCACAGCCTGCCGGCCGTTTTGTTGTGGGCCCATCTTACCGACCTCGCGTGTCGATGCCATCCTCGATCAGCCGCCCGCGGCGGCACTGGCAACCCGGGTCGCCGGTATGCCGGCCAGATCGACGATGCGGGTGATTTCCTGTCCGCGCAGCTCGATCAGTGCGAGTTGCCGCTGCGAGCTGTTGCCCCCGGCGTCCCGGAGCTCGTACTGCACGAACACGGAGCTGGAATCGTTGGTAGGGTAGATCCAGAGATTGGAGACGCGGGCGCTCAGCGCATCGTGGGTGAAATACCGATTCATGGCCTTTTCGGCGGCGGACAGCGCCTGCGTTGCCTTCTGTGCGGCCACCGTGTCAGGGCGGTGAGCGGTAATGGTCACCGTTTCCATCTGGTCGGCGGAGTGAGCGCCCTGTGCTGCAAAGACGGCAAAAGTGGCGAGCACGGTGGCGGTCAGGCGGGATTTCATCTTCGGTTCCTCTGTTTGAGCGGAGGGCGCGGTGGGCGGATGTGCTTCCCGGGGCCTCCTTGCTCTGAACAGACGTAGTGGGGCGGCAAAACAGCTCATCCTCCGCAAAAAGAATCTGGGGCGGAGTATCATGGAGGCAGGCGGCGATTCCAGGCAGGTGGGTGTTGGCTCATCGTGACCAGACACTGCGGGTACGCTTCGATGCGTTCGACCTCGACGAAGCCGATGCACGGCTGCGTCGCGACGGACTGCCTGTTCCACTGGCGCCCAAAGCCTTCGCAGTCCTGTGCACTCTGGCACGTCAACCGGGCGTGCTGGTAACCAAAAACGACCTGCTGGACGCCGTCTGGGGCCACCAACATGTCAGCGAATCCGTTCTGAAAACCATCATCAGCGAGCTGCGTTCCGCCCTGGCTGACGATGCCCGACAACCCCGATACATCGAGACCGCCTCGCGTCGGGGGTATCGCTTCATCGCTCGTGTCGCAGCGGATGCCACGACGAGCGTTACCCGACCCAACGCCGCGGCAGTACCCGCTCCAGCTCCGCCGCCGATCCATCGAACGGTCCATCCGGAGTCCATCATCGGCCGGGCAAGTGCGCTTGCCTGCCTTCGTGAAGCGTGGGCGCGCGCTCAGGCGGGAGACCGTCAACTCGTCTGGATCGCCGGTGAGGCGGGGGTAGGGAAGTCAACCCTGATACAACGGTTCGTGAGGGAGCTGCCGCCGGGAACCGCAGTGCAAGGTCAATGCGTCGAACACTTCGGCACCGGTGAGCCTTACCTGCCCATCCTCGAGGCGATGAACGAGTTGTGTCGGCGCGAGCCCGAGTTGGCCACCATCATGCGCGCGGTCGCTCCCACCTGGCTGCTCCAGCTGCCCTGGCTGTCGAATGAGGCAGAACGCGCGACTTTGCATCGGGAGGTCGCGGGCGCCCATCAGGAGCGCATGGTCCGTGAAATGCGCGAGCTCATGGATAGGTTCACGGCCGGGCGGCCGTTGGTGTTTGTGCTGGAGGACATGCATTGGAGCGATCACGGCACGTTGCGCATGATGGAGCACTTCGCGCGCCGGCCGCGGCCGGTGAAGATTCTATGGATTGCGAGTTTCCGGCTGACCCAGGTGATTGCTGAGGCCCATCCGTTGCGGGATCTGCGCCAGGAGTTGCGGCTGCATCGATTGTGCGAGGAGATCCTTCTCGAGCCGTTCTCGGAATCTGAAGTCGGCGCCTACATGCAGGAGCGCCTGCCGGAGGCACCCTTACCCGAAGCTTTTATTCGTCGTCTGCACCAGCATACCGACGGGCTGCCGCTTTTCGTGGCGAATGTCGCTGAAACGCTGCTCGCACAGACGAGCGCATTGAAAAGTTGGCTGGACGCGGGCACGTCTGCGCCGCTTCCCGTGCCGGATAGTCTCTCGGGAGTGATCGAAAAGCAGATCACGCGTCTCGACACAGCCGTTCAGTTGCTGTTGCAAGCCGCAGCCGTGTGTGGTGTCGAGTTCCGTGTCAGCACGGTCAGCAAGATCCTCAATCGCGATGCCGACTGGGTGGGTGCTCAGTGTGACGAGTTGGTGCACCGGCAGTTTTGGTTGCGGCATGTCGATGTTGAGTCTTGCGCTGACGGCTCCCTTGACACACGTTATGCCTTCCTGCACGCGTTGTATCGACATGTGTTTTATCAACGGCTCTCCGTAACGAAACGCATCGAGTTTCATCGACGGGCGGCCAAGGCCATTGAGCAGGCAAGCCCGTTTTCGACCGCCGCCGAGCTGGCTTCGCATTTCGAGCGGGGCCACCAACCGTTGATGGCGATGCGTTACTACGCGGAAGCGGCCGCGAATGCCGTCGTGCGTCACTTTTCGCCCCTGGAAGCCATCAACCTGATTGCGGCAGGACTGCGTCTGCTCGATCACGCACCGGCCGGGGTTCAGCGCATGGAGTTGGAGCTTGCGCTCGTACATCACCGCGGCATCGCCTGCGCGCAGGTGTTCGGCATCGCCTCACCGGAGTCGATCTCCGCCTTCGACCGGGCACGCGTTCTCTGTGATGCTCTACCGGAGACGCCAGAGCGCGCGTTGCTTTTTAATGGGCTTGGACTCACTCGTTATGTGCGCGGTGATTATCCGGGCGCAATTGAAATAGCCGAGCGCGCCCGCGAATGCGCAGAGCGGCTCCACCATGCACTTTTGCGGCTGTACTACTGCATGCTTCGAGGTCTCGTACATGTCATGCAGGGCGAGTATCCGTCAGCGCGCGAACGCCTTGCCGGTGGGCTCGAAGCGTATCGTGAGTTGAACGAAGATCGCCTACCGCTTGCTGCGTTTGTTGTGCATCCGTTGGTCACCATTGAGAGCTACTTGGCGATCGTACTGATGCACATGGGGCTTGCGGATCAGTCTCGTGCGCTGATCCGTTCTGCGCGCGCTCACGCTGATGTCATCCGTCAGCCAATGACTCGCATGTTGGCGTACTGGAACGAAGCGTTGATCGCTATCCGCACGGAAGATGTGGAGACTGTGGCGGTCAACGCAGAACATCTGCGGGTAATCACTGAAGAGACGATGTTGGCGCAGTTCGCCGGTCCGGCAAAATGGTTGCAGGGATGGGCTGAAGCGCGGGTCGGCTCGCCCCGTGTGGGTTTCCGCACCATTCGCGAGGGGTACGAAATCCACGCCAAGCTCGGACGCTATAGTGGTAACACGGAAACTCTGAACTTCGGGGCAGAGGCGTTGCTGATAGCTGGAGACTTGGCCGAGGCCCGTGTGCAGCTCGACCAAGCCGAAGCGCTTGCGGCTCGCATTGGGGAGCGGTTTGAGCTTCCGAATATCCAATTGGTTCGTGCCCGCGTGGTGCTGGCGGAAGGTGACCACCAGGGCGCGCAAGACCTCATGCAAGCGGCGTTGCGCACCGCCCGAGAGCAGCAGGCTCCGTACTATGAGCTGAAGGCGCTAGTGGCGCTGTGCAGCCTCGAAAAGCCATCGGCCAATGACTTGGCGGAGCTGCGCGGCCTCTATGGCCGCTTGCCGGAAGGCCTCGATCTACCGCTCGCGCGGCGGGCCGCCACCCTGATCCGGAATTGAATCCAGACCCAATCCCGACCGTTCCCAAACGACTCGGATCCGGCTTGCTCCTAGTGTGTCCCCCTGGGCTGGAGGTTTAGCAACATGTTGAAACAAGGTGACCAGGCTGAGGCCAGTTTCTCGGTGCAATGTAGCGACACCGCGCTTGCGCTGGCGATCTCAGATATCGATGTCTTCCCTGAGGTGTTCGCAACGTCGCGGATGATTGCGTTGATGGAGGTTGCGGCGGCTCGCGCAATGAGGCCGCTGTTGCAGCCTGGGCAGTTGTCGGTAGGGGTGTCCCTCAACGTCCGACATACCGCCGCTACCCCGGTGGGCTGCTCGGTACGTGCTGTCGCCACGTTTTCAGGCGTGGAGGGCAAGCTCATGCGCTTCAGGCTGGAAGCTTTTGATGAAGCAGGCCCCATCGGTGATGGCGAGCACACGCGGGCAGTCATTGACACGGAGCGGCTGATGCTTGGAGCCTCGCGCCGCCGAGGGAGTCAGTCATGAACGTACTAAATTCGTGTCAGCCGGTAGATGTACAGGGACACGTTGTCCGTGCACCGACTCCCAGTCGAAATTGAGGGGGTCGCTCATTCAAAGCAGGGGCCGAGCTCGCGCACTTCAACAGTGGCCCAATTGGCGGCTGGACATTCGCCGGCGATGGCGATCGCCTCTTCGCGAGTTGCACAGGTCAGGAGGAAGAAACCCCCAACCACTTCCTTTGCCTCGGCAAAGGGACCGTCGACCACGATCGGCTGTTTATCACGAACATGAACGCGAGCTGCGTCTGCATCCGTCTTCAACGACTGGCTGATCGTGAGCAGGCCGCGGCTTTTTAAATCGGCGCTGAATCGGAGCATCCTGTCGTAGACCTCCCGTCCCTCTGCGTCGGTACGGGTCCGGCGTTGCCCCGCCGGCTCAACGATCAACAGTGCGTATGCCATGGGGACCTCGATTGCGAAACCGAGGCTCTTATACCTGAGGAATGGGGCGAGCGGGCAACAGCTACGCAACCGATGTCTCGCAACACGCAATAAACATGTCGCTGTCGCGCCACCTTGTGCAATATATATTTCAACAGGAGCCCAAGTATTGCGATTTTTGTGAGACGACCTGCAGCAGGAGATTAGTACGCTAAGAGTCGGTTCTGGTCACGGCAGGGGGCGTGCATGGATCTTTTCTCAATGCGGGACTTCGACGGTCACGAGCGTGTGGTCTTCGGGCACGATGAGGTAACGGGGCTGCGGGCAATCATTGCCATACATTCCACGGCTCTCGGACCGGCCGCGGGTGGATGTCGGATGTGGCCTTTCGCCACGACTGCAGAGGCGGTCACGGACGTTCTGCGGTTGTCGCGCGGAATGAGCTTCAAGAATGCATTGGCCGGACTGCCCTTTGGAGGCGGCAAAGCGGTCATCATCGCTGAACCACGTCAGGCAAAGACCGCGGAACTCTTTCAAGCGTATGGCGAGTTGGTTCAGTCGCTGGGTGGAACCTACATCACGGCTGAAGATGTGGGCACGACGACTGCCGACATGGAACAGGTGTCGCGGGCAACTCAGTTTGTCAGCGGCTTGGGTCGCAAGCCGGGCGAAGCGGGCGGAGATCCGGCTCCGAAGACCGCGCTCGGTGTCTTTCTGGGGCTCGAGGCTGCGGTGAAATTCCGGATGGGGCGTTCGGACCTGGAAGGGTTGCGGGTCGCCGTACAGGGTGTTGGTGGCGTGGGCTACCATCTGTGTCGATTGCTGGCGGCTGAGGGAGTGGAACTGCGGGTGGCGGACGTTCGAGAGGCATCTACCGTGCGCGTTGCTGAAGAGTTCGGGGCGAGTGTGGTGCCTGTAGAGAGTGTGCTGGCGGAGAACGTCGATGTGCTGGCTCCTTGCGCATTGGGGGCCGTGTTGAACTCAAAATCGGTGCCGACGATCAAAGCTGCAATAGTGGCCGGCGCGGCGAACAATCAGTTGGCGCATGAGAGCGATGGGACGGCGTTGCAGCAGTCGGGAGTGCTGTATGCACCGGATTACGTTGTAAACGCCGGCGGAATTATCAGCGTCGCCCGTGAGTATAACGGCGGGGCAACCGAGGCTGGCGTGACTGCTGAAATTCAAGGGATCCCGGAGCGTCTGACGGAAATCTTTGAGCGGGCGCGGCGCGAAGCGCGACCGACGAATGCGGTGGCGGATCAGATGGCGCGTGAGCGGATCGGTCGCGCGGCGCAAGTGCGACACCGCGGAGGTTGGATCGCGCCGACGCTTGCCGGCTAGCGGTCAAAACCAACCGCTGATTGCAGGATGCGGCTCACGAGGATTCGAATTTGATGTCGCCGGTGTTGAGAAAGAACGCCGTTTCGGCCATGACAAGCAGGATTCCGCCGATGGCGGTCACGGCGTGCCACCAGCTGTAGTGCCAGAGGGCGCTCGTGACCTCGGTACAGTGTCCGTGGGCACACAAATAGTAGTGCTGACCGATCATGTGGCCATTCAGCGCATCGCCACCCAGATACAGGCTCGCTACCACAAACGTAGTGAAGTTGATCGCAACCAACGCAACCGTTGGATAGATGATCCACTTGGAACGCTTCGAGTGACTGACCCATTTGAGACGGGTGTTCATGTCTTGGTGCGGACCTGGAGTTTCATGACATGCTTCGATTACCCTTCACGAGTATGTCTTTATCATGGGTAGCGCCGGTGGGCATCCGCTTTTTGATGACGCACTCGAAGCCGGTGCTTCTGCAATTGCCGCACCAGGGGTTCGTCGATGAGTGACACGCCCATCAAGGATGTTTCTGATACTGCCTTCATGGTCGCGATGTATCGTGCCGTAGAAGGTGAGCGTCCGAATGCTCTCTTTCGAGATCCGCTGTCCCGGACCCTTGCCGGCGAGCACGGCCAACGGATCATGACCGGTCTTTGGGGACCGGATTGGGTCAGTGCTCGTGAGGCGCGCATCATGATCTGGCACATGGCGATGCGCACGTACATCATCGATGCGTTCATTGCGGCGGCGATCGGCCGAGGCGTCAATGCGATACTCAACCTCGGGGCGGGACTCGATACCCGCCCGTATCGTATGGCTGTTCCGAATACTCTGGCCTGGATTGAGGTCGACTATCCCCATGTCATCGAACTGAAGGAATCCAAGCTCGCGGCCGAGCAGCCGCGTTGCCTTCTCGAGCGCGTCAAGCTCGATTTGAGCAGCCGGGCAGAGCGCTTACAGATGTTCGCCTCGGTCAGTTCGCGGTTCGAGAGAGTATTGGTTCTCACTGAAGGTGTGATTCCGTATCTGATTGAAGGCGAGGTGGGCCTGCTCGCGGACGATCTACGCTCGCAGGCTTCGTTCAAGCATTGGATCGTCGACCATTTCTCCAGGCAAGCCATTGCCTATCGCGCCAGGTCGGCGGCGGCCGGCAAGATGCAGAATGCGCCGTTTCGCTTCGATCCCGCCGACTATTTCGAGTTCTTTCGACAGCATGGCTGGCAAACAAAACAGGTCCGCTATCTCTGGGACGAAGGAGCCCGCCTGAAGCGCCCGATGCCTGTGCCGCTTGCGGGGGTATTCTGGCTGCGGCTGCTACGACCGTTCGTGTCGCGGGCGAGACTCGAGGCTGTGCGTAAGTCCATGGGCTATGTTGTATTCGAGCCGTGTTGAATCCAACAGCCATTCGGCGGGGTTCTGCAAACCCGCGATGAGGGATATCTGCACGCACCTTGGCGTCAGCTCGGCCAGCTGCTCTATGGCCAGCGTGCGCCCGAAGTCCGCGTATCGACCACGCAGGATCGGCACCACCTGGTTCTCCAAGGGTTCCTCGAGCAGTCCGTCGCCGCGGCGCCGGGAGATCACGGGACATCTCAAAATAGCCCTAATCAGCGAACTGCGCATAATGTATATTATGTTAAATCAGAGATGGACCGAGCAAGCTTGGACATGAGCCCGCTTGCTCTTAGCGCTTTTGCTGCCCGGCTTCCCGGGCCAATGGAAACTCGTGCGCGGAAAGCTGTGGCAACCCGCCGCAATCGGGCCTGGACGCACCAGGCAATAACAGCTGAGCTACTGACCTCCCGCTGTCTCCGGCATCGCTCTCACCAGACCTGACTCACCGCTGGCGGACACCGCGCGAGCCGTTGGTGATCTTGTCTGCCAGAGAACAAAATCAAGCATCTTCACGGCCGTGATGCGGGCGTCAGGGTACATGCGGCGGAATGATTTGATGAGGTACCTGCCTTGCGCTGTTTGAAGAAACTCACGGTACCGGATGTGCAGGCGGGTGTGGATCACTTCAATTGCGTCCAGTCGACGCGGTGCCCTGCTCTTCGGAAGGCACAGGCGCAGATTGCGTAAAACGATCGAGTCGATGACGGGCTGCGAAGGATCAACAGTAGCTACGAGTTTACTTGCAAATGAAGCCTCATAACGCCCAGTCGATTTTGCGAGCCGCGCCAGAACAGACCGAAAGGAGATCGATCTTCGCGCCGCCTGACCCAGCAAGCGAAAGTATTCCTCGCGCCAGCGTTTGCCGCGACGCACACGGTAGAAATGGTTGAAAGCCCGTTGGAAGGCCGGGTCGGCGTAGAAGCGGGGTCGGCGCGAAAGCCGCTGCAGTGCCTGGTATTTTCGCAGCCCTTCGGCAACTCGAGGCAATGCGGCCGTGATCTGTATGCGAGTGAGCATGTCTGACCTCCAGGGCAATCTCGGGCTCAGTTCTCAGTGTGGCGGGGTCCTCCGGCGTATTATCGGCGAGTCGATGTGTGACTTCAGTCGAATGAGTGGAGAGACGCATGGCCCTGGAGCCTCGGTCGAAAGAACGGATCTATTCCGACATCCTGGCCGCCGGCTGTCAGGCGGGTTTCGTGGTAGTTCCTGAGTTCTCGCTGCGGTATCAACCAGTGCGCGGGAGAAAGCAAACGGACGTCGCATGGATTGCAGACGCTGAAGACAGGGGCGTGTATCGAGTCGTTGCCGCATTCGAGGTCGAAGGCTTCGACGTGCCGTTGACGACCATCGACTCACACGTGCGCCTGTATTCTCGCATCCAGAAAACCGAAGGAATCGAGTTTCCTTGCTACATTCCCCTCTATAGCAGGGCGATCCACCGTCCAAACTATGGCCGCAGTCTCGATCGCGTCCAAAGATGTCTCTCGAAGCGTTCCGCCAGCGCCGCCAAGCACCGCGACGTGGTCCAGGTATGCGATGGCTCAGTACGTGAGTGGTTGGTACAGGCGACCGCAAAGGCAAAACATCTCGCGGCGGCGCTAACTCAAACCGCCGCTCAATAGGAACGGCCCTTTTCAAACAGGGCGCCCGGATGGGCCTGCTGATCCCCGTGCTGCGCCCACCCCGAGGCAGTCAGTGGAAGACGAGCGAGAACTATGACGAGCGCGGGCGGGATCGGTTTTTCAGATGCGAGAACCGGAAATGTGACTGGAAGCGGTATCTGCCGGATTCCAAACAATCCACCCGAAAAGACCAGCCTCCTTACAGTCCCAACGGTCCCCCGTGCCCCACATTCGTCGTCGACCTTCGGGCGCGCCCTCCTGCCCCGTCTCAGCGCGCCATTGCCTTGCCGGCCTGGTGGCGCTTCACCCCGAACAACTCACCAAAGAAGTTGTTCTGGTTCCATGTTGGAGGCTCGTCCTGCTGTGCCACTTCATATCCCACCAGGAAGTTGACTCCCGCGGCACGCACGGCGGCCTCGTAATAGAGCGGCTGTTCCATGTTGTCGAGCGGAGTGTGATACCGCGTCCTGAGCCATTTCCTGACAGAGTCCCCACCGTCGGCTCCATTACGAATGAACACCGCCGGAATTCCCGCCCGAACAAAAGAATACTGATCAGCGCGTATGAAGAAATTTTGTTCGGGGAAGGGATCGGGGGTGAGCTCGTAACCGACGATCCGGGCCGCCATTGTCACGTTTGCTTCCAGACTCGAATGCTCACTACCGATCGGCGTGAGATCCTTGGACGGATAGCGTATACCCGGCGCACCATCGACGTTGATGTCCGCTACGATGTCCGCTTCGTTCACCGTAGGATTGTGCGCAAAGAAATCCGACCCCAGCAGTCCGTCCTCCTCTGCGGTCACAAACACAAACAGTAGCGAGCGCCGTGGTGCCCGCGGTAGCCTGGTATACGCGCGTGCAATTTCCAAAACAGTCGCGACCCCGGATGCGTCGTCGACCGTACCATGACACACCTCATCCGTGCTGCCTTCAACGGCGGGACAACGCCCGAGATGGTCGACATGGGCGCT
>Ga0268266_10003400_pt1 | contig 15935 bp, 19 predicted proteins | sample KBSS13metaG_FD_190356 | JGI IMG/M metagenome (GOLD analysis project Ga0268266, IMG submission 190356) | Switchgrass rhizosphere microbial communities from Kellogg Biological Station, Michigan, USA - KBS S1-3 metaG (SPAdes) (version 2) | ecosystem: Host-associated > Plants > Roots > Rhizosphere...
ATCGGGAGGGACAAGCAAGCGGCGATGTGCACCGACCGGCCAATCGCCGGGCAAACTCAATTGCAGTTCCATACGTGACCCTCACGAACTACCGACTCAAGGCTGGGAGCGAAAAGACGTTCCGGCGGGTCGAGAACCTTGCTCCCTATGCGACGTTCAAACTGTCCAAGATATGGAGCGCCCAGTGCCTACCGCACCTGAACTAAGGGAAGAGGCCGGGCGCAAGCGCCGCGCGGCGGCAGCGGCCCGGCGGGCTGCTCCCTTGCTTTCCGTCGAAGCCGACCAAGCGATGATGCGCCGCGAGGCCCACGTCCTTGACGCTGAGGCGGCAGATCTGGAAGCTCAGGCTGACGCCCTCGACAGTGATCCGCCTGCGTCAAGTTAGTTCGCCGTTCGCGAAATGGCTTGCGGTCCACCGGTTCTTGGCGCGGTATGTTCCATCATCGGCATCTCTCATGAGCGCCGACTGCTGGTAGTCAGCGGCATAGCTCAGTGTCTCGCGCTCCCGCTCACAAGCGATGGGGCGTGGATGCGCTGCTTCTACTTGCTAAATGGCAATCTCCAGGCCGTAGATTACTTAGATCCCGGCGCCGATGACGCGTTGAATCGAACAAGCGTTTACACTGTTTCGTGGGAGAACCGACCAGCTTTTTGACGGCTTCGAAGTGTGGGATGGCGCCCGACGAGTGCACGTCCACCCGAGCGAAGACGGTGCCAAGGATGGTTGATGAGCCCGAAATAGGGGTAGGCTGCGAGTTCTACTTGTCACGGTGCCATAACGACTTCTCGGCGCCGAACGCCGCTTGGGTACTGGGTCACCGATCCCCATCTAAGACGATGACCGTCCACATCCGTGACCCCTTTGCGCTCTTACTTTTTCTAACCTTACTTGTGCTGTTCGGGGAGATCCTTTTGGTGCGGTGGCTGACCTGACGTAGGCCGCCACTGGCCCCCATTTGCCCTCATAGCCCTGGACGCGCATGGGCGTTAACTGTCCGGGCAACCGCTCATACTTCACCGCGTTGCCTTACTCTTGAAGACCCCTCGCTCGGACCATCCCGGCAGTCCTCGCTCGCCTGAAAGGCAAACAGAAAATGGAACCCGACAGAACGCCGATCGAAGCTCGCGGCGCCGTCATTAGTGGTCGCGTTATCACCCTCCTCCTGGCGTCGTTCGCAGGCACCCTTGTTGCCATGGCCGTTACATTGTGGATCGTCGGTCGCGCTTAGCGCTTTGGCGCTGCCTCCCGTAAGACCCCATTCTTAGAGGGATCGAGCGGGGGGTGGACCGTCTGCATCTCCATGGAAGTGGACGGCCGGCCAGCGCGGGGAGCCGGGGGCGCTGGCCAGCCATCGCGCGGCGCACCCGTTCGGGTCGTAAAGGCTGCGCGGCTCGGCGTTCAAAGTTGGAGAGGCGCTACGCTCTGACGATCAGCCATGCTGTCGTGCCAGCACGATCTGCTCCTTCTCCGATGGTCGAAACCTCAGAGCAACAATGGTGGGAACGGCATCGTTGAAGATGTGGGCAGCAGATCCGCTGCGCCCCACCCGGCCAGGGCCTCGATCAGCAGAGTAGACCTCTATCTGGAAATCTGTTCATTCGTCTACTGTCCGAGGGTTCCGCGCCGTATAGCCGCTCTACGCTGCCTGACGGCGCGGCGCCACTTATCGACGAGCATCATCACCACCAGGATCAACGTGCATAATCCGGCTCCGGCCGTGGATATCAAAAGCACCCATTCAAGCACCGGCTTTGCGGTCGTTTTGGACATAGAGAGGTAGCATCACTGCCATCCTTTCAGTGTGATTCGCACCCCGTCGCACCTCTCGGTCCGCATCACTTCGGCCAGTCCATCCCCAACCTGCCGCACGACAACCGGCAGCGAGGGTGCCTTGGTTTCCCACTTGGAGGTCGCCTTACCCTCACGCTCAAGCGTCACCTCGAACGTCCTCACGGGCTCTACCATTGTCACTGCCTTGGAAATTGAACCACCTCGACGGTGGCGACGCGGCTGACAAAGAGGGACGAGTCTTCACTCTGTCGATATTCTTCCGCGTATGCCTTTCCTCATCTTGGGCCGTGGGTTGCGTGTGTCAAACGCCAATACAACCTGGTCTTGGGGGTGATCATATTCAATGGTGGCACCTATAAAGTGTTACCCGACCCCCTGGTGATTTGACACTGGCAATACCAGCGGCGGCGGTTGCGGTTACGTCCATCTTCTATGCGGGCAGATTTTGCCCATCGGGCTACATCGCCCGTCGGTGAGCTTTAGCTTTGACCCGCGCCTGGTGTTCAAAAGAGGACAGACGGGCCGGAGCCAAGGGCGCACTTTGTGCGCATCGCCGGCTCGTTTTATTGAGCGTCGGCGACTGAGAGGCAGCGGCATAGCTCAAGTGCCCGCACTCCCGCTCACTGCAGTGACAGAGAGCAGCCATGGATCGCGGCCTACGTGCCCAATTGAGCCCGAACGAAGCGAATGCCTTGCGGAAGATTGCTGCGGGAGCGATCGACCAAGACCAGATCCTGGCCGGTCATATTGTGCAGCTTGTCGCTTTGAACCTCATAGAGGTGAGGGATGGCTCGTGGAAGCTGACCGCGATGGGTGAGACGCGAATGCGACGCACGAACGCTCAAGACCCACGTTGATCCTTTCATTTCGGTAATGGAGCGCACATGCGATGCTTTTTTATGCGAAGGGGGCACATACGGGCCGTCGAGTTCCTCAGCCCCGGCACAGATGAAGATCTGATTGAACAAGGGCAAAAGCGATTTCGCGAACGGACCGACCGGGTTGATGGCTTCGAGGTATGGGACGGTACCCGGAAAGTGCACGTGTATCCTGAGGACGATGGTCCGCAGAACGGCTGACCCGCAATGGAGAGCCGCCATCGTGAAAGACAAGCCCTTTCTGGCCGTCATGCTCTCACTGGCTCTGCTTCTCGCGGGAGCCCTTCGGCAATCACATTCACTCATGTGGGGCTGACGAAGCGCGCACTGAGGAACGTCGGTGTGATCTGCATTCTAAAGGTCCCGCGCACATGATCGTGATGACGATGTTTGGCCTGCCAGAATCGACATTGGGGTGGATTATCTTCGCCGCCATCGCGTCAGCCGGAGTGTGTATGATCGCCTTGGGGACGATAGTCATTGTCGACAAAAGCCTTGCGATGACAGCCGACTGGCCGATTTTTGCACAGTCCGCCCTGATTGGATTGCTGATCGTTGTTGGAGCTGTGTTGTCTTGGCTCGCGGCTTTCTCCGCACTGGGGTTGTAGGCGCGGCCGATTGGTGACCGGGCTACCTCCGTTGCACCAGTTCACCGCCATCGACGTGCACGTACGATTACCGCAGCACTTGGGGCAGGCACCGATTGCCGTTGGCGGTGTGGAGACCGAACTCATGGCGCGCGCGATTCTTTCACTTGCCGGGTTCGAGATAGGTGGCGGTTGGCTTTTGGTGTCGACACTCGGTGTCATGCCCATCGTGGCCTACGGTATGGTGGCCAGCATCGTGGCCGTCGTGGTGGCGTTTTTCATCCTGCGCGCCTCGTGGTCGCGACCAAATGGCGGGCATCATCGAGGCGGATTCGGTCGCTCCTCTATGCACCGATGACGACCCCTCCCGGCTTTCGGCCGGCGAACCATCGCACAAACCTGCTCCACCGAACGTGGCCTCTTTTCTTCTTGGCGTGGTCGAAGCTCCTCCGCCTCGGGTTTGAGGGAACTCGCTACGGCGGCGCACGTTCTCGGAATGTGAAATATTCTTCGGCACCCTCTGAACTGCTTCGGCAATTGGTAGAGTCGGAACACGGCGGTGAGGCTACCCCGGGTTACGCAGTGCGGGTGCGGCTCATTGCGGGTGACCTCGTGTGGGAGGCCACGGTTCATGTCTTTGTCCTAGTCGGTAATCCTAATGCCACAGAGGCCTTCGCTTGGACATGCCCCTACGACGGCGAAAATCATGTCGTTCTAAAGAGCCACCGCATCGCGAGGCCTGTTGAGGCAATACGGTCCGTCCTCGAGAACTGCGGCTGGGGGCCTCGATTTGACGGGAATCGCGTACGTGCGGCCGCTTATGCACAAAAGCTCGGCTGAGCCTCCCACCAGACAACATACTAAGTTGTCTATCGCCGTCGCCGTTCCCGTAAAAGCACTCCAGCCGCACCGCAAGCAACTCGACCGCGATACCGCTCCCGAGCACACCCCGCAGCGGCCACCCTCCTCAATCACCATCGCATCTTCGCTTTCGAGGTGCCCGCCAGCTTCGAGCAATCCAGCGCCACAATGATGTTTGTCGCCTCGCTGACCGACGGCTCTAAGCGAGACACGCTCGCTACGCCGTTCATTTTATCGGCGACACCCATCAACTCCTGCTCACGGTGGCCGAGGCCGGGCGGGGAGCGGTACTCTCAGGCCTTCAAGTTCACGGCCGCGTTCTTCCCCCGCTCCACTTGGACCTCGTAGCTAATCTTCTGGCCTTCGTTGAGGCCGTTCAACCCGGCGCGCTCAACGGCGCTGATATGGACAAATACGTCCTTTCCGCCGTTGTCGGGTTGAATGAAGCCAAAGCCCTTTGCGGCGTTGAACCACTTCACTGTTCCTGAAGTCATCGTCTGCGTCCCTAGCGAAGTCCGGCCGGTGCTCCCAATGGAGCGGGCTGCCTCGCCAAGCCTGTACCTGGCGAGGCAGTAGTGCGCCGACGACGATTCGGGGGGAGACAACTGTCATCGGCCTATGAGGGTACGACTGGCCAGCAACGTAGGCTGTTCAAGGTTGAACGGTTGAACCCTTCGTGACGAACCCTCGAAGGGCGCCAGTGCTATAGTGACACAGAGTGGGCAGGCATCGCTCCCGCTGCTCACGAGCGTACGGAGGACGCTCGGTCGCAAGGAAGCCCGCTGTCCAACATTGAATTGTCCAGTATCAGACTGCCCGCCATTCTCCGCCGTCAGCGGCTCGTAGGAGATTAGATGTCGGAAGATCCAAAGCGAAAGGCAGCGGCCAAGAATGACCCCAGACGAACAGGCAAGAAGGCCGCAGACATTGAGTTCGATACGGAAGCGTTCCTGACCACAGTAGGCGCTGGTCGCAGCCTGTCGACGTTCAAAGCGAAGGCCGTCATCTTCCGGCAGGGCGCAGAGTGCGATGCCGTATTCTACGTATTGAATGGTCTCGTCGATCTCAGCGTGGTCTCGGAGCAGGGCAAGGAAAGGGTCGTCGGCCAGCTCGGGCCCGGCGCCTTCGTCGGCGAAGGCTGCCTGGCCGGCCACCCCCGCTATCTCGCATCGGCACGGGCCGCCACGGAAGCGACTGTGGCGCGTATCGACACCGACACCCTAAGGCAGGCCCTCATCGAGCATCCCGAGCTTTCCCATCGTTTCATGGCTTACCTTCTTCTGCGGAACAGTCAGGTCGAGGCCGATCTTGTCGATCATCTCTTCAATTCAAGCGAGAAACGCCTGGCGCGCCTGCTCCTCATGCTGGCCCAAGTTGGCAAAGAGGGGGAGCTACGAACTGTATCCGCGCCGATTAGCCAGGAGGTCATGGCGGCGCGGGTCGGCACAACTCGCCCACGCATCAACTATTTCCTCAACAAGTTCCGAAAGCTCGGCCTCATCGAATACAACGGCGAGCTGAAAGTGCACTCTTCACTGCTAAACGTCATCATCCGGGACTAGCAAATGGCCAACGTCAGTGGGTCACAGCGCGCTGCGGCTTCTCGCGCACCATCTCGCTTCAGCTCACTCCTCGGCGTCTTTAGTGGGCATGCGGCTTCCGCCCTTCAGCGCGAATCCACGCGTTCTCGGCAATGGCGGCCATCGCATCCTCTGCGAGCTTCCGCCCGGTTCCCGGCTTGAGGGGTGCGGCAGCTCTACTGCATGGGTGTTAGCTTGAAACGGCACGCATACTTCTTGTTGAAGACCTCCAACTCGCGCGACTTCGCATTTCCGGTGAGTTCAACCACAAAGTCCTTTTCGTCGATTGGGACCGTAATCGTGGTGGATAGCGAGCCGTCGGTGGCAATCAAGGCCGCAAAGTCGTGTCCGTTGTTGGTCTTGCCGGAAAGCTGATCGCCAGTATCCGCGAACTCGAATACCAACGTCGACACGTCGGCCTGCCGGCAAAGCGCAGGGGCGTTCGGGTCAAGTGTGGCCGTTGCCCGCCAGTTGTCGGCAAAGGCCGGGATCGGCGCTATGAGGATGGCCAGCGCGATTGCGGCCCAAAGTGTTTGCATGATTGGCCTCCTACACGGTTCGGATGTGAACCTGTTGGGGTCAACCCTATCGTCAGCCCTTTGTTGCATGCGCCCTCGTCCAGGGCTGGATGCGGATTGCCTCTGGCTCATCTGCCTGTGCGTCCGGACCGGTGAAAGCACCAGTTGATTTCGACTGATCGTTGCAATTCTCCGCGCTGGCGTCGCGGTGGGTAGAGCTGCGGTTGTGATATACTCCATCACTCCGCGTAGCGTATTGGAGAAGCACCATGGGCAGAGCCCGCCCCGTCTACACCCCTGAACTTGCCCGTGAGATTTGCCGCCGGCTAACCGAGGGGGAGACCCTCAAGGTCATCTGCCGCGACGACGGCATGCCCGCCCCGAGCACGGTTAGGCTCTGGGTGCTGGACAACGTGAAAGCAGGGCCGGATGACCCGGAGGGCTTCGTTGACCTGTACGCACGTGCGCGGCTGGTCGGCTATCTAGGCATGGCCGACGAACTGCTGGAAATCGCTGACGACGGGACCGGCGACTATGTCGAGAAGGAGCGGCCGGACGGGTCGAAATTCCTGGCCTTCGATGGCGAGCACGTCCAGCGGTCCCGGCTCAGGGTCGACACCCGGAATTGGATCCTTGCCAAGGCCCTGCCCAAGATCTACGGCGACAAGCTGGCGGCGGAGGTCACGGGCGAGGACGGTGGGCCAATCGAGACGACCTACACCCTGATGGAAACCGCGCGGCTGGTGACATTCCTGCTGACGGCGAGCATGCAGGAAAGGGGCGAGGGGGAAAAGGCGGCAGAGGGTCCGGCGCGGCACTGAGCCGGAGCCGGTAGCTGGCGCGCGAGAGGGGCAATACCGTCGGCACCGATGGCCAACCGCTAGCGACAGTCCGGGTCCGTGCCAGGCGCAGATAGGTGGGTAGAATGGTGGGTAGATTAATAGCCGTCCCGAGAAAGTCAGTAAAATAGGCGTTGTTTTGGGATTGTGGCGCGGCTATCCTAGTCGCGCCAGCGTCCGGTCCCCAGAGTAGTCGGTGCATAGTCGCCGAATGTCCACTCGAAGGGCAGCGCGCCTCGCCGGCGCCAGCCCCGCTCGATCCGGACACGCCAGCTTCGCTGCGTGCCTGCGGGCTGCCTAGCGGCTGCCGTCCAGTCGATCGCCGCCGTGCCCTGGAGTTGGAGGAGGTCGCCGGTCGCGAAATCCACGAAGAGCAGCCCGCAGCGCGGATCACCGAGCAGGTTGCCCAGCGTGTTGAAGAACCGGTTGCCGCGAAAGTCGGGCACGACGAGCGTATCATCCTGCACATCGACGAAACCCGGACGCCCGCCGCGATGGGAGATGTCGAGGCCGCCGCTCTCGCCGATGCCGGCGCGCGAGCGGCTGGCCACGAAGAGAGTATCCGCGGTCTCGATCAACCGGCGGGCGGACACGTCGAGGCCCGGCAAAGCCTCCATCGCGAGCGGCGAGCGCGTGTGCGCCGTCGGCGTCCGCGTCTGGATGTATTGGGCGCAATTGCCGAAGCTCTGCTCGACGGCGACGGCGAAGCCCTTGGGGTCGACCGCCGTGACGGTGCCGTTGGCCCGGTTGCGGCGGCGCGTGGAGAGATCGAGGCCGAGCAGGCCGATCCTGTTGCCCGCCGCGAGACCGGCTGCGGCAGGATCGTTCGTCAAGGGCAGGGCGTCGACGCGCAACGTCAGCGGATCGGGCGAGTGGGCGAATCCGGCCGGACCCGACAGGACGGAGGCGATCGGCCAGCCATCCGCATCGCCCGTGGCGATGAACAGATAAGGCAACAACCGAAAGAACTCGCGATGCTGGTCCGGCAGGAACGGCCTGATCGCGGCGCGTCCGGGACGCTGGCCGGCCAGCATCTGGGCCGCGAGCTCGTCCTCGTGGAACGGAAGGAACGTGCCGTCTTGCGGGCTCATGACAGGCCTCGCGGAAGTTCGTCTGCAACGACTCCCGGATCGTACCAGGACGCGCCGTCGGATCGCCAGATGTGGACCTGCGGCCGAGCCGTCACTTCCGTGTCGAGACAACCCAGACGCAGCAGGACAACGGTCTGTGCTACGCGCTCGGCCATGAGATGGGAGCCGCAGCGCGAGCAGAAGCGGCGAAACTTTCCAGGCGAAGACTCGAAGGCGCCCAGCATATCGCTGCCGCGCACCCAGCGGAACGCCTCGCGCGGCACAGCCGTCACCGAGGAAAAAGCTGCGCCATGCGTCTTGCGACAGGTCTGGCAATGGCAATGAACGATACGCGAGAGGGGCGCGTCGGCTTCATAGGCGATCGCGCCACAAAGGCAGCTTCCGGTGAGCATCGGCACCTCCATGTGCGGTCTGATGATGGGAATTGCTGCTCTTGCAGAAAACGGACACTATCCAAATTCAGAATTCCACCATTTGGAATAATCAGTGGATCGTCTCGACGAGTTCGCGATCTTCGTGAGGATCGTGGAGGAGAGCAGCCTGGTGAGAGCGGCCGCCCGGCTGCGCCGCTCGGCGCCGGCCGTGACGCGGGCGCTCGCGTCGCTCGAAGCCCGCCTGGGCGTGCGCCTGATCGATCGTACGACGCGGCGCCTGGCGCCGACCGAAGCCGGCCGCGTACTCTACGACAAGGCCCGCATCGTGCTGGGCGACTACGAGGCCGCGACGCTCGGTGCGCGCGACGCGCCGGTGCGTGGCCTGTTGCGTGTCGCGGCGCCCGTCCAGTTCGGCCGTCGGCACGTCGCGCCGATTGCGACCGCCTTCCTCGACGCCCATGCGGATACGGAGATCGAGCTGCTGCTCAACGATCGCAATGTCGATCTCATCGATGAGGCGATCGATGTCGCCGTGCGCATCGGAACTCTGGCCGATTCGAGCCTCGCGGCCCGCTCCGTTGGGGAGGTGCGGCGCCTGTGGGTGGCGAGCCCCGAATACCTCGAGGGCCGAGGCGTGCCACTGACGCCGGCCGATCTGGTCGATCACGAGGCGGTGCTCGGAACCTTCCGCACGGCGTCATCGTGGGATTTCGCGCACTCCCGGGGAGCGGTGAGGATGGCCGCCCGGCTGAGGTCCGACGACATCGAGACCCGGCTGCGGGCCGTGCTCGAGGGCCGGGGCATCGGACAGTTCCTGTCATATCAGGTCGCCGACGATCTGGCCGGCGGCCGGCTGGTGCGCCTGCTGCGCGCGTACGAGCAGCAGGCGATTCCGGTGCATCTGCTGACCAAGGGCCGGATCAATCGTGCGCCCAAGGTCGAAGCGTTCCTCGACTTTGCCGCGCGGCGGTTGCTCGCTTTGCCCGTGCTCGAGCGGGAACGGGGCAGATGATCTCCGCCCCGCTGCCGCCCCCTAGAACAGCCGCAGGACGACGAACAGGCCGGCCGCGAACAGGACCGAACCGAGGATCATGCAGGCCGGCAGGGTCAGGACCCAGGCGAGCAGGATGTTTCGCATCGTTTCCTTCTGCAGGCCCGAGCGGTTGGCGGCCATCGTGCCGGCGATGCCGGACGACAGGATATGCGTCGTGCTGACCGGCAGGCCATAGACATCGGCCGCGCCGATCGTGAACATGGCGACCAGTTCGGCCGACGCTCCCTGCGCGTATGTCAGGTGCGATTTGCCGATCTTCTCGCCGACCGTGACGACGATGCGCTTCCAGCCGATCGTGGTGCCGAGGCCAAGCGCCACCGCGACGGCGATCTTCACCCAGAGCGGGATGAAATCGGTCAGGTTGGACAGTTCGCTGCGCAGCTTCATCAGCGTTGCCCTGTCCCTGGCGTTGGTGATCGTGCCCGCCTTGACCATTTTGTTGACGCCCTCCTCGACCAGGTAGACGTCGCGGCGCAGCCGCGACCGCTGGTCGACCGACAGCTCGCCGATCGACTTGATGCGGCCCACGACGTTGGCGACGGCTTCATTCTTCAGGGCGAGCGAGCTCATGGTCTGGGGCGTCGGCTTGCCGCTGGTCAGGAAGCGCGACAGCTCGGCATCGGCCACGGCGTTAGCCATCGAGTCCGTCGCTTCCGGCGCCTTGCCCAGCACCGGGGCGGCCGCCTGCGAGGCTGCCACGATCGACTGCATGCGGTCGGGCGAGGCCGCCAGGTTGAGCGCATAGGTCGCCGGAACCACGCCGATCAGGATCAGCATGATGAGGCCCATGCCCTTCTGGCCGTCATTCGAGCCGTGCGCAAAGCTCACGCCGGTGCAGGTGAGGACCAGAATAGCGCGGATCCAGAGCGGCGGAGGTGTCTTGCCTTCGGGTGACCGGTAGAGCGACGGGTTCCGGATCACGACCTTGGCCGCCAGCAGCAGGAGGCCGGCGGCAATGAAGCCGACCAGCGGCGAGACGAGCAGCGCCAGGGCGGTGTCCTGCACCTTGCCCCAGTTCACGCCTTCGCCGAACTGCTGCGCGCCGGAGAGAAGCGAGTTCATCAGGCCGACGCCGACGATCGAGCCGATCAGCGTGTGCGAGGACGAGGCCGGCAGGCCGAGATACCAGGTGCCGACGTTCCAGATGATCGCCGAGAGCAGCAGCGCGAACACCATGGCGAAGCCCGCGCCCGAGCCGACGTCGAGGATCAGCTCGACCGGCAGGAGCGCCACGATGCCGAAGGCGACGGCGCCCGACGAGGTGAGCACGCCGAGGAAGTTCCACACGCCCGACCAGATCACGGCCTGGGTCGGTGTCAGCGTGTGGGTGTAGATCACGGTGGCGACGGCGTTCGCCGTGTCGTGGAAGCCGTTCACGAATTCGAAGCTGAGCGCCAGGAACAGCGCGGCGCCGAGCAGGACGATCGTGCCGATGCCGACCGCGCTGCCGAAGAATGACTCCATTATCCAGGTCCCCCAAAAAGTCCGCGAGAGTTTCGTCATTGCCGGGACCGCGCCACTCCGTGGCGCTCTTGCTCTTCCGGCGCGATGACTGTGATGGCTGGAGGGCTAGCCCTGGACGCGCGAGGCGTGGGTGGCGTTGTGATGCTCGACGATCTTGTCTTTGGACATGATGCCCTCCGGCCGGTTGACGGCGAAGCTGCTGCCTCGTCGCCGGCCGACTTTAGGAAGGCGATGTTGCATCGCCGTGAAGCACTCGTCGCAGTCGATGTGAAGATCAGTCCGGCGTCACGCCGAAGCGGCGCTGCCAGAATTCGCGGCTGCGACGCTCGCCGACGTCGCAACCGAGTTCATATTCGGGCCGCACGAATTTCGTGTAGTCGTCGTCAGAGCGCACGCGCGGCCGCCCTGCCTGGGCGAGCCGGGTGCCGTCGCGCAAGGGCCCCAGCCCGCCGATGTCGAAGTCCTGTCTCGGGCCGGCATCCGCCACTTCCTGCAGGAGCTTCTTCCGCACCGCGCGCGGGAAATCCTCGAAATTGTGCGCGACCTCGACGAACGACCGCGGGCCGCCGATCACGCAGTGCAGGTAGTAGCGATCGAGGTCGGTTTCGCTCGGGAAGCCGAACGGATTGGGCCGATCGTTCATGATCGGCAGGCCGTTGATGACGATGCGCTCCTTGAGCGCCTCGTGCCGCATCTCCGTCACCAGGCCGCCGTCGTTGTTGGATCCGTCGCCGGAGATGTCGAGCACCTTGCGCTGCGCTTCATAGGGACTGCGGCCGAACAACGGGATGGCAAAGCGGATCGCGCCGCTGATCGAGGTGCGGCGCGCGATCGAGATCGGCGCTTCGCTGAGCCGCGTCGCGAATGCGTGGATCGCCGCCTCGCTGTCGAGCAAGGTCCAGTCGATCAGCAGCTTCTGCATCCAGGAGTCCGACCACTCGTAGTAGGAGACGGCGATGCGGCCGTTGGCGCCGCCCAGGATCGCCTTGACGATCACCGGGTCGCGGAAGGCATTCACATAGCCTTCGCGCTGCAGGCGTGCCTCGTCGGGATCGATGCTGCCGGAGATGTCGATGCCCAGCGCCAGCGCGAGATCGACTTCCTGCTTGTCCTGCGCGGCGGCAGGCAAGGCCGACAGGATCAGGGCGAACAGGCAAACGAGAGCACGCATGGACGGTCTCCGCGTCGATCCCCAAGCGCAACGCAAAAAGCATACCGCCCGCGGTACGGCGCTGCTAGCCTGCCGCGAAAGACGTGGAGGAAAATCGTGGATCTCAGCCTCAGCCCGCAGGACCAGGCCTTTCGCGAGGAGGTGCGCGCCTTCCTCGACGAGAACCTCAGCGAGGACTTGCGCGAGGCCGGACGCAAGACCGGCGGCGTGTTCGCGGAGATGGAAGCCGGCCTGCGCTGGCACAAGGTGCTGGCCAGGCGTGGCTGGTCGGCGCCGACCTGGCCGGTCGAGCATGGCGGCACCGGTTGGAATGCAACCCAGCGCTACATCTTCGCGCGGGAGTCCACTGCCGTCGATGCGCCCCGCATCTTCTCGATGGGATTGCGCATGGTAGGCCCTGTCATCATGAAATACGGAACGCCGGAGCAGAAGGCGAAGTACCTGCCGGCCATCGTCGCGGGCGACATCGTCTTCTGCCAGGGCTACTCCGAGCCGGGCTCCGGTTCCGACCTCGCCAGCCTCAAGACGCGCGCGGTGCGCGACGGCGACGACTATGTGATCAACGGCACCAAGATCTGGACCACCGGCGCGCACGTCGCCGACCACATGTTCTGCCTGGTGCGCACCGCGGCCGAGGGCAAGCCACAGGACGGCATCTCCTTCGTGCTGATCGATTCGATGGAGGCGCCGGGCCTCAGCGTGAAACCGATCATCACCCTGGCGGGCGACCATGAGGTCAACCAGGTGTTCTTCGACAATGTCCGCACGCCGGTCGCCAACCGCATCGGGCCGGAGAATGCCGGCTGGACGGTCGCCAAGTACCTGCTCGAATTCGAGCGCGGCGGCGATGCCTATACGCCCAACCTCTATGCGCGCATCGAGGACGTGCGCCGCATCGCGCGCGAGGAGGCGGCCGACGGCTCGGGCCGGCTGATCGAGGAGCGCAGCTTCGCCGAGCGGCTGGCCGAGGCGGAGCTCGCCATCCAGGCGCTCGAGATGATCGAGCTCCAGGTCCTGTCCGACCTCAGCAAGGGCCGCAATCCGGGCACGGTCTCGTCGCAGATGAAGATCAGGGGGAGCGAGACGTTGCAGGCCATCGACCATCTCGGCGTCGAGGCGCTCGCCTGGTACGCCGCGCCGTTCGAACCGGAGGCAAGGTCGATGGGCCACAACCAGCCGACCGTCGTTCCCGAGGCCGGCATCACGGCGATGCCGCTCTACCTCAACAATCGGGCGTCGACGATCTACGCCGGCTCGAACGAGATCCAGCGCAACATCATCGCCAAGGCGGTCATGGGGCTGTGAGCGCGGGGTGTGCGCTCATTGGACCGCGCGCATCCTGCGCGCTCATGATCGTACGAGCGCGCAGGATGCGCGCGGTCCAATGATGCGATGGCTCGGGGAACGCGTTCGGAGCCCCGGCGTTTGAGTGGGATGCAATGCCCGGTCCTGCCGCAGACGATCATGGGGTTCGTGCTGCGCTGTTCAGGCCGCCACCAGATTGCGCTCGCCCTGCTCGCGGCGGGGGTGTTCGGGCTGTCGAGCGTCCCGCTCGAGCTGCAGCGGCGCATCGTCAATGACGCGATCAGGAATGGCGCCACGGAAACGATCTTCTGGCTGGCCGGCGTTTATGCCGGCGTTGCGCTCCTCGAGCAGGCGCTCAAGCTTGCGCTCAACCTCTACCGCGCCTGGGTGAGCGAGGACGCCGTGCGCGGCCTGCGCCGGACACTGGAAGATATCCAGGAAGACGCAGGCGACACTGAGGCCGCCGGAAAGCATGCCGCCATGGTCGTCGCCGAGGCCGAGCCGATCGGCGGCTTCGTCGGCATGGCGATTTCCGAGCCGTTGCTTCAGATCGGTATCCTGGCGAGCGTCATCGGATATATGACCTATCTCGAGCCCTGGGCCCTGGCGCTGAGCGCGGGCTTTCTGCTGCCTCAGGTGCTGTTCGTGCCGATCATGCAGAGGGCCATCAACCACCTCGCGGAGAAGCGCATCCGCGTGCTGCGCCGGGTCAGCGGAGACATCGTCGAGACGGGCGTGCCGACGGACCAACGCATCGAGCGTGTCTTCAAGCTCAACATGGGCATCTACAAGATCAAGTATTCCATGAATCTGTTGATGAACTTCATGCACCACGGGGCGGTCGCGGTGGCGCTGGGCGTCGGAGGCTGGCTTGCGATCCAGCACCGCATCGAGGTCGGCACAGTGGTGGCAATCGTTTCCGGCCTCGGCAAGCTCAATGACCCGTGGGGCGATCTGGTGAGCTGGGCGCGCGAACTCTCCGTCGACGCGGTCAAGTATCGCCTGTTCGCCGATGCCGTGGGCCGGCGGGGGCTTGCAACCGCCTGAATCGGGACAATATTGCGGCCATGAGCGATCCCTATTCAACCCTCGGCGTGAGCCGGACGGCCTCGGATGACGACATCCGCAAGGCCTTCCGCAAGCTCGCCAAGAAGCATCACCCGGATCTCAATCCCGGAGACAAGGCGGCCGAGGCCAAGTTCAAGGAAATCACCCAGGCCAACGACATCCTGTCCGACAAGGACAAGCGCCGGCGTTTCGACGCGGGCGAAATCGATGCGACCGGTGCGGAGGTCCCGCCGCGCGGCTTCTATCGCGACCAGGCGGGCGGGCCGGGCGGCTTCAAGTATCAGCGCGGCGGCGGGCACGAATCCTTCGTCGACATGGGCGATGTCTTCTCCCAGATGTTCGGCCAGCGCGGTGGACAGCGCGGCGGCCGGGGTTATGGCTTCGGCGGCGAGCGGCCGGGCTTCGACGAGGATGGTTTCGACATGGGCGGCATGCCGGTGACGTACACGCTCACCGTGCCGTTCCTGGTGGGAGCGCGCGGCGGCAAGCAGCGGGTCAACCTGCCCGACGGCCGTACGCTCGACATCGACGTGCCGGAAGGCACGAGCGACGGCACGACGCTGCGGCTGAAGGGGCAGGGCATGCCCGGTGCCAAGGGCAAGCCGGCAGGCGATGCCTATGTCGAGGTCCGCGTGCAGCCGCACCCGTTCTTCGAGCCGCGCGACAACGACATCCATGTCGAGCTGCCGGTGACCCTCACCGAGGCGGTGCTGGGCGGCAAGGTCAAGGTGCCGACGGTCGGTGGCGCGGTCATGCTGAACGTGCCGGCCGGCTCCAACACCGGCAGCTCGTTGCGGCTCAAGGGGCGCGGCCTGCTCGATCGCAAGTCGGGCCAGCGCGGCGATCAGTATGTGAAGCTCAAGGTCGTGTTGCCCGACAAGCCGGACGACAAGCTGAAGGCGTTCCTGGAGTCGTGGGAAGAAGGGAAGACCCAGGATCCGCGGGCGTCGATGGAGCAGTTCACATGACCAGCCTCGACGAGCTGTTGCGCCTGCACGGCGGGCTGACCGCGGTCCATGTCGAGCGCTGGGTGGCGCGCGGACTGCTGCGGCCACGCGAGAGCGGCGAGAACTGGAGCTTCGAGCAGGTCGACGTGGCACGCGTGCGCCTGCTTGCCGAGCTGGGCGAGGATATCGGCTTGGACGACGACACGGTCGACACGGTCGTCTCCCTCGTCGACCAGGTCCATACGCTGCGTGGCCAGCTTGGGCTTCTCGCCCGCGCCATCGCCGAGCAGCCGGCCGATACCCGCGAGGCGATCGCCGTCGCGCTGCAGCGGCTCGGCGGGCGATAACGGGACGCCGTCTCATTGGATCGCGCGCATCCTGCGCGCTCATGCTCCTGAGCGCGCAG
>Ga0268266_10003404_pt1 | contig 15924 bp, 14 predicted proteins | sample KBSS13metaG_FD_190356 | JGI IMG/M metagenome (GOLD analysis project Ga0268266, IMG submission 190356) | Switchgrass rhizosphere microbial communities from Kellogg Biological Station, Michigan, USA - KBS S1-3 metaG (SPAdes) (version 2) | ecosystem: Host-associated > Plants > Roots > Rhizosphere...
GTGGAAGTGGTGGAGGACGGATTCCGGTCGCAGTGGGGCGCCGTTCGGTTGGCTGAACACGAGATCGCCCGTCACGCCGAGCGTGGCTTGTCTGTGAGCTTGCCGCTCGAAGGCCGAGACAACTCGTGCGGAGAGACTTACCCATGCGTGGCTGGACTTGGTCTTGGGGGCGGTCATGACGGGCGTGGTGTTGCGGATGTTGGACAGGGTGTAGCGCACGAACAACACCTCCTTGTCCAGGTGCACGTCGGCCCAGTGCAGGGCGAGGGCTTCGCCCTTGCGCAGTCCGGTGCCGATGAGGACCTCGAAGAGGTCGGTGAGCGGGTCCTCGACAACGGCGCAGTGGCGCAGGAAGGTGACGGCGTCGGTGGGCGCCCAGCAGGGCAGGCTCGGCTTGGTCGGGCTCGGTAGGGGCGCGTAGCGGGCCGGGTTGTGTTGCAGACGGCGTTGGCGGACGGCGTCGCCGAGGGCGCTGGACAAGGTCGCGACAAGGCGTCGGATCGTGGTCGGGCCGCGGCCTGCGGCGAGTTGCTCGTTGATGAAGCGGGCGACGTGCAGGTGGTTGAGCTTCTCCAGGCGGACGGCGCCGAACGCCGGAATGAGATCCTTGACGATGTAGTCGGCGTAGACGGCTGCGGTGGTCGGCTTGAGCGTTCGGGATTTCTCGGCCAGCCAGGTGGTGAGGTAATCGGCGACGGTCTGGCGGTCGTCGAGCCAGATCCCGGAACGCTCGCAGTCGAGGACGCGGGTCAGTGCGGCGGTTGCGGCTTTGCGGGTGGGGTAGCCGCCGCGTCGCAGGGTGGCGCGCTTGCCGGTGAGGCTGGGCATGTCGACGGCGAAGGTCCAGGTGCCGTGTCGGGCGTTGGACGTCAGCTCCGGGCAACGCGCCCCGAGTTGCTTGCCCGCGTGGCGGCAGGCGCAGCGTCGGTAGACGCGGCCGCGGTGGGTGTGGGGGCTCGTCATGTTCGACCTCCTCAAGGCGCGCTGACGCTCGTCTGGGATCGAACCTCGTCCTGCGGGCGACCACATCGCGACCACGGCCGGTGTTCTCGCTGCTCAGCGACTCAACGATTGACAAATAGTCAGCTGCGCACGGCTGGCTCTGCTGAACCCCGTACGGCAGCCCTCGAGGCCAACAATCACAGGTCAGGACCCGATAACGACCATTACGTCCGGTTCTGCTCCTCTGACCCCACGTCTGGGGGGCGCCAGTCGCCCGCGGTCTCGGCCAGCACTCCGGTCACGACCCCGTCGGTCACGGCTCGATGCGCATCTCGCACCGCACCCGTTCGTCGCTGCCGCCTCGTCGAGTGCGGTGTCGAGAGCGGCCACTCGGTCCTCGCCGCGGATCCGACGGCATTGACGCTGACCGTGCCCAGCCTGCGGAGCTGGCTCAGTCCGCCCGGCGGCGCTCAGGGCGCGGCGCGCGGCCCACGCTGCGGCAATGCGTAGTCTGCGGCGGGACGTCGGTGCCGAAGAAGAAGTCGTCGGCCTTACGTGCCTGTAGCTGAACTCGAGCGCAGCGACCTCGATCCTGGATGGAGGTGTGGCATCCACGCCTGGCAAGCGATTCTCGCGCATGTGATTGTTGCGTGGACCAGGCGCAGGGCGGATATGAGGCCTCGAGAGAGGGCCCTTGCCCCGCTTGGCAGGCGCCGTCCTTGGATCCGTGGCACCGACGCTCGACGGGCAGTGCACGGTGACCTTAACGCCTGGTCGAGGCTCTTACGGGTATTGCGTTGCGGCATCTATCGGAACGAGCCGACTCGGAAGCTCTCCATGATGTGTTTGTGCATCAAGGCGTATGCCCCCACGAGGGGCACGATGCTGATGACGATTCCGGCGAATTGGGCGCCGAGGTCGACGCTGTACTGGGCGCTGAAAAGAAGCAGGCCCGGCGCTACCGTGGTAGAGGCAGGGTCTACGAGCAGTGGCAGGGTGTGGGACAGGTTGTTCCAAGAGTAGATGAACGCCAGCAGCACACAGCTCAGGATCGCCCCCTTGGACATGGGAACGACGATCGACAAGAAGATGCGGATCTCGGAAGCGCCGTCGGTTTTGGCCGCTTCGATCACGTCGTTGGGGAACGAGGCGAAGAAGCCGAACATGAGGATGACGGTCAGGAACAGCCATCCGGCGCCGAAGACGAGACCGATGCCGAAGGGGTTGCTGCGGAGCCCGAAGTCTCCGGTGATCGAGAACAGCGGGATGATCACCGCCAGGTACGGGAGCGCGTAGAGCAGGGTGAATGACCGCTCGAAGATCGTGGACGTCCGCGTGGCGGCGCGCGCGATCGCGTACGCGGCCATGGTGCCTGCGATGGTCGAGACGATCACGGCGACCACCGAGAACGCGACGGTATTGACGAAGTAGGTCGACATGGACTCGCCCACGGCGACGCCGGCCCAGCCGCGTGCGTAGTTGCCGAACTGGAGTGGGATGGGCAGCCCGAGCGGATCGCCCACGATCTGTGTGGTCGATTTCAACGAGCCGAGGATGATGGAGATGATCGGCAGGATGCCGATCAGCACGAAGATGAAGACGATGATGGAGACGACGATTGATCCGGTCGAGTGTCGGGCGCCCTTCCGAGGGAGACGTCGCTTTTGGCCGTTGGTCGTAGTCGTGGCCGGGCGTGTGGGCGTGGGGTCGTCCAGTTCGGAGATGCTCATTGGTTGCTCATTTTCTGCGGGCGGAAGTAGTGCGTGTAGATGTAGGTCAAGGCGACGATGAGCAGTGTTCCGAAGAATGCTGCGGTTGACGCAAATCCGAAGTTCGACAGCTCGAAGCCCTGACGGTAGATGAAGGTCGGGAGGATGTCGGTCGCCAGCCCGGGACCGCCCTTGGTCAGCGCGTAGACGGTGTCGAGGGTCTTGAAGTTGCCGATGATCTGTAGCCCGATGACGACGACGAGGACGTCGCGGGACATGGGAAGGATCACGTGCCAGATCCGCTGCCAGGCGTTGCATCCGTCGAGGGTGGCCGCGTCGTTCGCGGATTCCGGGATGTCGTTCATCGCCGACAGCATGAGGATCATCGGGATGCCGACGTACTGGATCGTCGACACGAAGATGACTGCCCACATCGCCGTGTCGGGGTCGCTGAGCCAGTTGTGGGATAGGCCGGGGATCTTGTTGACCCAGCCCAAGGTGGGGTCGAGGGCGTTCTTCCAAGCCAGCGCGTAGACGGCGGGCGGAAGGATGACGGGAAAGAACGCGAGGAACTTGAGCGTGTTGGTCAGGGGGATCTTGCGGTAGAAGGCGATGGCAAGCGCGGTGCCGATGACGACGGTGCCCGCCGCGGTGGCGGCGGTCAGCCAGAGTGTTCTGCCGATCGCGGCGAAGAATTCGGGGTCGGTAAAGAGGTGTTGGATATTTTGGAAGCCGATGTATCTCGGCTTGCCGTAGCCGGGCCAGCGCTGGAACATGAGCGGGAGTGATTGAATGAGTGGGTAGAGGGTGAAGATGAGCGTCAGTACAATTGCGGGCAGGAGGAAGCCGTAGAACATAACGTGATGTGAGTTGTGGCTCCCGAGCAGTCGGCGTCTTTCGGGTTCCTGTGGTCGCTGGTCGGGCAGAGGGGTCTGCTTGGCGATGCTGGTCATGAGTTCATCCGAAGAGGCAGGGCGGGGCTCGACAGCTGGTGAGAATCGAGCCCCGCCGGAAGGACGTGCGGTCGGGTGGACTTACTGGTGCTGCTGCCGGTACTGGTCCCCGGCGTCCTGCAACTTCTGCGCAGCGTCCTGCGCAGAGATCTTCCCGGTCATCGCACCCGCGACGACGTTCTGCGCGAAGGCCTGTTCCTGGCTGACGGTGGCGGTCGTCGACCAGTAGGGCACCTGGGTGCCCTTGGCGGCCGCGTCGGCGAGCGAGATCTCCAGCTGTGACTTGATGACCTTGCTGAGGTCGGTGTCCGTGCGGGCGGGGATACGGCCCATGCCGCTCTCGAGGGTGTCCTTTTGGATCATGTACGAGATGAAGGACTTCGCCAGCGGAGGGTTCTTGGCCCGGGCGGGCACGAGGAAGGAGTCAACCCCGATGCCGTGCGCGGTCGGTTCGGTCCCGAGCGAGGGCAGCATGGCCCAGTCCCACTTGAAGTCCTTGGGCTCATACACCGGCGGCACCCAGGACCCCATGATCCACGATCCGGCCTTCTGGGTGTCGAACAGCGTCTGCGACTGTTCGAAGGTCATGCTCTCCAGGCCGGGCGCGAAGTAGCCCCCCTTCGCCCAGGTAGACACCTGGTCGATGGCCTTGACCGCGCACGGGTCGGTGAACTTGGCGGCCGACTCCCCGCCCGGCTTCCAGTTGGTCGCGATCTCCTGATACTTCGCTGAGCCGCAGGAGGTCTGGAAGGGTGCGTTGAACATGTACTCAATGAACGATCCCGGGATGGAGAGCGGAACCTTTCCGGCCTTCTTCAGGGCGTCCATGGCGGAGTTGAACTGCTCGACGCTTGCGAACTGGTGCGTGTTGGGATCGGGTGGAGTCGCCCCGGCGGCCGCCCACGCGTCCTTGTTGTAGAACAGGTAAGGGGTTTGCGTGAGGCCGAGCGGGACGGAGTATTTCTTGCCGTCCGCTGCGGTGGCGATGCGGGCGGTGGTCTCGCTGACGGTCTTGGCGATGCCGTCCTTGTCCCAGACGTCGTCGAGGGGGGTCAGCGCATCGGCGGAGATCCATTCCTCCATGAGGGAGGGCTGCAGCGTGTAGGACACCACGTCGGGGGCGTCATCGGAGGTGAACAGCCGGCCGCCGGACTGTCGCAGGTCGTCGTTGGTGATCCCGCCGACGTCGATCTTGGCGCCGGGATGTGCCTTCATGAACGCCTCGGCGTTCTGCTTGACGAACGGCCAGTCCCCGTACACCTGGACCTTCAGCTCGCCGGAGAACGGGTCGCCGCCGCTTTGGCCGCCTCCGCCGCTGCTGCTGCCTCCGCACGCGGCGAGGGCGAGGCTTGCGCTGGCGAGAAGCACGCCGATGCGCAGAGCACTGCTGCCCTTGGTTGGTCTTTTCATGGTTGCCGACCTCCTTGTCAGAGCCTGCGGGCTCGGTGTGCGTTCTCGTGTCGCGCGGCAACGGCTGCTGCGAGCCGGTTGCGTGAATGGGCGGTGGGGGTGTGCGCCTAGTGCCCGGGGCCGGGCGTGCCGAGGGCGCGGTGGAATCCGTCGGGGATGATCAGGTGGTGCGGTCCCAGGTCGTGCACGGAGGCGAGGTTGAGTCCGCGCAGTGCGGAGTCGATGCCGCTGCGCAGGATGTCCAGGACGTTCTCGACACCTGCTTGGCCGTTCGCGGCCAGGCCCCAGAGGGAGGCGCGGCCGATGAGCACGGCGCGAGCGCCGAGGGCGAGGGCTTTGACCACGTCGGAGCCGCGGCGGATACCGCCGTCGAGCACGACGTCGATGTGCTCACCGACCGCTGTGACGATCGGGTGCAGCACGCGGATGGCGGCGGGTGTGCCGTCGAGGTTGTTGCCCCCGTGGTTGGACACGGAGATGGCGTTGACGCCTGCGTCGAGGGCGCGTTTGGCGTCATCGATGCGGCAGACCCCCTTGAGCAGGAATGGTCCGTTCCACTCCTTGCGCATCCATTCGACGTCCTCCCACGTGGGGGGTGGGGTGGTCATCCATTCGTAGTAGGCGCCGAAGAAGGTGGGTGCCGGTCCGTCGGGTGGGGCGAGGTTGGGCGCGGTGAGGTCGGGGATGCGGCCGGTGCGGCCGAACTCCCACAGCCACCACGGGCGGGCGAGTACCTGGGGGGCGAACCGGACGGCGGTGCGCAGGTCGACCTTCTCCGGGATCTCCGGGCTGCCCCAGTCCCGGCCCGTGGAGAACGACCAGTCCAGCGTGGCAATCAGGCCCTTGGCGCCTGCGGCGCGGGCACGGTCCATCCGCTGGACCATCGTGTCTCGATCGCCGGTCCAGTACATCTGGAACAAGGTGTTCGGGTTGGCCGCGACTACGTCCTCGATCGAGCGGCTTGCAAAGTTGCTGAGGCTCATCAGGGTGCCGCGGGCGGCGGCTGCGCGGGCCACGGCGACCTCACCCTCGGGATGAACGGCCTGGACGCCGGTGGGGGAGATGGCCACCGGCAGGGCGATATCGTGGCCCATCAGCGTGGTGGCCATCGTGCGCTCGGCCTGCTGTCCGACGACGTGCGGGGCGAAGCCGAGCTCGACGAACGCCGCGGTGTTGTCCTCGGCGGTTTGGCCGCGTTCCGAGCCCGCGACGAGGGCGCCGTACACCGATGAGGGCAGACGTTTACGGGCCCGGCGTTGCGCGACGGCGACCGTTTCGAACCACGGGTTCTGTCGCCATGGGTTGGCGAGCCAGGAGGGGCGGGGCATCGTTGCCTCCTTCCAGCGGAGCAAGTTGCGGGGGGCGTGGCCGGTCCGGGGGTGGGTCAGCGCACGACGACGCCCGCGTCCACGCGCAGTTCGATGCCCGTGACGTAGCGGGCCTCGTCGGAGGCCAGCCAGCGGGCCGCCGCGGAAGTGTCGCTGGTGTCGATCCAGCCGATCGGCAGCACGTGCTGCGGCCGGCACGCCGCCTCGTACTCCTCGTCGGTGGGCGCGGCCAGGTGCGGCACGAACAGCTTCTTGTTGGTCTCGCTGAGGAACATGGGAGTGCCCACGTTCGTCGGCGCGAGCGCGTTGACGCGGATACTGAAGGGGCCCAGCTCCGCGGCCATCGGCCGGATCATGCCCGCAACGCCGCGCTTGGCCGCGACGTAGTTGGCGATGTTGGGAAAGCCCTTGGCCGCGCCTGCCGAGGAGACGAGTACGAGCGCGCCGCCGCGGCCGCCTTCGATGATCGCCGGAGTGGCGGCCTTCGCGGTGTGGAAGACGCCGGTGAGGTTGGTGGCGATCACGTCGTTCCAGCCCTGCAGGCTCAGCTCCCAGAACGGGCCGGTGTCGGTGACGATGCCGGCGTTGGCGATGACCACGTCGAGGCGGCCGAACTCGGCGAGCCCGCTCTTGACGACCGCCTCGACCTGCGCGTAGTCGCGCACGTCCGCGGCCATGGCGACCATCGACCGGCCGGTGGCCTCGACCTCGCGGCGGGTGCTGTCGAGCTCCTCGGGGGTGGCCATGGGGACGCTGGCGGTGGGGATGTCCTGGCAGATGTCGAAGCCGATGATGTCGGCGCCTTCTTTGGCCAGGTCGATGGCGACTTGGCGGCCCTGTCCGCGGCCTACGCCGCTGACGAGCGCGACCTTGCCCTTGAAACGGTCGGTGGTGATGGTCATGAGAGCTGTCCTTGCCGGTCGCGAGGGGATTCCGCCGCCCAGAGCGAACGGGCGATGTCGGCGAGGTCGAGTGCTTCGGCCCAGCGATCGGTGCGTTCGGTGCCGTCCGGGTCGAGGAGGCCGTACCAGTGATCGGGCGGCCCGAGCTCGGTGGTGAACACGACCGCCGCGTCGGGGTTCTCGGCGCGGCGCAGCTCGAACCCACGCCGCCACCACGAGCTGAACAGCTCGAGCAGCGGTTCGGACTGTCGGTCCCGGAGCGGAACCTGGATCTGGCCCGGCGAGGAGACGCGTCCGTGGAAGACGTCGCTGCGGGCCAGGAGCTTGTCGATCAGCGCCTGGTTGCGCTCGGACAGCGGGAGCCCGAACTCGTCGCCGGTGACGTAGTGGGCCAGGTCGGCGGTCACGCGCATCCGTGGCACGGCGTCGAGCAGCTCGCAGGTGAACAGGATGTCGCAGGTGAGCCGGGCGCGGTGGGTCTCGATCAGCAGCGGCAACCCGGCCTCGTCGGCGGAGGCGTACCACTGCTGGATGGCTTTGGCTGCGACGTCCAGGTGCGGGGTGCGCAGGAGTGGCTGCGCGTCGATGTGCGCGATGCCGGGGACCTGGTCCAGGACGACGAGGAGATCGTCGAACTCGCCCGGTGTGACGGGGTAGCAGACGACCTCGATGCGCAGACCGCGGTCGGCGGCCTGGCGTGCGATGTCGGCGGCGGCGGTCGGGTTGTCGAAGGAGATCGAGGCGCCGTCGAAGCCGGCGTCGACGATGGCGTCGAGCTGCTCGGTCGGCGACCACGCAGGCGCGTTGCGGGGGAGTCCGATCATCCCCCACAGGGATTGGAAGACCTGGAGTGCCATGGCGGGTCCTAGAGCTCGATCCCGAAGCGCGCGGCGGTCTCCGCGGCGGCGATGGGCTTGCTGAACCCGGTGCGGCGCAGCAGGTCCACGGTCTTCTGCAGGGCTTCGACGGGGTCGAGCAGCATGTCCTCGTGCTCGATCGCGAGCACGCCGTCGAAGCCCGCCCGCCGCAGCGCGACCATGAACCGGCGCCAATAGTCTTCGTCGTGGCCGTAGCCCATCGTGACGAAGTTCCACGAGCGTGCGTCGGGGTCGGCGAACGACGCCGTCTCCAGTGCGGTGTTGGCGCCGATGCGGTTGCGTTCGATGCGGGTGTCTTTGGCGTGCACGTGGTGGATGGCCCCGTCGAGCGCTTCGACTGCGCTGATGACGTCGGCGCCCATCCACATCAGGTGGCTGGGGTCGAAGTTCGCGCCCACGACCGGACCCACGGCGTCGCGCAGCCGCAGCAGCGTGGCCGGGCTGTAGACGTTCTGGTGGCCGTGCATCTCCAACGCCAGCTGCGTGACGTTGCGCTGCTCGGCGTACTTGACCAGGTCGGCCCAGTAGGGGATCAGGACGTCGTTCCACTGGTAGTCGAGGATGTCCTTGGTGTAGGGCGGCCAGGCGACGGTGATCCAGTTCGGGTAGCTGTCGCCGGGTGCGCCGGGGCAGCCGGACATCATGACGATGCGCTCGATGCCCATCTCGGCGGCGAGGTCGATGGTTTTGCGGGTGACCGCGTCGTGGCGCGGCCCCTCCTCGCCGGGATGCACCGGGTTGCCCGAGCAGTTGAATGCCTCGAGCTCCAGTCCGCGGCTTTCGATCTTCTCGGTCAGCTCGCGGCGCGCCGCGGCGGAGCCGAGCAGCTGGTCGAGATCGGCGTGCGGGGCGTCCGACCAGTTGCCGGTGGACAGCTCGATGGTCTCGATCCCGACAGCGGCTGCGGTGTCGAGGGCCTCGTCGAAGGACAGGGTGGCCAGGCTGTCGGTGTTGAGTCCGATTCTCATAGCGGTCTTCGAATCCTTTGCTGAATGGCTTGCGCTATTTGGCGAGGCTGCCGGCGTCGACGACCATCGACGAGCCGGTGACATAGCGGGCCTCGTCGGAGGCGAGGTAGAGGACCGCGTTGGATATATCACGAGCTTCGACCCACGGAATGGGCAGGAGGTTGAGCTGTCGCAGGGCCTGCTTGCAGTCCTCGACCGTGGGGTTGGTCAGATCGGGCCGGAATACGTTGTACATATTCTGGTTGCGGACCATGTCGGTGTTGACCGCGGTCGGGCAGACGGTGTTGACGCGAATCGAGTGCTCGGCGAGTTCCAGCGCGAACACCTTCATCAGCCCTTCGACGCCGTGCTTGGACGCCGCGTAGTGCGCCATGTTGAGCAGGCCCTTGTGGCCGGCGTTGGAGCTGGTCAGGATGACCGATCCGCCGCGTCCACCCTGGATCACGTGGGGCACGGCCGCTTTCAGTGTGTGCCAGACGCCCTTGAGGTTGATGTCGATGATCGCGTCCCACTCGGCTTCGGCCAGGGTGAGGCCGTTGGAGTAGGAGATCGTTCCCGCGTTGGCGACGATCGTGTCGAGATGCCCCAGTTCGGTGACGCCCTCATCGACGACCGACTTCAGCGCGGTGAAATCGCGGACGTCTGCTTTGCGCGCGATAATGCGCCGATCGTGTTTCTCGACCAGACGTACGGTTTCGGCCAGGTCTTCCTCGGTGGCGCCTGTGAACATCGGTGTGGTGGTCTCGCAGATGTCGACCGCGATGATGTCGGCGCCTTCCTCGGCCAGCCGAACGGCGTGCGACCGGCCCTGACCTCGTGCCGCACCGGTGACCAGCGCGACCTTTCCGGATACCCGTCCCATGCTGGTTTCCTTTACGAGGAGAATGTCGTGCTGAGGAATCGGACGCTGGCTTCGACGTCGTCGAAGGGAGCGGGTGAGTCCTCGTGGAGCCGCTTGTCCTGCTCGATGACGATCCAGCCGTCGTAGTCGATCTCCTTCAGCACGCTGAAGATCGCGGTGAAGTCGATGTCGCCCTGTCCGAGGGGCTTGAACACGCCCGCGTCGACGCCCTCGGCCCACGAGGTCTTCCGCGTGATCATCGACTGGGCGATCGTGGTGTCGACGTCCTTGAAGTGGACATGACCGATCCGGTCGCCCAGCTGCTGCGCGACCGCCACCGGGTCGCCGCCACCGCAGAAGATGTGCCCGATGTCCAGGCAGAAGTCGACGCTGGAGCCCTCGAGCACGCGGGTGATGTCTTCCGGGGTCTCGACGGCGGTTCCGACGTGCGGGTGCAGGACGCACCGCAGGCCGCGTGCGCGGCCCGCTTGGTGGACTGCGTCCAGGCCGGTGAGCAGTTCGCTCCATTCCTGCTCGGACAGTTCCACTCGCTTGTCGAAGTCGCCGTCCGGGCTGACCGCCCCGATCGTCGCGACGGTCGCGCCGATGCTGGTGAGGAAGTCGGCGGTCCGGTTGAACTCCGCGACCACCTCGTCGACCGGACGCCCCGGGAATACCAGCGGGGTCCAACCGGCCACGCAGCGCAGGGCGTAGGTGTCGAACAGTCGCAGCGCGGCCGCGGCATCGGTCGGGAACAGACCCGGTTGGAACTCGGTCGCCTTCAGCTCCGCGCGCTGCATGTCGGCGAGCACCTGCTCGGCGGAAAGCTGGACGCCCCAGCCAGGGAGGTAGTTGATCCCCCACGACACGGGCTGTCCGCACAGACGATCTGCCAGATGCACCATAAGTTGATCTCCGTTGACCCTAGATCGTACTAAGTTGCCAGTTCACGGTGGTTAGATCGTGCTAGGTTCGCGGTGCCGGAGACGTTAGAGAAGTGCAGTGGGGTATGTCAAGACATATGCACTGCGGCCGTCATGATTTTTTGCAGGGACCCGAGGCGGTCCCGCTGCTCATGACCCGGTGCGAGGAGGGGCGGTGCTGGTGCGCACCACGAGTTCCGGATCGACCGTGACGTCCACCGGAGCGGTCCGCAGACCGCCGATCCGGCCGATGGCCAAATCCACGATGTGCTGCGCCAACGCCGGAACGCGTTGGCTCACCGATGTCAGGTTGACGTGGCTCATACGCGCGAGAGCGCTGTCGTCGATGCCGACCACGGAGACGTCGTTCGGCACCCGCAAACCCGCGCCGATGAGCTGGCTGATCAATCCGACGGCCATGCGGTCGTTCCCCGTGGTGACCGCGGTGAACTCGACGCCCGACGAGAGCAGCTCGACACCGGCCTGTGCGCCTGACACCTCGGAGTAGTCACCCGACACGACGTGCGCGAACTGCTCGAGTCCGTGCGCGTTCATCGCCTCCAGGTAGCCCTGCCGCCGCCCCACCGCGCCCGGCTGATCCCCGCCGTCGACGTGCACGATCCGGCGGTGCCCGAGTTCGGCGAGATGATCGACGGCGAGCCGGGAGCAGGCCTGGTCGTTGACGTGCACTGCGTCAATGCCGGCGACGCGCCTGCCTACTGCGATGACCGGCGATGCCGCGGAGATGTCGGCGAACGCTCGCGGATCGTCCTCCGGAGCGATGGCGATGATCGCCTCGCAGCGGAACTCGAGCAGTTCCTCCGCCGCACGTCGCCATCCTCGTGTAGCCGTGATCGCGCCGAGTGCGATCGCGAAACCCGCGTCTTCCGCAACGGGATAGAGCGCCTCGACGAGATCGGCGTCGAGGCCGTGGGTCATGGTGTAGATGACGCCGAGATGCTTGCTGCTGGCCCGGCGCAGCAACCGGGCGGAGGAGTTCGGCCGATATCCGAGCTCGCGAGCTGCGCGCCAGATCCGTTCCCGGTTCTCCGTGCTGGCGCCCGGCTCGTTGCGCATGACAATCGACACCAACGCCCGGGAGACACCCGCGCGGCGCGCCACGTCAGCCATCGTCGGAGCCCGGGCCTCGTTGCGGAAACTCCTGGCCACGTGCTCCTCACTCGGTCCCAAGAGCGTCGAGGCTAGCACGGTCTAGGTGCCGTGACCTGCAGAGGTCAGATGAGCCGCACTGTTCGCCGTGATCTGGAGGAATTGCTGGACGAGCGGTTCGGGATCTGTGTCACGGGTGACGAGGGACAGCTCGACGAGCTCGGCCCGATGGGCGAGCCAGCGGTAGGGGATCGCGGCATTCTGGCGGACAGTCACGTTGGGACCAGGGTGATCCCGAGGCCCGCGTTGACCGACCCCCCGACGCCGTGTTGGCCTTCCGAGGACCACCAGGCAGCCAGCACTCCACGCGGCATAACCCGGGAGTCGGCATAGGCCGACGACGTGGTCGCCTGCTGCTGCTCGCGGCAACAGGCGGAGCAGGTCAAGGCCCAGCTTGCCGATTGGCTCAAACCTCGGGGCCTGGTCTTCAACGACGCTGACGGTGTGACACGCCGACGTCGGTGGCGACGTGGTGGAGTCATGGACGTGGCGCCGGCCGCGAGACCCGAACGGATCATCGAGTGTCGGGACGCCGAACTTGTCGGCGTGTCGCCGCGACGATGCCGGGATATCAATCATTCCGGCACGAAACGCCTCAACGGATGATCGGGATTATGTTCACCTGCAACGATCTTCAGTTCACCTTTTTCTGGTCGTCAAGCGTGATCCCGCCTCACGAGAGTGAACATCTTCACAAGCTTCTTCGCCTACGGGGTTGGGTTTCACTCATCGGTGCGTGCTAACACTGCTCTGAAGCCCACCCGAAAGCGCAGCTGCGATGAGCTCACCGTCACGAGGCCGCCCGTCGAACCCGCCACCAGCCCCCGCGGCGAAGCCTGGCCTGACGGTCAGCAAGGTGATCGCTGGGGCGGGGGCGGCGGTCACCGCCGCTGTAGTGGGGTCCGCGTTCGGTGCGGACGGCACGGTCGTGGGGGCGGCGGTCGGATCGGTCATCTCCGCGGTGGCGGCAGTCGCCTACGAGCGGTCGCTCGATCGAACCCGCCAGGTCGTCGTGGCCCGGGTGCGGCGCCCGGGCGATCCGGCTACCGCAGTCACCCAGGTGATCTCGACCGAGGTGACCCAGGTGATTCCGGCCCCACCGACTGCTGGGCACGCTCGGGTCGTGCCACCGGTCGTCCCCGTCCGCTCGCCGCGACGCATCCGACTTCCGTTGCTGGCGGGCGCCACTGCCGTGATCTTCCTGGTCGGCCTGCTTGTCGTAACGGGCATCGAGCTGCTCACCGGCGGCCCGGTCCTGAGCAGCGACACGGAGGACGGGACCAGCGTGGGCAGGGTGTTGGGGTCCGGCTTCGGCTCGTCGTCGACGAGCGCCGCGCCCGCCTCCTCGATGAGTTCGGCAACGGCGCCCACCGCCTCGTCATCACCGCCGCGGTCGGACAGGTCGGACAGGGGCGCGATTCCCTCAGACAGCCCCTCCGCTGAGCCCTCGGCCACGCCTGCCCCCGACGGGCGTATCACCGCGACCCCCACGGCGGCTTCCCAGTCCGGACCGGGCGCGCGCGACCGGTAGCAGGTCGGGGTCAGCAGCACCCACCCACAGCCGCAAATCTCACGACGGCGCCAACGTCTCCATGCCTCGGACCCTCCATCCCTGCCCAGGGTGTCTCGGCCCGATCCGCGCTTGTTCCCAAGATTACTGTTGTAGGTCGTGATCGTAAGGTTGCCGAGTTGATGGACTCGGGTCTGCTGGGCTACTGCCGCGGCTGCAGCGCCTCCTGACGATCGCGTTGTCCGCACCTCGGCCGACCATGTACCCGGCTCCCTCGACCAGCGCCCTCCCGGGCAGGAAGTCCGACTCGAGCACGACCCGGACGATCGGCGTGGGACCCGGTCCGCGAGGCTTGTTCTCGAGAACGTTGCCGACCGCGAGTTGGAGGTCGTCCAACGAACGCGGCAAGCCGATGGCCCTTATCGCCCGCGCCGCCTTCGCAGCCGCCGCACTACAGATCCTGGACGGGCTGCACGACGAGCCGCTCAGCACCTTCGGCGGGTGGTGCTCGGTGACCACGACGACCAGGCGGTGGCCAACCCCAGACCGGGGCTCCGGACATCCCGCTCCACGGCCCAGCCTCGACGACCTCCGGAGGGTGGTCGTTGACGACGAACTCCAGGCCGCCCGCGGTATGCAGGGTGGTCAGCTTCAGCCGACCGTTCAGATGGGTGAGCGAGCGGAAGGTTCGCGTCCGGCCGCCCTCGTCGCGCCGTCGGCGCATCTAGCGCGGATATCCCATGGTGACGGCCGAGGCTTCCTCGGGGGCGCGGGTCAGTCGGCCGAACAAGCTGCGGTTGACGAACGTGGGCGCTTCGACGTGGCTGGTACTCAGCACGGCCAGATCGCAGGTCGCGGAGCCTCCCAGATCGCTTCCACGCGGACCGGCGGATGCCTGCACCTGTGCGCCGGCGAATCGGACCGAGCAGTCGCGGTGATCGACCGGCCACCACGTGTCCTGCCGTCAGTACTACACCGTCGACGACCGCCCGTCCCCACGGCCCGCCATCACGACCCCCTCGCACCGCCGCCCGATCTGACCCAGCATCGAGCTGGTCCCGCCCGGAAGTCGTCAGAGGTCGCGCGGGCGTTGGGCGCTGGACGTGGCTTTGAGCCTTTCCACCATGGGTTGCATACTGCCCACGATGTCGGGAGGACCTGTGTCGATCCGTGCCGTCGCCGCTCGGGCAGGTGTGTCGCCCGCGACGGTGTCACGCGTCTTCACGCAGGCGGCCAGCGTCTCCGCCGCGACGCGCCGCCGGGTGGAGGCGGCCGCGGAGGAGCTGGCCTACGTCCCGAACCCGGTGGCCCGCTCGCTCGCCCGCGGTCGTACGGGCAACCTCGGCATCGTCGTGCCGGACATCGCCAACTCGTTCGCGTCCGTCATCGCGAAGGCGGTGCACCGCGAGGCGCGCGCCGCCGGGTACGCCCTGTTCATCGCCGGGTCCGATCGCCGGCCCGACGAGGAGTACCGCCTGGCACGCGCGATGGCGTCCCAGGTCGATGGGCTGCTGATGATGTCCCCGAGGATCGACGACGAGCTCTTGGAGCAGCTCAGCGCGATGACACCACTCGCCGTCATCAACCGGGTCGTCGACGGGTGCCCCGCGGTGTTGATCACTACCGCCGATGGCATGAACCAGGCGGTCGAACACCTCCACGCCCTGGGGCACCGGCAGATCGTCTACCTCGCGGGCTCGCGGTCCTACTCGAACACGACGCGCCTCGACGGATTCCGGGAGGCCTGCACCCGCCTCGGCATCGAGCCCCTGGAGATCGATCTCGACGACTCGCGCTTCTCGGCGGGCGTCCGCGCGGGTGATCTCGTCCTGGCGCGCGGCGCGACCGCCGTCATCGCCTACAACGACGAGATCGCCGTCGGCGTGATGAGCAGGCTGGCGTATCGCGGCATCGGCGTGCCCGCCGAGATGAGCGTGATCGGCTGCGATGACACCGGGCTAGCGGAGATGGCAATACCGCTGCTGACGTCGGTGCGCCTCCCCGCGGCAACGGCGGGGACGGCCGCCGTGCGGATGCTCCTGGATCGGGTCGACGGCCACGGCGCAACGTCGGCGGAGCGGCTGTACCTCCCGACCGAGCTCGTCATCCGATCCACGACCGCGCCCGTCGGTAAGCGGACCGAGGAGCGGAACAGGCGGACCAAGGATCAGGCGTGAGCGCGCCGTACCGGCGTTCTGGGGAGCTCGTCGTCCGCGGGCAGTCCTCCGCTCGGTCGGGTGGCGCGCCTCCTGGTTGACGAAGCCGTGTCGGGGTGCCGTCGTCGGCTCCTGCCGATGGGCTGACCCGCCGGCCTGGCGAGCGTGATCATCGCCGGCAGCTCGGTGTGTCCTGCATCTCAACTTTTCCCCGGGGGGGTTGACCGTTTCTGA
>Ga0268266_10003405_pt1 | contig 15916 bp, 10 predicted proteins | sample KBSS13metaG_FD_190356 | JGI IMG/M metagenome (GOLD analysis project Ga0268266, IMG submission 190356) | Switchgrass rhizosphere microbial communities from Kellogg Biological Station, Michigan, USA - KBS S1-3 metaG (SPAdes) (version 2) | ecosystem: Host-associated > Plants > Roots > Rhizosphere...
AACGTAGTTCGCGACATGGCGCAGGCCTTCGCAAGTTCATTGAGGCTCCAGGATCGAGCAGGATCGCCGTGCATCGAACGCAGCGCGGGTGCGATGCGTCGATCGGCGATGGCCCGCAGCCAACCTGCAGGCTTGTAGTCAACTGCCTGCAATTGGGCCCGCAGGATCTGGATGAAAAGCAGTTGAGTCAGTTGCGTACTTGAAAGTGGGTGGCGCAGTGCCAGGTGACCGACTGTCCTTCGTTGCAGCAGACCTGAGCGCGGATCGAGGTTGGGCCGAGGCTTTGGCCGGTTGTACTTACGTGTTGCATGGTGCGTCACCAACACCATCAGGCGAGCAGGTACGGGAGGAGGATTGGATCAGGCCGGCGGTCGACGGGAATTTGCGGGTGCTTCGCGCGGCCCGCAATGCCGGTGTTGAGCGCGTGGTATTGACCTCCGCATTCGGCGCGGTCGGTGCTGGACAACGGTCCAGGAACAGACCCTTCAATGAAACAGATTGGACCGATCTCGAAGGCAACGTGGCGCCCTATCAGAAATCGAAAACCCTGGCGGAGCGAGCCGCATGGGACTTCGTTGCCGACGAGGGGCGCGATCTCGAGCTGGCGACGGTGAATCCCGTCGCGGTTCTCGGTCCGGCGCTCGGCGCCGACTACTCACACTCCGTCCGACTGATCAAGAACATGTTGGACGGCCAGCCCGGGTGCCCAAAGATCAACTCCGGTTTCGTCGACGTACGGGATGTGGCCGACCTACACCTGCGCGCGATGACCGATCCTGCGGCGAAGGGCGAACGATTTCTGGCCACCGCCGGAGACAGCATGTGGCTGGTCGACGTTGCGAGAGTCCTTCGTGACGAGCTGGGTGCGGCGGGCACCAAGGTATCGACCAGAGAGCTGCCCAACTGGCTCATGCGGCTCATGGCACTTCGCAATCCACAGATAAAAGCGCTCGCGCCGTTGCTCGGCGTGAACCTCAACGCCACTTCGGAAAAAGCCATACGCCTGCTCGGCTGGTCACCCCGTTCACGGGAGGAGGCCATCCTGGCGTCCGCAGAGAGTCTGATCCGGCTGGGAATCGTCATGGAATGAATGCTCCTTCACTCCGGGCGCCAAGGACACAGATCACCGTGGTCAACTCAAACTCCGCGCCGACGATCAGCGGCGCAGCGACGACGACCGCTCTGGTCGGCACGGCAACACCGACGGAACGATCCTCAGCGATCTGGCCGGCTACACGGTTCGTTACGGCAGGAGCCGAGCTGACACAGTGCTTTGACACACGCCGTCTGCTGAAAGGTACGAGAAAGCTGGCGGCAGACGTTCCCCTGCTGCAGGGTGGAGTGGCGGACCGGCCCGAGGAGTGACATGATCCCTCGGCGCCGGGACACCCAACACAACAACCGGCCTCGCAGGGGAGATTGTCATGCAGAAGTACGCAGTGTCTGCGCTTGCCACGCTCGTCCTTGGATTCACCGGCTCAGCTCCAGCCGCGCCCTCGGCCTATTCGCGAGTATCGGCACTCGACCTGGGCTCGGTTCACAGCTTCGGACCTGACACGACCATCACAGTCACCGTCGCCCTGAAGCTCAATCACGCCGCTGAGTTGGATGGGTTGATCAAATCGACCTACACCGCGGGCAGCCCGAGCTTCCGGCACTTCCTGACACCGCAACAGTTTGCGCAGCGATTCGGCCCGGAACCGGCCGCCATCGAACGCGTGACCCGGCATCTGCAGGCTGCGGGATTTACAGTGACGGCCAAGTCACCTTCACACCTGAGCGTGAGCGGCCGGATGTCGGCCTTCGAGCGTGAGTTTGGTGTCAGCCTGCATGCGTTTGAGATTCCGGCCACTGCCGATGCGCCGGCCTTGCGTTTTCGTGAGCCCAGCGCGGCGCCCCGACTGGCCGGCGCGATCGCCGACGATGTCGAAGCGGTCGTGGGTCTCGACAATCGGCCGCGTTTGCGACCGATGAACCGGCACATGTCCGCCATTGCGCGGCCGAGGGCGGCACAGCCGGCGGCAAGCGCACCTGACACCCCCAATCCGCCCGGTGAGTGGACCGTGCAGGATCTCGCCAAGTACTACGATGTGCTGCCTCTGTACAACCAGGGCATTTCCGGCCGCAAGCGCACCATCGGCATCGTGACACTGGCTTCGTTCACGCCCAGCGATGCCTTTGCCTACTGGGCCAGCCTGGGTTTGAAAGTCGATCCGGCGCGTATCACCATCGTGAACGTCGACGGCGGTCCGGGAAAGCCGAGTGATCGCTCCGGCTCCGATGAGACGACGCTCGATGTAGAGCAGTCGGGCGGACTCGCACCGGATGCCAGGATCATTGTTTACCAGGCGCCCAACACCGACCAGGCCTTTGTCGATGCCTTCGAAACGGCCATCAGCTCGAATGCGGCCGACGCCGTTTCCTGCAGCTGGGGCGAGTGGGAAGAATTCCTGGTCCAGGGCACGCCGATTACAGATCCGGACTCGGCGGGTGACCTGCGCGCGATGCATAACCTGTTCATCCAGGCGGCCCTGCAGGGCCAGAGCCTGTCCGCCGCGGCCGGCGATGCGGGCTCGTATGACAATGACGATCCCACGAATTTCAACGACGTCCTGTCGGTCGATCACCCCGCGGCAGATCCCTACATGTTGGCTGCCGGAGGTACGACACTCCCCGGGCCCCAGGACTTTACCCTGAATGACGGCTCGACTTTCACGGTGAATGTGGCGACCGAGCGCGCCTGGAGCTGGGATTACCTGAATGGGCTGTGTGCCAAGCTCGGGCTCGATCCCGTGAGCTGCGGCATCTTTCCGGTGGGCGGCGGCGGCGGTGTTAGCGTCGTGTTTCCGATTCCGTTGTACCAGCTCTTCGTCCCGGGCATGAGAGTGAGCGAGCCGGGACAAGTGCTCCTGGATGTTACGCAGACTCCGCCCGCGAAGCTCCTGAAGGTGCCCGCCAACTTCCCGGGACGCAACGTACCGGACATTTCCCTGAATGCCGATCCGGACACCGGATACACGGTTTTCTACACCTCCAGCAAGACCGGGTTCGGCATCGACGACTTCTTCGGCGGCACGAGCTTTGTCGCGCCCCAACTGGCGGGCATTACCGTTCTGCTCGATCAAAACGCAGGTCAGCGTCTCGGCCTGTTGAGTTTCCCGCTGTACGAGTTGGCGCTCACCGGACATGCTTATTCAGGCAAGCATGCGCCGATGCGCGACATCACCAAGGGTAACAACGAGTTCTACAAGGCGACGCCAGGTTACGATCAAGCCACCGGACTCGGCGTGCTCGATGTCGCCAACCTGGCGTCCTTGCTGAGGTGAAATGCTCTACAGCGAGTTGAGGAAGGTAAGCAACTCCTGTTTCTCTGATGCGCTCAGGAGGCGGAACTCGAGGTTCACGAGCTCCGCCTCGCCGCGATGACGTTCGATCGCATCCGTCAGCGTGAGTGACCGCAAGTCATGCATGTATCGCGGGCGCATCCGCAACCCCCACAGAGGCGCGGTGCGCAGTTTGTTCGCCGTGTCCTGGGGCCCCGCCTGCACGATCCCATCGCCGGTTCCGATGTCATGCATCAGGAAATCGCCGTAAGGATGGATGATCTTGTTGCCCAGCGATGCGGGAACAGTAAACATCCCGCCGTCGATGAGGGTCCCGGCGGGAGCGGTGACGATCTTGTCTACATGACACACGCCACAGCCAATGGCGTTGAAGATGTGCTCTCCGGCAACCGCTGCCGCGCTCGCCGCAAGCTTGGCGTCGCGAGGCGGCGCCTTCGTACCTCGAATGAATTGCGTAAAGTGATCGATGTCTTCCAGGCCGAGCGCATCCGGCACGTCTTCCGGATCCTGTGTCACCTTGCCGATCGTAGTCGTGTCCTTCGGGCGTAACCGGCTCGTGATTCCCATCTCGTTCAAGTAGGCATCGGCCACAAAGGACAGCAGGCTGCTGTGTTGGTCCTTCCAGCCGAAGCGCCCGATCCGGGTCAGGCCCGGTGCTTCAAACATCGGCACTTCAATGGGCTCGCCGTGAATCAAACCGTGTGAGCGCCGTGGCTGCTCGGCCGCAATGGCCGTCAACGTAGTGTCATCAATTGCCTCTACAAATCCGTCGCCCAGCGTATTGAGTGCCGCGCGCAAGGCACGGACATTCTCAGTGGCCGGGATGTGTTCCTGCGCTTCAGGCACAACGGCTCGGTCGTTGACGATGGATCGCCCTGTGATGCTCGCCGCGCCGTCATCAATCGGAATCGTAGGGTTTACGAACATTCCGGTTGCATCGCGATGACCGATGCGCAATTCGGTGAACTGACTGGCGCCGCCGCTGACTGGATTCTGATGACACTCGGCACAGGCTCGGGCATTGAAGACCGGGCCGAGACCGGTCGTCACGTCCTTCTGAGATTCGTACACCTGTTGGTCGTGGGCATACGTGTCACCGGCCGGCTGGGCAATCCCGTTACTCGTGCTCTTTGAGCCTGGGTTCGCAATCAGAGTCGGGGTATCAAAGCCGGTGGGCGCTTCGGTGGCCGGGGGTGGCGTGGCGTACGCGGATTGGCCGGCCTGCAAGGCGATCCAGACGAAGACGGCCACAGTCGATCTGCTCTTCATGACGGTTCACTCCCTGAGAGCGCAGAAAGCGCCCTGACGATTGGGGAGACTGCAGATGCGGCGGGGATATTCGCCTGCGCGCGGCCGAACGGTGTTCCCCTACCCTGATAGGTCAAATCAGCCTGTCGGTAAATTGCGAGAACCTGCAATCTGGTTCCAATCTCTGTGGACCGCTCGCGGGCCCGCGCCTATCGTCGCGACATGTCGAACATCCAGGACCAACTGGCGCAAACACTGAAGCGGCTGCAGGTGATCGCTGACAAGTGCGCCAGCTCATTTTCGAACTATGAAGTGAAAGTGGAATATCGTGTAGCGTTCTCCCACGGGGCGCCGCTCCCCTGGCGCCTCGTAGAGATACACCGCGCGATCAAGAAGGCTGGAACGCCTCGAACGCTGCGCAGAATGCATTGCTTTCGCAGCTGCGAATCTCTCGATCACTCGGTGCGCGAGCGCATCACCTGGAAAGCGCGCGATCAGGCGCTCGTAAAAGCCTTTTTTGTCCGAGTTGGAGGCGCTCCGGGTAACGACTCTCCAGGCAAGCCGAGCACCAAAGCCTTGAATGCCACCCGGCTGGCGCTGCGGGCGCAGATGTGTGCTACGAGACCCGACCGCGCCGTCGATCTGCCCCACTAGTACTGCGGAGAGAACATATACCGCAAGCCCCGGTTATAGTATTCCGGCAGCACGCCCGCGTGGCCTTCGCCCTCCACGATGCGGCCGTCCCAATGCAACCCGTTGTAGTTGCGCGAGGCGAGTGTCCGCGCAAAGTTGAGTCCGGGTGCCATGAGCTGCTCCGAGCCGCCGGCCGCCATGAACAGCCGGACCGGCAGATCCTTGTGCTTCTCGAAGTACTGCGCTTCCTGCTTCACCACGTAGTCGTTGTCCCACGGGATCGCCGGACTGCCGCACAGGTATCCCCAGAACAGGCTGGGCTCTTCGAACATTGCATACAGCGTGAACAGCCCACCCAGCGAATGACCTCCGAGAATGCGCCGGGTGGTATCCACCCTGTAGTTCGATTCAGTCAGGGGGATGACTTCAGTCTTGATGAACTTCAGGAACTTCGCACCGTCACCTGAGCCCTTCTGAGGTCCCGGGCTCGGCGTGTAGTCCATTGCGCGCAGCGCTTCGTAATCGGGCTTTTCGCCGGAGTAGGTAATGCCGACCACAATGATGTCCGGCATTTTTTTATCGTAGACCAGGCCGCCGACCACGGCATCCAGCAATTTGAAGTGCCACTGACCGTCGAGCAGATAAAGCACCGGGTACTTCCTGGTTTTATCCTTGTCGTAGTCGGCGGGCTTGCGGATGTACAGGTCGTACTTGCGGCCTGTGTCCTTGGACACGAGCGTTCGAACTTCGGAATTGGGAAGCGTAACGGGCGGATACGTCGCAGCGGCGGCACACAGGTTACCGGCGAGGCACAGGAGCAGGAGCAGAAGGCGCGTCGGCGATTTCACTTTGAGACCCCCTGGTGACTACCAGGGGAGTATCTCAAAGCAGGCGCCTTTGAGGTAGCGCTACCAAGCCAGGGCGCCGGGTCCGTGCGGCGGAACGAGCAGCGCTCGAATGTCGACCTGCAGGAGCGTATCTGCAAGCGCCGCAATGGACTGCGCGGCGCCGCCGAAAGCCCATAACTGATCCTGCTCGCGCAGACTGCGGGGGCCGCGTTCGGCATCCAACACCGGGCTGTGATATTCCAGCTCGCCAAAACCCAGGCCGTCCCAGGCCTGAAAGACCTGGTCGGCGCGCGGCACGCCGTAGGGATGATCACCATACCGAGCCGACCCATCGACCGGAAACTGACGCACCAGCAGGCACCATTGTTGGGATGGCAGACGTTGCAATATCGCCGCGCGGCCCGTGAGCGCTTCAGCGCCGATGCCCATTTTGGCGTTGCCACTGCCCCCGATACGCCAGATCAAACTGTTGGATGTTGTAGACCAGGGGCCGGGCACGCCGTAGGCAAGAGGTTGCGACCGACGGCCCGGGCGCAGCGGCACGATCAGTATCGAGCCGATCGGCATCTGCAACAGGTGCCACAGATCAATCTCTCCAGTGCGCGTTTCGTCGGCAATCGTCAGCTCGTGGGTGGCCTCGACGCCAACATACTGAACCCCGCGCATCAAAGGATCATCGAGCGCAATCGGCGGGGGTGCCATGCGGATCCTGCGCTCCACGCGGAATGCCACGCACCGGTCGGTGCCGCGCACCGGAAGTTGACCCTTGGCAGCCAACGCGACCACACCGGGCTCCGAGTCGACAAAGTCATAGTGACCCGGCTCCGTATCCCCCGGCACCGTGTAGTTGGTCAGGTGCTGCCAGTCCGGCTCACCCAGCCAGTGATAGTGCAGCTCAGGGGCAAACCACAGGCGGTCACCGCCGATGCCCCCCACCAGTTGGCCGGGATGGCCTGTCATACGGCCCAGATCCGGATGCGTCCAGAGTAAATTGGGTCCCGCATCGGAAAAAGCGAGCGCCACGATCCTTCCGGCGGCCAGGGTGACCGCCACCGCCCCCGGCCCCGGCAGCTCCCGGACCGGCACCGAGGCCTTCCGCAGGTCTCTCACAGTCTGCAAATACATAGTCGGCGTTGCAATCGTGTACGTTACCGGTGCAAATTAAACAGCCCGCGCGCGCCGGCCGTCAAGTTTGCAAGCGCATCCGGCCGGTGAACTCGATAGAATAGCGCGCGATGTCCGCGCCGAAGACCTCGAAACCCAAACAAAAACCGCCGGGCGCAGCGACGCGCCGTGCGCAGGCCGCAACGGCCGACGCGAAATCGGCCGGCATCAAGGAGATTGCCGAAGCCGTCGGCGTCTCCATTGGAACCGTGGACCGGGCCCTGCATTCCCGGCCCGGCATCAGCGAAGCCACCCGCGCGCGGATCATGAAGGCCGCGGCCGCCCTGGGCTATCGACCCAATCTGGCCGCCCGGCATTTGAAGCTCGGCCGCCAACAGCAGATTTCGGTCCATCTGCCGCAGGAGATCGCCTCCTATTTCGACGCCATGCGCCAGGGTATCCAGCAGGCCGCCGCGCAGCTGCAACCGCCGTTGAAAGTTGAGTTCCATTCTTTTCCGCGGATGGGCCAGGGCGAGATCGAGTCCCTGCAGACCGTGCTCGAGCAGTCCTGTGACGGCATCATCATTGCGCCAGGGGCGCCGACCCGGATTGCTCCGTTGATTCGCCAGGCGACTCAACGCGGCACACCGGTCGTCTGTGTCGCAACCGACGCACCTGACAGCGACAGGTTGGCCGTTGTATCCAGCGACCCCTTCACGAGCGGTGCCATCGTCGCGGAGCTGCTGACCCGGATAGACAAAGGGAACCACCAGGCAGCCATCATCACCGGCGACCTTGCGACCGTGGATCACTCCGAGAAAGTGCGCGGTTTTCGCAGCATGATGGCCGATCTCGGCGGCTCCCTGACACTGGCTGAAGTTGCCGAAGCTCATGACGATCCCCGCGAGGCCTACCGTCAGACCTGCGACCTGCTGGCACGCCATCCGAAGCTGTCCAGCATCTATGTCAGTACCTCCAATTCCCTGCCCGTCATCGAGGCCCTGGAGGAAAAGGGACGAGCCGGTGAGATCAGTGTGATTGTCACCGACCTGTTCGCAGAGCTCGTCCCGCTCATGCGCGCCGGAAAGGTATTCGCCACGCTCTACCAACGGCCACTGACCCAGGGGCGCCTGGCGTTCGAGGCCATGCACCGGTTTATTGTCGAAGGCATTCGCCCGAAGCCGGTCCAGAAACTGCCTCCCTACATTGTCCTGCGCAGCAATCTCGAGCTGTTCATCGAAAACTCGCCCGAATTCGACCCCGCCGCAAAAAAAGATTGACGCCGCCGAGCACGCTGTGGTCAATTTGCCCGAACGGTAACGTACACGGTCGCAAGATTTTGATGACAACAGGTCGGTTGCGCGACAAGGTCGCAGTCGTTACGGGCTCGGCGCGGGGCATCGGCGCCTCGATCGCGGCCCTGTTTGCCGCCGAGGGCGCGCAGGTTGTGGGCTTGGACCGACAGCCCGTCCATTCAGCCATGAACGGGCGCCTTGAATCTAACCGCCGACGTGACACGACCCGAGCAAGTAGCCGCGGCGGTGGAAACCACGCTGACGCGTTTCGGTCGCATCGATGTCCTCGTCAACAATGCAGGCGTCAATGTGTTTTCCACGCCGCTGGAGCTGACTGACTCCGACTGGGAGCGTTGTCTCGATGTCGACCTCAAGTCGTCCTGGATCGTCGCCAAGGCTGTTCTGCCGCAGATGCTCGCGCGCGGTTCCGGGAATATCGTCAACATCGCTTCCGTTCACGGCCATCGGATCATTCCAGGAAGCTTCCCCTACCCCCTCGCCAAGCACGGCTTGATCGGCCTCACACGCGCCCTGGCGATCGAATACGCCGCACGCGGAATTCGGGTCAACTCCATCTCGCCGGGATTCATTCTGACTGCGCAGGCCGAAGAGTGGCTGGCGGCCCAACCGGACCCTGCGCAGGAGCGCCGACGTCAGGAAGCCCTGCTGCCCTGCAAGCGCCTCGGAACACCGGAGGAAGTCGCCTATACGGCGCTGTTTCTCGCCAGTGACGAAGCGCGGTTTATCAACGCCGCAGACATTCTGATCGACGGTGGACGCACGCAGCTCTATCACGAATGAGCTAGTGCGTTACACGATCCAGCACCACGGCGGCCGCCTGGAAGTCGCCTTTGAGTGTCAGCTGGATTCCCTCGGTCATCCAGTGAGCGCCGCTCGCCTCGGTGGGCGTGCCCTCTTGCGGCTTTCCAGCCAACAGGCGCAGCCGATATCGAGCCTGCGGATCGAGGCCTTTGAGTTGAATGCGAGGATAGGGATACAGCAGGCTGCTCGAGTGCAGGAACGCAAACAGCACGGCCTGCCCGCCATCGGCGGCCACAGACTCCGTCACGGAGTAGGAGCTGCCGTCGCGCGGTGAGATCAGGCGGTACAACTGACCTTGCTGGACGGTCATGCGGATGTTTTTGTAGTCGGCCACCAGGCGCTGGGCGGTGGCGAAGTCCGGCTCGCTCCAGTGATTGAGATCGGCGCCGATGCCGAGCGATCCCTGCATGGAGGACAGAAATCGATATTCGAGCGAGGTGCTGCGCTGGTTGGCCCAACTGGGCGAGTCAGTCACCCAGGCCATCATGATTCCGGGTGTATAGGCGTAGGTGAAGCCGTCCTGGATGCTCAACCGATCGAATGGATCGGTGTTGTCGGACGGCCAGACTTCATCAGTCAACCGCATGATCCCCAGATCCACCCGACCGCCGCCGCCGGAGCAGGACTCGATTTCCAGCCTTGGATGCTTCTCGCGCAAGTGCTGCAGGATCCAGTACAGGTTCTGGACATATGTGACGTAGACCTTCTGTTGGTCCTCGGGCTTTTGCTCAGGCCAGCCCGGCTCGCTCCAGTTGCGGTTGTAGTCCCACTTCAGGAACGCGATGTCGTTGTGTGTCAGCAGGTCATCCAGCACCTTGAAAAGGTGATCGCGCACGTCGCGACGCGCGAGGTTGAGCACCAGCTGGTTGCGCCCCTCGGTTCTCGGCCGGCCGGGAAAGTTCAACACCCAGTCCGGATGCTTCCGATACAGATCGCTGTCGGGGTTCACCATCTCAGGCTCGACCCACAGGCCGAAATCCATGCCGAGCGCATGGACCCGCTCAATGAGCGGCTGCAGACCGTGCGGAAACTTCTGGGGATTGACGACCCAATCACCGAGTCCCGCGTGGTCGTTGTTGCGGGCGCCGAACCAGCCATCGTCCATGACGAAGCGCTCAACCCCGATCCGCGCCGCCATTTCAGCCAGCTTCACCTGCCCGGCCTCATTGACGTTGAATTCAGTTGCTTCCCAGGAGTTGTAGAGAACCGGGCGTGCGCGCGGATGCGGTGCCTGGGGCAACACGTGTGTCAGCTCGAACCGATGCAGCAGTCGCGATACCTCGCCCAGACCGTTTGTCGTGTAGCCGGCAAAAAAAACGGGAGTTTCCAGCGACTCGCCGGGAGCGAGCCGGTAAGAAAAATCAAAGGGGTTGTAGCCGCCGGTGACCCGGACTCGACGCCTCAGGTCAGGCTCAACGGTGATGCGCCACGAGCCGCTCCAGGCCAGCGCGCCGAACCACACAGGGCCGGCATTTTCAGTCGTGCCGGCCGGCGTCAATGCAAACCAGGGGTTGTTCTGCTGGGCTGTCGAGCCACGGCGACTCTCGAGAACGGTCTGGCTGGGCAGCACGGGACGGTGATCCAATTGCCACTCGCCCGCCCATCGCCCCGAGAGCGAATGCAACACGTAGTCGTTTGCGGCCGGCAGATTCCAGGTTGCCGCTGCCGCCTGTTGCACTGACAGCGGTTTGCCGGTGTGGTTTTCGATGTGGGCCGAACGAGCCAGGATTCCCGATTCCGGGTCCATGTCGTACCGAAGCTCCACACGGACATCCCGCGAGATGTCTTTCAGCAGCACTGAAACATGCGAATCGTTGATGGTGTGGGAAACGTAGTGAAGCACCAAATCGCGGTTGCCATCCGGGAAGCTCACCTTCAGCGCGGGCTCGGTGTAGAACGCAGAGCCCCAGGCTGGATACTCCTGAGGCGTCGAACCAGAGGAGGGATCGAACGCGGAAGAACCCTCGTCAGGTTTGGGTTTGGGTACCGGGTCATCCGCGGCACGCCCCGGCCCCCAATACAGGGACTGGAGCTCGCCGCGTTCATTGACACCAAAGGCATACGTCACCTTCGGTGAACTGAGTGTGAAGACGTGCGTATCGGGGTTATAGCCGGTAGCGCCGAGGACTTGGGTCGAGGCGAAAACGGTCCACAGGGCCCGATACGGATGTTTCATGGCAGTTTAAAAGCTCACTCGTACACCGACTGAATAACGACGCCCGAACTCATTGAGTGAATCGAACTCGTTCACGTAGCGATCATAGGTCTGCTGGACCGCGTTCGTCAGGTTAGCAGCTGCCAGCGTCACGAGCACATTATCCGTGACCTTGTAGCTCGCTTGTGCGTCGAGCTGTCCATACCCCTTGGTATAGGTAATGGGTGCAGTCCCGGACAGGAACGTGTCGCGATAGTTATAGGCGAAGCGCACGCCGACCGGTCCCTTCTCGTAGAAGAGGATGAAGTTCTGCGAGTTGCCCAGACCCGTGAGCGCGAAGTTGCTGGCGGTGTTCGCGGCGTTCAGCTGCGCATCGCTGTGCATGAAAGTCGCGTTCGCGTTGAAGCCTAAGCCATCGAAGGGTGACGGCAGCCAGGTGAAGGTGTGCTGCAGCGCCAGCTCGAGGCCTTCCGCATAGGCCGATTGGGAGTTGGTGGGGGCGTTGAACTGGAAGTTGACGACGCCATCCGGGTACAACGCGATGCCCTGCGAGTTGATGATGTGCTGCGGCAGGGTGGAGTACGCGTTGGACACGAAGTCCTTGATGTTTTTGCGGAATCCGCCGATCGAGGCGTAGCTCGAGCGGCTGAAGTACCACTCCAGGGACAGGTCGTAGTTGTCGGACAAATAGGGTCGCAGATCCGGATTGCCGCCGCTCGCCTGCATCTCGCCCGGTCGCAGCACGTTGTAGTTGATCACAGGCCGCAAGTCGTACATGTCTGGACGTGTCAGCGAGCGCGACACCGCCGCACGCGCAATGAGCTGGTCCGTGATGTTCAGCTTGAAGTTCGCGCTCGGCAGGAAGTTGTTATAGGTGTGCGAAGCGGAGACGTACAGCAACTCGCCGCCGTTGGCGTACACCGGATTGAATTCCGAAGGGTCGCCCTGAATCGGCAGCAGATCTTCGAGCTCCTGCGTGTAGCCGTGCGAGGTCTCCTTCGTGTGCACATAGCGTCCGCCGATATTGGCCGACCACGGCAGCCCGGCCACCGTGCCGCCCAAATCAAACTGTACGTAGAAGGACTCGATCTTCTCGGTGACGGCATACGATGAGCTGCCGTCAGTCGGCGCAAAGCCGTTCGCACCGCCGGTCGTCAAGGCGGCATTCGTGCTGCCCGGTGTGAGACCTTTCGCTGCGTCCTCCGCGGCCATTGCCGCTGGGGTCAACAGGTAGTCCATGTAAGCGCCCGGATCGTAGCTCAGCCACTGACCCGGCAGGCTCGAGCCATAGCCGCCAAAACCGCTCGGGCCGTTGAACTTGCTGAACAACCCCGTCGGGGCCGGGGTGTTATAGCCGCAGTAGGCGCACTGAGCGCTGCCGTGGGTAGTCAGCGTGTCGGCTTTGAGAATCCGGTTCTGATAGTACAGTCCGGAGCGAACGTCCTGCAGCACGGACATGTGAGCGTTCCACTGCAGATCGAGATGCGCCTCGTTGATCTGATCCGAGTTATCGAGGGCCTGCTGCTGAATGAAATGGGTCTGCAGGAGGCTCGGATCCGTGTACGTGGCGGCCGGGATGCCCTGGCTGGGAATGCCGAGGGACGTGAGGCTCGGAATACCGACGCCGCCGTTGCCTGTGTAGGTCACACTGGTTGGGAAACCGGCCACGGTGAAGTATCGAGGCTCGGTCCCACCCGACACCGTGTTCTTCGCGACGTTCAAATCGAGGTTGGCCACGAATTGGTTGTCGCTGCTGTTCCACTTTGCGTTGTAACCCAGTTGCTTGAGGAGCGTGGGCGACAGCAGGCTGGTGTTCTGATGCTCACGGATATAGTCCGTGTGCAGTTGGTCGTTGGTTGTGAAGCTGGTCAGCACGCCATTCTTGTCGAACGTGCCGCTGGCAAGCGTAGTGGGGCCGAAATACCAGCCGATCTCACTGCTCTCGGAATGAATCTCGTACTTGTCGTACAGACCATCGAGGGTCATGGTCAGTTGGTCATTCGGCTTCCATTGCAGTACGCCATGACCGCCGATCCGCCGATAGAACGCATCCAGTGCAATGACGTCGATCTGCTGCGGCATGAAGCCGGTCGGGTCGCCGGGCAGCTGCGGAAAATCGGTCTGGAACCAGTTTCCGGTGAAGGCCCGGTTGGTGGGGGCACTGCGCTCCTGCAGTGAGAGTGAGCCCAGCGCTCCGAATGTGCCGTCGGCGAACGTGTCACTCAACAGCAGGAAGCCTTGTGGCTCCGCATGCGAGCCGGAAAGGTCGTCCTTCTCACCCTTGATGCTCGCAATGGCCGTGAGCTTCTTCAGGTCCAGCGGACGAGCGGTGTGAAGGTTCATCAAACCGCCGATGCCACCGTCGTTCTGAGAGGCAGCCGAGGTCTTGAATACATCGGCGCCATTGATCAGGTCCGCGGGCAAGGTATCGAAATCGAACGAGCGATGCCCCGTCTGGGTTGGGAGCTGTCGACCATCGACGAGGACCGTGTTGAACGTTGGTCCAAAGCCGCGGATGGTGACCGTCTGACCCTCACCGACCTGGTTGCGGTCGATGGCAACGCCGGTGATTCTTTGCAGAGATTCGGCAACGTTGGCATCCGGGAACTTGCCGATGTCCTCCGCGGATATGGAATCGACGACTACGTCGGCGTCGCGCTTGATGTCCATGGCGCGCTCGAGACTGGCGCGAATACCGGTGACGACAACTTCCTGAACATCCGGTGCCTGGCCGTCGCTCCCGGTGTTCGGCTTGGCCGGAGCGGCCTGGCCGTGGGCGATGGATGCGAATGCCCCGAGCGCCAGCGCTGTCACTGCGCCTTTGCGGAGACCGTTGGCGTACTGCTGCGATATCTTCACGTTTTCCCCCTCAAGAAAACTTTGCCTGCCGCTGATCCGACGTTAATGCGTGTACGTTAACGCCGCAGATTAAATTCCACTTCTGCGCAGGTCGTCAAGCTGTGTGGCGCATTTGATACGATTTATATGATTTAGTGGCGTCCGGGCCGCCCGGAGGGTCAGTTGGGAGCTGGCACGACCGCGACTCCGGCGTCCCCGGCAATGAACATCGTCGCGCCGTCCGGAGTAATTGCAGTCCGCAGCGTCGGCGACTGGATTGATGGAGGCGCAAGGGCCACACCCGTGCCGATCTCGGTGACTTGGGCGAAGTTCACGTTGGTCGCGAAGGAGTGCAACTTGCCATCATCCTCGAGAACGAAAGTTCGCGTGCCCTGCAGGTTCATGACGGCAACCAGATAGTGGGTCCCTGAGAACGGCAGCGTCGCCACGCTACTACCGTGTGTCTGCACGAAGTCCACGTTGGTTCCGTCGTTCACGACGATAGACTGAGCGGATGCATCAATTGCAACCGGCTCATCGAGCACCTGGGGACGAGGCAAGTTCGACAGATAGATGCCGCCTGTACCGCCGAGGTACTCCATTTCGAACGGTTTTGCCGTCGTCGAGTTTTGCGAGGCGACAATCATGGAGCCATCGCCGCTGACAACCAGGCCCGCGCCGACGCCGGCAGCGGTGGACTGGAGCTGACTGCTGCTGCCTAGATCGAAAAAGGTGCCGGTGATCGGCTGGTATATATAAGAATCCGTGTTGGCTGCAACTCCGGCCAGTCCAGTCGCAATGAACGCGTGATTGTCGTTGGCAAAGGCGAATCGCAACATGATCGGTGTGTTGTTCGCACCGCCGCTGGTGAACGGCGCTGTGACGGTCCGCGTCGGGGACCCTGGATTCGTTGCGTCAAACTCGAGCACCGCGGTGCTGGTGAGTGCCATCAACTTGGTCGCATCGTTGGACAACACCAGGTCGCGCAGGTCGGGAATGCTGATCGTCTGCGCTGCGGACCAACTTCCGTTGGCATAGGCATAGCGCCAAACAACATTGCTGGCTGATTGCGCGAAGGCAGCGGCCACATAAAGCACCTGGCGCTGCGCATCCCAGACAGTTGCCAGGACGTGATCGGGCTGCTGCGGATAGCCCAGTGTAGTCGCTGCATAGGCCTGTGGGCTCACAACAAAGAGAGAGCCGGTAAAGGGCGTTGCGCTTCCAGTCAATGTGACGGGCTGTGAACCGAGGCTCAGATTCGCCGGATAGTTGACGGAAACCGCATCGTCGTATTGAACAGTGAACGAGCTCGCCGCGGTTGCACCGATAGATACGGCACTCGTGCCCGTAAAACCGCGGCCAAGCGCCAGAAAACTGCCCGCACTGCCGGCGACCGCAACCTGCGGGATCACTGTCGGTGTTATGGGATCACCACCGATTGTGTAAGTGACAGTGACAATCTGCGGACTACTCCGGGGAGGTGCGGGATGTTGTAGCCGCGCCCTTGCGCAGAATACTGAAGCGAGAACGCCACCGCTGTGACAGCTCACCCAGTTCGAGCCGGCCGCGACGTGGACACTTTGCCATGTAAAGTGATAAGGTCGTCATCGTGCACAATCCAATCAGGCA
>Ga0268266_10003407_pt1 | contig 15908 bp, 12 predicted proteins | sample KBSS13metaG_FD_190356 | JGI IMG/M metagenome (GOLD analysis project Ga0268266, IMG submission 190356) | Switchgrass rhizosphere microbial communities from Kellogg Biological Station, Michigan, USA - KBS S1-3 metaG (SPAdes) (version 2) | ecosystem: Host-associated > Plants > Roots > Rhizosphere...
CCGCCGGCGTAGTGCACGAGCACGCCGGGGCCGGTCTTAGGCCTGCCGCCGAAGTGCACGGTGTCGCCGTGAAAGTGCGGGTAGACCAGCTCGGCGTAGATCCGCGCCGACTCGGGCACGCCGGCGTGCTCGGCGGCAAACGCGACGCCCTCGCGCGTGCTGCGCGAGCTCTTCGGCGCCGTGTCGCGATCGTAGTGGCCCGGCACCGCGTAGGTCAGCACCACGCGATCGCCGACGGTGGCGACGTCGGCCATGCCCTCCCAGCGATGCGGGTTCTCGGTGATCGCGAGCGACAGCTTCGCGGCCTCCGCGACGCCGCCGAGCACGTCGCGGTAGTACGTGCCCTCCATCGCGCGATGCGCGAGCATGTTCGGCATCACGGCGCGCAGCGTCGCGCCCTGACGCGTGACCCACGGACCGTTCGCGGCGAACACGCGGCCGGTCATGACGTCGTCGATCTGCCCGAGCTGCTCGGACGACCCGGCGGGGCGGATCACGCCGGCCGCGTCGACTTCTAAGTCACCCTTGTCGAGAAACGGCTCGTCGACCGCCTCGAACTGATAGATCGCGTCGCCTCCGCACGCGACGATCGCGTCGAGGATCGACAGCCACTCGTCGTAGGCGCGGCGCGGCGAGTACTCGAGGTGCGTGACCTCGCTCTTGTAGTTCGCGCCGGCCTTGTTGACAGTCGCGGGGACGGGCGGCCTCACGACGAGCAGATCGCCGTAGACGTCGGGCAGCGGATTCATGGCCCGGGTTGTACCGCATGGCGCCGCGCGAGCGCGCACACGGCGGCGATCCACGCCGGCGTCGCGTTGAGCGATGGCACGAGCACGAGCTCGTCACCGCCGGCGGCCTTGAACTGCGCGCGCGCGCGCAATCCGATCTCCTCGAGCGTCTCGAGGCAATCGGCGACGAACGCCGGGCACAGCACGGCGAGCCGCTTCACGCCCTTTTTCGCGAGCTCGTCGAGCACGATGTCGGTGTACGGCGAGATCCACGGCGTTCGGCCGAGCCGCGACTGGAAGCACACCGTGTGGTCGCGGACGCCGAGCCGGGCGACCAGCGCGCGCGCGGTCGCGTAGCACTGCGAGCGATAGCAGCGCGGCGGACCGGGAGCGCGGTCGCAGCAGCCGTCGGTCAGGCATTTGGCGTCGCCGCTCTTCCGGATCTGGCGCTCCGGCAAGCCGTGAAACGAGAACAGCACGTGATCGGCGCGCGCGTCGGCGAGCACCGGACCGGCGACCGCGGCCCACGCATCGATGAAGCCGGGCTCCGCGAAGAACGCCGGGACCAGATCGAGCGCGGCGACGTCCCAGCTCGCTGAAGCGAGCTCCATCACGCGCGCGTTGGTGGTGCTGGTCGACGACGCGGCGTGTTGCGGATAGAGCGGCAACACGACGATGCGGTCGCAGCCCGCGAGCGCTTCGAGGCCGTCCGCGATCGACGGCGAGCCGTAGCGCATCGCCAGCTCGACGCGCCAGCGATCGCCGAGCTCGCGCTGCACGCCGGCGGTGAGATCCTTGGAGTGCGCGAGCAGCGGCGAGCCGCGCTCGGCGTCCCAGACCTGGCGATACGCGTGCGCGCTCTTCGCCGGGCGCGTGCGCAACACGATCAGATGGAGCAGCAGCGCACGGCCGATCGGGTTGATGTCGATGACGCGAGGGTCCGACAAGAACTCGCGCAGGTACCTGCGCACGGCAGGCGTGGTCGGCGCGTCGGGAGTCCCCAAATTGACGAGCAGTAATCCGGTCACTCTAGGTGGGCTTGAGGGTAGCTGACCGTCAAAGTCAAGAAATCGGCCGGCCTGACGAAAGACATTTCACAAGCCCCCAAAAACCGCGGCAACAGGGCGGTGATTGGTAGCTCCACTCACAAAATCGCGGGAGTATAGAGATCGGAGCAATCTCCAATCCTCATCGGCACTTGAAAGAAGATTCGGTCATCCTGTTTGACCTCCCGAGCGGTGGCTGCATTATCCGTTGGCCATGGCAGGAACCCAGGGGAAGCCACTGCCCAAGAAGCTCGGGATCAAGGCCGGGCATCGGGTGTGTCTGCTCGATGCGCCGCGGACGATCGTGCGCCGGTTGACCTGTGACGATGTCCGGATCGCAGAGGACCTTCGCCATCCCCTGATCGATGTGGTCGTGCTGTTCGTGGACCGCGTTGCCGATCTCGAGCGCCGGTTTGCCGACATCGCGGGTCGCCTGCACCCGGCCGGCGGCTTCTGGATCGCGTGGCCCAAGAAGAAGCGCGGCGCCGACATCACCGAAGAGGTGGTGCGCCGCATCGCGCTCGCGGCCGGCATGGTCGACAACAAGGTTTGCACGGTGGGGGATTGTCTGGCGATCCGCCTGGTGCTGCGCGGCTCGAACCGCGACGCGATGGCGTATCGCGCCGAGCCTCCGCCCGTTTCGCGGCGGGTGCGGCGTTCGGCAGCCGCGGCGCGCGTCGTGCGTGCGAGTGGCGCTGGCTCGAGCTTGCATCGCGCGCGCGCTCGCTCGACCAAGTAACGCTGCGTTGCGCCGTGGCGCGCGCGCACGGCCGCGGGAGCTGCGGTAGTGTCCGCGCCATGTCTAGACTCGTCTGGCCGGCGCTGCTGTTATGTGCGCTCGCCGCGTGCGGCGTCGACGATCGCCCGCTCGACGCGCGGTACATCACAGACACGATCCTGGCGCCGTCGTGCGGCTCGGTGGAGTGCCACTCGTCGTTCGTCCAGAGCAACGACGTCGTGCTCGACACGTACTCGGCGATGCGCGACACGATCGTCAACTTCCAGGGCGGGTTGATCAGCTTCTCGGACGCCCCGTACGACCCGGCCGATCCCGCGGACTCGGAGCTGATCACCTGGCTGACGCAGACCGACCCGTTCGGGCGCGGCATCGGCCGCATGCCGCTCGACGAGCCGATGCCCAACGCGGACGTCGAGCTCTTGAAGCGGTGGATCCAGGGGAAGCCGAACCCGGTCGACGACCAGATGACCTGCGTGCCCAACGTGACCGCGTGTCCCCAGGTCTCCGATACCTGCGTCGTGCCCGACAACGCCACCGTCGGCGAGTGCTTCCAGATCACGTATCCCACGCCCGCGTTCGGCGCCGAGTGCGATCCGTCGAAGCACGGCGGCATGGCGTGCAACGACCGTGACCTCGTGCAATGCGGCGATGACTGGAACTTCGGTCAGGTCCTCCAGACCTGCTCGAGCGGCTGCAGCGAGGGCAAGTGCACCTGATGCGCGCGCTCGTCATCGTCCCGATCGTCCTCGCCGCGCTGGCCGGCACGGCCGCGGCGTATCCCCAGTTCCAACTCAGCAGGGATACCACCTGCGGCTCGTGTCACATCGCTCCCGAAGGCGGCGATTTGCTCAACGAGAACGGCCTCAACACCGCCGAAGAGATCTCGCAGTTCGGCACCAATCCCGCGTTCCTCAACGGGCTGTTCAAGATGCCATCGTGGCTGATGCTCGGCGGCGATCTGCGCGGCGCGACCGGGTTCGTCCAGGCGCCGCAGAAGTACCTCGAGACGTTCCCGATGCAGGCCGACCTGTACGGCAGCGCGAGGTTCGCCGGGCACTTCCACGTCAACGTGACCGTCGGCTACCGGCCGCCCGAGAACGGCAACGCGGGCGCGACGTCGGTGTGGTCGCGCGAGCACTACGTCATGTGGCAGCAGCACGCCGACGACGCGCTCGGCCTGTTCCTGCGCGTCGGCCGGTTCATGCCGATCTTCGGCCTGCGCTTCGCGGAGCATCCCGAGTTCACGCGGCAGTACGGCGGCACGCCGCTGTACAGCGAGACCTACGGCGCGGCGGTCGAGTACATCGAGCCGACCTGGGAAGCGCACCTCACCGGCTTCATCGTCGATCCGCTCATCGATCCGGTCTCACACGCCAACGGCGTCGCGGCCTACACCGAGCTGCGGCCGACCGAGCGTGCGGCGGTCGGCGCCGAGACGATGGTCGCGATCAACGACGACTGTGGCGGCTGCCTGCACCGGTACAGCGAGACCGTTCGCGTCGGTGCGACCGGCAAGTACTGGATGCCCGACGCGCAGCTGCTCGTGCAGGGCGAGCTCCAGTATGTCGACCAGCACATCGTGACCACCAACACGAGCCAGATCGTCGGCACCGTGATGGCGACGCGGTTCTTGCCCGCCGGGCTGATGGCCGATCTCGCGCTCAACTACTTCAACGAGGCGGTGGGCGTCAAAGGCGTCGATCGCGAGGCCGTCGATCTCAACGTGCACTGGTTCGCGACCTCGCACGTCGAGCTGCTGCTGACGACGCGGGCGGCGCTCGTGGGCTTCACCGTGCGCGCGGTCCCGGACACGCCGGCCGGTATGGACCCGACGACCGGCGCGCCCTTCGGCTCGTACGTGCTGCTCCAGGCCCACTACCGGCTCTAAAAATTCGAAAAAGCCGTGTCGATCGGGCGTCAGCTCGTTCGTCGCAGGATCAGAACGCAACAAGGAGCACGAGATGCGCAAGCTGATCCTGAAGATGTCGATGTCGATCGATGGTTTCGTCTGTGGCCCGAAGGGCGAGGGCGACTGGATGATCCGGGCGAGCACCGAGGACTCGCGCGAGTGGGTGCTGAGCTCGATCTGGCGCGCCGGCGTCTACATCGTGGGCAAGAAGACGTTCGGCGAGATGGTGTCGTACTGGCCGACCTCGACCCACGCGTTCGCGGCGCCGATGAACAAGATCCCGAAGGTCGTGTTCTCGAAGACCGGCACGATCGATCCGGCGACGTTCGAGCGCGCGGCCAAGGCGACGCCGGAGGCGCTCGCGACGTGGAAGAGCGCGCGCGTCGCGTCGGGGTCGCTGGCCGACGAGATCGCCAGACTCAAGCAGGAGCCCGGCGATCCGATCATGGCGTTCGGCGGCGCGAGCTTCGCGCAGAGCCTCGCGCGCGAGGGGCTGGTCGACGAGTATCAGCTGGTGGTCGCGCCGGTCGCGCTCGGCCGTGGCCAGTCGCTGTTCTCGACGCTGGCCGAGCCGCGCGACCTCGAGCTCGTCGAGGCCAAGCCGTTCAAGGGCGGCGTGGTCGGGCTCGTGTACGCGAAGAAGCGGTAGTGATCCACGTGCACGTGATGTCGGTGGCGCTGACCACGACGTCGCTGCATGCCTCGACGGGCTCGCGATCGATCACGGCCGCGTCTCGCAGGGCGCGTTCGAAATCCGGTTTCAAGAGGTCCACATTCGACGGCACCTCGTAGGGGATGGCGATCTCGTCACCTCGCCTGCACACGCGCATGGAATGGGACAAGCCATCCACGTTGCCACGGCATAGCGCCACTGCACTCTCGTGCGAGACCGCGAGCTGTGGCGCGACCCGAAGCCCGAGTTGCGCGAACGGAACGGTGGCGCTCGAATCGAACGCGTCATGGTCGCGGATCGTGATCGACACCGGAGGCACGACCACGTCCAGCGCGCCGTGCTCGATCAACGCGTCCCAGCGCCGATGACATCGGCGCGCGTTCAGCTCGTCGATGAAGTGGTCGACATGATCGTCGTCGGGGTCACGGCCTGCGTAGGCCATGCCGGGCTCGTCGCGCCGTGTGAGAATCGCGATCGTGGTCGCGATCGTCTCGCCGGAATCGGGATCTTCTTGCGCGCAAATCACCTGGCCGGCCGGTCGCACATCGATCGAGCAAGCGAAGATGCGCGCGAGCTTGGCGTCGAGGTAGCACCCGTCTCCGAGGTACCGGACGTCCGGCCTCGCAGCGAGATGATCGAGGGTCGGGCGCATGCCGCTGCACCCGACGAGAAAGATCGACATCGCGACCGATCGCATGACGCGACGATCGCCGAAGCTCGACGCTCGTTCGCTCGGCGCGCGCTCACTCGCACTGCCCAGCTGCGATGTCGCACTCGCGGCTGGGACTAGTGGCCGAGCCGGATCGAGACGCGATCGTGCGGCGTCTTGCTGTAGATCTTCTCGGTCGTCGGCCGGAAGCCGAACTTCTCGACCTTGAGCGAGAGCGTCGTGAAGCCCATGATCTTGACGAGCGTCGGGGTCGTGCCCGCGCGATGGCCGTCGATCTCGACGACCGCGCCCGCCGGCTGGGTCTCGACGTAGAGGTCGTGCGTCGGCCGCGCGAGCGCGATGTCGACGGCCGCGGCTTGCGCGGTCGCGGTCACGAGTCGCGTCGCCGGCGCGTAGCGTGGGTGCTCGATGTCGAGCTTGCGCTTCGTGCACGGCCCGCCGATCGTGATCGGCGACGGTCCCGCGACCTGACCGTCGACGCTGACGATCGAGCCGGCGGGCGTGGTCGAGACCGCGATCTTGCATGGGCCGCTGCCGAACATCGGCGTGCCGCCGGTGTCCGCCGGATCGTCGGCGGCCGCCGGCGCGACGTCGGTGACCGCCGCCGGGCGCGCCGAGTCCGGCCGAGCCTGGCGCGACGGCGGCATGTTCGCCGCCATCAGCTGCGGCGGGCTGGCGGTCGCGACCTTGGCGTGGCTCGAGCCCGCGGCGACCACGATGATCGCGATCGCGATCGTCGCGACCGCGACGCCGCCGGCCACGACGAGCCGGCGCCGCGGCCAGTTCGTGATCGACCGGCGCCGCTTCGGGCGGATCGCGATGTGATCGAAGTTGGGCTCGGATTGCATGCGCGGCGGCTGCGCTTGCTGCTCCGGCTCGTGCTCGCGCCGGACCATCGGTCGCGCGAGCGGCATCTCCATCGCGCCGCCGACGAGATGCGCGGGCACCGGTGTAGGCATCGGCGGCGTGAGCGGTGTGATCGGCAGCGAGAAGCTGAGCGGCTGCGGCGTCGGCATCGGCGGCAGCGGCGGTGGAATCGCGCCGGTGATCGCGGTCGGCGACATCCGGACCGGCGCGGCCGGATCGGCGGTGGCGAGGAGCGTGTGCGGATCGATGGGGCCGGTGATCGTGCGTGGATCCGCAATCGGCGGAATCGTCACGCGGCGCGGTGCGAGTGTCGGCGGCTCGGCGACGGTGTCGCCGGCGGCTTCGGGGTCGGTCTCCGGCACGGGAAAGAAGTTGCCGGTCTCCTCGTACAGCGTGCAGTCGACGAAGCCCTCGAGCGAGTGATCGCTGATGTTCATCAGCGGGTTCGCGGGCAGCACGAGCTCGGAGCCGGGTGTGCGCTCGCCGTCGGTGAGCACCGGCGGCATATTCAGCGGTGCGGCGATCGGCGGTGGTGCAGGTGGCGGTGTCGCTTCGACGTGCGCGGCGAGCAAGCGCTCGAACACGGCTTCGCTGTCGGCGGTGAGCTTCTTGATGGCGAGCAAGAGGCCAGGGCGGCCGAAGCGATTGCCCGGCGTTGGCCACGCTTCCACCACCGCGCCGAGGCCGCGCAACGCTGGCACACCGTGAGCGAGATCGATCGAGAACGCGGTCTCGAGCCCGACCGGCCGCATCGTCAAGGTCGAGATGAAGCAGGTCTGCGCGTCACAAAAGCGGTGAAATGCCGCGACGAACTGATCGATCGACGTGCAGCGGGTCGCGATGCGGAGCCCTCTCGTCGTACGCGCACTCACCCACGAGAATTCTAAAGAACTACACGCGCGATCGCGAGAGGTGCATGCGGCGCCGTGAAGCGCACATGTGATACCAAGGGAGCCATGCATCCACGCCTGCGCGGCGCGGCTGTGCTGGTGGCGCTGCTGACTCCCGCGGTGGGATCGGCGCAACCGGCTGCTGCTGCCGATCCCGCGACGCAGACTCCGGCAACCCAGAACGAGCCGACGCAGGCGCCCGCACCGACGCCGGCCTCGACGGGATCGTCGACGGCGGCGGACATCATTCACGAGCTGTCGTACGAGGGCTTTGGTCTGTTGCGGATGCAGTACATCGCGGTCCAGGACGATCCGAACGTGCAGTTCGTCGGGCGCGACGATGGCTTCGAGCTCCAAGACGCGCGGCTCGGCGTGCACGGACGCTACGCCGACCGGCTCGCGGCAACGCTCGCGTTCGACGGTGCGATCGACGAGCGCACGCAGGTCAATTCGCCCGACGGCAAGATCGGCTTCAACATCAAGGACGCGTACACCGACGTCACCATCGCCGGCCAGATGGCAGTGCGCGCGGGTTACTTCCTGCCATGGGTCGATCCGCAGGCGCTCGTCGCCGACAACGCGCTCGAGTTCGTCGACTATCCGATCGAGAGCCGCGGCGTGCGCGCCACGGAAGGCTGGCAGACGCCCGGCCTGCCGCCGGGCCGATCGCTCGGCGTGGCGCTTCACCTCGATCCCGCGTCGATGCTCGGCACGGCGGTGCCCGTCGGCGGGCCCGCGCTCGGCTTCGAGGTCGCGGTGCAAAACGGCGCCGATCAGTACGCGTCGAACAACGACAACGACAAGCCCGCGCTGAGCGTGTCGGCGCTGCTGCGCTGGCAGAACCAGAGCTGGATCATGGTCGCGGGGCGCTACAACCCGCGCACGATCGGCGAGCTGCCGTTTCGCCAGGACGAGACCGACTATCAAGCGACCGCCGGCGCGCGCGTGGTGCTGGGCCCCATCATCCTCGGCGGCGGGCTCGTGCTCGAGCACACCACGTTCGATACGACCGGTGGCCCGGCGCAAGATGCGTACGGCGGCCACGCGCAGGCGCTCGTGCGCTTGCCGGTCGCGTTGCCCCTCGAGGTCGGCTACCGGCTCGGCATCCTCGACCCATCGAGCCTCGTCACGACCGATCGCGTGATCGAGCATACGTTCGGTGCCGTGCTCACCGTGCCATCGTATCGCGTGCGGTTGCTCATGCAGGTCGTGATTCCCGTCGAGCAGGCAGCGCGCGAGCTCGCGAACGATCGGTTTCAGGTCGCCGGAGAGCTCACGCTGTGAAAGCTGTCTCGTTGCTCGGGCTCGGGCTCGGGCTCGGGCTCGCTTCCACCACCTGCGTCGGTTCAGATCCGCCGCACTCGAGCGCGCAGCGCATCGGCAAGCTCGAGCAGGGAATCGGCGGCCCGCACGCGATCGGCCAGGTCGGCGACTGGCTGCTCGAGAACGATCAGGTGCGGTTCATCGTCGAGGACAAGGGCGTCGGCCGCGTCAACACGTCGTTCGGCGGGTCGTTGATCGACGCCGATCTCCAGCGCATCGGCAACAACAACCAGGGCAACGACGAGCTCGCGGAGCTGTTGCCCGGCTTCGTGTTCAGCGTGATCGATCCGACCGACGTCTGTATCCCGACGGCGCAAGGCGCTTGCCCGACGAGCCCCGACGAGCCGGTGATGGACGGCACCGATGGCGGTCCCGCCGAGATCCTCGTCAGCGGCGTGTGCGGCGATCTGTTCGAGATGGTGTCGCTGCTCAACACGGGGCTGGTGTTTCCGTCGGATCTGACGATGTCGCAGCTCTACAAGCTCGAGCCCGGCAAGCGCTACGTCACGATCGAGACGACGATCAAGAACAACGCGACCGGCGCGCATCCGTTTCCGTACCTGCAGCCGACGCAGCTCGACAACTTGCTGGGCATGAGCGTGCCCGGCATCTCGAACATCCAGCTGTCCGCGCCGCTCGGCCAGTTCCCGCTGCTCGGCGGCGAGCAGAGCTTGTTCGTGCCCGGCGTCGCCGGCTTCAACGTGCGGTTCGGCATCCAGGCCACGTACGGCACCGGCGGCGGGTTCCCGGCGTTTCCCGGCATGACCGCGGACTTCATCGCGAGCCGCGGCCCGGGCGTGTCGTACGGGCTCGCGATCCCGTCGACGCCCGACAACTACGTCAACACGTACGGCAGCGGCTATCCCGGCCAGGACATCACGCCGTTCTCGATGCTCTTGCCGTTCACGTACGCCGGCGTGACCGGCGCGTACATGTACAAGCCGCCCGATCAGCTCAACGCCGGCGAGCAGCGCACGTACGAATCGTACTTCTTCGTCGGCAAGGGCGACGTCGGCTCGATCTACGACGCGGTCCTCGATCAGCGCGGCCAGCCCAACGGCACGTTCGGCGGTCGCGTCGTCGACGCGCAGAGCCAGCTCGGCATCTCGGGCGCGACCGTGATCATCTTCGACGCGACCGGCGCGAAGATCGTCGACGAGCTCGACACCGACGCCGGCGGCAACTTCCTGGGCCACCTGCCGCCGGGCATGTACCAGTATTTGGCGCTGTCCGACACGCGGACCGACGCCGCGACCGACGCGAACGGCAACACCACGGCGACGCCGCAGCCGTTCGTGGTCGTCGAAGGCGGCCAGACCGGCGCGTTCGTGCAGATGCCGGCGCCGGCGACCCTCGACGTCGAAGTCGTCGACGAGCTGGGCCGTCACGCACCCGCGAAGATCCAGCTGATCGGCCACAACTCGGCGATCGAAGGCTCCGGCTCGGGGCCGATCGACGGCCGCAACATCCTCTACTCGCTCGCGCGCGGCGAGCGCGTGCGACCGACCGCGTACGACGGCACCGATCGCTACGTCGAGAACGCGTGGTGGACCGTCGACGGCCGGCTGTCCGCGCAGGTCCGTCCCGGCACGTACGATCTCGTGGTCAGCCGCGGGCCCGAGTACGAGCTCGCGAAGGCGACGTTGACGATCGCATCGGGCTCGTACAGCGCGCAGCTGCTCCAGCTCCAGCGCAGCTTCGACACGCCCGGCTGGGTCGCCGGCGACTTTCACGTGCACTCGCAACCGTCGACGGACTCCGGCCTGCCGATTCCCGATCGCGTGACGAGCTGCGCCGCCGAAGGCCTCGAGGTCGCGGTCGCGACCGATCACAACTACATCACCGACTACTCGCCGGTGATCGCGAACCTGTCGCTCGATCAGTGGCTGCTCGGCGTGCCCGGCATGGAGCTCACCACGTTCGAGATGGGCCACTTCATCGGCTATCCGCTCAAGGTCGATCCGGGCTCGACGCGTGGCGGCGAGTTCGTGTGGGCCAAGCAGCCGCCGCAGAGCCTGTTCGATCAGCTGCGCTCGCTCGCGATCGATCCGGCCAACTCGGTCGTCACCGTCGCGCACCCGCGCCAGCCGGTGCTCGGCTACTGGTCGCAGTTCTTCGTCGACGCCGCGACCGCCGAGCCGTACACGCCGACCGGAATCATGGGCGTGTTCGCGCCGTACGGCGACGAGTTCGCGGCGGCGAACTTCGCGTTCGACTACGACGCGGTCGAGCTGATCACCGGCCGCCGGCTCGAAGACGTCCACACGTTCATCGCGCCGAACCCGCTGCCGCCGGGACCGTTCCCCAATCCGCAGCCGGTGCCGGGGCAACCGGTCGTCGGCGCCGACGGCCGTCCGCAGTTTCCCGGCGTCGTCGAGACCTGGATGACGATGCTCGATCGCGGCAAGTCGCCGACCGGCATGGGCGCGTCGGATAGCCACCACATGCTCGGCGACGAGCCGGGCTACGCGCGCACGTACGTCTGGGTCGGCGACGGCAACGACGTGCCGGGCGGCTACTCGCGCGACCAGGTCGTCGCGGGCATTCGCGCGCACCACGCGATCGCGACGACCGGCCCGTTCATCACGATGAACGTCGGCAGCGCGATGATCGGCGACACGGTCACGGTGTCGGGCCCGGTGTCGGTCGCGATCACCGTGAAGGCGCCGAGCTGGGCGCCGGTCGATCACCTGCACGTGTACTCGAACGGCGGCGCGATCGTCGCCGACGTCGCGATCCCCGCGCCGGGCACGTCGTTCACGACGACGATCAGCGTGCCGCCGCCGACGAGCGGTGCCGACATGTGGATCGTCGCCGAGACGTCCGGCACCTCGAACGAGTTCCCCGTCAACAGCGCGACCGAGTTTCCGCCGCTGGATGTCTCCGTGATCATCGGTGCGCTCGCGAGCGGGATCGATCTGTCGTCGCTGCCGGTCGCGGCCAAGCTCAAGCCGCCGCCGCTTCACTATTCGAAGCCGCTCGCGATCACGAACCCGATCTTCATCGACACCAACGGCGATGGAAAATGGACCCCGCCCCAGCCGCCGCTGCCCGCGCAGCTCGAAGGCTCGAACGCGCGCATGGACGTCCGCGACGCGTTCGACGCGCTCCCGGAGGTCTCGCCATGAGGCTCGTGGTCCTGGCTAGTCTCGTAGCCACCCTGGCTTTTAGGCCTGCCTGGGCGCACACGTTTCCGCCGCAGCGCAGCGTGGTCGTCCAGGTCGAAGATTGCGAGCTATCGGTCCTCATCGGCTATCGACCGGGCAGTGGCGAGCAAACTCAGTCGATCCTCACGCGCATCGGCAACCAACCGAAATCACGCGGGCTCGATGCGCTGAAAGACGTCATGGGCTCGATCGCGGTCGCACCGATCGTGATCACGCTGGACGGAAAGCCCCTGGTGCCCACAAAAGTCCGCGCAAAGATCGGCGTCGAGGCCGGCGGCGCCAGGCCGATCGTCGTCGTGCTCGTGACGTACTCGCTGCCGCCCGGTCACGCGCTCGAAGTGATCTCCAAGGACGCGCGTAGCACGCGGATATCCTGGCAGGATCGCAGCCACGGTCGCGCGGTGCTCTCGGCTGCCCCAGCACAGGACCAGTGGCACGAGGCCGTGGCATCGATGTTGCTGAGTTTGGTGCCATCGCAATGCGCACGCTCACCATCGTCGGACTGATCGGCTTCGCCGCGGTCACAGGCAGTGGCTGTTCGGACCATCCCTATGATCCGGACGGCCCCGCGATCGATCCGACCGCGCCGGTCGTGCACATCACGTCGCCGGACCGCGGCTTCTTCGCGGGCAACGTGCAGATGGTGACGGTCACCGGCACCGCGAGCGACGACACGAAGGTCGCGAGCGTTTCGGTCAACAACGTGCCTGCCACGCTCAACGCCGACGGCACGTGGACCGCGCAGGTCCCGGTGACGGCCGGCACGAACCTCTTGCACGCGATCGCGCTCGACAACTCGAACAACGCCGGCAAGGAGTCGCGCTCCGTCGTCGTGGGTCCGACGAACCCGATCTCGACCGTCGTCCCGAACGCGATCACCGCCGCGCTCTCGGCCGAGACCTTCACGGCGCTCGGCAACGGTGCCGCCGGCTACATCAAGACCGCGAACCTCGAGCAGCTGATCTCGTCGTCGAACCCGGTGATCAACGACGGCGCGCCCGACGGCCCCGACTGCCTCTACGTGCAGGGCTCGATCACGAGCATGACGATCGGCGACGCGCAGATCAGCCTGATCTCGCAGGCCGGCGGGCTCGCGCTCGACGCCGAGCTGTCGAACGTGAACGTCGGCATGCACCTCGACTACGCGGCCGCGTGCCTGTCCGGTAGCCGCGACATCACGGTCGCGGCGACGCAGATCTCGGTCAAGGGCAACCTGTCGATCGGCGTCGCGAACAGCCAGTTCGCGATCAGCCTCGACTCGCCCGACGTGACGGTCACCGGCTTCGACGCCGAGCTCGGCGGGCTCACCGGCGACGTCGCCGACCTGCTCGATCTCAACCACGCGTTCGGCCCGCTGATCGGCTGGGCGACCGAGAAGTTCGTCGTGCCGATGATCAACACCGAGCTCGACTCGCTCAACCAGACCAAGACGATCACGGTGCTCAATTCGCAGGTCGACATCAGCGTGACGCCCGCGTCGATCGAGTTCACGAGCGACGGCGGCATCGTCGAGCTCGACACGTCGATCCGCGCGCACGGCGACTCCGGCGCGTTCGTCGACGTGACCAGCACGGCGCCGGCGATGGACCTGTCGCACGGCTTCCAGCTCGCGGTCGCGGCGAACGCGGCGAACCAGGCGCTCACCAGCATGTGGTCGGCCAAGGGCCTCGACGACACGCTGATGTTGAACAACGGCTCGTACGGCGACATCGGCACGCTCTACGACTCGGTCGAGATCTCGGCGGCCGCGCCGCCGTACATCGACGCGACCAGCGGCAACGGCCTGGTCCTGACGATCGGCGACTTGATGGGCACGTTCCGCAACGGCAGCGAGACCACCACCGAGATCGCGATCAACGCGCAGGTCGCAGTGAAGGTCGAGGCCGATGCGACGACGGGCGGGCTCAAGCTCGACGTCGGCGACCCGACGACGTACGTCGACGTGCTCGACCAGGGCGTGTCGGGCGCCAACGAGCTGTCGAACGCGCAGTTCGAGGCGCTCGCGACGTTCGCGCTGGCGCGCGTGATCGCGGTCGGCTCGGGCACGCTCGGCGCGATTCCGCTGCCGTCGGTCGGCGGCGTAGCGCTGCAGAACCTGTCGGTCGCACCGCAGGCCGGCTACCTCGTCGTCGACGGATCGATCCAGTAAGCGACGGGCACCGGCTCGCCGTCGGCGCGGCGCGCGGCGACGTGCGTGAGCATGCGCGCGGGCAGCTGCCGTACCGCCGCGACGAGCGCGGCCACCGCGTCGCTCGACTCGACGATCACGTCGAGCCGCGTGAACGTGCCGGCGCGATCGCGCGTGAACGTATGACGGCGCCCGAGCTCGCACAGCGTCAGGCTCTCGAGCGCGGTGCCGCGCGCGGCCGCGAGCAGCCGGCCGAGCTCGCGGTCGTCGAGCGCGACGTCCATCGTGAGGTGCGGCGGGCACGCGGTGATCCGCAGGAGCCACTCGGCGCTGAACCAGCCGCGCACGATGATGTGCTCGAGCGCGGGTGCGATCGGCGTGCGCGCGAGCTCGCCGACGCGCGCGGCCGAGATCTCGCTCGCGTGTACGACCAGCGTGTGCAGGCGATGCCACGGCGTGTCGCTCGCGATCAGTCGGTCGACGTCGGGATGGCGCAGCACGCGAACGTGACGCATCGCCGGCCCGACGAACCGAGCCGCGCGGGCGTCGCTCGCGCGCACGGCATCGAGCTCGAGCTCCTCGAACGTTGCCCATGCCGGCAGCGCGCCGAGCTGATCGACGTCGCGGCGATGGCGAAACGAGACGCGCGCGCTCGCCGGGAAGCCGCGGCGGAACGCGACCTCGCGCACGATCGCCGCGAGCGGGCCGAGCCAGTCGACGTGATGCTCGTGGAGCAGCGCGCGCTGGCGATCGGGATCGCGGCCGGCGAGCTGGAGCGCGATCAGCTCGCCGCGCGGGTCGCCGCGATCGGCGAGGTAGTCGGCGTAGACCGCGCGCGGCGCATCGTCATCGGGATCGGCGTGGATCGCCGCGAGTAGGTCGCGCTCGGTCGGCGCGGGCGGCGGCGGTGCGGTGGCGCGCAAGACCGAAATCGCCGCGGCGAGCTCGGGATCCGGCGCGCTCTCGACCAAGCCGACGGTCGCCGCCACGAGCTGGTCGGTGAGCCAGCCCTGCATCGCGTGGCCGACCGACGGTCCGCCGAGCGGCTCGTGAGTGAGGCCCAGCAAACGCGCGTCACCGTGCGCGGCGATGACCGCGAACAGCTGGCGCCAGACCCCGCGCGAGCGTGCTCCCGACCACGGCAGCGCGCCGAGCAGCTGGCTGAACACGTGCGTGAGTCGCGGGTCACGCCAGCTCGCGGCGCGCTTGACGAGCGCGAGCGTGTCGGCCGCGGACCGCCCGGGGATCGCTCGAATCAGCGCGCCGCGCGTGACCGGAGTGACGTGTTTTGCCGCGGCGAGCCAGGCTCGGGCATGGCCGGTGAACGGCGAGATTGCGAGCCGAGCGTCGATCACGTCGATCGCGTCGGCGACGGGCTCGGACGGAGCGATGGCCCAGCCCTCCAGCAACAGCTCGAGGGCGCGCGCGGCGGCACCCTTGCGCACGGCCGCGCGGACGCGATCGGTCAGCGCCGCCACGACGGGACCCTACACCATGTGACTTTCGCCATTGCCGCCTTCCGAGGTTGCCCCTCAAAAGACGTGCTTGACCGCGGATGTCGCCGCGGGTGAGGTTCGACCCCGAGGGAACATGTCGCCGCTCAATCGTCGTCTACGTCGTCGGTCTGCCACGCGCGGGCTCGTCGTCGTCATCGCCATCGTCTTTGCGTTCTCGTGCAGCGGAGGCGGCGGCTGCAGCGGCTGCGGCATCACGCCGATTCCGGGCGGGTTCCCGGCGGCAAAGCGGGTCGCGAACGCCGGCCAGGCAC
>Ga0268266_10003408_pt1 | contig 15907 bp, 30 predicted proteins | sample KBSS13metaG_FD_190356 | JGI IMG/M metagenome (GOLD analysis project Ga0268266, IMG submission 190356) | Switchgrass rhizosphere microbial communities from Kellogg Biological Station, Michigan, USA - KBS S1-3 metaG (SPAdes) (version 2) | ecosystem: Host-associated > Plants > Roots > Rhizosphere...
ACTACTGGGTGCACGGCGACGTGGTCTCCGGGTTCGGCCAGTACAACCCCGTGGCCGCCTGATGGCGGCGGAGTGCCGCTTCTTCCCGGACCGCCGGGAAGAAGCGCGCAATGTGCGGCTGGCCAATGCCGCTCGCAATCTGTCCACGTCGATGGACCAGCTTCTGGCGCGACTGCGGAACATCGACTGGCGCCACCCGGCGCTGGTCGTCTACCGCGAAGACGGTGACGACCGGTGGTCGTACGTCACGATCGGGCTGAACACGCCCGAAGGGCCGGGTGAGGGCGAGTGAGCGAACCCGTGCGGCTTCTGCCGCAAGGCCCTGACGACCCGGTCAACGTCCTGAAGTTCTCGGATGGCCGGGTCGTTGTCTGTACGCACGATGGGGCGCCGTGCAACGGCTGCCGGACCCCGCGGGAGCAGTGGCCCAAGATCTGGGAGCCGGGCTTCTTGCGACCGGTTGAGGACTAGTGCAGACCCTGAGCCGCAGCGTCGGCCGCGCATCGGACGCGGCCGAGCCGCTGCCGATGCCGTTCACCACGTGGCAGTCTCGCGGAATCCGGTTCCGGCGGTCATCGGTCTCGATGATCGCCGGACTCCCGGCCAGCTACAAAACGATGTTGACCCTGAACCTGATCGTCGGCATGAAGGTGCCGACGCTGGCCTTCAACACGGACAGCTCGCTGGAGACTGTCCGTGCGCGGCTGCTGGCCATCGCCAGCGGCCGGCCGACGGAGGAGACGGAGTCGTGGCCGTTCAGTCAGCCGCAGAAAGCGGCTGAACTGCTCAGTGCGTATGACTTCCTGAAGTGCGACTTCCGTCCTGATCCCACGCTCGATGACATCTGGCTGGAGACCTACGCGTACGCGGAGGTCCACGGCCGATGGCCGGAGCAGATCGTCATCGACATCGTCTCCGATGTCGGCCATGAGGCCGGAGATGAATGGGCGACTCTGCGCGACTTGATGCGCCAGAGCAAGGTCCTGGCGCGCGACACGGGCGCGCACGTGCTGCTTGTACACCATGCCTCTGACAGTCCAGGGACGAAGCGTCCCTGCCCGCGGCGCAGCGACATTCACGGCAAGGTCGCTGCGATTCCGGAACTGATCATCACCTGCGGCATGGACGACATGGGGCGGCTGTGCGCCGCCTGCGTCAAGAACCGCCATGCCAAGGCGGACAAGGACGCGAACGACTTCTTCCCCATGGATCTGCACGCGGAGCGTGCATCTGTCGGGGACTGGACGCAGATCTCGATGCCCCACGCCTTCGCGGCGTGGGATGACCAGCAGGGGAGGAACTGGTGAGCGACGCCCGCTATCACCGCAACGAGATCATCAGGACCCTGGTCGATGGTGGCTGGGAAGACGACGAGATCAGGGAATCGCTGAAGGCGGTTCTGGATCATCACGCCCACGAACTGGCGGAGAAGATCCGCCTTCACAAGGACGAGGCGCGAGGCGCCGTCCAGGCCACGAAGGTCGTGGCCTTCTGTGCCGACCTCATCGACCCCGAGGTCGAGTGATGGACCAGGCGGCCTACGGCGATGGTCTGCGCCGGGCCATCGCCTTCTTCGCCCTGGAAGGGCTCCTGGATGTCTACAGCAGGAACCTGACGCGCGAGGAAGCGCGCAAGCACATCGAGTTCATGGACAGGTACGGCCCCGCCGAACTGGTCTGGTTCGACCTGCGCTGGCCCGAAGAGCCGCCGTGAGGCGGCCACGCCTCCGGCGTCCAGCGCTGGAGTGCACCACCTGCGGGAAGCTCTGCTTCCCCACCGAGCGGGCCGCCAAGAAGGCGGCCCGCTCCTGGTTTCCCAAGCAGTCATTGCACGCGTACCGCTGCGGCGCCTGGTGGCACATCGGCCACACGGCGCCCGTCCGCGTGCGCGGAGAGAGGAGAGAGAAGTGAGCGAGATTCCCAAGGAGTCGTGGAAGCACTGGTTCTTCCGCACATGGTGCGGATTGTTCCCGTACCGGACGTGCCGAGGGCGTGGCCACTGATGAACGCCCTTGTCATCGCGGAACTGAAGCTGCGCCAGGCGCAGCTGTCCGAGCGCGCCGAGCGCAAGCGCCAGGAATGGCGCGGCATGCGCCCCACGGCGAAAGCCGTGGACCTGGGCAAGGAGGTCAAGGCGCTCGATGAGCGCGCGGCCGACTACGCGGCCCTGCTCCGCGTCGCGGAGGGGATGTCGTGAGCGGCGGCAGCTTCAACTACCTCTGCTACGCGGCCGACATAGGCACGCTCGGTGAGCGCCGAGGGGCCATCGAAGAGATGGCCCAGGCACTGGATGTCTACGACCACCCGGCCGCCGCGAAGGCGGCCGAGCGTACCCGTGCCGTTCTTCTCGCCTTGTCGGCGGCGGATGAGCTGGCGAGCCAGCTCGCCGATGTCTGGCACGCCGTGGAGTGGCACCACTCCAGCGACTGGGGCGAAGAAGACGTGATCGAGGTCCTTCAGGCGTACTGGTCGAAGGAGGCGTCGTGAAGCTCTTCCGGCGCAAGAAGCGCCACGTCCACACGTGGACGAACTGGAAGCTCGTCACGATGCACGGCGTGCATCTGAAGAGCGGCGTCCGCTTCGAGTCGGACGCCCAGACGCGCAGCTGCACGGAGTGCGGCTACATGCAGCGGGAGGACTTGTGAGGATCATCGTCACGGGCTCCAGGGCCTTCCCCGAACGCGGTCCCGTCTGGGACCGCCTGAGCGCACTGCGCGAGCAGTACGGCTGCTTCATCCTCGTGCACGGCGGCTGCTCCACCGGAGCGGACGCGTACGCGTCCCAGTGGGCGGCAGCCCACCCGGAGTGCCCCGAGGAGGTCTTCAAGGCCGACTGGTCGGCGCAGGGCAAGAATGCCGGTCCGATCAGGAACCGGCGCATGGTGGAAGCCGGCGCGGACATGGTGCTGGCGTTCCCGCTGCCGCAGGGCAGCGGCACGCAGCACACGATCTCCCTGGCCCAGCGGGCCGGGATCTTTACGGAGATCTGGAGGCCGGCCAATGGCTGATCTTCACGCCCTTCCCCTGCTCGGGCATGACCTGCCCGAGCCCCTGGCGCCCGAGAAGGTCAAGGTCTTCAAGCACGGCGACCATTGGGCCTGGACCCATCCTCTGTGCAGGGGCCTGTACACGTTCAGCACTGGGCCTTATTGCCACGCCAGCCATCAGCAGGCCATGAGGGCTGCGCTGAAGCACTTGAAGTGGTGCCGCCAATGAGCGGCCCCAGCGACCCGGCTTGTCCCGAATGTGGTGAGCCGCACTCACACAACCACGTCTGCAAGGAGCAGAGATGAAGCTCGTCCGGGACAACATCCCCAACTTGAACGCCGCGGGAAAGCTGACCCCGCGGCCCGGCTCCGACCGGAGCCAGTACAGCTTCCGGCCGGTGGCCGGACCGGAGGAGCACATGCTCCTCCTCCGGCTGAAGCTCGCCGAAGAGGTCGGCGAGGTGCTGTCCGCGCCCACGCGGGAGCAGACGATCGCCGAACTGGGCGATCTCCTGGACGTGATCCTGGACTTCCAGAAGCTCCTGAAGATCGAAGACGTGGAGTACAAGGCTCGGCACGCCAAGCGTGCCCGCTTGGGCGGCTTCGACAAGGGCTGGGTCCTGGAGTGAGCGCATCCAAGGGCAACGCCAACCAGCGCAGGGGCGCTGAGACCGAGCGCATGGCCGCCAGGTATCTCAAGACCTGGTGGCCCGAGGTGGACCGGCGTCTTCGGGAGGGTCGGTTCGACGACCAGGGGGACCTGGATGGCGTCCCCCTCACCTGTACGCAGGTGAAGTACTGGGACAGACCCCGGCTCCAGGAGTGGGTCACCAGCACTCTGAAGCAGCGGGAGAACAAGGACTGCCCGCTCGTCTGGATCATCTCCCACGTGAAGTACCGCCCGGTCGATCGCTGGGACGTATACATGCCCGTGACGCAGCTGTACGGCGTCAGCGCGGACGAAGGCGAGGCATCATCGTGGATCAGGATGGATTTCCGGCTCGCCGTTCGGGTCATGCTCGACCTCATCGTGGACAACCGGAACTCCTGGGGCCAGTCCTAGCCCACTACGGCGTTGACATCCCGGAGGGATACCGGGAGGTCAGCGCCTGCTGCCCTGTTCACGGCGAGAAGAACGCCTCGATGACGGTCAATCTCGATCGAGGCGTCTTCTTCTGCTTCGCCTGCCAGGCGAAGGGCACAGCCATTGACTTGATCATCGCAATCGAAGGATGTGATCGTGAGGCTGCCAACAGCCGAGCAGAGGCTATGGCTCGGACTGCTGGTCTCGCAGTCCCAGCGAGACCTGGCGGCCGATACCAGCGCCCAGGAGTATCTGAAGACGAGGGGCTTTACCGAGCAGGTAGCCGCCCAGTGGCGGCTCGGACTCGTTACGTCCCCCCCGGTCGGCGCTGAGAATCAGCGCGGCCGGCTCTGCATCCCGTACCTCACCGAAGCGGGCGTCGTGAACGCCCGCTTCCGCTGCCTCCGAGATCACAAGTGCTCGGAGGCAGTTCTGTTCACGGATCCGGAAACGGGCAAGCCCGTGCACTGCCAGAAGTACAAGGGCTTCGAAGGCTGGAACACCAACCTGTTCAACGTCATGGACTTGAGCAAGCCTTCGGACGCCATCTGCGTCACCGAAGGTGAGCTGGACGCCATCACGCTCTCGATGTGCGGCATCCCGGCCGTGGCTGTGCCGGGTGCCACGAACTGGCACAAGCACTTCCCCCGCTGCCTTGACGACTTCGCCAAGGTTTTCACCTTCGGCGACGGAGACAAGGCAGGCCGTGGCCTGAACAAGAAGCTCATTAACGACGTACGGGCGGTGCCCGTGCGCATGCCCAAGGGCGAGGACTGCAACTCGCTCTTCATGAAGGGAGGGGCGGATGCCCTCCGGAGGCTCATCAGTGGATGATCCGCACTGCCAGTGCAGCCACTTCCGCCTGGACCACCAGGCGGGGCATGGCGCATGCTCGGTATGTGCGCCGACATGCTTGTACTTCAAGCTCGATGACACAGACTCCGCAAGCTCATCGCCGGATGAGCTGTGCCGCATCTGCGGCCATGCCGGGCGGCAGCACTCTCCGCCCATCCCGGAGGGGGAGACCCCCAAGGGGTACTGCGTGGAGTGCGCAGGCGACGAAGTCGGCTATCACGACTTCGTTCCGATGAACGCGGAGGCCGCCGAGCCGGAGGCTCACGAGCACGAATGGTCCGAGTGGGGCGCCGTGTACCACGGCGGCCACTTCCAGTGGCGTGCCTGCGCCTGTGGCGTCACGGAGGCAACCGAGGAAGGGCACGAGTGCCCAGAGTGCACTCCGGAGCCTCCGGCTCGGGAATGCGAGCACCCTTTCGTGGAGAAGTGGGGATTTCGCAGACAGTGCTTTGACTGCCGCGAATGGCTCGACCCTAAGAAGCCGGTCGCCCCGCCCCGCCGCCCTCCGTACGCCGTGGCGTACGCCCTCGCCTCCGGCGAGTTGTACGAGGTCGCCCTTCCGGGCGACGCCGTGGCCACCGTTGAGCACGGTGTGCTCAAGATCAGCCACCCCGAAGGGGTGGACCGCATAGTCCAGGTCAAGCCGATGGAGATGCAGTGAGCGACGTTCTGAACCACCGTCTGAAGGCGGCATTGGGCCTTGGGATTGCGTGGCCCAAGCGCACGTACGAGGAGATTGAAGACTTTCTCAACTCCTACGAGGCGGCCATCACCCGCAAAGTGGCGCGGTCGATTCGGGATCGTGCCCTCGCGGTAGGCGGCGAGAACGAGGCCATCTTCCGTCAGGTTGCCGAGCTGATCGACCCCGACAAGGACAACGCATGATCACCATGAAGACCGGGAGCAAAGCTCCCGTCCGCTTCGTTTTCTCGGACGACGTGTCCGAGACCACCATCACCATCCAGACTGACGACCCGTCGGAGGTCGTCGCCGCCAAGCTGCGGCGTGTGCTGGAGCTGGAGGGCGTCACCGCTGGCGCCATGCTCCTGAACAACGTGAAGGAACGCCTGGCGCAGACGCCCGAGTTCACGCCCGCCGACAGGGCGGCGTACGACGAGCGCATGACGCAGGCCCAGCCGCTGGGCTGGGGCGAGGGCGTGGACATCGAGTCCCTGCCGGAGGCGTGATGAGCTTCGCTCGTCGGGTATGGGACGAAGTCACAGGCGCCGCCGAAAGGCGGCGCTTCGGCTTTCGCGTCCTGGAGATCGCTGCGGATGAGATCCGCAAGAAGGCCGCCGAGATCTATCCGGCGGACAGTCCATGCCGGTACGGCATGGAGCAGGCTGCGGACTTCATCGACCGGAGGGTCGAGCTATGAGCGCCCGGGAAGAGCTGTCCGCCGCGGTCGACGCGGCGTGTCCGCACGAAGAGGGCGAACGCCTGCTCGACGCCTACCGCGCAGAGGTGCTGCGCGAGGCAGCGGCGCATCTGCGCCGGACTCCGCGCGAATCGCGCGATTACCCGGCCGCGCTCACTGGAGCGCGGATCATCGAGACCGATCTGACCGCCCCCTGACCGCCCTCCGGGCGTGAGCCCTCCGCCCGGAGGGCGCACCACATGAAGATGCCCCCAGCCTCCGGGCTGGGGGCCCTTCTTCGTTTTCCGGGCCCTCACGGCGCCCGGTTGCTGTGCCAGTCCTCATGCCGCTCGACGCGGCCCTCGATCCTGTCCATGCGCGTGTCCATCCGGTTGTGCTCTCGCTCCTTGGATTCCACCAAGCCCCGGATGTCGTTGGACAGTTCTTCGAGCTTCGCTCCCGTGCGACCCCACTGACGGCTGACGCTCAGCAGGGACTTGCTGAGCCAGCCGATACCCGTGAGCACGGCAGCGAGGACGACCATCAGGGCTTCGAACCTCTGGTCAGGGGTCACGGCTAACACGGTCCTCCGTCAGTGGGGCAGGATGCCCACGGCCATGAGCAGCACGATCACGAACGTGCCGACGATCAGCAGGAACTCCACGTCCGATCTCATGACTTCGCCTCCGGCGTGTCCGGTACCGCCGCCACGGGCGGCTGCCTGCGGTCGTCCAGCTTGTGCTGGACGTAGGTCTTGGCGGCGCTCAGCGCCGTGGCGATGGGCAGCGCCCACCACTCCTTGACGCTGGCGGCCTCGGTGATACCGAAGGCCACCGCGGCCTGGGCCAGCGTCCAGCCGGCCCGCTCGGCCAGGTCTTCGACCTGAGTCTTGGTCATGTTCAGTCCTCCTTGTACACGTGCCGCAGGCGCTCTATGAGCGCCGCCGTGGGCCGGTCCAGGACTCCTGAGACCGGGACTCCGAAGAGGCGCTGTGCGCCTCTCAGAGAGGCTTTGGTGGGCTCATCCAGCTCGCCCGTGGGCTCCAGGCCCAGCGCCCGCTGGGCAATGCGCACGGCGGCGTGCTCCACGTCGGAGACGGGCGCGATGATGTCGCGCGGAAGCCAGTCGGTCACGACGAGATCACGTCCCCGATGGTCCGAAGCTGCACGGTCAGATAGCCGCCGAAGACGTTCTTGCCGAGCCCCGGCGTGGCTCCCTGCTCGAACTGGAAGTCATCGACAATCGCCAAGTAGCTCTGGCCGAAGGCCAGGATCTGGAAGGAAACGGCGTCGCCCCTCTGGGCGAGCTGCGAGAAGGTCTCCAGAATCTCCATGGTCTTGCCGTCGTGGCCGAAGACCTGACCCGACTGGGTCTTCTGCTTGTCGGCCACCAGCAGCGGAATCTGGAAGATCCGCTGGCGCACGCTGCCCGGCAGGGCCTTGAGCTGCCAGCCGGTCACGGTCGGACCGGCTGTGTCATCGCTCGCAGAGCGCTCCAGATCCAGGCGCAGTTGCGCCCACTCCACGGCTGCCGCAGGCGCCGGGAGGGCAATGTCCTTGATCTGCGCTCCGCCTGTGTCGCCGACGGTGAACACCGATGTGACGGCGCCCGAAGGGTCGCCGATCGAGGCCGTTACCGAGCCGGCCAGCGGGGCCGGCGTGAAGACGGACAAGAACTTGAACAGCTTCGGCTCCAGCGTGGAGTACCGGATGCGTCCGGTCTGGAAGTAGCCGGACGGCTCCAGCACGTTCGCGCTCTCCAGGTACGAGCCTTCGCCGACCACGGCGAAGGCCATGCGGTTACTCGTGCCGAAGTTCGTCACCGAGGACACCGTCCCGGTGACGTGCGCCTGGATGTCGGTCGCGTACGCGTACCGAATGGACTGGTCCGATCCCTGGATCGGCTGTCCCAGGTCCACGCGCCACAGGCCGCTCTGGCCGTCGATGCTGTTCGTGCCGCCGACAAAGAAGAAGCGGTCGAACGCGGCGATGCTGTGCACGCCGCCCTCGATCTCGATCAACAAAGGGCCGTAGTTGAGATCGCCGTTGCCGTCGATCTGTCCGAGGCGGAAGCCTCGGGATGTGCCAATGCCCACGAACGTACCGAGGTACGAGGTCATCGAGTACACCAGCTCCCCGAGGGGGAGCGTGGCCGTCAGCACGCCGCCGGAGGCGAGTGTGGGGACACCGCCCGTGGAGTCCAGTACAAGGCGGTAGATGGCGCCCTGGGCGCCCGCGTAGCCGGAGGCGTAAATGGAGTCTGTGCCTTCGGCGATGTCGGTCCAGATCCAGTCCGCGTTCAGATGCGTCATCTTCGCCGTGGGCAGCGTGGGCGCTCCGCTGCCCACCAGCTCGTAGAGCTTGTTGCCGATGCCCGCCATCAGGCGGCCTTTGACCCACCGGACCACCACGTCCGCATCCCCGGTGTTCCACGCCAGGGAGCCGGCGCCGTTCCCGGCGCCCTTGTAGATGCCGATGGCATCCGCCGCGTAGTAGTTCGTGCCGTCGGAGCACAGGGACTTGATGGTCCCTGTGCCGCCCCACGTGATGGTCGTCGTAGCGGAGCCCGTATCGCTCTTCAGAGCGCTGCCGACGGCGGACCAGTAACGGTCCGTGCCGTCGTTCCAGCCCAGCACCAAGTGCTGGTTGCTGGAGCTGTCCGCGATGCGCTGCGCTGTCGAGCGCAGCAGCGTCAGCTCACCGTTCGTCCACGGGTTCAGGCCCACGGAGTGGCCGTACATGATGGCGTGGCGATTCTGGAGATTCGCCACCTGGACCTGGTCAGGGTCCTGATAGAGCATCCCTTCGCCGCCAATGAAGGTGTTCTGCGACCGCATCCACCACTGAGCCAGGCTCTGTTCGCCTGGCTCCTTCTGATTGTCAAACTGGTCTTTGCGGACCTGGGCGAGCCCGATGGCCAGCTTGCGGTCATCACTGGCACCGGACAGGAACGGCATGCCGCCGATGGCGAAGTCGAAGGCGATGCCCGAGTTCTGCCATACGGCTGCTCCAGGCGCTGCGGAGCGCCTGGAGATCGGTGCCGGTATCCGGCTGACGATGTCAGCCATGTCAGGCCACTCGCTCCGCGAGCAGATAGGACTGCGCGTACAGGATGGTGGCCGTGGCGTTGCTGGTCGCCTGCGACCAGACCGCGTGAAGGGTGATGGCCGAGGTGGTCTGGATGATCCCGGCTACCTGGAGGCCGTTGGGGTCTCCGGACCCCTCGTCCACATAGCCGTAGACACGGCCCGTGTTCGTGCGGGTGGCGATCACCCGCACGGGAACCGGCGTGGTGGTGACGCCCACGCTCGGCTGGATGGTGTACCACCAGCCGTCGGTGGCTCCGGGGCTGTCGAAGTTCAGGTTCAGGTCACCGGACGTGGAGTTGCCCCAGACAATCAGACCGCGAAGCTCGTAGGTGGCATTCGCGGCCAGCGCCAGCTGAAGGTGCGGGTCCGGTGCCGGCGAGGCCGTGTTCGCCCGGCTGGTGTTCGAAGTCTTGATGGCGAAGACGCGCTGTCCGATGCCGGAGACCGTCATGTCTCCGGCGACCTGGAGGGCGCCGTCCGTCTTCAGGGCGCCCACGCCCGTGCGGTACAGGAACGTGTCGCGGGTCGCGACACCCGTTCCCCAGCCCAGCTTGCCGTCACCGCCGACCACGAACCGCTGGTTCGCATCGCCGGACAGCTGCGCCCGCAGGGCGTCATCCGTGGAGTTCGTGACCGTGGCGCCGACGGCGCCCGTGGCGGCCACCGCGCCGCCCGTGTTCAGGCCGCCGCTGGCGGCCAGCGTGTTCACGCCGGAGCGCGACAGGATGGCGTCCCCGGCTCCTGAGCCGGAACCGAAGACCAGGGCGCCGTCAGCCCGCAGGGCGAGGCGGGCGTTGCCGTCCGCGGCCACGCGGACCGAGGCGGCCGTGTCGGCCGTCGTGGCGCCCTGGAAGACCGGGTTCCCGGTGAAGAGCGTGGCCCCACTGAAGGCGGGGGTTCCGGTGAACGTACCGCTCAGGGCGCCCGCGTTGATCGTGGGCGCCGACAGCGTCTTGTTCGACAGAGTCTGTGTGTTCGTGGTGCCCACCAGGGCACCCGTGACGCCGTGCACGCCGCTGGTAGCGGCGATGTGCGCCTGCATCTCCGCGAAGTCGCGGCCCGAAGAGCTGTGGCGCACGACGGCGCCTCCGGAGTGCGCCTGCGCGGACGTACCGTCCACGCCGCGCGTCACGGTCCAGACGTTGCCCGCCACGGCGGTCACGTCCACCAGCTCTTCCGTGGCGCCTCCGGCGTCCAGCGCCACACAGAAGGGCGCCACCGGGTAGCCCACGGTGGCGACCACGGCAATGGTGGTGTCCGAGTTGGAGATCGAGGATGCCAGCGTGGTGGGCTGGGCAATGCTGCTGTAGTTCCTGGCAACCATGGTCAGCTCACGTAGTAGGTCGGCTGGGGGTGCTCCAGGAACATGCGGTTGCGCTCCTCCTGGAGCCTCTGCTGGTAGAGCTGGTAGTAGTACGCCGCCGTCTGCGCGGCGGACCGCGGCGGCACCAGCGGTGCCCGCTCGGTCGCCTCGATCGCCTGCTGTTGCAGGCGTGCCGACTCGTACGCCGGCAGCAGCCGGGCGCACGCGGACCAGACGATCAGGTCCGCGCAGCGGTTCGGGAGGCCGGACACGGCCTCGAAGTCGTCGCTGTCAATGGACAGCGCGACCGGAGTCTTCACGTACTTCACGCGCATGGCGCGACCCGGCGTGACCGGGTCGAAGAGCTGGATGCTCTTGCCCGTCGGAAACGACGTGGGGTCGGCACTCGGGTTGAAGCGCATGCGCGTGCCCTGCATCCACACCTGTGTCGGACCGACGGTCTGGTCCATGACGGCCCACACGTCCAGCGCATCCGCTGGCATGCCGTACTCGTAGACGACGCTGATGTTGCTGATGTTGGCGTACCCGAAGCACACCAGATCCGGATAGACGCCAAGGATGGCGTCGTTCACGGCCTCCTTGATCCGCGCCCGGGGGAAGCGCGGATCGGAGGTGACCAGCGTCGTGGCGCTGTGCGCCACCGCCTGCGTGCCTTCGGCGCCGCGGCCATTGAGGCCGCCCATGGTGCGGACTATGCCGCTGGACACGTCGTAGTCCTTGACCAGAACCAGTTCGTCCCCGATCTCCACCAAGCCACGAGAGAGGTTGTCGATCGTGGCCGTGTCCACGGTGAAGGACGTGTCGGTCGGGGCCATGTCCTGCGCCAGCTCGGTCACGGCGAGCTGATCCTTGGCGTAGCCCAGGATCTGCTGGCGCACCCGGTTGACCAGGTCGGCGAAGGTGGTCACGGTTACCCCATCGGTCCGGCGGCGTTGAAGTCGCGCCCGTACGCCGCGCCTGCGGCATCGGAGGCGCGCACAGCGGCCTCGATCTTCGGCATGGTCGTGCCGTCGGGCTGGATGCCCTGACGGCGCGCACTGCGGTACGCGTCCAGCTCGCGGTCCCACGCCTTGCGTGAGGTCATGTCCAGCCCCTTGGAGGGGCTGGCGCCCACGGTCGTCACGGATGCCGCACGCAGGCAGTCGTGATAGCTGGCGTGGTCCTTGGTACGGCACCCGGTGCGGCAGGCCATCACATGGCCTCGCGGAACTGGGAGTTCACGTACGTCTGCTGCTCCTCACCGCCGGGGGCGGTGGTCATCTGGACGGACGCCATGAAGGCGTCCAGGATGTCCTGCTCGTTCTGGTTCCGGAGGACGGTGTTGCCGGCCTCGCCGGTCACGCTCTTCGGGTCGGTGGCGGTCATGGCTGCTCCTCAGATGGCCGTGATGGTGAGGTTGCGGTACCGCGGCAATGTGTTCGTCGCGGTGAGCGAGCCCGTGTGAATGCCCAGGTAGTCACCGCTGTACGCGGACGTGGTGAACGTGTTGCTCCAGCCCGTACTGTCGGTACGGGCGAGCTTGACCGTCGTCGCGGTCACGTCGATCGCGTAGCTGTACCAGGTGGCCGCGGACAGGGCTCCGGACGTTGTCACGTCCGAGCCCACCTGGACGCCGCTGGTCGCCCCGGGGGCGACCGTGTACAGCTGCATGGCGCCCGAGTTCGGGCGCACCTCGAAGCGGTAGCTGCCCTGCGCGTTTGCCGCGCCGAAGGTGTGCTTGGAGTCGTCCACCTGGCCGAAGTAGAGGCCAGCGTGGAGTGTGCCGGACGGCAAGTTCGGCCACAGCATGTCGAAGCTGATGCGGTAGCCGGTGGCTCCGCGCACGATGGGTGCGAAGCACCCCAGGCTGACGCTGTTGCCGGACGTGGCCGGCGCGTACACGGCGTTCGTGCCGTATATGGAGTCCCACTTCAGTGCGTAGGTCGGGTCGCTGTGAGCGGCCCCGATCTCGCCAGGGGACTTCACCTGTGAGAACCACTGGGCAGATGTGCAGATGGCCGCCTGCGCGGTGCAGTAGATGGGCTGGCTGCACATGATGCCTCGGACCCCGAGGCCCGTCAGGCGCGTGACCTCACTGCGCCTGTGCACTTCCCAGACGATGACCGGCTTCATGATGGGCCGGTTCACGACGCCCATGATCTGGGCGTCGGACGCCTCCCAGGGCATGCCCCAGTAGTCCACCAGAGATTCGACGGCATCGAGCTGAGCGCTCGTTGTGGTGGCGTCGGCGTACGCCCACACCCTGTATCCGTGGTTCTTCGCCCAGGCGAAGCTGTTGGACAGGTAGTAGTTCTTCCAGACCACGGACTGGTTGGCGTTCGGGTACGTGCTCAGCAGAGCCTGAAGGGCCGGGACGCTGTTGTTGCTCTTCGCCTCGGCGAAGATGACGACCCTGCCCAGGAAGCGGTCGAAGAGCTGCTTCGCAGTGGGGATCGTCTGATTGGCCCAGCCAGGGCCAAGCAGCGGAGTTCCTACGATCTTCGCCTGCTGGTTCAGCGCGGCGTAGGTCCACAGCTCCGGATTGGTGGTCCAGGTGCCGTTGGTCATCCTGGTCAGGTCGTTGTCGTGCAGGGCGAACAGGACGCCGTCGGCGCTGACATGGAAGCTCATCTCCACGGCCTTCAGGCCGGCGCCGACGCTGCTGACGTAGGCGACCTCCGTCAGCTCGGGGGCCTCGCCCCCGCCGCCGCGGTGGGCGATGAAGAACGGGTTCGCGCCCACGACCTGGTCCACAGTGATCTGGGTCGTGGGCATGAACTGTGTCTGCGCCCACGCGCGATCCCCATGGGGGTCGCTGTCCGGCACTTCGTGCTCGGTGATCTGACCCTGAACGTCCTCGAAGGACGCGTTCACCGCGTCGTCCCACGGGGCCAGTCCTGGTTCGATCCTCTGGAACGTCATCCGCCGAAGGGCCCTTCTCCAAAACCGCCCGATCCGAAGCCGGAGTACGGGGCGGTGAAGTTGTCGGCGGTTACGCCGACGTTCGAATTGATCAGTGCGGTACGGGTGGCGTCGTCTACTTCGTAGACGTGGCCACCCTGGAAGAAGTGCGGCTGCGAAGCCGCGATCTCGTCTTCCGTGGGCCAGCGGACCGCCCGGTAAGTCCCGGGCGGTCCCTCCAGCAGTGACACGCCTCGCGTCAGCTGGTAGCGGAAGAAGAGCCGGCCGAGTCCGGCCGGTCCCTCTTCCACCGTCGGCGGACGGAAGGCGTAGGTCGTCATCGGATCAGGTGGCGTCGATGCTCGACGTGGTCTCGATCCGGGTCAGCGCCTCTTCGCGGTAGCGCTTCCAGCCGGCCACTCCGTACCAGCCCAGCGGCCGAAAACGGGCGAGCTTGTCCACGATGGGACCGGCCACGGTGTGGAACTCCTCGGCGACGCCTTCGGCCAACGCCTGCTGGCCGACCATGTAGGTGCGGAACCGGCGAACCGAGTTGTCGCCGGTACCGGCGTCCAGTGCCTGGAAGCAGCGAGGCGACTCCACGAAGAAGCAGCCCTCGTACTCGCCGATCTCGCCGGCCCACACGTTGCCCACGGCCGAGTAGTTGTGCGGCAGGCGCCAGCCGCGGTCACCGGTCTCCTGGCGGAGGTCGAGAGAGACCTCCGGGTGGATGTAGCAGCCGTACAGGCTGCCCCGGCGCGGCACCGCCTTCGCGGTGCGCATCTTGGCCACGCCCAGGCGGACGAGCGAGGACGTGAAGCCGTCGGTGGCCACGCCGGAGGTCACGGTGGAGACCATGGTGGTGGCCACGGTGGACGCGGAGGCGTTGGTGACGTAGGTGGTCGCGCCATTCTTGACCTGGATCAGGTTCGAACCGCCGCGCAGCTCGGTCTGCGCCAGAATGTCCACGGAGTCCGCGCAGTTGTACGCCAGCATGTTGGCGATGGCGGGGTCCACGTCGGAGATCGAGAACAGCCGCAGCTTGCGCGTGCGGAGCACGGCGTTGCCGTACTCGTTGACGACCAGAGTCTTGGTGTTCGGGTTGCCGATGGCAACCGCGTCCGGGTCCACGTCCTCGGACAGCGCAGTGGTCTGCGCTGCCATGTCCACGTACGTCTCCAGGACAATGGACTGGCCGGGGGCCGTCAGCTCTTCGGGCCGCTTGTCCGCGAGGGCGCGGAACAGCGGCTGCGAGCGAAGAGCGAATTCGAACCTCTTGTCATATGCCGTTTGGACGGCATTGCTCATCGCGGTTGTGTCGGTGTAGGCGTTCGCCATGTCGGTCTCTCACCCTCTCGGGGTGTTGCAGGAGTCGGGGGAGAGAGCCCAGGTCAGACGTATCGGGAGCCGTGCTCACGCTCGATGGCTTCCAGCTCCTGCAAGGAGGTGGCCGCGTTCAGTCGTGCGATGAGCTGGTCTTCCGAGCTGGCCGCGGCACCTGCCGCGCCCTGTCCCGCAGCGGCGAAAGCCGCAGCGGCTGCCTGGCTCTCGGGACTGACGACCGTGGCCGGAGACCCCTGCGGGGTCTCGATCTGCTCGCCGGCGGCGGGAGCCGCCTTGGCGAAGAGAGCGCCGTTGGCGCTCAGCCAGTCGTTCAGTCCTTCGGGCTTGCCCGTGTAGAGGTCGGCGACCCCGGGGGCGTAGCCCTGAGCGGTGAGCGTGTCCCTGACGGCGGCTTTCGCCTGTTCGGCGCGAAGGCGGTCGTTCTCCGCCTTCAGCTCTGCGATCTCGGTCGAGACCTTGTCCATCCGGCTGCGGAACCACGCGGGTTCCCTGGCCTCCTGGCCCTGAGGCTCGATCTCTTCGCCGAAGCCGTAGTTGCTCACTGCCTACTCCCGTCTCTGCGTGGCCAGCTCACCCGCTGGGGATCGGGTTCGCGCTCCACTAGTCGCCTTAGGCAACTAATTGGATGCTAGCACTTTCGCGCTAGCACATGCGCTAGCGGTCAGTACGGCGCTACGCTGCGCGCACCGACAGAGGGGGAGAGATGGAAGACGGCAAGGGCTGGACACTGGCCGCCTACTGGCTGGCCATCTTCACGGCGGGATCTATCGCCGCCACCATCACCAGGCATGACTACATCGGCGGATCGATCTTCTCCGCCGTCCTCGCAGCAGCGGCCATCCGCTGCTGGGTCCTGGGGAAGTAGCACAAAGCCCCCGACCGAAGTCGGGGGCTAGGGCTGCACGGCCGAAGGTGTTGAGCCTGGCGTTTAAGGCCCGTGCTCACCGGGCCCCTTCAGCCGCTACGTCTGACGATACCCCGCGCCAAGGC
>Ga0268266_10003411_pt1 | contig 15900 bp, 9 predicted proteins | sample KBSS13metaG_FD_190356 | JGI IMG/M metagenome (GOLD analysis project Ga0268266, IMG submission 190356) | Switchgrass rhizosphere microbial communities from Kellogg Biological Station, Michigan, USA - KBS S1-3 metaG (SPAdes) (version 2) | ecosystem: Host-associated > Plants > Roots > Rhizosphere >...
GCGCAACTTGGATGCCGCACGACGATCCGTTTCCGAGACGCCTAAGCCTGGTGCCAGGGCGGTTCAGTAACCACCCCTTCTATCGCACGCTCGCTCAACCCCGGGAAAGCAAAACAATGACCCCTTTGCGCCAGGAGCGGCCATTCCATAACCGCACATTTTGCGAATGAGCCCCCGCCAAGTGACCAAGCTCCGCCAATGCAGCGTGCTGTAATCAATCAGTTGTCGAACGGCATTGCGCTCCCGAACCGAAGCTGCACCGTACAATGTCGTAGAAAATCACGTAGGATCGTAGCGCTGGTGCCCAGGGAGCGGCTCGAACCCCCGACCTCGTTCTCTCAGCCAAGCCGCGCTTACACTTGGTCAGAGTCAGCTAATGGAAAGACAATGCTGTGTCCGAGGATAACGCAGCAAAGCCTACGAAAACCGCTAGATGCAGGCTGTTTAGAGGGCGATTCAATAAGGGCTGGACCGAAACCAACCTTGAAGTTATATGATCCCGACGATTTGCGAAGCCATTTGCAAAAGTTTCGACAAGAAACGTTGTAATATCAATGCCTTATGGGGAATGGTGTAACGGTAGCACAACGGCTTTCGGCCTAGGCCGTTGAAATCCCTCACCTAGTTTTGCACCCCCCTACATTTTGATCCGGCTATTTCCGGCCACTTCTGAGACGTTTGCAAAACTCTTCTCGTTGTCCTCGGCGTTGAGCAGGCTAGCCGGTGTTGCCATCTCCTCAAGCTGGGCACGCCGCCGTTCCACCTTCGCCCACGTGAAGTTCTTGTCCCGATTGTTCACGGCCTTGAACTTGCTGCCATTGTCGGCAACGCTCGCCGTCGTGAAGAGGCCCATCTCGCGGCAGAGTTCCACAAAGCGCGCACATACCCTGCGCCGCGCCAGGCCGTTATCTTTGCGGAAGTCCGCGATCGTCTTGTGATCAGGTGCGAGCCGACCCAGCAGCCACATGACTTCGACATTGCGTCCGGCCTCGCGTTCGAGCCGCCGGCTCGACTGCACCCGGTTCAGATAGCCGTCGATGTAAAGCTTGAGGAGAACGAGGGGTGGTACGATGGCCGACCAGTCGCCGCCGGCTTCACCCCCTCAAAGCTCATCTCAGCCAAATCGAGCGCATCGACAAACACGTCAATAATGCGAACGGGGTTGTTATCGTCAATGAAGTCATCGAGGCATTCGGGCAAAAGCGTCCATTGCCCACGATGCGCCTGCTCAACGAAGCGCCTCATCAGATTCTCATCACGAGAGAATCATAGCAAAGCAGTGGCGTTTTCACACAGCCAGGGTCAAACGCGTCGATTTGACGACGTGCCGCTCACTTCCGGTCAAACCTCACAAGCAGACGCAATCATGGGTCGCTGGCACGTCTCAGAAGTGCCAACTCCGGACTCATGCGCCGCAGAAGAGTGCTGCTATTCGATCACCTCGTGGACATTGGAGAGCTACTCGGGCAACCCCGCTTTGCGAAAACCCTCAATCATCAGCTTCGCACTTTTTGATAGCTGGCTCCGAGCGATCCAAGCCGATTTGTGAAAGAGGGGTCGATCTCAAGCACACGAGCCGCCGCCTCACGGGCCTCGGCGTCGCTAAGAAAAAGGATGTCGTCTGGTTCGCGCTGAATGACGACCGGCCGCTTACGGCCTTCGCTGGCATCTGGACCGAGTTCAAGGGCGACCGTGGCACCAAGTCGAAACCGATTCCCGGCCCGCATCTGGTCTATGGCTTCCTGACGACATCGCCCAACGCCGTCGTCGAGCTGATACATCCGAAGGCGATGCCTGTGATCCCGACGACCGATGAAGAACGCGATGTATGGATGCGCGCACCGTAGGACGAAGCCAAAGCGTTACAGCGGCCCTTGCCGGATGAAGCGCTTAGGAAAGTGGGTGCGAGGCGCTGAGAAGGAATACAAGCCAGCAGCGGCATTAAGAAAGCCCGGGGCCCAGAGGCCTGTCATTTCTTCTATTCATTTCTGAACTTAAACAACCGTGGACAAGTAACTTGCAGCGGCGTTGCAACAGTTGACTGTTGCCGCACAGCAACAGTTTAGTTGTTTCTCAGGCGGAACAGAATTTATGACTACACACCCGTCCAAGTTTGGACCAGTCTCTCTTTATTGCCAATGACTTAAGCCCGGCTGGCCCGCAGTGCGCGATTGCTCACATTTCCAGCGGTAGAGCCGCTTTCTACTATTCCGCTTTTGTAGGAACATTTCGAGATGGATCGAATACTTGAGATCGTCGGTTGGGTGGTCGTCGCGGTTATGGGTCTCATTCTCTGGGGCGCATTTCCAGAACTTCGAACGACCATCGCTTGCCTTCTCTCTGCAACACTCATCTTCTATGTCTTCTCTGCCGCCGTTAAACTAACCGTTGGGCGGATCGTCGGTGATCAGCTGATGGAGTTACGCTGCGAGATGAGCGCCATTGCAGAGCGCCTCGAACACATCGATCGCAAGACAAATGCGCTTCTCTTGGATGCGCTGGCACAACGCCAAGCGGCAGGTCTCAGAGATGGGGTTCGAGTAGCGCCAAGGCAAACACTTGCGATGCACCGACGATCGGCTTGACTAGTAACGGCATGAAGTTAACTGAGGACCGTCCATTTGCGGACCCTGAGAAGGCCGCGCGCCGTCTGATGCAGCACGCCCACGCCTTCGAGGTTGTGCAGGATGGCCGTATCTACATCGAGAAAATCAACGGTCCATTTCTGTACGTCGATAGGGGTACGCCGGCGGAATATACGGCGCGAGCGCGGCTGGCTCGAACTCCATGACAGCGGCAACTTCGTCCGCTTCACACAATCCGGCGCCGATCTGTTCGCCTAGATCAGCAGCTTGAGCAATGTCCGGTATTGGCACTTTCGGACGTGCCCCGCCAAGCTGACGATGTCCGTCGAGGGGGCAAATCGGACCCTGCGGATGTCATGATCCAGAGCGCCAAAGCGTGACCGCATCGCCACACCAACGAGGTTTCGCATTCTTATGTTCAACAACGTGCAGACGAATTTGGGCTGAACGGTAGCTTTGAAAAGCGGCGCGGTGAATGCGGCTCCGTCGAGGGACCTCCAACCTCGGCGGAGCCGCCTCTGCGACGCTCGTTATCGCGCTGCCGCCTCATCTTGCTTGTCCGCGCCTCGCATCACGATCTTCAGCGCGTCATCCGGCAAGGGCGCTGCGACGCCTTGGCCTCCTCCCACGGAGCGCATCCTTCCCTGGAATAAAGGATTGCTCGTCGGCCAGAAAAAGCCTCTCGAACCGAGGCGACGACGTTGGCGCGGGAAACAATGTACGGCAATTGAGCGACTATAGTGCAAAGGATGGTCCATTTTGAGATCACAGAATAGTCTAGCGTTGCAATTGAAGCATGGCTGCCAACGCTTCGGACGAGTGGATCCCGATATCTATTCCCCAGCCGGCGTCATGCCAGTCCTCACATATCAACGCGCAAATATTCCTGGTTGGCCCATCACTGGGTCGAGAGCATCGGCCTAGAAGCGGCCTTTTACGGCACGCATTCGATGCGGCGAACGAAAGCCGCCCAGATCTATCGTAAGACCGGCAACCTGCGCGCAGTGCAACTGCTTCTCGGTCACAAAAAGCTGGAGAGCACCGTCCGATATCTCGGGATTGAGGTCGATGACGCCCTGACCATGGCAGAGCAAATCGATCTGTAATTGTCGACCACAGGCACACCGGAGGTCGCTTCCACGCCAACGGCAGTTCTGGGCGACTAATAAGGTTTGTGTAAAATGCTTATCTGTTTAGCTCTCTCTTGCCCCATCGCATTAGCGCGTGGGGATCAATCGTGAATCAGCTATACACTTCACTCACGGGCGCTGTCGCGTCAGCAAGTAAGAAGTGGACCGCATATCCCTCCTTTGGTCAGCGCCTCGACACATTGAGCTTCATCCCAAGCCATCCCGCGTTTCCTTGCCTCCGATGCTCCGCGATTGAAGCTTGACAGAGCGGCAAGTTCTCGTCCGGCCTGCCGTCGATAACACCCCTGCCATTTTAGATACCGCGACTCGCCGATCGGAAATGTCCTGCGGTACCGCTTGAAAATCTGGAGGCTGCGATACGAAGCTCGCCGCCATTCGATTGACGATGGCGCAGTGCGCCAATTGCCCAGAGCAACCTCGCAGAGAGCCGAGTAGCCCTCAAGAGTGGCATGTCCGGCCGGACGGGCTACGCTTTCGGCAAGCGTCAAGCCTTCCCGCAGATTTGCGCGCGCGGCCGCCACATCACCGATATGGCTCCTCGCCAGTGCAAGTGAGCCAACGATCGGAATACGCTCGTTCAGCGCTTCCGTTTCGCCCAAAGCATCGAGCGCTTGCTCCAATCGCTGCACCGCGTTCCCCGGCTTGCCCTGGCGAATGTCGCACACCGCCTGGAACCGAAGTGCCCAAGCTTGATGCTGACGGTTTCCGGTATACCCTGCGCGATCTTGGAGCGCATCGGCCAGCGCGCGCGCCTTCTCCGTGCGGGCATGATAGTGGTTTATCCAGAAGAGAACCGCTTGCGCATTGCACCAGTTGAAATGGTCGTACGTTCGCTCGGAGAGTTCCTGACAGATTGAGGAACTGCGCGAAGCCGTCGACCAGTCGCCTATCCCGCAAGCGTAGAGGCCCCTCAACATGTGCACATAAGCTAGTTCGCCTACGTCCCCCGACATCTCCGCCACTTCGAGCGCACGTGGCAGTACTCGCTCGCCAATCTGTCGCAACCCCACGACGCCAAGGATGCCGCCGAGTTCGGCGTACGCGCTGGCGAGCACGCCGCTTGCCGGCTCGCTCTCCGCGCATTCCACCGCACTCAGGATATCGCAGATCATGCCGATCGAATTGTTGGAGAACCAGCAGGTGGCGGCGCTGTGCCGGTAAGCCCTCGCGAGTTCCAGGGTCAGCGCTTGATCCGCGCCCGGACTTGCCATTGGCCTGGTCGTCGCAGCAAGCCGACGGCAAAACCGCACGGACCTCATCATCACCTGGGTCACGACGCCAGCCAGCCTGGCCGATCGCGGTCTTCCCGCAAGGGCCAATGCGCGCCTTGCCTCGATCGCGCGCGGCTCGACCTGGCCTAGTCCCTGGTGCACATCGGCCAGCTTGCGGTGCCACCGCACGAGCCGATCTGTGCTCGCCGGCACGCTCCCGCTCCGCTCAGTGAGTTCAAGGCAGGTCTGCAGAAGACGTTCCGCTTCGGAATAGGCGCCGGAGCCGAGTGCCTGATCAGCGGCCAAATCCGAGTACTTGACGGCGGCGACCGGCGCCCGTGCCATTGACCAGTGATGCGCCAGGGTCGCGAACTGCGATTCCAGCTGATTGGTGTGCACGCATTCGATGGCACGTGCCATCTCCCGATGCAGCTTCTCCCGCTGGCTCGAGGTCAGCTGGTCATATGCCACCCTGCGAATGATGTCGTGGCGAAAATGGCAGGTCCGGCCGCCATCCTCCGACACAGTCAGAAGCTGGCATCGGGCCAGGCCCGATAGCGCGCTGCTGAGTTGGGCATCGCGCATCTCCTGCGACAGGACATGTCTGAGCACGGGAAATTCCAGCAGATTTCCGAGCACGCTCGCGGCTTTGAGGATCGATATCTCGTCGCGCTGCAGGGAGTCGAGGCGGCTCGTCACCAACCCCTGCACAGTGATCGGCGTTTCGACATCATCGATTTCATGTGACGATCGCCGCTCCGCGCGCGTCGTCCGGCTTCGGGCGGTTGTCTGCAGAAGCAAGGCATACTCACGGGCGAAGAATGGATTTCCGGCCGAGCGGGCGACAACCTGCTCAACGACGTTCGACTGGGGATCAATGTCGGTAAGAAGGTCCCTGACGATCTCGCCGACGGCATCGGCGCCCAGCGGTGCGAGCTGAAGCTCGGCAAACCGCTCCAGACTTCGCAATGCGCCGAGCTCCTTGCGTTCAACATGAGGTCTGGAGGTTAGTATCAGCAGAGCTCGCGGAAAATCGCGGGCGATCCGATCGACCAGACGCCACGATGCCGAGTCCATCCAGTGACAATCCTCAAGAGACAACAGGAAAGAGTCGCCCGCGCAATCACGGATCACCTCACTGAGAAAATTGATAGTTGCGTCGGTGCGCGCCCGACCGGAAAGCCCGCGGACCAGGGGTGTCTCCACCAGCAGACCCGGCAGGACCGAGTTGAGGAGAGGACCAAGCTCCTCGTTCTGCAGATCGTTCGGAAGGAGCGGCGCGGCCGAGCATCGCGATGTGCCGCCGGCGACAGGCCAATCCACCTTGAGAAGCCGTGAGAGTATCTGGCGCCAGGCCAGATACGGAATGGCGCTTTCCGCCGAAGCCGAATCTCCGGCCAGACACGCGATGCTTCTCCTGGCCGCCTCCTTGCTCAGGTGGCGGACCAGCGTCGACTTGCCGATGCCAGCATCGCCGGTCAGCCAGACTACCGCGCCCTGACCTCTCGCCAGGTCTTCCAATCGCGCTTCCAGCCAGTCCTTTTCGGTGGCGCGACCGAACAACTTCTCGACTCTCTCAGGATGCGTTTTTGGCACCTGCACCCGGATCACATCGATTTCGTCTCGAATGCCTTTCAGTCTCAACGGCGGCTCAGGCATCCAATCGATATGACCGCGCAATAGATCTGCAAGCTCGGCGCTGCATAACAGGCCCTGACTGGCTTTCTGCATGAGGCGTGCCGCCAGATGCATGAATCGACCGATCGCGACATACTGGCGACGCTCCGGGCCGCCAATCGCTGCGCACAAGCCCCTACCGATCGCAAGGCCCCCGGCGCAGCCGAGACCGAGATGCTTCAGGCCCTGATCGATAGCGAGCCCTGCCCTCGCGGCGCGCAAGGCATCGTCGGCGTGCGTGTCGTGCGGCAGACCGAGACACAGTCGGTACACCAGTCCATTGTCGTCCAGCGACAGCGAACAGCCGGAGCGAGAAGAGTAAGGAACAGCTTTCTGCAGCACGCTCACCGCAGCCTGATGCCGGTCGAGGGCATCCGGCGCATTTTCGTCCAGCCCGTCGATACGCACGAAAAGAGCGCAGATGTTGCGGAATTGTGGCAGCCATTTCCAGGGAGCCTCCTTTCCCCATTGCTGGATGATTTGTTGAATGCGCAGTTCGAGTCTTGCGGTTTCGATGCCGCCGGTCCCCAACACCGGCGGCGCTTGCGTGATCGGCGCGATCTGAAAGGGGTCCCCCTGCGTGGCAAGGGCCAGCGCCTGCGCGGGCTGGGAGAGCACCGTCTCTCCCCTGCCCGCAACGGCGGCGGCCCGACCTGCGTCGCGCACTGCATCACCAGCAAGGAGGATCTGCCAACGTCCGTCGACCCCGCCGAGTCGAGCCACCCAGAGGACTCCGGTCGCCAGGCCCACATGCAGCTGCGGTGAATCCGGAGAATTTCCGAGCGACACGAGATGGAGCGCGGAAGCGCAATCCTGCGCACGTCGTAGCGCGACGGCGGGTGCCTCGCGCGTTGCGGACCAGTAAGCAAGCAACGCGTCTCCCGCGAAGTTGGCGACTTCACCCCCTGTATCGTGAATGCACGAGATGTAGCTGGAGAAAGCCTGGTTCTGGATGACTGAAAGCTGCTCGGCCCCCTCCGCTCCCTGAGCACAGTAGCGCTCCGCGAGCGGCGTATAACCGGAGATGTCGGCGAAAACCACGGCGCCATCGAAACGGGCACAGGCAGGACCTTCCGTCGCGCCGTCTGCCGTGCGCGCCAGTAACTGACCTGGAATGAAGCTGCCGAACTTTGTCAATGGGGCAATGCCTCCAACAGATCCGAATTCCGTTAGCAGCAGAGCAGGCAATAATTATCAACGACGGCAAGTTATCAACGACAGTAAATTATCAGCAACACCGATGTGGCTCAACCGAATGTTCCGCACGATATCGGAAGCAGCCCGACCACGCCTCAGCCCTCATTCCAGAGCAGCCTTGATAAGCGGAAATACCTCTTTGGCAGATTCCCGGCCCCAGAGGAGGTCTTGATGCCCGTATTTGGGGAGCATGTGCCTGACAAAGGTTCGACTGCCGATGCCGGGATTGCGCGCCAGCCATGCCGCCATTCGATCAATGCTGTCCCGGTGCCAGAGCCGGTTGAGCGCACCGCCGATCAAGGTGAGGCGCTTCAAACCGTCGAATCCGGCGTATTGGCCCGCGGTCCCGTTAATATGCGGCACAGGTGGAATAGCGTTGCAGTCGGTCGCCTGGCCGGCCCGCAGGTTCTCTGCGCCATGGATCAGGAACTGTATGGCCATAGCGCCGAACAGATCCGGCAGGAGCGGCTTCTTGACCATGGGAGCGCTGGCCACGCGGCCAACGGGCCGGCCGTCGGCAAGCAGTTTGTGGCCGATCCCGAACCTGCCCTTGTGGCGGTAGAGCACCATGCGTTGTCGGGCGTCGCCGCCCGTGAAGGAATGAGCAAGCTCACCTTCGGATTCCGTGTCGCTCTCCGTCCGCACCATCACTCCCAATGGCAACGTTTCGTGTGGACTGTCCTCGACGTCCAGCACCAACGTCGTGTTGTGAATCTCGGGCACCAGATTGGACTCGCGATAGGGCTCCCCGAGCATGAAGCTGAGGCGATTGAACATCTCCAGCACGCCTCGATCACTCTCGGTGACGCTCTTCATCCGCTCCTCGTCATAGGGGTGACGCCACAGGCCCAGTCTGTAGAGATCCCTGATCGAAGGCGGCCAATTCCGGTTCTGGGCACCGGCCGGAGGAATCCTTGGGTCCAGAAAGAATGGACCGGAGCTTCCGCTGACGATGCGCTCGAGCAAATGGCTTTCCGCCTTGAGGCGGCCATACAGGCTCATGGTGTAGAACAGCCCCAGCGACATGATCACGACGTGGGACAGGCGGTCGCTGACGTTCGGTACGTTCTTGAGCAATGCCTGCGACAGGATCGCTCCGCCCATGCAAAAACCCAGTGCGCCGATCCCATTCTTGCCGCGGACGTTGCCGATCACGTCGAGCGCAGCCCCGATATCTTCCGTCGCGGCACCATCAAAATTGAATAGAGCGGGGCTCGATGGCTGACCGGCCTTCGAGTCCAGAATCTGCTGCGCGATGTACTTGCTGCTGCGCCAGTCCAGCAGCCATGGCTCGAACCCCTCCCCGGCGAGATAATCCACCAGGTTCTGGCAGCCGTTCCCGGTGTCGGACCGGGGAGTCAGGAACGTGTTCGAGCCAGCGCTGGCGCCGTGAAGCAGGAGTACCGGGCGCCCATCCTTGACCGGCAGGCGATGGAGCATGAGCCGCAAGCCGTCCTTGCCACACCTCAACCGGAACGGGTTGGTCTCCTTTCCAGGGGGCATCGGCTCAAGCCTGGGATCAATCTCCGTCAGCGGCGATGACATTTTTGAGGAAGTCCTTCACCAGATCCGGATTCCGAAAGTAGATTTTGGTCACTTCACCACCGTAATATTTGGCGAAGGCGAAATAGGCCCAGCTTTTCCTCGATGGGTCCGCTCCCAGGGGCGTAATCTCCACGGAGCGCAACTGGCGTTCGATGAAATAGTCCGGCGCCAGACGCATGATTCCGCGATAACCCGGCTCACGGCCTGCGGGATCACCATCGAACATGTCGAAGTAGAGCGTCGAGAGATCGTACCAGATGTCGAGCCTGGGGTCGTCGTACAACACCTTGGCGGCCTCGATCACCTGCTCGTTCCCGTCGCGATCAAACACAATGCGGTAACGGAAAAATCGTTTGTCCTGTCCGCCACTGCTGCGCGCCGCGCTCGTCCGCAGGAAGAACTGCAAGTAGCTCTTGTCGGATGACAAGTTGTAGGGAGCATGGCTTCCGATCGTAACCGTGCCGCTGATCCTGATTTTCTGAGCCGACCCTTGCCGCTGAATTGTCAGGAAGCGACCGAGATCGTCGATGGTCGCTGTGAGTTCAACCTTTATCGGGTCGCGCGTGACACCGCGCCGTTCGGCTGCATCAAAGCTGATGATCTCGGCATCTCCGATATTGAGATTGCTCCAGTTCACGGCAGGATCGGTGCTCGACCTGGCGTCCTGGAAGCCGGTCATGACCTCCGAAAATGTGAGTCCCAGCGGTGGCGTTGCCGGCACCGGGGACGGCCGCGGCGCTCGCCGGGCGACTGGATCCAACGCAGCGCCGTGGCGCTTGATCCAGTCCGCAACATGCTTGTCCGGCGGCTCCCGCACGAATTTGCGATCGCGCAATTCTTTCCTGATGAAGCGTTCAATCTTGTACTCGGCGACTGCGACGATGGTCGCCGAAGGGTTGACGCCGACCTCGGTCGGGAAAGCCGCGGCATCCATGACATACAGGCCGGGACAACCGACCACCTCGCCACTGTATTTCGTCACCCGGGTGGTTTTATCCGGAGTCATCGGACAGCCGCCTTGGCTGTGCACCGTGATACGCCGCTTGAAAAAGGTCCACGCCGGATTGGTGCGTAGCTCGCCGCGCCAGGCCTTGGCGATATCCCGCAGCAGGCTCTCCTGGGCAAGCCGGGCGGAAACCGCCAGCGGCGATGGCAAGTCCGCCACCAACCTGCCACCTGCCTTTTGATCGAGCCGGAGGCGGCCACGAAACTGATCCCGTCCCATGATCAGAAGGACCGCGGTGCGGCCGTCGCCCGCTCTGTATTGCAGGAGCCAGCCGAGGAGCGGAGCCAGAAAGTCCGCCCAGCCTGCGGGGTCCTTGGGTAGCTGCTGCAGGAGCAGCTCATTCACCCGTTGTGCCAGCACCCCCTCGTTGCCCCACAACGCCTGGATCCCCTGGCGCATGAGCCCGCGGATCAGCATGCGCTTTTTGCCATCATTCAGCTGGCCGATTTCCGCAGCGAGACCTTCACCGAAGGTGCGAGCGAGGCTCTCGATATTGACGCGGTTGTCGAGCTGCGTTGCGAGCCTTTCGAGCAGCTTGTCGATCAACATGTCCACGATCGGCGCCATCGCCCTGGCAGCGTCGGTCCGGTCCTTCGCGAGCGCATTCAGAAGCCAGGGAGGAAACAGATATTCGATGCTGTTCTTGAGGGGCTCCAGCTCGGTCGGCGCGCGCGCGAACAACAGGTCGGTCGCTCGCACAGGCGGCAGATCGGCGGGATCTGCTGCCGGCACGTTGACCGAGCGCTTGGCCATGCCGCGAAATGCCGCGAGCGCGGTTGACAGTGGAAAGCGCGGCCGTCCAGCGACCGTCTCGGCCTGCTGGGTTGCGCGCATCGCTTCCCAGACTTTTCCCTCGGAGTCCGGCGCAGCGTCCGCCGGCTCTTCGCGGTATCGGTTGCGCCGGACCCAGAGCGGGCTACGCATGATTCCGAGCAGCGGTTCGATGTCGGTCGGATATCCGCCATCCTCGACTAGGAACCAGTCCTCCGGCGGACGCGCATCGGCAATCAACCTCGCGAACGCCGCACCGGATTTCCCGACGGACAGTAACCCATCCGTGCGGCACGCCCCGCCCTGGCCGGCGACGACCAGCACGCCCGGACTGTTGGCGCCATTGGCGGTGCGGAAATCGAACGTCGGAGGCTGGACCACGCGAAGCTCGGCGTCGCCGCAGCAGATCAGGGCGTCGCGCTCCAGCGCGGATGCAACTTTGGCGTCGCCGGGATTGCAGGTCTTGAAATCCAGCACCCAATGCTCATGGGCACCCGCACGGACCCCGTCATAAACCAGGGCCGAGGTTATGGTGGGACCGAAATCGGCCTCGTGTGGCTGGTCACAATCGAAGACCGTCGCAATCGAGTCGGCGTTGGGATGATACCGGGAGCCGACGCGCGCTTTGATCTCGGGCTTAATCAGGCCTTCAGAACGCAGCAGCAACTCCGTGCTGTTCACTGCGCCGGCACAGAGGAATACGTGCTTCGCGGCGCATTGACCCAGATTGTTCTGCCCGGGGCGCACGCCGGTTTCGTGCACCAGACGGTCTCGCCAATGGACGACGAACCGGGCTCCGCAAGAGCATTTCGTTCGCTCTATCTCACGGGCCTCCGCCAGGGTCCTGATGTCGGCGAGAGGCTGTCCCGTGTCGCCCTTGGCGTCTTCGACGATGGCGAGATAATTGAAATCCAGCGAATTCTTGGCCCGGGCACGACAGCCGAGCCAGCACTCCCCGCGCATGTCGCACTGGCCTTGATCGCGGCCCCACGCATTTACTCCCGGTGCATCGAACCGCACAGCGAGCGGCGGGCGAAACCAGTCGCCGCCACGCCCGAGTTCATCGGCCGCCCGCTTGAGCTGCTCGGTCTTAGCGACGCGCTGCGGCATCTGATGGACGTCAAGCATGCAGGCGGCGAGGTCGTAGAAGCGATTGAGGTGCTTCCTCTGGTAAACCCTGGGCCACTGTCGTTCGAAGACTTCCGGCGGCGGGCGCAAATGGACGTTGGCGTAGATCAGCGAGCCCCCGCCATAGCCGGCAGCCTGCACGGCAACGACGTCGTTCAGATCGCGGAAATCGTAGAGGCCCTGGTCGATCGACCAGAACCAGCGCGCCAGATCCGGCGCCTCCTTGTCGTCGGCCAGGCCGCCATCGATGCGCTGAAGACTGTCGCTCTTCGGATATACCGGAAAATCGTCACGCTCGAATTTCCGACCGCGTTCGAGCACGCAGATCCGCTTTCCGGCCTGCACAAGGCGCGCTGCGGTGACGGCGCCGGCAAAGCCGGTACCGATCACAATTGCATCGAATACCTCACCATGCTGGCAATCCGTCAAGGCTCCTCCTCTTGCAAAACGTGATCCGCCCTGATATCGGCGAAGCATCCACGATCCGCATCCGATTGTTGGACTCGGGCCTCGTTTCCGGCTCTGTCATGGTCCGAATCACCCGCCAGAAAATTTCCGGCACCATCGTACGAAGATCATGCGGATCAGGTGTATTGGTCACCTGGATATGCATCACCGCGCTGGCATTGCCGTGGAATTGATGCATCCTGGTCTGGTAGGGCGTTCGACCTCGGGTGACTAGACTTGCCTCGATGAATTGCGTTCGTTCGCTCAGATCGAGCTGGTTGATCGGCCCACCGGCAAGCTCATGGATCGTCTGGCGCAGCCAGCGGTGGCCGGTCCCGATCGACATCGAGGCATGGTAGGCGCAGTGCATGTCGCCGACCAGGAAGACCACGTTCTCGATCCCTTCGCCCTCGATGAAGTCGATGATCTCGTCACGCTGCCATCGGAACGTCCGCCCGCACCATTTGTCATCCGGCTCTGTTGAGTTCGCAGAAGGGGTCAGCTCAGCGACGAAGGGTACACTTGAAACCACAAACTTCAGATCGGTCTTGTGGCGGGCCAGCCAGGTCTTGAAGCCCTTCATCTGAACGTCGTCGATCATCTGGCTGTCGCTTCGGCGCCGCCGCCCCGTTCGCGTATCCATGACGAAAAACTGCGCCATGCCATGATAGAAGTCGTAGAAGAACGCCCCATCGGGATGCCGGCTGTGCACGTATTCCATGTAGGCGGGAAGTGCCGCTTCGAGGTACTGACGGGGCGTCGGGCGGTTCGCGTCGTCCGATCCTCCCAGTTCGTCGCAGGCGAACTGATCGACGATCTCGTGATCGTCCAGCGTCATATATTGCGACCCACGGGCGAGGAACCATCGCTGAAAACGATCTTCGAACCAGCTTTCACGGTAGGCTTCCCGATAGCCGTCGAGTTGCGGCCTGCGCCTGCCGTTGGGAAAGTCGTAGTAGATCACATCGCCGGCATGGATGGTGAAAGCCGGCTTCGGGATATCCGGCATCTCGAACCCGCTGCTGGTCTGGACGCGCGCAATGATGTCGCTGTCGGAATTCTTCGTTTCACCGTCTTTCGTGAGCCCCTCTCCGGCTCGAAACTTTCCGCTGGTATCGGTCAGGATCACGTATCCCTGCGCATTTCCGCGTTGCCGAGTCCCGTCACTGACCACCGGATCGAAGGCTACCACACCGGAAGCCCTAGATTCCCGGCCGACCAGGGTCTCACCGATCACCGGCGACGCAAGATTCCAACTATGGAAATCGACTCGCTGGCCGGCAAACATTCCGCCGAGTTTCAGAAATGGACTTCGAAGCAAGGGCTGCTTCGACCATTTACCCCCGGTGCCTTGAAACACCAGCCACAGGCTGCCGAGGATCACGTAGCGCAGAAGAAACCTTGCCCATTGCTGATCCATCAACCAGCGACCGAAACTTTTCAGCCACTCGCCCGGCTCCAACTCTGGGCGACGATCCGCGATGGGACGCTGGAGCGATTGCTTGGCAAGGTAGAAGCCAACGACCTGCAGCGCCTGAGCGGCCAGATTGTTGATCGTGACGACCGGAAGGTTACAACTGCCGAGCAGGAAGCTGAAAGGCTCGCTCGCATCGCGGCCCGGAAAGGTCCTGAAGGCGCCGCTCACCGTCAGCGATCTTGAGTTGCCGCCCCTGCAGGTGAAACGCGCCGTCACCTCGTATGCGGTTGAAGGCACAAGGTCGACGAAATCGAAACATCTCGTGTAATCGTGGTTTTCGGAGAGAGCGCCGACCTGTAGCGAGACCCGCCCCTCTTGGGACTGGCCTGCAGGCTGCATCGACACCCGTACTCTCGCGCATCGCCGCGAACCCTGCGCCCAAATTCGTGCGCTTCGGTCGGTGGTGTGACCGATCACAATGCGTCCGGCGGCCTCAGCCGCGGAGTGCCCAAAAAAGACCATCCCCAAACCGGCTCCGCTCGCATTGCAGTAAGGGAAATACAAGCCGATCCTTAATTCGAAGGTCAGCATACAGCTCAATGCTTTAGGGCAATGTGAAGCACTTCACACAATCAAGTCAACATCTTCCGTGTGGGGGGCTTCCTTGGCCGCCTTAGCAGGGCCGCCCTTCTTCGCCCTCTACGGGGCGGCAGCTCGCAGTTGCATGGTTCACAACGAAGCCTGTGAATGTTCTTTTTCGACGCAATTGGAATGATAAGCTCGGTGAACGAGTGCGGGGTGACGGTCGCGTCTGGGGCACGACGCACCAGCAGCGGCCTCAGCGAGCCGAGATAAAGCCGTCGGTAAACTTTCACATGTTGCGGCACACGCGCTTCTTATCTTGCCATGGCGGGCGTGCCGATGGCCGTCATTACAACTAGGCGATGCCGACACAAGGATGACGGAAAAGCATTACGCCGACCTTGCCCCCAGTTACTAGCGCAAACTATCCGGGAAAACTTCCGGTTCTTGAGCTCGGCGGATTGAGACACACAAGCGCATTGCAGAGGCTGGCGCTGGATTGTCGTACGCCGCCACGACTAACTGATAAGCTTTTTCTACAAGCTTACCAGTTAGCGGCAGGGCCGGAAGACGTCGCCACTATCGCTTAAGCTCTTCCGCCACTTTTTTTCGCAACTCAGATAGATGCCTCGAGAGACCGGGATCGAAGAAGTTTCGACTGGGTGATCCATCAGGGGAATGCACGGCCTCGTCCGCTTTTGGCAGATATTGTTGCAAAAGTCGAAAATCGAGCGACCCGGAAAATCTCGCGAAAGTTGATCTTGGACTTCTCCGCAGCTGCGTCGCTTTTCAACGCCACTGCGGAGGTTCGTGATCGATTTTGGATGAAACGATATGGTCCCTCACGTTGCCGCGCATAAAGCGCATGAGCGGCTCTAAGAATTTTCGTTCGCCACTAAAAAGACTTTCGCAACAATATCGGCACTTCGGAGACATCGCCCCACTAGGCAACCGCTTTGCGCCAGAAGCGGTCGTAGTGAACACGCTCTTGGCGAAAGCCTGAATGATCAGTCGGGACTAGAGTCATTCGCTCGCTATAGAGCGACGCTGAGGGCGGGGTTGGCGGAGGGTCTCATATGACCGCTTGCTCGGCGGGTTCCATCCCGAGATCCAAAACAAGACTCTTTAGAGCGCCGTCACGAGGGCCGCGCTTTCATCCAGCATGGGCAAAATCTCGTCTCGG
>Ga0268266_10003413_pt1 | contig 15900 bp, 16 predicted proteins | sample KBSS13metaG_FD_190356 | JGI IMG/M metagenome (GOLD analysis project Ga0268266, IMG submission 190356) | Switchgrass rhizosphere microbial communities from Kellogg Biological Station, Michigan, USA - KBS S1-3 metaG (SPAdes) (version 2) | ecosystem: Host-associated > Plants > Roots > Rhizosphere...
CGCACCGGGACCCCCGCCACCTCGGGCCTGCGGCTCGCGGTCCCGGAGGGCCTCGACTTCGGCCGCGGCGACGGGACCGTCGACGAGCCGATGGCCGCGGCGTTCGCGCAGGTCGTCGAGGCCGCGATCCGACGGGTGCCGGGGTTCGTCCGCACGGACGTCGGGCCGCTGCGCGAGGCGGGCGATCTCCTCTACGGCGGGCCGTGGGTGGCCGAGCGGCTCGCCGTGCTCGAGGACTTCCTCGGCACGGACGCCGAGGTCCTGCCGGTGACCCGTTCCGTGATCGAGCGCGGGGCGGAGTTCTCCGCGGTGGACGCCTTCCGCGGCCTCCACCGACTGCAGGAGCTGAAGGCCTGGGCGGCGCGGCTGTTCGAGACCGCCGACGTCCTGCTGCTGCCGACGGTGCCCACCACGTTCACCCGCGCGCAGATGCACGACGACCCGGTGGGCAACAACCTCGTGCTCGGCCGGTACACGCAGTTCACCAACCTGCTCGATCTCGCCGCCGTCGCCGTGCCCGCCGGGTTCACGGCGGACGGCAGGCCCTGCGGGGCGACGCTCGTCGGCCCCGCCTTCTCCGAGACCCGGCTGCTGGCCGCAGCCGCCGCGCTCGTCCCCGAGGGATTCATGACAGTGGAGGTTTCATGACGACCAGTACGGACACGCGCACCGCGACCATCGGCCCGGTCGCGGCTCGCCCCTACGCATGGCCCTACGACGGCACGGTGCCTGCGTCGAAGGTCGCGATGATCAACATCGACTGGCAGGTCGACTTCTGCGGGCCGGGCGGCTACGTCGACCGGATGGGCTACGACATCGCGTTGACGCGCAAGGGACTCGGCCCCACAGCGGCACTGCTGGCCCACGCCCGCGAGACCGGGATGCTGGTGATCCACACCCGGGAGGGCCACGCGCCGGACCTGTCCGACCTGCCCGCCAACAAGCGCTGGCGGTCCAGGCAGATCGGCGCGGAGATCGGCTCCGCGGGCCCCACCGGCCGGATCCTCGTCCGCGGGGAGGCCGGCTGGGAGATCGTCCCGGAGGTCGCGCCCGTCGCGGGCGAGGTCCTGATCGACAAGCCGGGCAAGGGCGCGTTCTACGCCACCCAGCTCGACCTGGTGCTGCGCAGCAATGGGATCACCCACATCCTGCTGACCGGCATCACCACGGACGTCTGCGTGCACACCACCATGCGCGAGGCGAACGACCGCGGCTACGAGTGCCTGATCCTGTCCGACTGCACCGGCGCCACCGATCCGTCCAACCACGACGCCGCCCTGCACATGGTGACCATGCAGGGCGGGGTCTTCGGCGCCGTCGGGTCGTCCGACGCCGTCGTCGAGGCGACCACCTGGAGTGACTCATGATCTCGGTCGACGCCGACCCCGGCGCCTTCACCTTCGACCCCGCGACCACCGCTCTGGTGATCATCGACATGCAGCGGGACTTCTGCGAGCCCGAGGGCTTCGGCGAGACCCTGGGCAACGACGTGTCGTTGCTGCGCAGCGTCATCCCGCCGCTGCAGGAGGTCCTCGGCACCGCCCGCGCGCTGGGCATGACCGTGATCCACACCCGCGAGGGCCACGTCCCGGACCTGAGCGACTGCCCGCCCGCGAAGCTGAACCGCGGCGAGCCCTCGCTCCGGATCGGGGACCCCGGGCCCAAGGGCCGCATCCTGATCCGCGGCGAGTACGGCCACGACATCATCGACGAGCTCAAGCCCGAGCCCGGCGAGCTCGTGATCGACAAGCCCGGCAAGGGCTCGTTCCACGGCACCACCTTCGGTGCCGAGCTGCAGTCCCGCGGCATCACCAGCCTGATCGTGGCCGGGGTGACCACCGAGGTCTGCGTGCACACCACCGTCCGGGAGGCCAACGACCGGGGCTACGAGTGCCTCGTGCTCTCGGACTGCACCGGCTCGTACTTCCCCGAGTTCCACCGCGTCGCACTCGAGATGGTCGCCGCCCAGGGCGGGATCTTCGGCTGGGTCGCCCCCTCGTCCGCCCTGCTCACCGCACTCACCCAGGAGGCCGTGGCATGACCACGACTGAGCCCGCGAAGCCCGCCCCGATGAAGCTGTCCTGGTGGGTCGCAGGCGACACCAACGCGTTCTTCGGCCTGGGCTTCAACACCCTGGTCAACGTGCTGGTGCTCTCCGGCCTCTGCCTCGGCGTGCTGAACATCCCGGGAGCGGACGTCTTCGGCGTCATCCTCCCGGCGCTGGGCGTCCAGCTGCTGATCGGCAACGTCTACTACACCTACCTCGCCCGGCGGCTGGCCCGCCGCGAGGGCCGCACGGACGTCTGCGCCATGCCGTACGGCCCGTCCGTGCCGCACATGTTCATCGTGGTCTTCGTGATCATGCTGCCGATCTACCTGACGACCAACGACCCGCTGGTCGCCTGGGCGGCGGGCCTCGCGTGGTCGATGATCATCGGCGTGATCGTGCTGCTCGGCGCGTTCGTCGGCCCGTACATCCGCAAGTACACCCCGCAGGCGGCGATGCTCGGCACGCTCGCAGGCATCTCGATCGCCTTCATCTCGATGCGGCCCGCTGCCCAGATGTTCACCGCGCTGTGGATCGCCCTGCCCGTCATGGTGATCATCCTGATCGGGTTCTTCACCGACCTGAAGCTGCCGGGCAACATCCCCGTCGGCCTGGCGGCGCTGCTCGTCGGCACCGCGATCGGCTGGGTCGGCGGGTACATGTCCCCCGGCGACGTGGCCACGGCCGCGCAGGACGTCTCGGTCAACCTGCCCTGGTTCGACTTCGGCAGGCTCGCCGACGGGCTGGTCGACGTCGCACCGCTGCTGGCCACCGCCATCCCGCTGGGCATCTACAACTTCACCGAGGGCATCACCAACGTCGAGTCCGCGGCCGTCGCCGGGGACGAGTACAACCTGCGCTCGATCCTGTTCGCCGACGGCGCAGGCGCGATCGTCGGCGCTGCCATGGGATGCCCGTTCCCGCCCGCGGTCTACATCGGCCACCCCGGCTGGAAGGCCGCAGGCGGCCGGACGACGTACTCGCTCGCGTCGGGCGTCGTGATCGCGTTGATGTGCTTCCTCGGCCTGTTCTCCCTGCTCGGGGCCCTGCTCCCGTTGCCGGCGATCGTCCCGATCCTGCTCTACATCGGTCTGCTGATCGGCGCGCAGGCCTTCCAGGAGACCCCCAAGCGGCACGCCATCGCGGTCGTCATGGCGATCATCCCGAACATCGCGTCCTGGGCCACGGGGTTGATGAACAACGCCCTCGCCGCGGCCGGGACGACGGCCGCGGACGTGGGTGAGGACGCGCTGGCGAACGCCGGTCTCGTCTACCACGGCACCGCGCTGCTGGGCGGCGGTGCGATCCTCGCCGGTCTGGTGCTCGGCTCGATCACCGCGTTCATCATCGACAAGAACTTCTTCGCGGCGGCGGCCTACTCCGCGATCGGCGGTGTGCTCGGGTTCATCGGGCTCATCCACGCCGAGTCCGTCGGCTGGAACGTCGGCGGGCAGATCGCCCTGGGCTACCTGTTCGCCGCCGTCATCCTGGCGGTCTTCGGGCTGGTCATGCGGGGCCGCACGACGTCGGACGGCGTGCGCGAGGACCAGCCGGTCGCGGCGGACATCGTCGGCGCCGAGCCGGGCGAGGGCGTGCCGGTGCAGCGCGCCGAGGCCGCGCCGATCGACAGCGCGCCCGCCGAGGCCCCCGGCCGCCCGGCCACCGCATGACCCGCACCGCCGACCTGTCCGCCGCGGGGGCGGGGGCACACGCCCCCGCGGCGGGCTCTCTGGATCTGCCGGAGGTGACCGCCGAGGTCACCGCGGTGTTCGAGCGCTACGAGACCGCACTGCGGGAGGCCGACGTCGCGGTCCTGACCGAGCTGTTCTGGGCGGACCCGCGGTGCGTGCGCTACGGCGTGGCGGACCGGCAGTACGGGGACGCGGAGATCGCGGAGTGGCGCCGGGCGAACCCCGGCGTCCCGCCCGGGCGCACGCTGTCCGGCACCGTGGTGCTGGCGACCAGCCCCACGACCGCCGTGGTCAGCACGCTGTTCGGCTACCCGGGCTCGCCCGCCGAGGGTCGCCAGACCCAGACCTGGGTCCGGCTGCCCGAGGGGTGGCGGATCGTGGCCGCGCACGTCTCGGAGGTCGGGGGGTGACGGCCGCGGTGCACCACGGCGTGCGCACCCGCCGCCCCGGTCGCGCGGTCACGGTGGGGGTGGTCGCCGCCCACCGCCGGGGCCAGCCCCTGCACGGCGAGCTCCTGACCCTCGGTGCCCGCTTCCTCCGCGTCGACCGCACCGCGCCGGTCTACCGCCTGATCGCGCTCGACGGGCCGGGCGTCGCCCGTGGCGGCCTGGTCCGGGTCGCCACGGGCGGCGACTCGGTGGAGGTGGAGCTGTTCGAGCTGGCCGTGGGCGCGGTCGGCGAGCTGGCGGTGGCGCTGCCCGCGCCGCTGGCCGTCGGCAGGCTGGCGCTGGCCGACGAGACCGTGGTCGGCATCGTCTGCGAGTCGTGGGCGATGGGCACGGACATCACCGAGCACGGGAGCTGGCCCGCCTACCTCGCGGCCACGTAGTCCGTGTCCCGCCGGGGCACCAGGACTCGACATCCCCGTCCGATGTGGTCACGATTGTCCGACTGCACCGGAGGGGGACCATGTCGGAGATGACCACCGAGGCACCCGCGCTCAAGCGCGTGCTCGGGCCCAAGCTGCTGCTGCTGTTCATCGTCGGCGACATCCTGGGCACCGGGATCTACGCCCTGGTCGGGCAGGTCGCGGAGGAGGTCGGCGGAGCCGCGTGGCTGCCGTTCCTCGTGGCCTTCGCGGTCGCCATGGTCACGGCGCTGTCCTATCTGGAGCTGGTGACCAAGTACCCGCAGGCGGCCGGGGCGGCGCTCTACACGCACAAGGCGTTCGGGATCCACTTCCTGACGTTCATGGTCACCTTCGTGGTGATGTCCTCGGGAATCACGTCGGCCTCGACGGCGTCGCGGGCGTTCGCGTCGAACCTCGCCGAGGGCTTCGGCTGGGACCTGGGCAACGGCGGCATCGTGCTGATCGCCCTCGGGTTCATGGCGCTGATCGCGCTGGTCAACCTGCGCGGCGTGGGCGAGAGCGTGAAGCTCAACGTGGTGCTGACCCTGGTCGAGCTGTCCGGCCTCGTGCTGGTCATCCTGATCGGCCTCTACGCGATCGCGGGCGGCGACGCGGACTTCTCCCGGGTCGTCGCCTTCGACACCCCCGAGGACAAGGGCGTGTTCCTCGCCGTGACCTCGGCGACGTCCCTGGCGTTCTTCGCCATGGTCGGCTTCGAGGACTCGGTCAACATGGCCGAGGAGTGCCACGAGCCCCGGGGGATCTTCCCCAAGGTCATGATCACCGGGCTCACCCTCACCGGGATCATCTACGTGCTGGTGGCGATCTGCGCGGTCGCTCTGGTGCCCGTCGGGCCGCTGGCGGCGAGCGAGACCCCGCTGGTCGAGGTGGTCCGGGCGGGGGCGCCCGGTATCCCGGCGGACGCGGTGCTGCCCTTCATCTCGATGTTCGCGGTGGCCAACTCGGCGCTGATCAACATGCTGATGGCCTCTCGACTGCTCTACGGCATGGCCAACCAGGGTGTGCTCCCCAAGCCGCTCGCGCGGATCCAGCCGACCCGGCGCACGCCGTGGGTGTCGATCCTCTTCACGACGCTCATCTCGTTCGGCGTGATCGCCTACGTCTCGCTGGGCTCGTCGTCGGGCGTCGTGTCGGCGCTCGGCGGGACCACGTCGCTGCTGCTGCTCGCGGTGTTCACGATCGTCAACATCGCGGTTCTGGTGCTGCGCCGGGACCCGGTCGGCGAGGACCACTTCCGCACGCCCACCTGGCTGCCCGTGGTCGGGGCGCTGGCCAGCGCCTACCTGGTGCTGCCGTTCTCCGGCCGGGACACGATCCAGTACCAGCTGGCCGGGCTGCTGCTCGTCCTCGGGCTGGTCCTGTACGGGATCACGCTGCTGCTCAACCGCCGTCTCGGCGTCCGCAGGGCGACGCTGGACCCGACCAAGCTCACGGACTGACCTACCGGGCAGGTAGTCGTTCCCCAGCGGACCGGTGATCACGACCCGACTCCGGGGGGTGTCCGGTGGGCTCACTCCGCGCCGACGGCCCGTTCTCCCGCGACGGTCTCGGCGGTCGGGTCGCACCGCTCGACCTTCGGGAGGGTCTCCGGGGCGCGGACCCAGAACAGCAGCGCGAGCACCGAGACGAGACCGGTGACCCCGAAGGCCCAGCCGAACCCGGCGATCTGGGCGACCATGCCGGCGGCCAGCGGGCCGATGATCGCGCCGACGTCCGCGGCCATCTGGAAGCCCGCGAGGACCGTGCCGCCGCGGGCCCGGCTGCCGATGACGTCGGCGACCGCGGCCGTCATCGGCGGGTTGACCAGGCCGCTGCCGATCCCCGCGACCAGCGACAGCGCGAGGAACACCAGGGGCACCTCGATGATCCCGAGGGCCCCGGTGGCCAGCGCGGACACGACCAGACCGACGACCACCGGGGGCTTGCGGCCGCGGCGGTCCGCGATCCGGCCCGCCCACAGCAGCGTCGCCGTGTTGCCTGCCGCGAACACCGCCAGCGCGAACCCCGCCCAGGTCTCGCTGTTGCGCAGCACCTCGATGACGAACAGCGGCACCAGCGCCACCCGGACGCCGAACACGGTCCAGCCGTTGGCGAAGCTCGCGGCCAGCGCGGCCCGATAGGTGGGGTGGCGCAGCGCCCGGCCGACGGTGAGCGGGGCGACCTCCTCCTCCTCCGACGGCCTCGCCCCGGTGCGGCCCCGCAGCAGCGGGACCGAGATCGCCAGGGCCACCGTCAGGGCCACGGTGTAGACGAGGAACGGGGCGCGCAGGCTGATCGCGATGAGACCGCCGCCCGCGAGCGGCCCGGCGATGCTGCCCAGCAGGAACCCGGTCGCCCACATGCCGGACGCACGCCCGCGCGCCTCGGCGGGGGACAGCCGGATCAGCAGCGAGATGGCCGAGACGGTGAACAGGGTGGACCCGATGCCGCCCACGCCGCGGAACACCAGCAACTGCCAGTAGCTCTGCGCGAACGCCGTGGCGCCCGTCGACAGCGCGGCGAGGACCAGCCCGGCGGCGTAGATCCACAGCTCGACGAACCGCCCGACCAGCCGCCCGCCGACCGGCGCGAACGCCAGCCGGAACCCGGCGAACAGGCTGATCACGGCGGACGCGGCGGTGTAGCCGACGTCGAACGAGCGGGCGAACGCAGGCAGCGCGGGCGCGACGATCCCGAACCCGATGGCCACCACGAACGCCGCCACGACGAGCACCCAGATCTCCCGGGGCAGCCGCACCTTCGTCGAACCCGGCGCGGAATCGCCTGCCGCCACGTCGTCCTCCCTCGCTCCTTCGGGACGCTACGCGATCGGGCGATGCGACCGCCTCACCCGGCCCACCGCTATCCTCTCGCGACGGTGGACACGGATCGGCTGGAGCAGCTCGCGGGGCCTGCGGGCGCGGCCGTCTTCGCGGCGATCGCGGCCGGGCTGGCCGGACGCCCCCTGACCGACGACGACGCGCTGCGGCTGGGTACCGCGCTGCGCCGCGACCACCCCGCCGAGCTGGTCGCCGAGGCGCTGACCCAGGCGGCCCTGCGCAGTCGCGCCGCCACGAAGTTCTCCCGCGCGGACGCGATGTTCCTGACGCGCCCGGGCTGGGAGCAGGCCTCCGCCGAGGTCGTCGCGCGGCACCGGGCGGAGCGGTTCCCGCGAGGCCGGATCGTGGACCTGTGCTGCGGGATCGGCGGCGACCTGCTCGCACTGGCCCCCGGCCGCGAGGCGCTCGCCGTGGACCTGGACCCGGTGCACCTGTGGATGGCCCGGCACAACGCGGCGGTCTACGACGGGGCCGTCGACACCCTGCTCTCGGACGTGCGGGACGTGGACCTGAGCGGCGCGGACGCCGTGTTCGTCGATCCCGCGCGCCGCTCGACCCGAGGCCGGATGCGGACCGGGGACAGCGAGCCGCCGCTGGAGTGGTGTGTCGGCCTGGACGTGCCTGCGGTCGCGGTGAAGGCGGCGCCGGGCATCGACCACGCGACGGTGCCTGCGGGCTGGGAGCTGGAGTTCGTGGCCGTCGGGAAGGACCTCAAGGAGGCCGTCGCCTGGTCCCCCGCGCTGGCGACGACCCGCGCGCGGGCCACCCTGCTGCCCTCCGGGGACACGCTGGTGGCGGCCGACGGAGACCCCGTGGAGGTCCGCGAGCCGGGCCGCTACCTCCTCGACCCGAACCCCGCCGTGACGCGGGCGGGGGCGGTCGAGGAGCTGGCCCGGCGGATCGGCGCCTGGAAGATCGACGACCGGATCGCGTTCCTGTGCACCGACTCCCCCGTCGAGACGCCGTTCGCTCGCACGCTGGAGGTGATCGACGCAGGCCCGTGGGACCAGAAGCGGCTGCCGCGCCGGCTCGCCGAGCTCGACGTCGGCGCCGTCGACATCCGGCGCCGCGGCCTCGCGGGGGACGTCGACGCCCTGCACCGCACGTTCACGCTGCGCGGCTCGCGGCGGGTCACGCTGGTGATGACCCGGGTGCGGGACCGGCCGTGGGGGTTCGTCTGTGTCGACGTGCCCTGACAGCGGCACCGGAGACGGCGAAGGGCCCCGGCCGGGTGGCCGGGGCCCTTCACTCCCTGGGGTGGAGGTGCCGGGAATCGAACCCGGGTCCTCCTTTGTTTCGCGAGGTCTTCTCCGTGCGCAGTCCGCTGTGTCTCTACTCGGATCCCCCGGTCTCGCGGACGAGCCGGGGTGACGATCCCAGCCGCTGTTTGATGTCCCCGCAGACCCCGACGGCCGGGCCTGCAGGTGAGTCCCCTAGCTGATGCCGGACACCGAGGCGGGAACACCCTCGGGCCGACAGCTCCTCAGTGGATCAGGCAGCGAGCGCGAAGTCCGAGGACTTCGCGTCGGCCAGAGCCGGAGCAGTGCGACTCTCGTCGGCACTTATTTTTTTGCGACGTCTGGTTAACGAGATCATCGTCGCCTTCCTCGGCACGCTTCTCCTCGGTCTACTTCAGGAGTCGAAACCGTTCACCCCCTTGCACGGCCCGGCGTTCGGACCGTCCGCACAGCATAACGCCGGCACCCTGCGCCGTTCATCCCGATTCGGTGTCGTGCTCGGCGTCGTATCGCTCGCGCGCCGCCAACACCTCGACGACGTGGTCCTCGGCCCACCCCTTGACCTGCAGCAGGGTCCCGTGCAGGCCCTCGCCGAGCGGCGTGAGCCGGTAGTCCACCCGGACGGGGACGGCCGCGGTGACCTCCCGCTCCACCAGCCCGTCCCGCTCCAGCACGCGCAGGGTCTGGGTGAGCATCTTCGGGCTCACCCCGGCCACCTTGCGGCCGAGCTCGGAGTAGCGCCGCGGCCCGTCGGCCAGCGCGGCGAGCAGCAGCCCGACCCACTTGTCGCTGATCCGGTCCAGCACCATCCGCGAGGGACAGGCGGCGAGGAACGCGTCGAAAGTCGCCCGCTCCTCGTCCCTCCGCGCGGCCGCCGTCGTGGTCGCCATCGCTCGCCTCCCGGTGAGTTACGCACTCTCAGGTGCCTACTACCCGTTGGAGAGTAGCGCTCCTACCGTGAGCGGCACCAGAGCACATCGGTTCGGACAGGAGAGAGTCATGAGGACAGTCGTCTATCGCGAGTTCGGCGGGCCGCAGGTGCTGGAGGTCGTGGAGCGGCCGGTGCCCGAGCCCGGACCGGGCGAGGTGCGCGTCGCGGTGGCCGCCGCGGCGGTGAGCCCGACCGACCCGATGACCGTCTCGGGGTTCGCGGTGCAGGCCGGCATCGCCCCCGCACCGGTGGGCGAGTGGGAGCGCGGGCTGGGCTGGGACCTCGCGGGGCGGGTGGACGCGGTCGGCGCGGACGTCGATCTCGCCCCCGGCACCGAGGTCGTCGGGCTCCTGCCCGCGTTCGCGGTGGCGAGCGGGGCGCAGGCCGAGTACGTCGTGCTCCCCGCCCAGGACGTCGCGCCCGCACCGGCGGGGATCGCGCCCGCCCAGGCCTCGACCCTGCCCCTGAACGGTCTGACGGCCGCCACGGCCGTCGCCGAGCTGGGGCTGATGGCGGGGTCGTCGCTGCTCGTCCTCGGCGGGGCGGGCGGGGTCGGCGGGTTCGCCGTCCAGCTCGCGGCCCGGGCGGGGCTGCGGGTCGTCGCGACGGCCGCGGAGCGCGACGCCGAGACCGTCCGCGGCTACGGCGCCGAGGTCGTGTCCCGCGATGCGCTGCCGACCGGGGTCGACGGGGTGCTGGACACGGCCGGGATCGGCGCGGCGGCGCTCGCGCCCGTCCGCGACGGCGGAGTGCTCGTGACCGTGGCGGGCGCCGTCGAGGGCGAGCGCGGGATCCGCTCGGTGCAGGCGCTGGTCCAGCCGGACGGCGCGCGGCTGGCGGAGCTGTCGGCCCTGGTGGAGAAGGGCGAGCTGATCCTGCCGCGGGCGTCCGAGTACCCGCTCGAGGAGGTCGCCGCGGCCCACCGGCGGCTCGCCGAGGGCGGCGTCGGTGGCCGCCTGGTCCTCGTCCCCTGACGCCGTCAGAGTTGGAGCAGCCGGGCCGGGTTGTCGTGCAGGACGGCGCGGAGGAAGTCCTCGCCCAGGCGGTCGTCGGCGCCGGCCCAGCCCGCGATCGCCTGGAGCTGCTCGACGTACGGGTAGGGGATGTTCGGGAAGTCCGTGCCGAGCACCACCCGGTCCTGCACCCCCGCCAGCCGGGCGGGCCAGTCCGGGGGCAGCGGGGCGAACGTCTCGGTGAACGCGGTGCCGACCATCGTGGTGTCGAGGTGCACGTTCGGGTAGCGGTCCAGCAGGTCCAGGGCGACCTCGTAGTCCGGCAGGCCGGAGTGGGCGAGCACGATCGGCAGCCGCGGGTGGGCCTGCAGGACCTCGCCGAAGACGTCCAGCCCGGTGTGCCTGCCGGGGATCGGGCCGTGTCCGCAGTGCACGATCGCGGGCACCCCGGCCTCGGCCAGCAGCCCCCACGCGGGGCGCAGCAGCGGGTCCCGCGGGTCGAACCCCCCGACCTGGACGTGCACCTTCACCGCCCGCGCCCCGGCCTCGACGGCCGCGCCCAGGTAGTCCGCGACGTCCGGTTCGGGGAACAGCGTGGCCGTGCGGACGGCGGCGGGGTGGGCGTCCGCGAACGCCCCCACCCACTCGGTGAGCCAGCGGCCCATGCCCGGCTTGTGCGGGTAGGTCAGCGGGGCGTAGCGCAGCACGCCGAGCTCGGCGAGCGTGGCGACCCGCTCCTCCTGCGACGTGCGGTACTGCACGGGCCATGGCATGCCGTAGTGGGTATCGGCCTGGTCGAAGTAGGCCCAGACCTTGTCCAGCATGCGCTCGGGCAGGAAGTGGACGTGCACGTCGACCAGCCCGGGGAGGCCGAGGGAGGCCACCCAGGCCGGGACCTCGGCGTCCGACTCCACGGTCAGCCCAGCGATCGCGCGCGGCCCTTCGCCGCGCGGCCGAACGCCCGCTGGATGTCCCGCTCGGCGTCCTTCTTGGCCAGGTCCTGGCGCTTGTCGTAGGACTTCTTGCCCTTCGCCAGCGCGAGCTCGCACTTGACCTTGCCGTCCGAGAAGTACAACGACATCGGGACGAGCGTGAGCCCGCCCTCGCGGATCTTGCCGATCAACCGCTCGATCTCCCACTTGTGCAGCAGGAGCTTGCGGGTGCGGCGCGGCTCGTGGTTGGTCCAGCTGCCGTGCGTGTACTCGGGGATGTGCAGGCCGCGCAGCCAGACCTCGCCGTCGTCCACGGTGGCGAACGCGTCCACGATCGACGCCCGACCCAGCCGCAGGCTCTTCACCTCGGTGCCCATCAGCGCGACGCCTGCCTCGAACTCCTCGATCACCGAGTAGTCGTGACGCGCGCGCCGGTTCTGGGCGATCACCTTGCGGCCTTTCTCCTTCACCACTCCAGCGTACCTAGACCTTGACGTAGAGGCGCAGGGTTACGTAGCCGGTGATGCCCGCGATCAGGGCGCCGATCGGGAGCAGGTAGGCGCTCGTGGTCAGGACGTCGGTGAGGGTGACCGGCGGGATCACGCCGTTCTGGGCGATCCCGGCCAGCAGCGAGTCCACGAACGCGAACTTGGCGACCACCAGGCCGACACCGGCGAGCACCGCGCCGACCACTCCGGTGATGACGGCCTCGACCAGGAACGGCAGCTGGGTGTACCAGCGCGTGGCCCCGACCAGCCGCATCACGCCGACCTCGGTGCGTCGGGTGTACGCGGAGACCTGCACGGTGTTGGAGATCAGCAGCAGCGCCGCCAGCGCCTGGACCAGGGCCAACGCGAACGTCACGTTCCGCACGCCGCCGAGGAAGTCGAACAGGGTGGCGACGACGTCCCGCTGGTCGATCACCGTCCGCACCCCGACCTGCTGCTCCATCGCCTGCTTGACGGCCGCCGCGCCGGCCTCGGTGGAGCCGTTCTGCTCGACGAGCTTGACCCGCAGGGTGGCGGGCAGCGACTGCGGCCGGGCCAGGTCGGCCACGGACTGGCCCGCGAACAGCTCCTGGAAGCGCTCGTAGGCCTGCTGCTGGTTCTCGTAGGTCACCGAGTCGACGAGCGGGGAGTTCTCCAGGGTGGCCAGCAGGCCCGCGCAGATCGGCTGGGTGCAGTCCGCGTCCGCGACCGAGACGTCCTGGGTGAGCGCGACCCGCACCTCGAGCCGGTCCGAGTACAGCGACTCGGTGGCGTCGATCGTCTTCACCGCGAGCAGCCCGGTGCCGACCATGAGCAGCGAGATCGCCGTGGTCAGCACCATGGCGACGGTCATGGTGACGTTGCGCCGCAGCCCGGTGGAGACCTCCCGGCGGACGAAGTCGGTGCGCATCCCTACCGACCCACCCCGTACACCGCTCGGGCCTCGTCCCGGACGACGCGGCCGTGGTCCAGCTCGACCACGCGTCGTCGCATGGAGTCGACGATGGAGTGGTCGTGGGTGGCCATCACGACCGTGGTGCCGGTGCGGTTGATCCGCTCCAGCAGCAGCATGATGTCCTGGCTGGTGTCCGGGTCGAGGTTGCCGGTGGGCTCGTCCGCCAGCAGGACCAGCGGGCGGTTCACGAAGGCCCTGGCGATCGCGACGCGCTGCTGCTCGCCGCCGGAGAGCTCGTGGGGCATCCGGTCCGCCTTGCCGGCGAGGCCGACCAGCTCCAGTACCTCGGGGACGACCTTGCGGACGATCGAGGGCGGCTTGCCGATCACCTCGAGCGCGAACGCCACGTTCCCGCCGACCGTCTTGTTGGACAGCAGCCGGAAGTCCTGGAACACACAGCCGATCCGCTGGCGCAGCCGCGGCACCTTGCGCCGCGGCAGCTTCGCGACGTTGAGGTCGGTGACGAAGATGTTCCCGCGGGTGGGCACGTCCTCGCGCAGCAGCAGCCGCAGGAACGTCGACTTCCCGGAGCCGGAGGGGCCGATCAGGAAGACGAACTCCCCCTTGTCGATCTCGACCGACACGCGGTCCAGCGCAGGCCGCGTCGAGGTCTTGTACATCTTGGTGACGCGCTCCAGCCGGATCACGCGCCGGACGTTACCGGCGGATCATGGCCGGGCCCGCACGCGACAGGCCCCCTCGGCGCAGCGGTGGTACCGCTCGGCTGATCGGGTGACGATCAGTTCTTCTGCGCCTCGAGCTCCTGGTTGCGACGCCACCGGATGCCGGCCTCGATGAAGCCGTCGATGTCGCCGTCGAGCACCGCGCCGGGGCTGCCGACCTCGTAGTCGGTCCGCAGGTCCTTGACCATCTGGTACGGGTGAAGCACGTAGGAGCGCATCTGGTTGCCCCAGCTGGAGCCGGTGTCCTTGAGCGAGTCCATCAGCGCCCGCTCCTCGGCGTGCTTGCGCGCGAGCAGCTTGGCCTGCAGCACGACCATCGCGGTCGCCTTGTTCTGGATCTGGCTGCGCTCGTTCTGGCAGGACACCACGATGCCCGTGGGGATGTGGGTGAGCCGCACCGCGGAGTCCGTGGTGTTGACGCCCTGGCCGCCGGGCCCGGAGGACCGGTAGACGTCCACCCGGAGCTCCTTCTCGTCGATCTCGATGTGGTCGGTCGACTCCACGACGGGGGTCACCTCGACGCCCGCGAACGAGGTCTGGCGGCGGCCCTGGTTGTCGAACGGCGAGATCCGGACGAGCCGGTGCGTGCCCTGCTCGACGGACAGCGTGCCGTAGGCGTACGGGGTGTGGACCTGGAAGGTGGCGGACTTGATGCCCGCCTCCTCCGCGTAGCTGGTGTCGTAGACGTCCACGCCGTACCCGTGCCGCTCCGCCCAGCGCAGGTACATCCGCATGAGCATCTCGGCGAAGTCGGCGGCGTCGATCCCGCCCGCCTCGGAGCGGATCGTGACGAGGGCCTCGCGGGCGTCGTACTCCCCGGACAGCAGGGTGCGGACCTCGAGGGACTCGAGCTCGGCGCGGAGCTTCGCGCGGTCGCGGTCGGCGTCCGCGATCGCGGCCTCGTCCGCCTCGTCCTCGGCGAGCTCGTAGAGCACCGGGAGGTCCTCGAGCCGACGGCGGAGGTCCTCGACCCGGCGCAGGTCCGCCTGGGCGTGCGAGAGCCTGCTGGTGACCTTCTGGGCCGCCTCGGTGTCGTTCCACAGGTCCGGCGCGCCCGCCTGCTCCTCCAGGTCCGCGATCTCGTTGCGCAACGCGGGCAGGTCGGAGACCGCCTCGATGCCCTCGAGGGTGGTCGCGAGGTCCTTCAGGTCGGCAGAGACGTCCGGGTTCACAACGAACCAGGCTACAGGCCCTAGTCGTCCGGGATGGAGTCCAGGAGCTTCACCATGGCGCGGGTGTGCGACACGGTGAAGTCGGCCACCGCCTTCCGGTACGGGTCGGTCTCGCCGCGGGCGGCGGCGCGGGCCTCGACCAGCCGGGCCGCGTACGCCTCGTGCGAACTGCTCACCAGCTCGGCGCGCTGCTTCACGGTGAGCGAGCCCGCATGCAGCAGCCGCAACACCAGCGGGCTGCGCAGCGAGTCCGCGCCGCTGCCGTGCTGCAGCCAGCCCTTGAAGGCCCGCTTGCCCGCGGCGGTGATGACGTACTGCTGCGACGCCCGCGGACCCTGCTTGCCGAGCCGCAGGAGCCCGGCCTCGGCCATCACCGGCAGCTCCCGATAGACCTGGCTGCGGGTGACGGTGAAGAACGACCCGAAACGCTCGCCCGCCGCGGCGACGAGCTGGCCGCCCGTCATGGGACCACTGTGCAGCAGACCGAGCAGGGCGGCGGCGGTGGCGTTGACCGCGGGAGCAGCTGGCATCCCACCACGGTGCCACGGTCCGCCGGGTTCCGCGATTCCAACTAGGACAGGATCCCCAGGATCCGGTCCAACTCGGTGAGCACGGCGTCGCCCTGGCGGTAGTGCGCGACGTAGTAGTTGGGCATCGGGAAGACCCGACCGGGCAGGGCCCGGAAGGTCGACGCGTCGAGCATCCGCTGCGTGTTGGGGTCGATCCCACCCCGGGTGTCCGCGAGGTGCAGCAGCACGTCGCAGTCCGCGAGCGTGCCCAGCTGCTCGTAGGACAAGGGGGCCGACGCCCCCTCCTTCCCCTCCGCGAACGCGGTGAGCCGGGCCCCGACCGCCCCGAGCACGACCCCGCTCCACGAGTTCGGCAGGTCGACGAGCGCGGTGCCCTCCTGCCCGCCGCGGACCAGGCCGATCCGGATCCGGCCGAGCAGCGCGGCGTGCCGGCTCGCGATCTCCCGTGCGTGCTGTTCGTAGGTCGCCTTCACCTGCTCCATCTCCGCGCCGCGGCCCACCGCGTCGGCGGTCCGGACCGCCCGCTCCCGCCAGGTGCCCGGGTTGCCTCCCGCGGGGAACAACAGCGCGGGCGCGATCGCGCCGAGCCG
>Ga0268266_10003414_pt1 | contig 15899 bp, 15 predicted proteins | sample KBSS13metaG_FD_190356 | JGI IMG/M metagenome (GOLD analysis project Ga0268266, IMG submission 190356) | Switchgrass rhizosphere microbial communities from Kellogg Biological Station, Michigan, USA - KBS S1-3 metaG (SPAdes) (version 2) | ecosystem: Host-associated > Plants > Roots > Rhizosphere...
GACGAGAAGAACCGCAGTTGAGGCTAGGCGCATCGGGACTACCCCAAAACTTGGATTCCGCGCCGCCCGTGACCCGGCAAGGACAGCGCTGGGACCACCCGTTTCTATCCAATGTACGCGCAAAAAAGTACGCCTGTAAAGTGGATGGTACTTGCCCAAACGCGTACGAGAAGAGAACAGCCAAAGTGCTGCGGAACAACAAGCCGGGGGCGACGCTCACACAACACTGCAGCAGGAGATTTACCAAATGTCGATAGATATCAGAAGTATAGTCCCGGGTTATCGATCGGCCGCCAGCCGGCCCACATAGGCCCGTTTCGGACGAGAGCCCTAGTGAGTGCGCACTTTGGCTGCATACAGGGCGGGAACCTGACTTGGCAAAAATAGAGCACGGACCGATGCGGAAACACCGACGGAAAGGCCGCCGGGATCGCTGACTCCGTCGTAGTGAGTAAGGCTGGGAAACACCTCGACTTGGACGTTCCCGGAGACATTTCCGGCCGCAGTGATGTAAGTCGGAAGCGCCGATGCGGCCAAGCTGAAAAAGGAACCCGAGGTGGTGCCGGCAACGGAGACTGTAGAGCTCAAACGGGAAAAGCGAAGAACGACGTTGTCGCTGGGAATCTGCAGGTAGAGGGACGAACTTGAAAAAGCCGCGGAATTCGCATGCACGCGAACCGTTTGCCCGACAAAAAGACTCGTGAAGGACGAGAAGCCGTTGATTGCGGCTGACGGCAGGGGAAGGCCCTTGTTGTCTACGGAATAGCTAGCGGTCGGGGAAGGAAGAATTTGAACCAGAGTTCCCGGGTAAGCTTCGCTACCGGTCAAAGTGGCATTTCCGCTGACGATCGTGGAATCCATGAGCGCCATTACAAACATACTGTTTACAGAATCGATGGAGGTGATGACACCTTCGACTTCGTCTACGGAGGTGGTATCCAGAAGATCGACTTCGAGGAGCGTCAGGGTGCCGTCGACGCCGATGCCGGCATCCACGCTGATGGTCTGATTGGTTTTGATACAGGTAAAGTTCTGCGCCGGACAGGCCGTCGAATCAAAATTGTCGAAAAACGTGGCGGAACCAGCTGTGAAGGTAAGAGTACCCGTATCGCCACCGTAGAATTGAGGTTTGACGGTCACAGTATTACTCGTCACTGCGGTGACCGTGCCAGTGAAGTCTTCCACCAGGTCGAGAACGCCATTGATCGGCTGGAGCGTGCTGACCGTAAGCTGGCCCGGCTGGCTGAAATCAACGCCCACCTTTGTGGTTCCGTTGGTTATCGCGTTAGAAGGATTGAAGTTGAGCGCGATGGCGGAGGGAGGGGTAAGCGGAAATGCCCCGGTAGTGGGAGTAAAGGTCTGATTGGCAACCAGTGTTGCATCGACTGGACATACGGTGAGCAGGCAGTAGCCGCTGCCCCCGTTTCCGGTTGGCGTGCCGGTCGGATTCCAGAGCACTACGTCATCTGCCAGCCCGGAGCCTCCCATGAATTTGATGTCTTTATACTGCTGCTGAGGCAGGCTCGCGGAGAAAAGAAACAGGGTGTCGCTCTGCAGGCGCACCATATCGGGATTGAAAAAAGCGAACTGGTCCGCGGTCAACCCAACGGCAGAACCAGAGACGGGATCGGCGACGAAATTTCCCACGGCGTAGGGGAAATCGATGGCCAGAGCCGGCGTGGGGCCTGTGCCTTTCACGACGACGATCAAATTGGCGTTGTTGCCACTACCTCCGCAATTGGTGGTGCAGCCGCTATTCGTTGGCAAACCGCTACAGGAAACGAGCAAGAGGGCGGCGCAGAAGACGAACACGCCCGCGCCGGTTTGGCGGATCATGGAAGCCCCGTTCTCGAAATGAATTTGGTTCGAGCCCGGCGGCGAGCCAGGCCCGATTCGTACGATTAGAACTTAACCGAAGGTAAGGACTGAAAGAGACCAAAGAATGGCTTTGTGTGCTTAAGTACATAAGTAATTAGTGAGCATCGAAGCTAAAAGTTGAAGCTAAAGTTGGGTCGTTGCTGTGCTTACGCGAGAGGTTGAGCGATTCCACTAGCTACGGAATTTCTTTGTTTTTCAGCAGTTCCCTGAAGGAATCGTCTGTGCGCGGATCGGGCATGGTTTCGCCCGGCAGAACGTTAGTTTTGTACTCGAAGGCCGTTTCCAGCCGAAAATGGCGAAGCAGGAAGACACCGGAGCAGGAAGACACCGGAGCAGTCATCCTGCGGGCGCGTAACGCGAACCGGAGATTTTACTGCAGCTGGCGGCGCTGGCCGGTGGTGGTGATGAGTTCGCGGATGGGACGGACTTCGATTGTTCCGACCGCAGCGGGCGGGATTTTTGCGGCGAGCTGGACGGCTTCGTCTATGTCGTTGGCTTCAATTAGATAGAAGCCTGCGAGACACTCCTTCGTTTCTGTGAAGGGGCCATCTCTGACGGAGACCTTGCCGTTGCGAAGTCGAACGCTCTTGGCGGTGCTAATAGACTGAAGGGCTTCGGAGGCGATGCAGCGGCCGGAAGTGCGGAGCGACTGATCGTAGTGCATGCATTCGTCGTCGGTCATGGCGGCGATGTCTTTTTCTTCGCCGTAAACGAGGCACAAGAATTTCAAGGACTCTTCTCCTTCATGCTGGATCAAATAGCTTTAGAGTCTTCCTTCGAGCCGCGAGTAGAGATTTCCAGCGCGAAAAATCGGCGATGTTTTCGGTGAGGAGCGTGGCACCGCACCGCGACGTTTCCAGGGCAATCAACAAGTCGAGGAAATGCTGAGCGAAATCCATTTGACCGAGTGTGTCGCTCGCGCGCAGCAAGAGCATGAGCTTGGCGCGAGCGGAGGGTCTTGCGGAGTTTCCGGACCTTTGCGGTTTCGAGCAATAGATTCGTTCGCGTCAATGCAACGCGACTCATCAAAAGCCTCGAGTGTGTATTTCTGTCAGCAATTATACACAATTATTGCGTTTCTTTTTGGGGGTGGCTTTTCTTGAGAAACGCTGATGCCGCGCTGAAGCCCGCTGCGTTACATGGAAACTTAGCGAGCCTGGAGGAGTTGGCGGAGTTGGGGGATGGGGAGGGCGTCGGCTTGGTGGCCTTCGAAGCCGTGGACAGAGGTTGCTTTGAGCATGGAGTTGACGATGGCTTCTTCAGTGGCGTCGATAACGGACTCGAAGAGGGGGGAGAGCGCGTCTTCACTGAGAAGCGCGAGCGGAGTGGTGCGCGTTGCGGTTTGGCTGATGCGATTGGTGGTGGAGAAGGCGATTACGTAGTCGCCGCTGCCGCTGCTTCCTGTGGAGCCGACGCGGGCCATGCCGAGAATGGCGCGTGCGGCGAGGCGGCGGAGCTGCCGTGCGTCGAGAGGAGCGTCGGTGGCAACGACGATCACGCAGGAGCCGTCGGCGGAGTTGAGAGGCGCGGCGGGTCCGCGTGTGCTGGCTTGTTGAGGTTGGAGTTCCTTCCAGATGGGGACGCCGGCGATAGTAAGGCGCCCGCCAAAATTGGTTTGCACGAGAACGCCGATCGTGAAGCCGGCGTCTTTTTCAGCCATACGCCGTGAGCTGGTGCCGATTCCGCCTTTCCAGCCAAAAGCGACGGTGCCGGCACCGGCGCCGACCGAGCCTTCCGCGACGGAGCCATCGTTGGCGTCGTTGATGGCGCGAAGTACGTCGGCGGCTTTGATGTGGAAACCGCGAATGTCGTTGAGCCAGCCGTCATTGGTTTCGCCGACGAGCGCGTTGGAGCGGGGAACATTTTCGTTTCCGTGTTCGGAGATCGTCCAATGGGCGACAGCGGATGCGGCGTCAAAAACGCTGAGGGTGTTGGTCAGGACGATAGGAGTTTCGATCTGGCCGAGTTCGTTGACTTGAGTGGAGCCGACGAGTTTGCCGAAGGCGTTGTAGGCGAAGACGGCGCCGGCGACTTTGTCCTGAAAAAGATTGCCGGGATGAGGACGAATGGCGGTGACGCCGGTGCGGACGTTGTTGCCTTCGATGATGGTCACCTGGCCGACGAGGACGCCGGGAACGTCGGTGATGGCGTTTTTGGGCCCGGGATCGTAGAGGCCGAAGGTTAGGCCGAGGTCGCGTGCGCGGGGGCGAGATTCGGTTTGCTGTGCGGAGCTTGGTTGTTGAGCAGATGCCGGGATGGCGAGGACCGTGGATGCAAGCGAAAGGTGCAGGAGAAACGTGCGCATGGGTGGCGTGTTTGCGCGTGTGATATTGTCATGGTTTACGCGAGCGCGTCAAAAAGAGGGAAGTTCTGGAAGAGCAAGCACAAAAAGTAGCGGGCCGAGGGAAGAGGCGGCGGAAGGCCGTAGAGGATCTGGGTGTGTCTGAGGTTGTGGAGCGGCGGTATGTACCGTTGGACGGAGAGGACCCGAGATCCGAGGACCGGAAGACGCGAAAAGCAAAAGCTGCTATCGCGAACCGGGGTAGCGAAGACGACGAGGTTACGGCAGTCTCCGAAAGCAACTCCGTTCAGATGAAAGATGTGTTTGGGCCGGGGGGATTGCTGGATCGGAGCATGATTGGCGGTTACGAGCACCGGCCAGCGCAATTGGAGATGGCGGAGGCGGTGCACGATGCGTTTCAGGAGCATCATCACGCGATTTTGGAGGCGGGGACGGGCACGGGGAAGACGCTGGCATATCTGTTGCCGGCGATTTGCAGCGGTCGGCGTGTGGTGATTTCGACCGCGACGAAGTCGCTGCAGGAGCAGCTCTATCAAAAAGACATTCCGTTTTTGCAGAAGCACTTTGCGCCAAATTTGAAGGTAGCGGTGATGAAGGGACGCGGAAATTTTTTGTGCAAGACGAAGCTGCACTCGATGGCGGACACCCCGATGTTGAAGGGGATGGAGGAGTTGGACGAGTTCCGGCAGATTCGCGATTGGTCGAAGCTGACGGATACGGGCGATCGATCGGAGCTGACGTTTTTGTCGGACGACTCGGAGTTGTGGGGACGATTGGATGCGCGGAGGGAGACGTGTACGGGACAGAAGTGCGCGGACTTCAATGAATGTTTTGTGACGGCGATGCACGCGCGCGCGCAAGACGCTGACCTGATTATCGTGAACCACCACCTGTTTTTTGCGGATTTGGCGCTGAAGCATGACGATTTCGGCAGTATTTTGCCGGAGTACTCGGCGGTGGTGTTTGATGAGGCGCATGAGATTGAAGATGTGGCGAGCGATTATTTCGGGCGGCAGATTTCGAACTACCGGTTTGAAGAACTAGCGCGGGATGCGGATCAGGCGCTGCGACTGCTGAATCTGGGAACGCCGTCGCTGCTGCGCAGGACGCAACGGATCCGGGAGCGCAGCCGCACGTTTTTTGAAGCGTTTCCGCCGCGCGAAGGGCGGTTTCCGTTCTCGCGACAGGAGAGGGAAGCTTTTTTGGAGCAGAACCGCGAGGCGTACACGGCGCTGACTGACGCGCTGAAGGGGTTGGAGACGGAGTTCGCGGCGGTAACGCAGAAACCGGAAGAGTTGACGCGACTGGCGCGACGAAGTTTTGAGTTGCGGCAGGAGATGGCGTTTCTGTTCGAATCGAGCGAGAAAAATTTTGTGTATTGGTTCGAGCGGCGGAACAAAGGAGTGTTTCTGGCGGCTACACCGATTGATGTGAGCCAGATGTTGCGGGAGCGACTGTTTGAACAGTTTGACACGGTGGTGCTGACATCGGCGACGCTCACGGTGGGCGGGCGGTTCGACTACATCAAACAGCGGCTGGGGCTGGATCACGTGAAGGAGAGGACGCTGCCGCCGGAGTTTCACTATGGCGAGCAGGCGCTGCTTTATTTGCCGCAGCGGATGCCGGATGTGCGGGACGCGGGATTTCAGGCGAAGGCAGCGGACGAAATTTTGCGGCTGCTGGAGCTGAGCGAAGGGCGGGCGTTTTGTTTGTTCACCAGCTACTCGCAGATGCGCGATTTGTACGAGCGGGTGAATGCGCGATCGTCGTTTCCGTTGTTGTTGCAGGGGACGGCGCCGCGCTCGGTCCTATTGGAGCGGTTCAAGACGACGCCGAATGCGGTGCTGTTTGCGACGGCTAGCTTTTGGCAGGGAGTGGATGTGCCGGGGGAACAATTGTCTTGCGTGATAGTGGATCGGCTGCCGTTTGCGGTGCCGAGCGATCCGGTGGTAGCGGCGCGGGTGAGTGCGCTGAATCTGGATGGGCGGAATGCGTTCGCGGAATACCAGGTGCCGCAGGCGGTCTTGTCGCTGAAGCAGGGATTTGGAAGGTTGATCCGGTCCAAGACAGATCGCGGTGTGCTGTCAATTCTAGACAACCGGATTCAGCGTATGGCGTATGGTAAAATTTTTATAGAGTCGCTGCCGAAGTACGCGAAAACGCAGGAACTGCGGGATGTGGAGAGGTTTTTTGCGGGCGACTGAGAGTCGCAAGAGATCAACACACGATCGAAAAGCCCACCCTCCAAAGAGGGCGGCTACCGGGCGCCATTAGATTCAGGGGCGAAGATAAATCAAATGTTTGAAGTCAGAGTGGAAGAGACGTTTTCTTCGGGGCATGCGCTTCGAGGCTACAAGGGAAAGTGCGAGAACGTGCATGGGCACAATTACCGCGTGCGGGTGACGCTGGCCGGGCCCCAGCTGAACAATATCGGATTGCTGGTAGATTTCACGGAATTGAAGCGGGTGCTGCGGGGAATTATTGCAGGGATTGATCACCAATTCCTAAATGACCTGGAACCGTTTCGCACGGTGAATCCGTCGGCTGAAAATCTCGCGAAATATTTTTATGACGAGACGCGGCGCGGATTGACTGAATTACCGGAAGGGGCAGCAATTACGGAAGTGATCGTGTGGGAGACGGATACATCTAGCGCGATATACCGGCCGGGTGCGGCGGGAAAGTAACAGCTGGTTCTTCGATGTTCATCACGGAAATATTCAAATCGGTGCAGGGGGAAGGGACACGGGCGGGGCTGCCGTGTGTGTTTGTGCGGCTGACCGGTTGCAATTTGCGTTGCACGTGGTGCGATACGGCCTATGCGTTTCACGGCGGGAAGAAGATGAGCGTGGACGATGTTCTCGCGCGCGTGGACGAACTTTGCGGGCGGCGTGGGGAGCAGAGTGGCGCGGAGGCTGAGGTTCCACTGGTGGAGTTGACCGGCGGCGAGCCGCTGCTGCAGGAGGAGATTTATCCGTTGGCGGAAGCGCTGGTGAAACGCGGCTACACGGTGATGATTGAGACGAGCGGCGAGCGGTTCGTTGGGCGGCTGCCGAAACAAGTGATCAAGATTGTGGACGTGAAGTGCCCGGATTCAGGCGAAGCGGATACGTTCAACCAGAAAAATCTGGAAGCAGTGGATGAGAAAGACGAGATCAAATTTGTGCTGTCGACACGGCGCGATTACGAGTTTGCGCGAGATCTGACGCGCGAGCACGGGCTGGCGAAGCGCGTAAAGCAGGTGCTTTTTTCGCCGGTGTTTGCCGATCCGGAAGGGAAGTGGCAAGGGCTGGAGCCGCGGCAACTTGTGGAGTGGATTCTAGAGGACGGTTTGCCGGTGCGGCTGGGCTTGCAGCTGCACAAGTTTATTTGGCACCCGGCGATGAAGGGCGTCTGAAGCCTGCTTTGAAAAGATCGTGCCAGCCACCGCGGGATGAAGATTCGGCGGCATTGCTAACTTCCAGACCGGCGGGATGTTCGACGGCGACCGGATTAGTGAAGATAATCGCGTTAGGAATGATGACCTGGCGCCCCTCTTTGGTGGTGATTACGGTTGCGCGCGATTGAATGTCATAGACCGTGCCCTCGATGCCGGTGACGCTAATAAAATCCCCGATGCGGAATGGTTCCTGAAGCAGCAGGAGAATGCCCGCGAGAAAATTTTGAAGAATATTTTGGAATGCGAATCCGACGGCGACGCTGCCGATGCCGAGGACTTTGATCAGATCAGACGCTTGAAAAGATGGGGCGATTACTGACAGCGCGACGAGAAAACCAAGAATGACGATGCTGGTGTGAACCAAGCGGCCGAGGAGTAAGGCGATTCCCTGATGTTTGCGTCTTTGGACGGCAACGCGCCGGACTAGCGATTTACAAAACGAGGCGACAACAAGAAATACGATAAAAATGATGCAGGCGATGACAAAGTTGGGTATCAGCGAAATGGACTGATTGATGATGCGAACGCCGGTGTTCCAGGCGTTGGAGAAATCGATGGGCATGCGGCCCTCCTGATTTTGACGAAGCAACGTGAGGGCGGCGTCCGCGAGAAGCATAGCGGGGATGGCGTGGGCATGCCATGCAGGTAAATCCTTAGGCTTTTGAGTGGCAAAGGACGAGGCTTATAATTTTCAAGATGGCCAGCACAACAAGAACAGACAGAAAAGCAGTGGTACTGCTAAGCGGCGGGATGGACTCGTGTGTTTGCGCGGCGACCGCGCGAGAGCGGCACGGCGTGGAGAATGTGGCGCTCCTGCACGCGAGCTACGGACAGCGAACGGAGTCACGCGAAGCGAAGGCGTTTCGCGACATAGCGGACTTTTACGGCGTGAAGAAGCGACTGATGGTACGGCTGGAATATTTTCGCGCGATTGGCGCCTCGGCGTTGACGGATCCGAATATTGCAGTGCCAGAGAATGAATTGGGTACGCCCGCGCCGAATGGCAGTGCGATTCCTGTGACGTATGTGCCGTTTCGCAATGCGCATTTTCTTTCTGTGGCGGTGAGCTGGGCGGAAGCGATTGGCGCAGGCGCTATCTATATTGGCGCAGTTGCGGAAGACAGTTCGGGCTATCCCGATTGCCGGCCGGAGTACTACAAGGTTTTTCAGGAATTGATTCGCGTGGGAACGCGGCCGGAGACCGAGATTGAAATTGTCACGCCGGTGATCGCGATGAAGAAAAGCGAGATTATTTGCAGAGGAAGCGAGCTGGGCGCACCGCTGCATCTAACTTGGTCGTGCTACCAGAATGCCGATGAAGCGTGCGGAGTTTGCGACAGCTGTCTGCTACGGCTCCGGGCGTTTGAAGAAGCGGGCCTGACCGATCCTATTCCGTACCGAATGACGACGGCGAAACAATAGGTTGCCGCGCGGGTTACAGACATTAGGGCACTTGGAATTGCGGCCGGATAGAGGATAATAAGGCCGACGCAGCTTGCGAAGCTTTGGGTAGAAGCTTCCCTCTGATCCGACAGGGTATGGATCACGTCCGTGAACGCGTTCACGTTAAAAGGAGAGCAAAGCATGAAGAGACTGGCATATTCGTGCGCATTTGCCTTGCTGGCATTCGCGATGGTGGCCGTTGGTTTGGCGCCGCGAGCGGCCGCGCAAGATAGCGGAATCGCCGGAACTATTCTGGATCTGGATGGGAAACCCTGGGAAAACCTGCCGGTAACGATCGTAAGCGACCAGGGCTCAAAGCTTGACACCAAGACTGACGCGAAAGGCAAATACGACTTTCACAATTTGCGCTCGGGCACCTACTTACTCACCGTTCAACTACCGAACCAAGCCCAACCTTTCCAAGGTGGACAAGTGAAAGTCGGTGCCGGCCAGACGATTCCGGTTGACATAAACTTCAAGGAAATCATCGCAAAGAACAATCCGGAGTACGCCAAGCAGGTTGCGAAGCAGGAAGAGGAGAAGCAGAAGTTCCAGGGAATGAAGCAACACTTTGAAGCGGGTGTCGCTGCGCTCGATCTGGCCAAGCAGTCCAAGGACAAGCTTGGCAAGGCGCCCGCGGACCAGCGCGATGCCCTCAAGCAGGAAGTTGCCGACAACAGCAACAAGGCGATCACCGAGTTCGAAGCGGCCAAGACCGCGTCGAACGAAAAGGATCCGAACCTACAGCTGATCATGGCGCGGCTGGGCGATGCGTATGATTCTGCAGGCCGGGCTGACGACGCGATCGCTGCGTACAAGCGGGCGATTGAGTTGAAGCCGTCGTTTGCCTACTACAACAACCTAGGCGGCATTTACGGGCGAGCGAACAAGATCGATGACGCGACAGCGGCCTACCAGAAGGCAGCGGAGATCGACCCGGCGAACGCGGCTCAAGCGTGGCTGAACTACGGCATTACGTTGTCGAATGTCGGAAAGTACAAGGAAGCGGTCGAACCCCTGAAGAAAGCCACGGAGCTCGATCCAAAGAGCGCAAAGGCGTGGTATTTGTTAGCGTCAGCGCTCGTCGCCGATCCCAGCATCTACAAACAGACGGCGGGAAAAATTGAAGTGACACCTTTGCCCGGCACAGCGGAGGCTTATCAAAAGGCGATCGATCTGGACCCGAACGGATCTTTCGGGCAACAGGCGAAGCAAGGACTTGATCAGCTGAACCAGATGACCGGCGGAATCACCACCCAAGTTGGGGGCGGTGGCGCCAAGAAGAAAAAGCCATAGCACCCGCTCGAATTTTTGCGAAAGGGGCCGTCCGTCAAAAGGCGGCCTTTTTTGCTACCGGTAGCTTTCTTGATTATTGGCGACGCCTTCAACTGGTGGATATGCGCAGCCAGGAAAGCTAGAATACGGCAAGTTCGGATTGCGTGTTCGTGAAGATTGGAACGATAGATCAAGCAACAAAGGCCTCGGTAAAATTCAGGAAAAGGTGCCTCGTAGCGCTATGATTCCGTTTTCTGCGCGCGCCGTGGTTCCGTCGAATGTGCTGGTTCGGTTCCTGGACCAGGAATCGGTGTTGTTGAATTTGGAGACGGAACGTTACTTTGGACTCGATGCTGTGGGCACACGCATGTGGCAAGTGGTGACGTCCGCCCCGACAGTGGACTCGGCACTGGCACAACTCGTCGAGGAGTACGATGCGTCGCCTGAAACACTTCGGACGGACTTGACGAAGCTGCTCGAGCATCTGATCGAAAACGGATTAGTCGGGATGCAACCCGCCGATGTGGGCACAACTTCGCCGCTTTAGTGCGTTGCCCGGCAAAGCGAAACTGGACTTTCTGGGTGCTCTGGTTCTACTACCGTTAATACGCACTAGCTTGAAATTGCGCGGTTTCCAGAAAACACAAGAATTTTTGCAGAGACATGCTGGTGGGCCGCTGCGGCAATGCGGCGAAAGCGACGCCAGAACGGACGCCCAGGCACGACAGACCAGCCGCATGGTACTAGCAGCGGCGCGAAGATTCCCAGCGCAATCTAACTGTTTGGAACGATCCCTCACCCTATGGTGGCTGCTGGCGCGCCGCGGCTTTGCTTCACAGTTGCGCATTGGAGCCCGAAAGACGGGCGAAAAATTTGAAGCGCATGCCTGGGTGGAGAGGAACGGGGAAGCGATGGGCGAGCCGGAGGGCACACATCTGCATTATGCAGCCTTCGAGAAAGAGTTCGGCGGAGACCCTTCGTGAGCGGCTTCGCTGGAATCATCCGGCTTGAACCCACGCTGGAAACGACTGAATCCGACCGAGTAGCCATCGCGCGAATGGCGGAAGCGATCGCATTTCGCGGTCCGGATGCGCAGCAGCAATCCAGCTGTGATGGAGCTTCGTTTGCTTTCTCTCTGCTGACTACGGGGCCGGCCCCGCAAGCGGATGCGCAGCCGGTTACGGTGGATGGGGAAACGTTTTTCCTGGGCGAAGCACGCATTGACGGTCGGGACGACCTAATCCGCAAGCTGCAGCAGCATACGGTGGGAATCTCCAGAGCCACAACAGATGAACAGCTCGTGCTGCAATCTGTGGCGCACTTTGGCATCGAAGCGCTACCAGAACTCGATGGTGATTTCAGCTTTGTTTTATGGAAGCCGGGCGAGCGCAGGCTGTGCGCGTTCCGCGACCTCACGGGGGCGAGACCTTTTTTCTATTCGTTCATCAGGGGCGAGCTGTGTTTCAGCAACACGATGCAAGCCGTCTTGGCTGGCCCTGGCGTGGCGGGGGGCGAATTTGATCTCCATTTCATAGCAGACTTCCTGTTAGGAGGGCCGCATCAGGATCCGGAGCGGACGGTTTACAGCGATGTTCGACGTCTACCCGCCGGCAGCTTACTGGAGCTTTCGGCGCATAGTTTATCCGTTCGCCGGATAGCCAACCTGCCGGTTGAGGATGTTCTGAGTTGGCGAGGCGACGAGATCATAGAAGAATTCCGGCGCCTTTTTTCGCAGGCGGTGCGGGACCGGTTGCCGGATGTTGACACGTCAATCTTTCTGAGCGGCGGGCTTGACTCAACTTCCATCGCCGCCGAAGTCGTCAAAGCACGCAGGGAAAGATCGCGTGACGGCGACTTGAAGCTACACGCGCTCTGTGTGGATTTTCAGCCGTTGTTCGATGACGAGGAGGGGCACTACGCCTCGCGGTTCGCCGAGAAGTTCGGTATACCACTGCAAATTGTCCATAGCGGTCAGCGTCTGCCGTTTGAGTCGTGGCAAGATTCCTTTGGCCCGCTGCCCGAACCCCTGATGGACCCGTATGCTCCGCTTTATCTTTCCTACCGGAAAGACGTCAGCCGGAACGCGCGAGTCGTCCTTTCCGGGGACGGCGGCGATGAGGTTCTAAGGTTGCCCGCCGCGCCCTATCTTCGCTTCCTGACGCGAAAGCGGGGGCTATGGACGGCCGCCGCCGCACTGCTTCGTTGGACCGCGGCCAATGGCCGGCTTCCGTCCCTCGGATTTGGTATCCGCAGCGGATTCCTTCGCCGTTTTTTCGGACACATTTCTCCTGAACTGACATACCCGCCCTGGTTTTCCACGAATTTCGAGCGGGACTTCAATCTCCGCGAACGGTGGCGCGAGATGTGGTCGCCACCTGTACCACGGCATCCTTTTAATCCCAAGGCATACCACGCGATGAACAGTGGGCTGTTTGCAGAGGTACAGGAGATCTGCGAACCCACCTGGACCGGGGTCCCGCTTGAGACTCGGAACCCCTATTTGGACAGGCGCCTCTGCCGTTTTTTGCTGCGCATGCCAGTCGTTCCATGGGCCATGAACAAACAACTCCTGCGCCTGGCCCAGCTGGGAATTCTTCCGGACGAGATTCGCAAGCGGCCCAAGACGCCGGTTCAGCAAGATCCGCTGGTGTTGCACGTGAGAGCGGGAAGCTGGAGGCCCCTCGGGACCGAAAATCCACCGGATCTCCTGGTTCCTCTCGTGAATTGGAGCCTGCTGTCCCAGGTTCTCGGTGAGGCATCCGATGTGTCCCTGTATACTCACCTTCGCCCGGTGGCCCTTTCATTTTGGCTAAAGGCTGTTGAAATGCCACCTAGGATTCAGTAAGGTGGTTGGGGATCATGCTTATGAAAGAATCTTCTGGAATCACCAAAAAGCCCTATTCGGCGCCTACACTATCCAGATATGGAGATCTGGCTGATCTAACCAAATCTGCCTCCAAGGCCGCAACGATGATGGACGGCGGAAACAACGCCATCAAGAGCAACTAAACGGGCAAGATCGGTCGCCTTGTCTAACGTGAACTACCGCGCGTACGGACTAACGCTGAATTCCTCTGTTTCGATCGCAGCACTGAACCCGGATTCCTCACAACACACACAGCATGATGTGGTCGTGCACATCGGCGAAGAGCCCTTGTGGACGGCCAGCGCAATGGAGGAACCTCCGAGCATTCTGCCGACCGGACGTGGAAGCGCGCCGGAGAGGGGACAATTTTCGCTGGCGAGCCGGGGACCGAATTTTTTTGAGCTGCGTTATGGCGATGGCACGCACTTCCTGGTAGACCGCGAAGGCAAGCGGGTTTGGGGCCGACCGGGGCCGAACCTGACAACGGAAGACGCCCTGGTTTATCTGGTCGGGCCGGTGATGGGTTTTGTCCTGCGGAGCAGGGGCCGCCTCGCGTTGCACGCTAGCGCTGTTGCTATCGCCGGTGCTGCTGTTGCATTCGTGGGTTCGGCCGGTTCCGGCAAATCAACCACCGCAGCGGCGCTCGCCCTGAGAGGCTGGCCAGTCGTTTGCGAGGATATTTGCAGTCTAACAGAGGCCCGGCATGGCTCGCGAGTTTTTCCCGCGTATCCTCGCGTTTGCCTTTGGCCAGATTCAGTGAGTTTTCTCTTTGCCTCGTTCGAAGCCTTACCCTTGATTGTAACGGGTTGGGAGAAACGATACTTGCCACTCGATGGGAGTCAGGCGAACTTTGCGGACGCGCCTTTGCCTCTCGCCGCGATCTACGTGCTTGCCGAGCGGTCCGAGGAACCGTCTGCCCCTGCTATCGAGCCCTTGTCTGCGCGGGAAGCGACACTGGAACTCGTTCAGAACACTTACATGAATTGGCTGATTGATCGAAACCAGCGGGCTGCCGAGTTCGATGGAATCGTAAGGTTGGTACTGGCAACGAAATGCTTTCGGGTTACGCCCAGTGCTGATCCCTCTCGTGTTGGCGATATGGCGGCCCTTTTAGAATCGCACGCCCTAAGTCACCTTTCAGCCGAGGGTTCGTCGTACGCCCGGGGGACCGGCCGTCTGAATGTATAGTCTCGACCAGTTCGCGGCAATGTTCGCCGACCAGGTTAGAATGAAGGCATACTGCGCCGCCATCGAAGCCACAGTGCGCCCCGGTGACACGGTACTGGACTTGGGATGCGGTCCGGGTGTTTTTGGCCTCTTGGCTTGTAAGGCCGGTGCCCGCCGTGTTTTCGCCATTGACCTCGACGACGTAGTGGATTTCGGCCGGCATCTCGCCGCAGCCAATGGTTTTAGCGATCGCGTCGATTTTCTACGCGGAGACTCGCGCCAGATTTCCCTTCCTAACCGGGCCGACGTGATTATTTCCGACATTCGCGGAGTCTTGCCGCTTTTCTCGCATGCCGTCGGGACACTCGAGGATGCACGAGTGCGATTGCTTGCAGATGGCGGCCGGTTGCTGCCTTCGCACGATACTCTGATTGCAGCGCTGGTCGAGCTTCCGGATACCTACCGCCAGATTACAAGTTCCTGGAAGTCAATTCCGCAACTGGACCTTTCCGCAGGCCTAAGCCTCGTCCTCAACGCCATATACCGTCGGCAACTTAAACCCGAACAGCTTGCCTCTGAGGCGCGGCCCTGGCACGTGCTGGATTATGCCGCAGGCGCAAAGATCCCCGCGAAAGGATTGCTAGAGTTCACGGCAACGAAGAGCACGGAAATACATGGGATAGGCCTATGGTTCGAGACACAGCTCCTGGAAGGTATTGGCTACTCGACGGAGCCGCGAAGTGGCGAAACAGTTTATGGGCATATCTTCCTCCCGTGGCTCGAGCCGGTGGTGCTGCGTGAGGGTGAACGCTGCTTGGTGAATTTGTGTGCCCACTTGGTGGGTAACGAGTATGTCTGGCAGTGGGAAACGATGTTTCCGCCGACGGACACACGAGCCACCATTCATTTCCGTCAATCGAGTTTTTACGGCAGTCTCTTCTCTCCTTCTTTTCTAAAGAAACATTCCGCGGACTTTGTGCCGACCCTTTCCGATCCAGGGCTTGCCGAGCGGTGGATGCTGCAAGCCATGGACGGTGTACGCACACTCGAGGACATTGCGGCAGAGGCTGCGCGGCTTTTCCCGCAGGTATTCCGTCGGGTCGAAGACGCGTTTAACCGGGCCGCCGAAGTTGCCGAGAAATTTGCCCGCTGAACCTGGCTGCCGCGGTTATCACGTAAACTGAAGGTGTTGTTTGGAGCGGCTCTTTGTCGTCTCGGCCTCCTGTTGTTTCGACCTTTCCTTCGCCGGAGTGGCCGGCTGTCCTGGGGTACTGCTCGTTTCCGCCGAGGCCGCACAACGGCGCTTTCGATGCGGCAAAGCTAATTGTGCTGGCGGAGTCACACGGCGTAGTGGGACAGTTGGCCACGAATTTCGCCCGACACAGCGAGTCGCATGGCGAGTCGCTACAGAATGCATTGCGCTCCGCGAAACGGGCGCAGGTGCTCGCGACCATGCCGCTGATCGCCGAGATGTTTCGTGTAGTGGACATTTTGGCTGCCGCCCAAATCGAGGGCGTTGTAGTGAAAGG
>Ga0268266_10003415_pt1 | contig 15899 bp, 11 predicted proteins | sample KBSS13metaG_FD_190356 | JGI IMG/M metagenome (GOLD analysis project Ga0268266, IMG submission 190356) | Switchgrass rhizosphere microbial communities from Kellogg Biological Station, Michigan, USA - KBS S1-3 metaG (SPAdes) (version 2) | ecosystem: Host-associated > Plants > Roots > Rhizosphere...
CGACAACGGCTCAAAAAAGTTTCCCAGGCGATTGAGAATGCAAGAGTTTGATGATGCTCGAATAAAATGGACTTCTTTGAAGAAAGACCCTACAGGAGGATCGATGGCAGAGATTGGAGTTGCAGTAATCGGGTTTGGGCTCGCTGGGCGGGTTTTTCATGCCCCGTTCGTCAGCGCGGTACCGGGCCTGAAACTCGAAGCGATTGTGCAGCGTCGCGGCGATGAGGCCGCAAAGGCTTATCCGGTAACCCGGGTCCTGCGGTCCGTAGAGGAGGCCGTTGCCGACAGCGCTATCTCGCTGATCGTCGTGGGAACTCCTAATGAAACTCATTACGACCTGGCTAAACAGGCGCTCCTTGCCGGGAAGCACGTCGTCATCGATAAGCCCTTTGCTGCCAGCAGCGCTCAGGCCGAGGAGCTGATGGAGCTGGCTGCGGCTCGGAAGCTGGTGCTGGCCCCGTTCCACAACCGCCGCTGGGACGGCGACTTCCTCACCGTCCGCAAGGTGGTGGAATCGGGCGCGCTGGGCCGGGTTGCGACCTTTGAATCGCACTTTGACCGCTTCCGCCCCCTGCCCCGCGAAGCGACCTGGAAAGAGGCCAGCAACGACGCCAACGGGATGCTCTTCGATCTGGGGCCGCATCTGGTGGACCAGGCCCTGTCCCTGTTCGGCGCGCCGAAGGCCATCACCGCCAGCGTCCGCCGCGACCGCGATACGACCGCCATCGAGGATGCCTTCGACATTACCCTGCACTATCCGCGCCTGCTGGCCATGTGCCGGGCTACGATGCTGGCTGCTGAGCCGGCCCCGCGGTTCCTGATCCACGGAACCCACGGAAGCTTCCGTAAATACGGCCTGGACCCCCAGGAGCCTGCGCTAGTCGCCGGAGAGAAGGTTCCGCCCGTGGGCGACAGCCGCGAGTGGCTGGCAGAACCAGAGTCGGCCTGGGGCACCCTGACGATAGCCCCAAACCCCGCGGATCCGGGAAATCTGAACCGGACGACGGTGAAGACCGAGCTCGGCGACTATCGCGGCTACTATGCCAATGTCCGTGACGCTATCCTCGGCGTTGCGCCCCTCCAGGTGAAGCCGGAGGACGGTTACCGCGTCATCCGACTGTTGGAGATGGCCCGCGAAAGCAGCGCCTCCGGAAAGACACTCGAGGTCGCGTTCTAACCCCTCCCCCGTACCGAATTGCGTCAAAGTCTTCTATTCATAAGACTTAGCTCCGGACCTCGGTATGAACTGCCCAGCAAAAAACACAAACCCGAGGGAGTATCCCTCGGGTTCTCTATCCATTTACGACATCTCTGCTTCTATTGTAATGCACCCGACCAAACTGTTCGGCAACTTCATTCCTCCTCGCTTCAGCGATTTATCGGGATTTTGACTTGACAGGCTTTTCGAGGTTTCGGGGTCTTATTCGTCGATAGAGGGAAGTCTCGCTCTGTCAGTGACATTGGTTCCTGTAAAGTACAGCCGGAAGGATTGATAGATTAGATCTATGGACGTGGATTCGAAGAAGTACGAGACCCTCCCTGGAGGGTTCCGGTGGGGTGCAGTTCGAGCGGGAATCAAGGCAAGCGGTAAGCCGGATGTAGCCATTGCGTTAGCAGACAGTCCGGCCCAGGCCGCGGCCATGTATACGACGAATCAGGTCGTGGCGGCTCCAGTGACGGTTGGACGGCGCCATATGGCATCGACAGGAGGACGTGTGGGCGTGGTCCTGGTGAACGCCGGGAACGCCAACTGCGCTACAGGGCAGGCAGGTATCGAGGCTTGCGAGAAGACCTGTGTGGCCGCGGCAGAGACCTTCGGATGCATCTTCGATGAGGTCTTCCCTTCTTCGACCGGCATCATCGGTGTGCCTTTTCCAGCCGACAAGGTTCTGGCTGCCCTGCCTGAGTTGAAAGCATCGCTCGGCAATACGGCGGCCCACGCCGAAAGCTTCGCCCGGGCGATCATGACGACTGATACCCGGATGAAGGTCGCGCAGGCGACGATCTCGATCGACGGCAAGGAGGCGCACGTCTTTGGCGCGGCAAAGGGAGCGGGGATGATTCACCCTCGCCTGGGAGCCCCGGTGGCCCCGCATGCCACCATGCTGGTTTATCTGTTTACCGATATCGAAGCAGAGAGCGCTCAGCTTCGCGAGGTGTTACCGCAAGCAGTGGAGAAGAGCTTCAATTCGATCTCGATTGACGGCGACACCTCGACGAACGATACCGTGCTGCTATTGGCGAGCGGAGCGAGTGGCCTGCGCCTGGATGAACAATCGCAGCAGAGCTTCAACGATGCTCTCGCCGAAGTGTGTAATAAGTTGGCCTATGCGATCGTCGATGACGGTGAAGGCGTCACCCACGTGGTGACACTAAACATAACCGGCGCGAGAAGCACGTTCGAGGCAAAGCAGATCGCAAAGGCGATTGCGCACTCCCCTTTGTGCAAGACGGCGTGGTCGAGCGCAGATCCCAACTGGGGCCGCCTGATGGCTGCCGCAGGATACTCGGGAGTGGAGTTCGATCCAGCGAAGGTTACAGTACGGATCGGCGCGGAGCCCGTGTATGAAGGCGGAATACGTTCCCCGTCTTTCGATGAAGCCCGGGCTCATGCAGCGATGCAGCAGAGGGATTACACGATCTCGATCGATATGGGACAGGGCGAGGGGGAGTGCAGCTTCGTGACCTGTGACCTGACGGCAGAGTATGTGCGCATCAACGCGGACTACTCCACATAGGATCGACGTCGGCTACGAAGCTGCCTCAGCAACTAGAAGGTCCCTATATGGATCTTTACTGCGACTTTGTTGTGCTTGTGGAAGTTGAGACCACGGTCTGTCTGATCGCCGTTCCATAGACGGGATGCCTTCCAGACTCCGTTCTCGTAGGTTCCTTCTTCTGCGCTGAGAATCTGCATGCGGATTCCCGGAAGCCTGCCTTCTACGTGGAAGGCAACACTGGCGTCGATGCCTGTGACGAGGAACTCGTCTTCGCTCAACTGCGCGACCAACGCACGCCCTGTGTTGTCGGATGTACCTGGAGGACGCCTTCCGTCACGCTGAGGAAATCCGAATCGGACGGAGGCCTTCCACTTTCCGAAGTCCAGCTCCTGCTCGGCCTGCCCCGGAGATTCAGCCGCAGCCTTCAGCTTGCCTTCGAAGTTCGACCGTGCAATCTCACGCGAGATCGGCTCCAGCAGCGCATAGTTCTCTGTGTGCAGCTTCGGTCCTGTTCCGTCAGCGAAGGTCCAGCCGGTGTGGTCCACTCCGAACGGAGAGAAGCCGATCGTGCCATCGTTCAGCGCCAAGAAGAGAAAGCGGGCATACGGGTCGCCGTTGCCGGTCTCAGGAACAAACAGCGCGTTGTCGGGTCGAGCGTACGTCTTCAGAATGCTGGTGTAGAAGCCGAGATCGTCGGAGTAGATGTCAGGCGCAATTACATCGATCGCGGGAGTGAATGCCTTCCACAACCAAAGGGAATGCTGCACGGGGCCGCCCGACGGCCAACCGATTCCGGGATTGCCTACCTGCCGCTCCGGAAGTTCGGCGATGGGATAGGAGAGCCATACATTGCAGTAGAGCGGAATATTGAACTCGTGTTTCCCTGCCTCTGCAATTTCGTTGATGTACCTGGATTGGTGGTAGGCCTGAAAGGTCTCATCCGCATCACCGCCGAAGACCTCTCGCCATGTTCCTGCGGGCTTCTGGGCGGCGCGAAGAAGATCGGCAGGTACTTTGCCCTCGAACTCGCGGTTGGAATCCTTCGAGTAATCGCGGGGAGAACCTACGATTCCAGATTCGTTCTCCACCTGCACGAAGATGACTGTGTGCTCGTTCGAATCGACCTCCGCCAGATGGTGCATTAACGCTGTGAAGGCGTGCTTGTCTGCTTCGAGGTTGTTGCGCGAGTTCGCAGAGAGAACATCAATCGGCTCACCCGCCTGATTGATGACGCGAGGATATTTTTTCGTATCCGCTTTCACCCACTGCGGAACGTAATGCATGTTTCCGTTCTTCCAGGTGCCGAACCACAACACAACAAGATGCATGTGATGCTGTCGCGATTGCTGCACCAGAAGGTCGACTGTTGAGAAATCGAATTTGCCCGGCGACGGCTCCATCTGCTCCCAGTAGACGGGTGCCTCAACCGTGTTCGCATGCATGTCTTCGAGAGCCGGCCATACCGCTGGGAGCGTAGAGGGCCAGGAGCTGGAGTTGTTGATCTGCGCTCCAAGCACGAGAAAGGGAGCCCCGTCGACCATCAGTGCGTGACGCCCATCTTTTGTGACGACTTTTGGCGCTTCCGCGGCCCATAGATTCGTGGATGCTGCTGCGACACTTAGAAGTACAAGACGGATCAGGAGACTCCCGGGTACAGACGGCTTGTAGCGCATTCAGTTCCTCACCTAAATGACTGGCATTGCGGAAGCGCGCGCACTTCCACGCACTTACCGTTATGAATCCGGAGTTGAGGATATCTCACGCGACCACCGCTTAGAAGGCAGGCCCATCTCCCGGGTGATTTCCGCCCGATGACGAAGAGAGCGACACTCGCGTTGAATTTCCGTTTCGCCAGAGCGTTTTCTATTGCCATTCAGGAATACAAAAAGCTCTTTGATGAATCCATTTGCCGATTCGCAGCCAAGCTTGAACAAATCTGATTCGCGAACGCGGATGAGATCACGGCAGGTGCTTGCTAACATGTCATTCCTTTGTCATTTTTGCTACGCGGGTGTAAGGAACTCGTCCGCGACATCCATAAACTCATTTATAGATACAGGGTTTTGCTCCTCGTATACGAGGCAATCGCTAATCGAGATGAACCTCTCTTTGGAGAGTTATGCGCGTAACTGGTGACACCTCTACGATAGGCGGTTCACAGAATTGTGACCCACCCAAGAGTTGGAACATCTAATGAAAGACCAACGCGTCATTGTCTCTTTACGAGACTGAATATTTTGAAGGGCAGCAGCTACACAGAGCTCCTCTCAGGGAGCATTAGGAGATGCCTGCTGACCCTCTCTCTGCAAAGAGCTAAACCACGCCATAAGAGCGGGATTTCATTTCACCACTGAACGGCCTAGCAGAGCAGTGTATGGCAAACGGGCGAGTCTTGTTTTGAAGATAGGAAATTTCTGGTCTGCAATTCGTTGGAAGATTCTGATCATCTTTTCGTTCTTCAGCGTCATCTCTGTGATCCTGGTCACATGCTTATCGATTGCCATTCTGAATGTGTTGATAAGGCGTGAGAGTGCGTACCTGGTTGAGGAGAGAATCAAGGTCATCGTTGAGAGCCGTAAGGGAGTTTTAGATCCTGTTCTCGATCGAGCTAAAGGCTGCGAACATGCCTCCGATTCCACGCGCTTTGATGCGTTTACGGAACACTTGAATGCTGAATGGCCTGGCAGTCGAGGCGCGATCACTATCCTGCCGACGGAGATGCTTCATGGCGACGACCCGGCCTGGCTTGATGCGCCATCCTTCTCCGGTGTCGTTGAAGACCACGGCCGACTTGAGGTCCGCTTCATTCGAAGGGTGAAACGGAAGGATTGTTTTATACGAGTGCTGGTCAGAATCCCTCTTGGTGACTCGTTCTTAAGCCAATTGACCAGTGCCGCAGGTTTAGAGATTGTCGAGAATCGCCCGGTGAAGCTGATGGAGTACCGGCGGGAGGAGGGAATGCTGGGGGAGATCGAGGCCAATTTTATGCCTGGATCATCGCGTGCAGTCCCAGTCGTCGTCGTTGCTCGGGATTGGGAGACAGGCTTGTCTGAGAGCTGGGTGATCTGTCAGATCCGCCCCAGCTATTCGAGAACGATAGAAGACCTCAGTCGTATGGGACTGCGAACGGCATCATGGGTTTCTCCGCTGATCACGATCGCGTTCACCTTCGGTCTCGCCTACGCGTGCGGTATGTGGTTTTCTCTCCGCTTGAGTCGACGCATTGTTACTGTGATCGACACGTTGAGTCATGCTGCGGACCGAATTGGGATGGGTGACTTTTCGATTAGGATTCCAAGCGCGGACGAGGACCAGCTGGGATTGCTGGTTACTTCGTTCAATGGGATGGCCTCTCATCTTGAGAGTCTGCGTGAGCAGGAAAAACAGCGGATCGTGCTGGAGCGCGATATAGCGTTAGCTCACGAAGCGCAGCAATACCTCTATCCCCGGTCTGCGCCCGCGTTATCAGGAGCAAAGGCGTGGGGCGTGACCAGGCCTGCCCGTATCGTGAGCGGCGATCTTTACGATTTCTTTCCCTTTAGCAACAAAGCGGTTGGGCTGTTATGTGCTGACGTCAGCGGAAAGGGAATGTCGGCAGCGTTGATGATGGCGCATCTTCAGGCGGTTGCACACGGCAGAATGCTGACGACAGATGATCCGAACGAAAGACCAACCCCTGCCGCCTTTGCCGCGATGCTCAATCAGGATCTGTATGGGCGCTTCGGAGACAACAGATACGCCACTCTGTTTTATGGAGAGTATGACTCTGACAGCGGAGTGCTGCGATATATCAATGCCGGACATTGCCGCCCGATCCTGATTTCAGAGAGAGGCGAGGTCACTACGCTTACGCATGGCGATTTGCCAATAGGGCTATTCCAGGAGATGGCTTATCAGGAGCTTGAACTCTCGATTCCGAAAGGGAGTGCGCTGGTTGTCTATAGCGACGGCTTAGTCGACGCGGTGAACTCGAAGGGGGAGGAGTTCGGCGAGGAGAGGCTGGTGGACTGCTGCAAGTCTCTCCCGAAGGGAGCGACGGCACAGGGAATCTGCACCTACCTTTCCCAGTCCGTAGCCGAGTGGTCAGCGGGTTTGGAGCAGTTCGACGATACGACGATTCTGGTTCTGACTGTGGATGCTTAGCATCAGGGTCTGACGCTGCTGCGATGATTCTGGATTACTCGATCAGCTTCCGACTTGACCGTCATTCTGTGAAAGTCCCACGAAGTAGCTTTGGAGCTTTCGTTCCTGGAAGAACGAGCTTTGAGGAAAGAGACGTTTTGATGCAGTCTCGACCAGTTCGAGACCTTCGCGATCGTTGTTGAGCACAAGGGCATCCCAGATTGCTGCCAGCTGGGATTCTTCTACTTTCTGGTCTGGCTTCGATTCAAGGAAACGCTTCAGCTGATATTGCATTTCATTTTCTCTTTCCGGCTCGTTCCAGGGAGTTTTTATGGCTCGTGCCAACGCGACGACGTAGGCCGCCCCCACGGCCTTGGAGTCAGGTCGCAGCAGAGAGATGGTCCTAGCTAGATCGATGGCATCTTCGTTGTTGCCGAGGTTGATGTCCGCATAGACTGCGCCCCACAGGGCAGAATCCTGTTCCGGCCGCAGCTCAAGGGCTCTGGTGTATTCCCTGACTTCCTCAAGCTCCGTATCTCGGATGGCTGCTGATCCCTTGGCTTGCTTCCTCATAATCGTTGCCAGATTCATCAAAAGGATGGCGCGCTGCTCGTGCAGACCACCATTCTCGGGCACGCTTTGAATCGCTTCGTTGAGACTTGCTATGGCTTGCCTCGACAGGTCATAGGCCTTAGGGGAATTGCGGTCCAACGCTATGAGGGACTCTTTATCGAGAACTTTCGCTCGTTGGATTTCATAGTCCACATTCGCCGGGCTGCGGTTGAGAAGATGGCCCAACGTCGATTGACTGTGCCCCAAAGTGTTCAGTTTTTGCTGCAATATATCCAACTTCTGGGGGTCTGACGTGCCCGTCGTCTGTAGGGCAATCTCTGTTGCCTGGGCGAGTTTGAAGGCGATTTGTTGCTGTGATCCTGCGGAATCGACTCGCTTTTGAGAGTTCCTGCTACTTGGAACGCCCGCTATCTTGGTAGACCACTTGGCAAAGGTTCTGGCTTCCTGCACTTTGTCCTGATAGCTGTAGGCAAGACTGAGGTAATAGCTTGGCCGCCAGTTTTGAGGGTCATTGATCGCCCATTGGCGGAAGACCGTCTCCGCTTCCTGATACTTCCCTTGCTGCAGGTAGCTCTGTCCCAACAGCTCTGGAACTTCCTCTGCGAGCATCCTGTAGGTTGCACCTCGAACAAGTTCGGCAGGGCTGACGTCTACTGAAGGGAGTGTCTCCCAGGATTTCGCTTCATGGGCTTTATTCAACCGTATTCTTCCAACAAGCCCATTCGGAGTAGAAACCACCTCTCCACCCACGATCCATTGTTCATACCTTGCCTGGTGGTACAGCTGCAGGACCTTGTCCACGGATATGCCCTGCAGTTCGATGCCGTAGGAGGTCTGAATTGGAACTTTGATGGCCCGGCGGAGAGACACGGGCTGAGCGCTGACACCGCTGTCATATCTGTAGTAATCCGTCCCATGAAACAGGGCTGCGTGGCTGGCGGCATCGTTCACGATGTCCACGACAAGGTCGGAAGCGCTTTTGCCGGATAGAGAGCCGCGGTTGGCAACCTCTGGAAGAGTTTCAAACGGCTGAACAGTCACCATGTATCCGGGAGAGAGTTTGCCGACGACATATCCACTCACTATCCAGAGGACTAAACACAGCAGCAAAACTCCGAATGGAGTCGCCAGTTTTCCAAGAAACGCCAAATACTTATGCGGAGAGTGTGGTCCGTCTTTATCCCCCGACGTTCCAAGGCCGGAAAGGAGCGGCGATTTACGGATGCGCAGGTCACGCCTTTTCCTGAAAAAGAAGGGTCGGGTGGAGGGGCGTTCGCTTTGGATTGCCATGACCTCGTCTCCTCTGATGGGCAGGCTTTGAATTTGCATTCACTAGGTAATGCGAAAAAGAAGAGCCGTGAGGGTCACGCTTAGGAAAATTCTTTTGCGGATGAAGTGGGCGATTTGGGCTCAGCTCGCTGGTTGCGCTGGTTACCGGGGCCGGAGGTAGTCTGGAGACTGCGGCCTGCCAGACGTTTCTGTCGCCGCCCTGGGGACTTGTAAGTCCTTTTTCGAGCGCGACATCGGCAAAAGAGGTCGGCCTCAGATCCGGTTTTCGCACGGGAATTTTTCCTGTGGGTGACGGTTGTGGCCTTTGGCAATTATCTTAGATACGGGTAATTTTTCCTGCGGCGCAGTATGACCGTAGAGAGATGGGGATATAAGGACCGCTTATGACGACAAAGCTTGAGACTCCCGCACAGGTTGACTTTGCCGCTGAAGTATCGGAGTGGATTGAAGCCTTCGATGAGGTGGTGGCGAACGACTGGGAACAGAGTGCCGAGTTGCTAGAGGCTCTGCGTACCCGGGCCCGCGAGGCCGGAGTTCCGGTAGCCAGCGAATTAACGACTCCCTATCTGAATACGATTCCGAAGCATGACGAGGTTCCCTACCCCGGCAACCGGCCGCTCGAGCGCAGGATCGAGGCGCTGATTCGCTGGAACGCCATGGCGATGGTGCACAGGCAGAACAAGAAGGACGCCGGCATCGGCGGCCACATCTCGACCTACTCGTCGCTGGCCACGCTGCTTGAGGTGGGCTTCAACCACTTCTTCCACGCGAAGTATCCCAGCGCCTCTGGCAAGAATGACCTGCCGGGCGATTTCGTTTATTTTCAGGGCCATGCCTCTCCCGGCGTCTATGCCCGGGCCTACGTTGAGGGCCGTCTGGACGAGAAGCGTCTAAAGAACTTCCGCCATGAGCTGCGGGGCGAACCGGGACTTTCGAGCTACCCCCACCCCTGGTTGATGCCGGACTTCTGGAAGTTTCCAACGGTCTCCATGGGAATCGGACCGCTGAACGCGATCTACCAGGCGCGGTTTATGCGTTATCTGGAGAATCGTGGCCTGATCGAGAAGAGCGACCGCAAGGTTTGGGCCTTTGTCGGAGACGGCGAGTCGGACGAGGTCGATACGCTGGGAGCAATCTCGCTGGGTGCGCGCGAGAAGCTCGACAACCTGATCTTCGTGGTCAACTGCAACCTGCAGCGCCTGGACGGTCCTGTGCGCGGCAACAAGCGCATCATCGACGAACTCGAAGGCATGTTCCGCGGCGCTGGCTGGAACGTAATCAAGGTGGTCTGGGGTTCCGACTGGGATGAGCTGTTTGAACGTGACCATCAGGGCCTGCTGTTGAAGCGCATGGAAGAGTGCGTTGACGGCGATTACCAGGCTTTCAAGGCCAAGGGTGGAGCCTACCTTCGCAAGGAGTTCTTTGGAAAATATCCGGAGCTGCTGAAGCTTGTGGAGGACAAGACTGACGAGCAGCTTGCGCGACTGCATCGCGGTGGTCATGATCCGCTGAAGATCTACAACGCCTACAAGCGGGCTCTCGAGCATAAGGGCGGGCCGACGGTCATCTTGGCAAAGACGGTTAAGGGTTATGGGCTGGGTTCGACGGAGGCCCGTAACGCATCGCACCAGGAGAAAAAGCTGACGGATGAGTCGCTGAAGTACTTCATTCAGCGCTTCGATATTCCGGTGACAGAAGAGGCTGCGAAAGAGGGTGCATTCTTCCGTCCGGAGGAGTCTGCTCCCGAGCTCAAGTATCTGCATGAGCGTCGTCAGGAGCTTGGAGGTTATCTTCCCAAGCGCGAGGTAGCGAAGATCGAGTTCAAGACGCCTGCGCTCGATACCTTGAAGGAATGGACCGGAGGATCGAACAACCGCGCCGTTTCAACCACGATGGGATTTGTGAGCCTTCTGCGTCACCTGCTGAAGGATCCCGCTATCGGTAAGCTGGTGGTTCCCATCGTTCCTGACGAAGGTCGCACCTTCGGTCTTGAATCGGTGATCAAGCAAGTCGGAATCTATGCCCCCGAGGGACAGAAATACGTTCCGCATGATTCGGACATGCTGCTGAGCTATCGCGAGGAGAAGGAAGGACAGATTCTCGAGGAAGGGATCACCGAGGCAGGATCCATGGCCTCATTCACGGCGGCAGGCACAGCCTATGCGAACTACGGTCTGCCGACGATTCCCTTCTACATGTACTACTCCATGTTCGGCTTTCAGCGCATCGGCGACATGGCCTGGGCGTTCGCGGACTCGCGCGGCAAAGGCTTCCTGATGGGCGGAACCGCCGGACGTACTACGATGCTGGGTGAAGGCCTGCAGCACCAGGACGGCCACAGCCATGTGCTTTCGAGCACGGTGCCGACCTGCCTGAGCTACGATCCAGCCTACGTCTATGAGCTTGCCGTGATCGTGCAGGATGGTTTGCACCGGATGTACGAGAACGCCGAAGACGTCTTCTACTACATCACGATGTACAACGAGGACTACGCGATGCCAGCGATGCCTGAGGGCAGCGCTGAGGGCATTCTGCGCGGCCTGTACAAGTTTCGTCCGGCGGCAAAGGGCGAAGCAGTGGTACAGCTCTTCGGCTCGGGTCCGATCTTGAACGAAGTTCTGAAAGCGCAGGAGATTCTGTCGAGCAAGTACAAGATCGAGGCAGATGTCTGGAGCGTAACCAGCTACACGGAACTCCGCCGCGAGGCGCTTGCCGTGGAGCGCTGGAACCGGCTGCATCCTGCTGAGGCGTTGAAGAAGAGCTATCTGGAAACCACGCTTGAGGGCACGAAGGGACCGATCATCGCAGCGAGCGATTATATGAAGTCGATTCCGGATATGCTTTCGCCGTGGTTACCGACACGCCTGGTATCGCTGGGCACGGACGGTTTCGGACGCAGCGACAATCGAGAGTATCTGCGGCGGCATTTTGAAGTCAGTGCAGAAGCTATTGCAGGAGCGACCCTGTCGAAGCTGGTGCGCGAAGGAAAGGTAAAGCCGAAGGTAGCGCAGAAGGCTCTTGCAGAGCTTGGACTCGATACCGAAGCAGCCGATCCGGCAAAGGCATAACTAATCTCTGTGGTCGAAGATGAGAGGGTTCCTGTAAGGAACCCTCTCGGTGTATTGCGAGGAGAACGGGAGAACGATGACGGCCAAAAACCTGGGTGAGTCCGGCGAGAATCCGCTGGTACCAAATGCGAAGCTGCGAGCGATGTATACCAAGATGGTCGAAGCGAGAGTGCTCGATGAGGCCACGATCAAACGACTGAAAGCGAGAGGGCGCAGACGCATCGCCACAGTGCGCGGCCAAGAGGCTATACGGATAAGCACGACTTCCGATTTGACCGAGAATGATCTGATTAGCGATTCGAAACCCTCAGCGGCCATGGGATTGCTTCTTGGAGGGGATCCTGCTTCGTTGCTGCGAGGTCTCACACAAAAAAAGGAAGACGCAGAAAAAGCTTTCTCAGAAGCTGGCGTCAGCAGAGTTCTGCGCAGCGTAGACGATGAAGAAGACCGGCTACGCTATGCCGCCGGTGCGGCGCTTGCTCTGAAGTCGCAGGGGCATAAAGGGATCCTCGTTGCTTACGCCTACAAGGACGAAGCTTCACGGGCCACGTGGAGACGAGTTCTGGCTTCCGCGGCAAAGCTCGAACTTCCGATCCTTTTTGTCGTCCTTTCCCAAAAGAGTGTGCGTAAAAGCGGCTCGGAACGAGCAGTGCTCTGTAATCTTGCTCGGACTGCGGGAGTTCCAGGCATACCTGTGGATGCCTGTGATGCTGTCGCAGTCTATCGAGTAGTGCAGGAGTCGCTCGGCAGAATGCGCGGAGGTGATGGACCTGTGCTGATTGAATCGGTAAGCTGGAGATTAGAAGGAACTCGTAGCGGTACCGACGACCCGCTGGAGCACCTCAAAGAATTTTTGCTCGCTCGCAAGATCTGCGATCAGGCTTGGTTCAAACAGACAGACAAAGCTGTGCGAAAGCGGCTGTCCCAAAAGTAGACCGCATGCTAAGACGCATAGACCCACAGGATCCAGCTCACTCTCCCCAGTGCATCAAATTACACTGGAAGAAGGCGAGCTTCTGGGCCACTTGAGGTGCAATTGCAGATTCGACCCCTTTTTTTGATCTTCGGTCTGTTCTCAGGAACAATTTGTACAGGATTCGCCCAGACCTCCCCGTCACCGGCACCTCCCCAGCCTTATCAGGGGACGCCCGCGCAACTTCCCTCTCTTCCGCCTTACGATCCGGACCAACAAAAGACGAAGACGCCACCCAATAGCGTGCCGTCGCAGCCGATACCGCAGCCTTCTCAGACCCCGCCACAGCCTCCCCCGGATGCGCCGGGCAGCGCATATCCTCAGTACGATACTTCACCACAGAAGCCGAAGACCGATGCTCTGGGGTCTGCCTATATTCCCATGGATAACTGGATCTATCCGCAGATGATGCGGCTTTATTCTATGGGCTTTCTGGATTCGGCCTACATTGGAATGCGGCCGTGGACACGGCGCAGCGCGCTCCATATGTTGCAGAAGTCGCGGCAGGACATCATGGACAGCAACAACGAGGAGGCGCAAGAGATTCTTGCAAAGTTGTTACGCGAGTTCGAAGATGAGGTGCCCTCTGGCAACGTCGATCGCGGAATACTCTATGGCATTAACTCCGTTTACACGCGTTTTACGGGGATCGCGGGCCCGGTGCTGCGCGACAGTTATCACCTTGGGCAGACCATTGCGAATGATTACGGCCGTCCCTACGACAACGGACTAAATAACATCACCGGCTTCTCTACCCTGAATGAGGCCGGACGCTTTTCGCTGTATGTACGTGGAGAATACCAACACGCTGCGTCGGGCCCTGGCTACTCCTACGCCCTTGCATCCGAGTTGGCCCGCATTGACCGCGCCTATCCGTATGCTCCACCGAATCGTCCGCAGGACACGATTCCAGAGGGTCCTCTTGCCTCGCAGAACCAGTTCCGCCTCGTGGAGGCATCGCTCTCTTTCCACATTCTGGGGCACGAGATCTCAGGCGGTAAGAACGATGCATGGCTTGGTCCGGCACAGGGAGGCGCGCTGGCATGGTCCAACAATGCGGAGAATATCTACTCGTTCCGAGTCAACCGCGTAGAGCCTCTGTACATTCCAGGCTTATCGAAGCTGTTGGGACCTGTGCGCTACGATTTTTTCTATGGCAGCCTGAAGGGCCACACCGCGCCAAACAGTCCTTACACCCATGCGGAGATGTTTTCTTTCCGGCCCACAAAGAACCTGGAGGTCGGTTTCGAGAGAACGATTATCTTCGGCGGAGCGGGACATGCGCCGGTTACGCTACACACCTTCCTGAACGGTTTCTTTCACTTTACGGATACAACGGCTGACGAAAAAAAATCACGGGAGGATCCGGGAGCTCGGTTCAGCGACTTCAACTTCTCCTATCGTCTCCCGTTCGTTCGCAAGTATGCCACCTTCTACGTGGATTCCATCGCGCACGACGATGTCACACCGATCAGCGCGCCTCGTCGTGCATCCTACAGGACCGGTCTCTACATCTCGCAGTTCCCAGGTCGACTCAAAAAGCTGGACCTGAGGGTAGAGGCTGTCAACACCGATCCCGACGTAGGCCCGGCTCACTCAGGAGAGTTCAACTACTGGGAGATTATCCAGGTGCAGGGTTATACCAATAAGGGCAACATCATGGGCGACTGGATCGGGCGAGAGGCCAAGGGCGGGCAAGCGTGGCTGACCTATCACCTCTCCGGAGACGAGTGGGTACAGCTTGAATACTTGCGAAAGAAGACTCCTGGCGATTTCGTACCTTTGGGCACCACACAGAATCAGTTCAAAGTCAGTCTCGTAAAACGATTTGGACCTGATGTCGAGCTGAAGTCGTGGCTCCAGTATGAAGGATGGAAGGCGCCGGTCTACAGAAGCGGCTACCAGCAGAACACGTCAGCTTCAGTTCAGCTGACGTGGTATCCGAAGCTGCAGCATCTCCCGCGGTAAACCCGGGCCGCTTTTATTGGGCAACTGCGATACTGGATCGGAAGTATTCGAGCGAACGCTCGAGTCCTTCCCGCAGTGGGATCTTCGGTTCCCACCCCAGCAAGGTACGTGCGCGCGTGATATCCGGTCGGCGGCGTGTGGGATCATCGGGCGGCAACGGTTTGCGAACGATCTCGGAACGAGAGCCGGTCACTGCGAGAACCTCCTGCGCGCACTCGAGAATCGTCCACTCATCCGGGTTGCCGATGTTCACCGGAAGGTGTTCCTCGGAGCGGGAGAGACGGACGATACCATCGATCAGGTCGGAGACATAGCAGAAGCTCCGCGTCTGAGATCCATCTCCATAGATGGTGAGCGGTTCGCCTCGCAACGCCTGGATCATGAAGTTTGAGATGACACGTCCGTCGTTGGCCTGCAACCTCGGTCCGTAGGTGTTGAAGATTCGAACCAGGTGAGTATTTACGCCGTGGTAGCGGTGGTACGCCATGACCGTGGCCTCAGAGAAGCGCTTGGCTTCATCGTAGACCGATCTCGGCCCGATAGGATTGACATTGCCCCAGTAAGTCTCTACTTGAGGATGAACCTCGGGATCGCCATAGCACTCGGATGTGGAGGCGTGGAGATAACCAGCCTTGTACTTATGCGCGACCTCAAGGGTGTTGATCGTGCCGGCAGACCCTACCAGAAGTGTCTCGATGCCAAGCCGGGTGTAGTCGACTGGACTTGCAGGCGAGGCAAAGTTGAAGACGTACTGAACAGGGCCGGGATCGAAGGCACGAGTAATGTCCTGTTCGAGAAAACGAAAGCGAGATTCAGAGGAAAGATGATCCAGATTGGCAGTCTTGCCGGTCGAGAGATTGTCTACGCCGATTACAGTGTGACCTTCGGCCAGCAGAGTGTCACAAAGATGCGATCCAAGAAATCCAGCCGCACCTGTGACGAGAATAGTCTGAGACGCCATAACCTGCCTTTCTAGTCTTTCTTTTCAGGCAGATCGAGCTTATGTCGAATCTGCCGGCCTGGAATGAATTCAGCAGGGATGCATGAATCCATTCCAGGCGTAGCTTCTGAAACCGTCTTGGAACGATTTTCCGTATTTATGCTTTCGATGCCAGATCACGCACCGGATGAACAGCAGGCCTTCCCACACTCAGGTAGGTGAAGCCATAGTCGTTCATCACGGCA
>Ga0268266_10003417_pt1 | contig 15892 bp, 7 predicted proteins | sample KBSS13metaG_FD_190356 | JGI IMG/M metagenome (GOLD analysis project Ga0268266, IMG submission 190356) | Switchgrass rhizosphere microbial communities from Kellogg Biological Station, Michigan, USA - KBS S1-3 metaG (SPAdes) (version 2) | ecosystem: Host-associated > Plants > Roots > Rhizosphere >...
CGCCCGCGCTCGATGATGCGGCTCGAGGACTCGACGCAGACCACCTTGCCCGCCCCGCCCCGCAGGGCGTAGAGGGCGAAGGCGCCGGTGTGGGCGAAGAGGTCGAGCACGGTGCGGCCGGCGGCGAAACGCTCGGCCCGCCGGCGGTTCTCGCGCTGGTCGCAGTAGAAGCCGGTCTTCTGCCCGCCGCGTCAACACATCATTTGACTGTACATCTTGATCAGTAACCAAGTGCTGCTTGGGTAAGAACTACTGCTCCAGAACCAAAGGGCGGCAGTAAGGCGGATAGACAACTAGCCAAATTGGCGAGAAAATTAACTAAAGCTTATGGAGCATAGAAATGTATGAAATTTTCTCTTTTGTGGTGCCTTATGTTGCACTCCGGCGGCGCAGAGGGTTGCCTTACCGTATAGCCCTCCTAGATGCTCGTAAGCAGTACAGGAACGATCTAGGAGCTAATTCACTAAGGATGTGGTAAATTATTGGAGGGCGTGTCCTCGGCACTTCAACTATAATGCCGACGGCTGCCTCAACTTGACGTGTTTTGTCCCCTTCAGGAGGCTTGAAGCACCCCTTTGGTTAGGATTGGGATGTTTCAGTGGGGTATCCGATGGAATCTATAAATTTTTGGGCTGCGGTCAGGGTTTTTATTCAGGAGGAGAAAGGGCTAATGACGAAAAAGTTTCGGCATAGGATTGCAGCAGCAATGTTGGTTTTCGGAGTTCTTGCCATGGCAGGGCAAGCATCGCCGGGGTCTCGGAACGGAGTATCGGCAATATGCCCGACTCAAGTTGGCTGTGGCAGGATAAGGGAGAAGGCGGATGACTGCACTGGCTGGCGATGGGGAAACAAAACCTGCAACTGCGCCACCCAGGGTGACTGTCCTCAGTCCATTTAACGGCTACCAAAGGAGATATGCCAATGGAGATTCCCGTGCTGTCCCTTCGGTGCCGGCTGCTTGCTTTTAGCCTTTTGCTTTCCGCCCCGGCTGTGTTCGCAGGCCAGGACTGTTCCAGGTTGCCCATTAGTGGCCAGCAACCTCAGTGGGTTAGCTCAGCCGCCTATCTGGCCCCTATGGATAAATTGGCGATTGTCGATCCTTTGCGGAACAAATTGGTTCTCCTAGACCTCCAGGGAGCCGCTCGCGACTATGATTCCGCCCGTCTGGGCGTCACTGAGGAAGCGATGACCCCGGCGATTGTAAGCTCTACTCCCCAAGGGCTCGCCCTTATGATGGTCGACCAACAGGTCTACTGGTACGGCCCGGACTTCAAGAAACTTAAAGTTAGTGACTTGGCGAAGGCAAGTGTTGGATCTCAGGGCAAGGTGCTGGGAACCTACGACTCTGTCTACAACGGCAATTATTTCTTTAGCGTAGGAGCGGTTAAGCCGGCCGACGGCAAACTCCGGGTCGGCTTTTTCCGTATGCCGGCCGCAGATCCGACGAGATTTAAGTTCCTTACCGATATTCCGGCGCCGGACTATTATGTGCTTGGACACCAGTATATCACTACGCTACATGGCAACGACTACGCCATACTCATGTCGGAACACCCGACCATCTTAGAATTTTCCCGAAATGGAGAACATCGCGTCCTCGATGTCATTCCCAAACGGTTCAAGGTATCTCCACTCAAGACCCCGGCTACGGGTCCAAGCTCTGATGAACCAATGTATAGGGAGATCGAGGGATTATCGATTCCGGTAGGCCTGTACCACCAGGGTGATTACCTTTATCTATTGACTCGAGAGCCTGGGGCAACAGGGTCTACCATTTGGCGGCTCTATCGGATCGACCCCAAACAAGGACGCCTTGTAGGGCAGGAATCGGTGCTTCCTACCTCTGCGAACCACTTGACCGCGGTAGCGGGCACCAATTCCTGGTACTTCATCGAGAAGGGCCCCGTCTTGCCGAGAGGCAACCAGGAGGTGAAAACCATCCTCACCATTAGCAAGGCTGCTGTTCTCAAGCACACCATTCCCTCCCAATGTCCAAGTCAATAGGAGGTGCTCCCCAAAAGTCAACCTGGGTTCCAGAATGGTTAGGCAAGATTCTCGATCTTGCTAAACAGGTCAACGGAGTCGCTTTTCTTATAGGGAGTGTCATCGCAGCCGTAAGTGGATACGGGCTGGGAGTAACTACAGCCAAAAGGGAACTGGTGAGAGTCTACGAATCTCGTTTGCAGACCGACGAAGCTACCCTTGTACTCTTGAAACAAGAGGCCCACCGGGTCCGGGGCTACTTACAAAATCAAGAGAGCATTGCACTCGCCCAATTTACGGCACGATGTACCCCGCAAAAGGGGAGAACCTATGAACCGAATCAGAAGACCTGCACTTATGAGGCAAACGGAGAGATTATCGTGGACAAGCTTCCCTGGTTAGAGCCTGTTGACTTAGAGAAACTCGGCGAGAAACCCTAGTTGGCGCCCTAGATCACCGGCCCGCGCACCCGCGCCAGCCACCCCTTCAGGTACTCCCCCTGCGGATGGGTGATGGCGACCGGGTGGTCGGGCGCGGCGGCGAGCGGCTCCAGGAGGTCGACGCGCACCCCGGCCTCGACCGCGGCGGCGAAGAAGATCTGGCGGAAGAGCTTGGCGTCCACCGCGCCGCTGCAACTGAAGGTCAGCAGGAAACCCCCGGGCTCGACGCGCGACAGCGCCAAGCGGTTCAAGTCCTTGTAGGCGCGCGCCGCGGCGTCGAGATCCGGACGCTTGCGCACCAGCGGCGGCGGATCGCAGATCACCAGGCCGTACTTCTCCTCCCGCTGGCGCAGGTCCTCGAAGACGTTGGCCTTCACCCACTCGATGCGCTCGGCGGGGGAGCCGTTCAAGGTGACGTGGTCGCGCCCGCGCTCGATGATGCGGCTCGAGGACTCGACGCAGACCACCTTGCCCGCCCCGCCCCGCAGGGCGTAGAGCGCGAAGGCGCCGGTGTGGGCGAAGAGGTCGAGCACGGTGCGGCCGGCGGCAAAACGCTCGGCCCGCCGGCGGTTCTCGCGCTGGTCGCAGTAGAAGCCGGTCTTCTGCCCGCCGGTGATCTCGGCCTGGAAGAGCAGCCCCGACTCGGCGAAGCGCGCCTCGTCCGGCGGCTCCCCCAGGATCACCTCGTCCCCCTCGGTGGCCAGCCCCTCGGCCCGCCGCGCCGGCACGTCGTTCGACTGCACGATCGCGGCCCCGGGGACCGCGGCGGCGAGGGCGGCGTAGGCCTCGCCGCGCAGGGATTCGAGACCGGCCGCCGTGATCTGGCTCACCAGCACGTCGCCGAAGCGGTCCACGGTCCAGCCCGGGACGCCGTCCCCCTCGGCATTGAGCAGCCGGTAGCCGGTGGTCTCCGGCGGCACCAGCGCCTCGCGCAGGGTGAGCGCCTCGGCGATGCGGTCGGCGAAGAAGCGGCGGTCGGCCGCCTCGACGCCGGCGCCCAGCATGCGCACGCGGATCTGCGAGCGGGGGCTGTGCAGGCCGAGGCCGAGGGCTTTGCCGCGGGAGTCGAAGACCCGGGCGAGCGGGGCGCCGGCCGGGCCGTCGAGGCGGTCGACGGCGCCCGAGAAGATCCACGGGTGCCCTTCGCGGACCGCCTTCTCGCGCCCCGGCTTGAGGTGGACCCGGACCTCGACGCCGGGAGCGGGACCGCTAACGGCCCGCTCCCCCGCCGCCGGCCTTCGCGGGGTCGCGCGGGACGCTGAAGCGCAGGGAGCTGGTCCGCGGGGCGGCGCCGGCCAGGGTGATCCGCATCTCGTAGTCCCCCGGCGCCAGATCGGCGGGCAGGCGGAAGGTGGCGACGGCGCGGTCCGGCCCACCGGCGGCGCCGGCGAGCCGGCCGGTGATCGCCAGATTGCCGACCGGGATCTCGCGGCCGCCGGCGGCGACCACCGTGGCCACCCCCTTCCACGGCCCGGCGCCGAGGTTGTAGCCGGCGAGGACGATCCGCACCTCGCGGCCGGGCGCCAGCGCCGGCTTGACCGCCGGCACGAACGGCTGGTCGCGGAGGAGGAAGAGATTGGCGGGCGGGGCGCCCTCCCCCCGCGGCTCCTCGCGCACCAGCAGGCCGTTGCTCGGCGCCGCCGGCAGGAGCGGCGGCAGCAGGAGCGGCTCCCCCTGCTCGAAGGCGGGCACGCGGAGCGGCAACACCTTGAGGCCGGAGACGCCGTTGGCGCCGTTGCGCACCAGCACCCGCAAGGAGTAGTCGCCGGGCAGCAGGTCGACGTGGCCGAAGAACTGGAGGCCGCTCTGGCGCACCGGCGATCCGGATTTGGCGAGGTCGAGGCCGACCGTCTGGGTGAAGAAGTCGTGCACCGCTCCCCCCTCGTCGAGGGCGTAGGCGTAGATCTCGACCGGCAGGGCGGCCGGCTGCGGGCCGGCGAGCAGGGAGGGGCCGTCGATCGCGATCAGGACCGGCACGTACGCCTTCTCCCCCGCCGACCGGAACGGCGCCGCCAGCACCGCGGCGCCGATGCCGTCGCTCTCCTCGCCGCTCATCACCTGGTTGGCGGCGGCGAGCAGCTTCTCGATCGGGTCTTCCTGGGCATAGGGCTTCGGCGGGTAGTAGCCCGGCCGGTGGACGAGACGGGCGCCGCGCGGAGGGGAGTTGAGCACCACCCGCAGCCGGTGGAAGTCGCTGTCGGACCCCTTCTCGGGCTCGACGGCGAGGACGTAGGTGACGCTGGTGCGGCGCAGCATCTGGCTCATCGCCACGCCGAGGTCGTTGAAGCTCTCGTAGAGCTCGCCGCCGGTGCCGCGGGCCATCATCAGCAGGCTGTCGCGCCCCCCCGACCGCGGCGCCCCCTGGTCGGCGCCGGCGCGCAGGCCGCCGATGTCCACCGCCTGGATGGTGCAGTCGGCGCGGCGGAACTCCTCGATCATCCGCTCGATGGCGTTGGCGGTCTCGGTCACACCGTAGCGCTCCTCGGAGCCCACCCGCCAGATTTCGCCATGAAGGACGTTCTCGCGCATCTCGTCCCGGCGGTCCGGGCTCGCCACCCCCTGCAGGAGCTCGGCGTCGAACCCCTCGGAGAGGAAGACCAGGTACTTGCGCCCCTCCACCACCGCCAGCTGCCGGGCGAGGTCGGAGAGCGAGCGGGTGAAGAGGTCGACCTGGGTCTTGAGGGCGGAGAGGTCGGCCCGCGCGACCCCCTGGGTCATCTCCCCCATGGGTGTCAGGGTCGCCATGTCGACGGCGTCGGCCAGCGGGTCGCGGGAGAGCGGCCGGACGCCGGCGATGGTGTTGCCCACCCCCAGCATCTCCTGCAGCACGAGGCGCAGCGGATCGATGGCGCGCGGCGTCAGATCGGGGAGGCCGAGGGAGGCGAGGGCGTTGTCGATCTGCCGGCGGTCGGCGGTGTAGCCGAGCACCAGTTGCGGCCCGCGCAGCGAGCTGTAGGTGGCCACCGCCACCAGGTCGGTCGGATGCAGTTGGGAGAGCAGCCCGGCCGCCGCCTGCCGCGCCCGCGCGATCGATTTTGGCTCGGAGAAGGCGAGATCGAAGAGGAAGAGGAAATGGCGCCGGGCGGCGGCCGGCACCCCGGCCGCTCTTCCCGAGGACGGCCCCGCGGAGGACGGCATCGTGAGGTCGAGCGACTCGAAGCCGGTGACCGCCAGCCGCCGCCGCCCCTCCCAGACCTGGAAGTCGGCGGCCTGGAGGCCGCGCACCGGCTCGCCGTCGCGCACCACCTGCACCGGCACGTCGATCGACAGCACCTGGGTGGTGCCGGAGAAGGAGGAGGGGGCCGGCGGCGCCTGCCCCCACGCCGCGACGGCGGCTCCGCAACCGAGGAGCGCGGCGGCCAGGCCGCCGCGCCGGATCGTCCTGCCCGGCCGCATCGGCGTCAGCGCCCCCCGGGCGTCGCCGCAGCTCCCACCGTGAACTGGCTGGTGCTGCTCTCCGCCTTGCCGGCGCCGTCGGTCAGCGTGACGCGCAGCGAGTAGGCGCCCGGCGGCAGGGCCGCGGGTGGCTGGAAGGTGGCGAGCAGGCGGGAGGGACCGGCGCCGGCGCCGATCTCCTTGTCGACCACCTTGAAGGCGCCGCCCGGCATCTCCTGGCCGTCGGCCGCCATCACCTGGACGCGGGTATTCCACTCCCCCGGCTGCAGGTTGTAGCCGACCAGGACGAGCTGCGCGTCCTTCCCCGGGGTGAGCACCGGCCGCGAGGCGGGGATGTACGGCCTCTCCTTGAGCATGAAGGGGTAGGGCAGCTGCTGGCCCGGCTTCGGGGTCTCCGGCACCGCCACCCAGCGGCCGGGGGCCTCCTGGAACAGGGCGGGCAGCAGCGTCGCCTGGTCCGCGGGGGGCACGGTGAGCGGGGTCACCCGCAGGCTGGTCGCTCCGGTGGAGCCGTTGCGCACCAGGGTGCGCAACGAGTAGGTGCCCGGAGCGAGCTCGACGTGGCCGAAGAACTTGAGGCCGGTCTGGCGCAGCGCCGGCTCGACCTTGGTGAGGTCGAGGCCGATCGTCTGGCTGAGGAAGTCCTGGATCGTGCCGGTGGAGTCCAGCGCATAGATGTAGATCTCGACCGGCAGCTTCGGATCCTGCTTGCCGGCGAGCAGCGTCGCGCCGTCCACCTCGATCACCACCGGCACGTACGCCCGCTCCTTGCCGCCGAACGGCGCCGCCAGCACCGAGGTGGCGATCGTGCCGCTGTCCTTGCTCATCAGGTCGCTGGCGGCCTCCAGCACCCTCACCTGCGGCGGCTGGCTCTTGAAGGGGACCGGGGCGTAGTAGCCCGGCCGGGCGACCACCCGCGCGCCGCGCGGGGCGTTCTTGAGCTCCACCCTCAGGTTGTGGAACGAGCCGTCCGGCTTGAGGTCGGCGGGCTGGAACGACAGCACGTAGGTGACGCCGGTGCGGCGCAGCATCTGCCCCATGGCGACCGAGAGGTCGTTGTAGTTCTCGAACAGCTCGCCGCCGGTGCTCTTGGCCATGTTGAACAGCGTTTCGTGGCCGTCCGCCCGGCGGGCGCCCTGCTGGCCGCCGGCGCGCAGGCCGCCGATGTCCACCGCCTGGATCACGCAGTCGGCGCGGCGGAACGAATCGAGCATCTTCTCGACGGCGTTCAGCGAGTGGCTGCTGCCGAACCGGTCGTCCGAGCCGGTGGCGTCGGTGGGGGCGATGATCCGCCCCTCGTCGCCGGCGTCGAAGCTGACGTCCTCGTCATCCCCCGCGCTCACCGGACCGGTGTTCGACTTGCCGGAGACCAGCGAGGCGTCGAACCCCTCGGAGAGGTAGACCACGTACTTGCGCCCCTCGACCTCCGCCATCAGGCGGGCGAGATCGGCAAAGGAGCGGGTCAGGCCGAGCACCTGCTGCTCCTGGGCCTTACGCTCGGCGTGCGCGGCGCTGGCGGCGAAGTTGGCCAGCGTATCGACGAGGGCTTCCTCGGCCTTCGCCCGGACCTCACTCCTGGCGGCCGACGCCCCCGTCAGCGGCTCTTTGAACTGGCTCCCCAGGGCCTCGGAGTAGACCAGCTTCAGCGGGTCGGGCGAGCGGTCGGCCAGCTTCACCGTCCCCAGGGTGTCGATGGCGGCGGCGATCTGCCGGCGGTCGGGGGTGAAGCCGAGCACCAGTTGCGGCCCCTGCTGCGTGCTGTAGGTGGCGACCGACACCAGGTCGGTCGGATGGAGGGTGTCGACCACCTTCTGGGCCGCTTCCCGAGCCTTGACGACCGACCTCGGCTCCGAATAGGAGAGGTCGAACATCAGCAGGAAGTGGCGCCGCGCCGAGGCCGGAACAGGAGCCGCCGGAGCCCCCGCCGCCGCGGGAGCGGCGAGGTCGAGGACGTCGAAGCCGGTGACCGGCACCTTCCTGCGGCCGTCGTAGAGCTCGAAGTCCTTGGCGGTCATCCCCCGCACCGGCTCGCCGTCCTTGATCACCTGGACGGGGACCTCGACGACGACCACCTGCGTCGACTCGGAGAACGTCTGCTGGGCGGCGCGGTCGGGCACGGGCGCGAGCCCGAGACCCGCGGCGGCCAGCAGGGCGGCGAGGCGTTGCGTTCGACTAGACCTGTTCATTCATCGTCCTTTCAGCCCTCGGGTGAACCCTTCTCCTCCAACATGGGATGGCAAAAGATAAAAATACCACCAAAGGGCCGGCGGACCCGCCGGCGAGCGTCAGCGGACGACCTGGAACGGCAAGGAGTTCATCTGCTTGTGTCCGGTCAGGGGGTCGGTCACCGCCACCCGCAGGACGTACTCGCCGGCGCCGAGGCCCGCCGGATCGAAGGTGGCGACCAGCTTGTCGAACCCCTGGATGCCGGTGGCTGTGCGCTCCACCTGCGTCAGCTTGCCCAGCGGCGAGGTCTTGCCGTCGGCCGCCAGCACCTCCCCCTTGACGGCGAGATCGCCCTTGCCCAGGTTGTAGGCCACCAGGCAGAGCCGGGCGGTCTTCTCTTCCCGCAGCACCGGGTAGGCGGCGGGCACGTAGGGCTCGCCCGCGACGGTGAACGGATAGACGACCGACCCCTGGGAATCGCCGGCCTGCTCGCGCACCAGCAGCCACTTCTGGCGCTCCTCGATGAAGAAGGGGGGGAGCAGGACCGGCTGCGCCGCGCTGTAGGCGGGCACCGTCAACGCCACCGTCTGGACCCCGGTGCGCCCGGTGTCGGCGTTGCGCACCAGCACGCGGATCTGGTAGCCGCCCGGCTCCAGGTCGAAGTGGCCGTAGTACTTGACCCCCCCCTCCGCGATCCCCTGCCGCGCCTTCCCCTTGTCGAGGTCGAGCTCCACCCGGCGGTTAAAGAAATCGAGCATCCGCCCCTTTTCATCGCTCACGTAGGCGTAGATCTCGACGTTCAGCTTCTTGCCCGTCACCCCGGTGAGCAGGCTCGGACCGCCGGCCTCGATGATGACCGGCACGTAGGCCTGGCCCGGCGTGGCGCGGAACGACGCCGCCAGGACGTTGAGGGCGAGGTCCCGCTTCGGCGCGGCGCTGGCGATGTCGTCGGAGGCGAGGAGGTTCTTCTCCAGCGGATCGAGATCCTTGAACGGCCGCGGCGCGAAGTACCCCTCGCGATGGGTCAGCCGCGCTCCCGCCGGCAGCTTCGCCTTGACCTTCAGGCGGTGGTAGGAGCCGTCGGTCTTGAGGTCGGAGCGTTCGAAGGTGAGCAGGTAGGTGACGCTCGTCTGCTCGAGCACCTGGTTGAGGGGGTCGCGCAGATTGTTGGCGTCCTTGAACAGGTTCCCCCCGGTCTCGTGGGCGATGTAGAAGAGGCCCGCCTCGCCGTTCGGCCGGGCCTGCTGGTCGGCGCCGGCCCGCAGCCCTCCGATGTCGACCACGTGGATCACGCAGTCGGAGCGGCGGAACACCTCCAGCATCCGGCGGAGGTTGTCCTGCACCGAGGTGTTGCCGTAGCGCTGGTCGTTGTCCACGTAGTAGGACTGCCCGAAGATCACCCGGTCGTTGTCCACCAGCGCGTCCGGGTCGGTGGTGTCGCGGCCGACGAACAGCCGGCTGTCGAACCCTTCGGAGAAGAAGACGACCTGCTTGCGCCCCTCCACCGAGCTGAGCGACCGCGCGACCTGCGCGAGCGCCCGCGAGTAGGAGGCGATCCGCCCCATCTGGAAGTCACGCTCCTGCTTCTCGGCGACGAGGGCGATCGACTGCAGGTATTCGTACAGCACCTGATCCTGCTGGGCGCGCAGCGGCGATTCGCCGCCGCGGCCGGCGGCTTCCGAGAGCAGGGCGGTGTCGGGCGGCTCGACCAGGAAGCGCAGCGGCTCGCTCCGCGTCCGGGCGTCGAAGGACTGGCGGTAGCCGAGCGTGTCGACGGCCCGCGCCAGTTGCGAGCGGTCGGGGGTGAAGGTGACGACCAGCTTGGGCCCGCTCTCCAGCGAATAGGTGGCCACCGCCGCCAGGTCGGTCGGCTGCAGCGAGTGCAGCACGAAGTCGCGCGCCGCGGTGCGCGCCCTGAGGATCGAGGAGGGGGTGGAGAAGGAGAGATCGAACAGCAGCAGGAAGTGGCGCCGCGCCGCCGAGCGCAGCTCCGCCGGGGGGGGCGCCGGGGCGCCGGCGGCCCTGGGGGCGGCGGCGCTCTCCGCGGGGTTCAGGAGCTTGAGGTCGATCACCTCGAAGGAGCTGATCTTCTGCCGGTCGCCGCCGTCGTAGATCTCGAAGTCCTCGGCCGAAAGCCCGCGCACCGGCTGGCCGTCGCGGGTGACGATGTTGACCGGCACCTCGATCGAGGTCACCTGCGAGGAGCCCTCGAAGGTCTGGGCCGGGAGGACCGTCGTGACGGCGAGCGGCAAGGCGAGGGCGAGAAGGAGGCTAGAGAGCCGGGAGGGGAAAGCTGGGGACGAGCGCATCGCGAACTCCTTGTGATGGCCGTGGAAAATCATGGTACTCCGGGGACGGCCGCCCCGTACAGCTCCGAGTGCGGAAAGAAGGCGTACCAGCCGAGCCAGAACGACACGTGCCCGGGGAGCCGCTCCAGCGCCGGAGTCGCGGGGTCCGGCGCCGCCGGCGCGAGGGTCTCCTCGCCGGCGGTCCAGCGGCGCCCCTCGCCGTCGACCAGCTCGCCGGCGGCGCCGCCGGGGCGCGGCGCGAAGGTGCGGCCGCCGCGGCGGTAGGCGCGCACCGCGCCGGAGCCCGGATCGGCCACCACCACCAGGGGCTCCTCCCCCAGCCGGTCGTTGATCACCCGCTCGGCGAGCGCGCGCTGGACGGGGTAGGCCTTGGCCCGCTCCCCCAGGCGCACCGCGTAGACCTCGGCCTTGGGATCGAGCGCGCCGCTCTTCGGCCAGACCGGAAAGGCGACGCCGGCCCGCCGCTGCGCGGCGGCGCCCGGCAGGTAGCGATACCCCCAGCGCCGCTCCATCTCGGGGTCGAGGGCGAGGACGGAGGTCTCGGGGTGGCGGGCGAGCCACTCCTTCCAGGTGGTGACGACGACCGGCAGCAGCGTCAGCCGGGCCGGGCCGGCGGCGAGCCGGCCGAGCACCGGCACGCCGGTCAGGTTGCCCCACAGCGTCCGCGTCTGGCGATCCATCATCAGCTTGTTAGACCGGTAAAGCAGCCCGGAGGTTCCAAAGGTGTACGCCTCGCCCGCCGGACCGCGGGTGGCGTAGAGCACGCCCGAGCCGCAGAGGGTGCAGTAGGAGAGGGTGACCGGCTCACCGCCCACGACGTCGTTGACCATCTCGTGCCAGTCGAGGATGCGCAGGGGGTAGGCGCGGGCCTCCCCCCGCACGCTGACGCCGAAGACCCGCTCGCCCGGGGTCAGGTACGTGGCGGCGGCCGCCGCCACGTGGGCGGGGCGTTCGAGCGCCGGGATCCCCTCGGGCGGCACGCCGCCGAAGACGATCTCCTCCGGGCGGATGCGGGCCGGGGCCCCCTCGTAGAGGAGAGCCGCGAAGCCGGGATCGATGCGCGCCAGCAGCTCCCCCTTGAACTTCAGGTACCCCGGCTTGGCGGCCAGGTCCTGCCGCCGCTCCACCAGCTCCACCCAGTCGTGGTAGCGCTCGCCGGGGCGCTCGCCGGTGAGGGTGGCGAGCGCCGCCAGCGCCTCCGCGCGCTCCCCTCTGGGCAGGAAGAAGTAAGCGTCGATCAGCCCCGGCACCAGCGACGGATCGCGCGACTCGGCGAGCTCCCGGGCCGCCGCCCGCCGCTCCGCCGCCGGACCGGCGACCAGGCGGCGCAGCAGGCCGTAGCCGTCCTGCGAGGAGAGCGCCGGCTTCGGCGGGGCGGCGCCCGCCGCCGCGTCCAGGCCCGGCACAAGGAGAAGGAGGGGCGCGAGCAGAAGGGCGCGCCCGGCGCGGAGGAGCGGGAACGGGCTTCGGCGGCTCACTGCCCCAGCAGCCTGGCGTAGCGGAGGGCGTCCTTGCTGGTGGCGTCCAGCTTGAGGGAGCGGGCCAGGTAGTGCCGTGCCTTGCCCAGATCCCCCAGGGCGAGATAGACCTTCACCAGGCCGAGGTGGACCTCCGGGAGCTCGTCGTCGAGGCGGAGGGCGCGGACCATGTAGTCGAGGGCCTTGTTGGCATCCCCGCGGCCGAGCGCCACGTCCGCCTCGTAGATGAAGAAGAACGGATTGCCGGTGTTCTCGGCCTCGACCTTGGCCAGCGCCTGATCGGCGTCGCCGGTGCGGCCGAGCTGCTGGAAGGCGCGGGCCATGTTGATCAGCAGCGTCGAGTCGTCGGGGCTGATGGCAAGCCCCCGCCGGTAGGTCTCGAGCGCCTTCTCCGGCTCGCCGCCGCGCGCCTGGACGACCCCCAGGTTGTTGATCGCCTTGTCGAACCGGGGGGCGATGCGGGTCGCCGTGGTGATCATCTCGCGGGCGTGGACGAGGTCGCCGGCGAGCAGGGCCTCGGCGCCGAGGTTGTTGTAGTAGTGGGCCGCCGCGGTCACGTCGTCGATCGGCTTGAACTCCCGGTAGGCCTTGTGGCGGTCGGGGAGGAAGTCGTAGGTGTGCAGCTCGCCGTCGAGGTACATGCCGGCGACGATGTGCCCCTGGCTGACCACCATCCCCTCGCGGTGGTTCCATTTCTGGAGGTCGGTGACCTCGACGTAGGAGGGGTTGAGCCCCACCTCCCGCGCCACGCCTACGAACAGGTTGACGAAGGAGAGGCAGTTGCCCGAGCGGGTGCGGTAGGTCTCCGCCGCGTCCTTGGTCGGCGTCAGGCTGTACTGGAGCTTCAGGCCGTCGAAGATGAACTGGTTGACCTGGTTGATCCGGCGCAGCTCGCTGGAGAGCGGCGGCAGGGTCTTGAGAGAGCCGCGGATCTCGTCGTTCAGCTCGAAGGGGACGGCGACCCGGGCGGCCTCCTGGGCGCCCATCTCCCGGGCGTACTGCTGGCGCAGGTAGCCCACCGTGTCGAAGGCCTTGTACTCGGAGCAACCGGCGGCCGCCAGGAGCGCGGACAGGCAGAGCGTGCGGAGGGTAAAGCGTGTCATGATGGCTCAAATATAACAGGGAAATCCGGCCCGGGCCGGATCGGAAAACGAAGATCCGCCAGCCGGCCGCCGCCTCCATTTTTTTGGATATCCCTGATCCAAGCCTCTGAATCCGGAGCCGAAGCGGCCGGCTGAACGAGTTGCGGAGATCCCGTAACATCATTCTTATCAGTGCCTTGAACCGCCTGCTGAGATACCCGCGCGAGTGGCACCTCGCTTGCTTGACCCGACAATGGATAGTTGGCTAGAGTTTGTCTCCGCCAATCTCAGGAACGGTCTTTAAAAATGGAAGGGAGGTGTGACTCGGCACCACGACCATGGTTTTCGACAATGGATTTGATCTGCATGGCACCGCGACCTCTCGCGGTTGCTGAACAACCACCAAACGGGAGGTTTATAGAATGAAGAGCACCAACCTTTGGGGACGGATCGTAGCCGTCGCCGCGCTTCTGCTGCTGGCCGTTGGCGGAACCGCCTTCGCCCAGTTGCAGACCGGCAACCTCTACGGCACCGTCACAGACGACAAGGGAGCCTCGCTCCCCGGGGTCACCGTGACCCTGTCGGGGCAGGGCGCCCCGCAAGTCCAGGTGACGAACGCCCAGGGGCAGTTCCGTTTCCTGGGTCTGCCGCCCGGCAACGCCGACCTCAAGGCCGAGCTGGAAGGCTTCTCGACCATCGATTACCCGAACATCGTGATCAACGTCGGCCGCAACACCTCGATCGAGGTCAAGCTGTCGCCGGCCGTCGAGGACGTCATCACCGTCACGGCGGAGAGCCCGCTGCTGGACGAGCGCCGGATTTCCACCGGTGCCACGATCAGCCAGACCGAGCTCGAGAAGATCCCGACGGCGCGTGATCCCTGGGCGATCCTGCAGACGACTCCCGGCGTTCTCACCGACCGGATCAACGTCGGCGGCAACGAGAGCGGCCAGCAGTCGCAGTACATCGGACCTGGCTCGCAGGGCGACCAGGCCGTCTGGTCGGTCGACGGCGTGGTCATCACCGACATGGCCGCCACCGGCTCCTCCCCGGCCTACTTCGACTTCGACGCGTTCGAAGAGATGCAGGTCACGACCGGTGGCTCGGACACGAGCATCTCCACCGGCGGCGTCGTGCTGAACATGGTGACGAAGCGCGGCACCAACGAGTGGCGTGGCTCGGGCCGTTACTTCACGGCCGATGAGAAGTGGCAGTCCGACCTGGGTTCCGACAGCGTCGATCTCGCCCCCAACCAGGCGAGCTTCAACCAGGGCAACCGCATCGTGACCGTCAAGGATTACGGCGCGGAGCTCGGCGGTCCGATCGTCAAGGATCGTCTGTGGATCTGGGGTTCGTACGGCCAGCAGAAGGTCGACCTGCTGACGATTCTGAATCGCAGCGACAAGACCACCCTGAAGACGGAGAACGTGAAGCTGAACGGGCAGATCCTGCCCAGCAACTCGGCCACCGCCTTCTACTTCAACAACGACAAGGTCAAGATCGGCCGTAACGCCAGCCCGACCCGTCCCCAGGAGACCACCTGGGATCAGGGCCACGCCGGCGATACGCCCACCGCCGCGAAGATCGAGGACACCCAGATCTTCAGCTCGAGCTTCTACCTGACGGGTCTCTATTCGATCGTCAACGGCGGCTTCGGGCTCGTCCCCGAGGGCGGGCTCAACACCACCGCGTACCAGAGCGAGGACGGCGTCTGGCACAACACCTACGTCCTCAGCACGACGCTGCGTCCGCAGAAGCAGGGCAAGCTCGACGCTTCCTCCTTCTTCAACACGGGCAGCCTCTCGCACGAGCTGAAGTTCGGCGCCGGCTACCGTACGGCCAAGGTGACCTCGCTCAGCACGTGGGGCGGCGTCGGCTACGTCCAGAACGGCGGCAACTTCGGTCTGCCGACGACCCTCTACATCACCAACCTGTCCCGCGCCGGCGGCGCCGCGGTGGAGAACAAGTACACCAGCGCCTACGCTCAGGACACTCTCACGGTCGGCAACCTCACGGCCAACATCGGCCTGCGGTACGACCGTCAGGGCGGCCAGAACCTGGCCCGCAGCCTGCCCGCCAACCCGATCGTGCCGGAGCTTCTCCCCGCGGTCTCGGTCAGCTCGCAGGACGCCGGCTTCACCTGGACCAACGTCACCCCGCGCCTGGGCCTCACCTACGCCCTCGGAGCGGACCGCAAGACCCTGCTGCGTGCCAGCTTCTCGCAGTTCGCCGACCAGCTGAGCAACGGCTACACCAGCTTCATCAACCCGCTGGGCTCGCAGAGCTACCTGTACTTCTACGCCTACAACCCCGTCGGTGGCCCCAACGTCACCCGCGACCAGATCGGCGATTTCGGTAGCGCCAGCGCCAACTACAACCCGTTCACCCGTGGGCTCCTGCAGTCCAACGCGGTGGATCCGGACCTCGAAGCCCCGCTCACCAACGAGGTGCTGCTGGGTGTCGAGCACGCTCTTCTGCCGGAGTTCGTGGTCGGCCTCAACCTGACCTACCGCCGGCTCACCAACCTGATCGAGTCCAACCGCCTGGTGTTCGACGATACCGACCCCATCTCGGCGACGAACGTCGGCCGGGTCGGCCGGCCGAGCGTCCGGTCCGACTACGTCCATTGCGTCGGGACCCAGTGCCCGACGGTCACCCTGCCCAACGGGCAGGTCCGTACCCTCGACCTCTACCTCCTCCGTGCCGGCCTCAGCAGCCGTAACGGCTCCTTCCTGTACAACGGAGACCGGGAGCAGACGTACAAGGGTGCCTCGATCGTCTTCAACAAGCGTCTGGCCAACCGCTGGATGCTCCGCGGCAACGTGACCTACTCCGACTGGACGTGGAGCAAGGTTCCCGCTTCCGACCTCCCGGATCCGACCCCCTTCCTGAACGGCGGCAATCGCGAAGGCGACCAGGTCCTTCAGGGTTCGGGCACGGCCTCCGGCGCCAAGGGTGGCGTCTACATCAACAGCAAGTGGGCGTACAGCGTGAACGGTCTCTACCAGATCGCTCCCGACCACCCGAGGGGCTTCAAC
>Ga0268266_10003418_pt1 | contig 15889 bp, 14 predicted proteins | sample KBSS13metaG_FD_190356 | JGI IMG/M metagenome (GOLD analysis project Ga0268266, IMG submission 190356) | Switchgrass rhizosphere microbial communities from Kellogg Biological Station, Michigan, USA - KBS S1-3 metaG (SPAdes) (version 2) | ecosystem: Host-associated > Plants > Roots > Rhizosphere...
GAAATCTGAGGTGCAGGCCGTGGTCACCCGGCATGTCCAAACCGGGCTGCCGAGGACGCGAGATCGCGAGGAATGATGCCCCGAGATCTCTGATGCGGTCGAACGCCTCGTCGAAACTCTGCAGATCGCCCTGGCAGTAAGGGCACCAAAGCCCACGATAGAAAGTTATCACGAGCGGTCCGAGGTCCAGGTAGTCACTCGATGATACTGAGATGCCTTCATAGGCACGGAGTGTGAAGGTTGGTGCTCGATCACCCACTTTGAGCGGTCGGGATCGGGCCTCTTTAGCCAGCAGTTCGGAGACAGCCACAGGATCAGGCGTCCGGGCTGAGGTTTTCAATGCGGCGAGTTGCGATTCCAGCGACATGAAATTGCCTCCACTATCGTCCTCCGGCCGGCGCAGAACTTGAACCTTCGTGGCGGACGCCGGCTGAAGAGCATGCTTGGTCACGCCCCCCTTATGATCGATGGAAACTCTACAAGCCGGTCATGTGCTCATGGTCCGCAAGACGTGTCCGGGCGTCCTCCCTCCCTACTCTATGAAATGCGCCAGACCGATCGAGGTTCTAAATTTCCACAACCAGCTCACGCGGTCGGCCGGCGGTCGCGCGATATTCGGTGGGATCCTGGCCATAGGCCTTTTTGAAGGCACGGACGAAACTGGACCGACTTTCGTAGCCCGCGCTATGTGCGATCACATCGACGGAATTGGAGGTTGTTTTCAGGTCGGACGCGGCCTGTCGCATCCGCAAGGCTCGCAAAACAGCCATCGGAGAATGTCCAAGGACGGCAACAGACCGCCAGTCTCCGAAAGTCCGGACTATGTGCCCGGGCGTCCGATCCGCCCATTCGGTGGACCCGCTCATAGGGGCTGGTGAGCCGTCCTTCGAGTTCTTCAGGATTGAGCCCGGTAACGGTCCAGTCGACCGCGACCACGGGGATATCAATGGACGGGAAGATATCCCTCGGGGTGCGCGTGATCACGACCCGGCTCATGATGAAAACCATCAGAGCCAATACGATGAAGGTATAGGGCCGCGTAAGAGCAACGCGAACGATCCACATAGACTTAGCACTCAGACCGCGGAATTGGGGCGCTTAGGAGCAGAGGCGCCGATGCCCCGGCAGGCGTGACTTCCGCGTTCAGTTTTTCGGACGCTCCGGCCGGATAGACAACTACCGACCGACGATGTTCCAATCACAATTTGGTTGCATGTACTGTGCGGCGAACCCGCAAGTCGTCGCTTAGAATTCGATGTTCGCCGCATCACATTTGAAGAATAGTAAATCCGAATACCGCGCCCATGTTGGCATTAGCGTCGAGTAACCGTGACGCCAACGCCCAATAGTGGAAGCCTTAGATGAAGACGAGTCAGAAAATCACAGTGGTCGCTGCCGGGTTGCTATCGGCGGCGCTCTTCGGCGCGGAGGCGCCGGCGCAGACTGTCGTCGGCCAAGCCGGCGAGGCCTGCGCCACGACGATGGGCCTCAACCCCGCCAACGCGGACTATGACATGTGTGTCACCAGCTCGCGCCAGACGATGGCCAGGGTGAATCAAGCCGCCCAGGTTGACCGCGACCGCAGGGCCTGCGTGCAACGCGGGCTTCAGGCCGATACGCGCGAATTCGCCCTCTACGTCGTGGACGCAGAGCAGGCCGCCGCCAGCGCCTCGCCCAGCGCGAGTACCGCCCAGTTGGCCCAGGAACGTCATGCATGCGCCGAGTTGAGCATCGCCCCGGGCTCCGGGGCCTTCGACCAATGCGTCGCCGATCTCGACATGACAATGTTCGAGGCCAACAACACGACAGCGCGATAATCGGCGAAACGGCGCCTTGCTGCCCTTGGGGGCCTTGATTTGCATCGCCGCGATTTTCATTCCTCTGATGCCGGCCGGGATCCAGCCGATCCAAATGACCCCGCCGGCATGTGCCTCGCTATGCGACCTCTTCGATCACGAGTTTCCGTCCGTTGAACTCCACGGTCTCGCCGGCCCGGGCTCCTTCGATCGCCCTGAAAATCGGGGCCCTTGTGGAAATCCCCATAACCTCTCGACCATCGCATGTGAACTTGCCAGTAGAGACCGCAATGACGAAGTATCGACCAGAAAGCCGCACAAGTGCTCCTTCAGTAACAGCCGATTTTGGCCCGAAGTCGATTGTTCTCAACTTGTCCAGCTTATCGGTGTGATCGTGGAGGGCATCGTCAAGGGCCTCGGAAAGATCACTGGCGATTTCGGCCTGAGCCTGCTCATCGCTTTCAATCGGCTCGCTTCGATCGAGTCGAGCATCAGCAACGTAGTCGAAGTACTTTTCACGGGCGCTTTGGAGGGCCGCACTCTCAAGCGAAAGCATTGTCTCTTTGATTATGTTCTTGTCCATCGTTACCTCCTTGATTGACGTCGTTCCTTTGTGTCGATGTTAATGACTCATGAAGAGGACAGAACCGCTCATCCTCCTAGAGTCCTCACGGATGAATGCGGATGATCGTCTTTCCGCTGATCCGCTTGGTCGATCGAAAGCGGCGATGACATCGTCGCGGGTCGAGATAGTGACGATGTTCGCACATCGCCGATGCCATGCCCCCTTATCGAGCCAGGACCGGATAGCCGTGCGTGTAACCTTCACACGAGGAGACATTGGGTCTTTTCGGCGCCGACCCCGATCTAGACAAATTGTACTCGCATTCCGGCCATACCGAGCATGATTGTCGTCGCAATGATTGCAGCGACGATCGCGCCGCCGATCATGAATCGGTCGGCGAATATCTTGCTCACGCCATGCGCAATCATGACCGAGCGCGTCCCGGCCGCGAGATGCGCGAGGACGAAGAACGCGCCGAACCAATAATGCGGCACGAGGCGGATATTCCATGGGTCCTTGATGAGGCCGGTGGGTGCGCCTGTCGCGAAATCCCACCCGGTGTCGATGCCGAGATAGGTACGCGCGAAAATGAAGACCGAGTTCATGTGGCCAAGGACGTAAAAGGCGAGGTAAGCACCCGAAGCGACCTGGAAGGTGCGGAAGCGGTCGCTGGGCGCCGCCGTCAGCCGCCAGACGAAGAAGAGGCCGGTGCCAACCTGGAAGAGGAACAAGACGACCACCAGCGGCTGTAGGATGTCGGTGCGGTAGACGTGGCGGAATGCCTTCATCACTGTTTCGAACACCCCTTTGCCGGCGGGGAACATCAAATGGTTGGCGATGTGGAACGCCAGGAAGATGCTGACGAGAGCGAGCGCCGACACACCGTGAGCGACACGGAGCGGAGCCGGAACTGGGCGCGGCGCGACCCCCGCCGACGCGTCGTCGGCTGACCGGAGAAGCAGCGCGAGCATGACCGTCCAGCCGGCGACCCAGAACCAGATATCGGGCACCGGATCGTGCAGCATGGAAAGAATGACGCCGAGGAAAGTGAACAACGTTGGCGCCGCGACTGCAAGCAGGGCCACGCGCTTTGCGCGCAGTTGCGCCGCGGTTGGCCGGCCAGACGCGGATAAGAACATCGCGGCGAGCATGGCGATTAGCGGCACCGCGAAGGCGAGGGCGAGCCACAGTGCCGCGCTCAGCCACGACAGAGTAGAGGCGCCCTCCGCAATGCGAGTAACGCTGGCGTTGAAGCCCTTGAGGGCGAAGGGGTAGAGCAGCGCCGCGAGCGGCGGCGCCAGCCGCGCAATTCCGTCGGTGTCGCCAGTTAGTGGGTTCAGGATGGTCACTACGTCACCTACCTAACGCGCGCGTACGGCGGCCGATGCTACGCCAGCTCGTTGCTAATCCCCCGAAATGCCACGATGATCATTTCCGCAATGCGGGATACCTTGGACGTAAATCCACTCTGTATTCCTCGCCGGCACATGTCAGGATACCGCGCGCCCGGCCCTCGGCTCCAATCGCCGAGAACCGGACGCGCATCTGCGTCAGCCAGGCTTTCGCACCGCCGTCCCCTGGGCGTTATCGATTATGTAGCGCCAGAATCCATCCGCGCCGCGGCGCACGATATCGCTTGCCGTGCCTCCAAGATGAACATCCTTGCCATCGGGACCTTTGCCATCAATTGACCAGTCCACCACGATCTGGGCGGTATCGCCACCGACGAACACATGGCGCACATTGGTCTTCACCGGCAGGCCCGAGCTTATTATATCGCGCTGCAATTGGGCGGCGATCTCGGCGTGATCAGTGACGGTCCGCCCGTCGTTCGCGACGGACACGGCTTCCGGGGCGAATAACTCCATCACCGCGTCGACCCTTCCGGATTTAAATCGCTCAAGCAGTGATGGGATAACGCCTTCGGGCTTTGTCGGGAGTGGGAAAGAATCGGACATCAGGGATCTCCTGTTTGTGTCGGTTGAAACGGTTGCCCTGGGCGGGCCACGATCAGATAGGTGCATGCGCCGTGCAGTGAGTTCGCAAATCGTCTTCGAGAAACGCCGAAGCGCTCGTTCTGGAGCGGAGCCCCTCACCAACCTATGAAATGCGCCAGACCGATCGACGTTCTAAAATTCCACATGTAGCTCGCGCGGCCGGCCGTCGGTGGCGCGATATTCAGTGGGATCCTGGCCATAGGCCCTTTTGAATGCGCGGACGAAGCTGGACCGACTTTGGTAGCCCGCGCTATGTGCGATCACATCGACGGAATTGGAGGTTGTTTTCAGGTCGGACGCGGCCTGTCGCATCCGCAAGTCGCGCAAAACTGCCATCGGAGAACGTCCAAACGCGGCGACGAACCGCGATATGAACGCAGACCGACTGAGACCTGCACGATGAGCTAGACTAGCGAGCGTATGGGCGGCGCCCGGCCGCGCCACCATGTCGGCGAACGCGCGGGTTATCTGTTGATCTCGCAAAATCGCGAACCGTTCAGCCCAACTGTTGGAAGATCCGACTGAGCGTCGGATCAATGCAATGATTACCTGCTTTAGCAAAGCCGCGGTCATCGCCCCGGCCCCGACTTCTTGCGTCAGGAGCTCGGACATAGCTTCACGCAGCTTTTGATCGACTTTGTCGTTCGGCTCGAACTGCTCCAGAACCGGTACTGCTAGATCGCGAAACAGGCCGACGATCGGACCGAAGGACGCGTTGAAGTAGCCGCAAATCTGGACGACTTCGCCCACCTCGTTCGGGACTGAAACGCGCAGAATTTTATTCTCGTCGTCTGGCTGCCAGCAATCTTGACCAATCAATCTATGTACTGGGCCATCACCATCGACCTCGATGGTGAAGGGCGTTTTCGGCGGGACGATGATCAGAAGGTGCGGTTTCAAGGGATGAAACGGGCCACCGTTGACCGAGACCCTGCCAGATCCGGAAAGGTTGTAATGGATCGCCGGAGCGTCGATTTTTCTCGATTCCGCGCGGTATCCCCGGGGTACGAGAAGTTCCGTCAGCGCGACGAGTTCGATGTCGAGCGCCCGCATCAGGCGGTCGAGATCCGATGACGATGTCTGAGGGGATGAAATTGGCGTCATTGGCCGTGTCCTATCCAATTTAGGCGATCGCGTTTCTGGCTGAACGGTCCCTTTGCAAACGTGACTGATTGAGGTGGTGAACAAATAGCATCGACCTGTCGATCGCGGATGAGGTCGGCGGTCGCCCCCTCAGCACCACGGCTGAGAGCACAAGCTGACTTAAAGCCCAAACGGCAAGTATGAGTCTGAAACCCGCGCCCCTAAGTCGAGGCACCGTCGTTAGTCGCAATCGGTGCCAAGCTGGATCTCCGGGAAGTACTGGGGCGCCTGATCGCGTTCGAACATCCCGTAATCGCGCTCGACACGTAGGCGGCGCAGTTGTACGCCCTCGCGCAGGTCGACATACCGTTCATATTCCGTGGCCGCATCCGTCGTATCCCACGTCATGAGGAGCAAGAGATTGTCGGCCACCTCGATGTCTTCCAGAACATCCCACGCCTGCATCCCGGCCGCATAGGGATTAAGGCTGAGAAATTCGGCGCAATCCGCGGCGTTAGATGTTTCGGTCCACTGATTCGGCCGCTTTGCCGTGATGATGGTCAGCGCACCCGGTTCGTCCTCGGGAAAGGGATCAGGTGTCTCCATCAGAACTTCGAGCTCGGAGTCCTTGATGATGTGGCCGGCGCGAATCCGGTAGTCGCTCAGAAGACCGGTGCGAGCCTCTTCCTGCAACCGATAGTGAGCAGCGTGAGTCCTCCAGCGGACAGCCGCTTTCTCATTGCGCCAAAGCGATAGCGACATCACCCAGCCCACGCGCTCAAGGCTCCGGTAGTGCGCATCTGAGATAAGGCCATCGACTGCCCTGAGGGCGGGACGAATACGGCCCGCGCGATCGAGATAGACTTCGACCGCACGAGGCCTCAATTCGAAGGCGACGGCAAAGGTCATGTTCGGCTCCGCCAATGTGAGTGGACACTACTTAAGGGCGTCGCCGCAGACCGCCAGTCTCCGAAAGTCCGGACTATGTGCCCGGGCGTCCGATCCGGCCATTCGGTGACGAAATTGCGTGGCCAAATGAGTAGCGCTGGGGCCACAAACGAAATGATCAACGAACGTTACCGGTTCCGGGAAACGACCGACATCTAATTGATGCGCCTCACATCGCGTTGACCCTCCGAAGGCAGAGGTCACGCGCGCGACACCATATACGGGACTTCGGATCGTCGCAGGACGACCAGACATGGCGCCGAACGAGGCATCCCGGCTTCTGACGATAGCGGGCGGTATGCGACAGCGGACGTTCTAATCTGCAAGCGCATCGTCTTAGGATAACCTAGGCGGAGGACGCCATCTCTCTGACGGAAAGTCTCAAAGTTGCTGCTCGGATGGAGCGTCAAGATCATCAGTCTCGGCCCGTGCCGCCCGACGACCCACGATCATCCCGACCACCATGCTGGGAGCCAGGATCACGAGTGTGACATGGACCAGGAGGAACGCCACGATGACGCCCGCGGCTAGGAAATGCACCAACCGCGCACCCTGGAGGCCACCGAACAGGACTTCCAGAGGATAGCTCTGTACGGGCTTCCACATCGCGATCCCCGACACGATCATCAGCAGGATAGCGGCCAGTACGACCCAGTAAAAGACCTTCTGCACGGCATTGTATTCGCCCTGCCGATGCTCCAGGCGCAGCCGCAGCGCCGAGACGAAGTCGCGCCGGAATGCTCCGGCCGACACGGGGAGGAAGTCGCGCTGGAAATGGCCGGAGAGCATTCCCCAGAGAATATACAGCAGGAAGCTCGGGAGGAGCAGCGAGAGTCCGACGAAGTGCCAAGTAAACGCGGTGGCGATGCCCGGGGCACCATGCATCGCATTGTAGATGCGGAAGCCGCTTGCGATCATGATTAGAATCGACAACGCCAAGAGCCAATGGCTGATTCGAACCAGCAGGCTGCGTGTCTGGACTTCTTTTTCACGATCATATCCTACAGACTGCGCGCGCTCTGCACCGTCTTCCCGGAAGACGATTCGGTTCTCGTATTCGAGCATGTCCGGTACAGGACGGATCAAGCCGCACAGGCCTCGCGTCGTGGCGGGCAGCCCGCTGATGCCCTAGTCCAACGAACCCCGCGGGCGGGAAGGCGAGATTCCGGGCGTTTCGCTCGGTATTCGGTTGGGTCCTGGCCATAGGCTTTCTTGAACGCCCGGACGAAACTGGACCGGCTCTCATAACCGGCGTTATGTGCAATCACTTCAATCGAGGTCGAAGCCGTCTGCAGATCTGATGCAGCCTGTCGCATCCGCAGGTCCCGAAGAACGGCCATTGGCGAATGCCCGAGGACGGCAATGAACCGTGCCATGAACGCTGACCGGCTGAGACAGGCAAGGCTGGCCAGGCTAGCCACCGTATGCGCTGCGCCAGGCCGAGCCACCATGTCGGCGAGCGCCCGGGTTATCTGCCGGTCTCGCAAAATCGTGAACCGTTCGGCCCAACTATCGGCCGATCGGATTGATCGTCGGATCAATGCGATGATGACCTGCTTTAGCAGGGCCGCGGTCATCGCGCGTGTCCCGATGTCTTCTGCCAGGACTTCGCTCATTATTTCGCGAAGTTTTACATCGACTTTGTCGTTCGGCTCGAACTGCTCGAGCACGGGAACCGCCAGATCGCGAAATAGGCCGACGGTCGGACCGAAAGACGCGTTGAAGAAGCCGCAAATCTGAACGACTTCGCCCGTCTCATCTGGGACGGAAATGCGCAGGATTTTATGTTCCTTATCGCGCTTCCAGCAATCCTGGCCGATTAACCTGAATACGGGCCCGTGTCCGTCTACTTCAATGGTGAACCGCGTTTTCGGAGGTACGATGATCAGAAGATGAGGTTTTAGCGGATGAAACGGTCCGCCGTTGACCGAAATGCGGCCGGATCCGGCCAGGTTGTAATGAATGGCCGGCGCGTCGAATTTTCCCATTTCTGCGCGGTAGCCCCGAGGCACGAGAATCTCCGTTAGTGCGACGAGCTCGATGTCGAGCGCGCGGGTCAGGCCGTCGAGATCCGATGATGTGATGAACTCGCGTGCGCGAGCCTGAGGATCGTCACACGGGCCATCTGGAGATGGAAGGTTGAGCGCGGTGACCATGGCAGAGTCTTCCCCTAGTTGCTGTAGGCAAATTGGGAAGACGAAACTCAATGGTCCAATAACCATTGGTTATAGGCTCGATGCCATCGGCGTAGTTGGCGCGACTATTGGATCTTGGCCTGAGTTCTTACGGCCTGGCTACATTCGGCTAAACGCCGTAGATCATTTGAGCTTGTCGATCAAAGCCCGCGCAGTCCTGAGATCGGCTGTTTCGAAGCCTTCGGTGAACCGCTCGTAGACGCCCGAAAGCAGTTTTCTTGCTTCTGCGGCCTTGTTCTCTTCGCGCCAAAGGTTCGCGAGACTAAGCGCGATCCGCAACTCCCATGACAGCGCATCCTGACGACCCGCCTCGACCATAGCTTGATGAAAGCAATCTTCGGCCGCTCTGGTTGACGCGATCGTTGGGTCCAGCCGAAGGAGGTCACCCTTGATCCGGATCAGTTCGGGTACACACCAGTACTCCTCATTCCTGGAGCATCGATCCAGCGCCTCGTCAACAGCTTGGAAAGCCTCCGTGACTTGGCCGATCGCCCCCAGACCTTGAGCGAGCGTGCCGAGAGACATCGCATAGCCATGCGAGAATCCAGCCGCGGCAAGCGATTCCAGGCCGCTCCGAACTGTTGCCAAGCCCGCGTAATCGCGATGTGCTATTTGGACGGCACCTTTCAAACAACGACCCAGCGCATGTCGGCCGACAAGCCCGACCTTCTCGGTACAATCCAGGAGTATCTCAACCCAATACGCGGCCTTGGGATAATTTCCGACGTAAAGCGCGACTTGGCAGGAGTAATTGAGTGCTCCGGCAAGCATGAAAGTATTCCCCTCCCTGATCGATTCATCGGCGGCGGCCGTCGCGCGAGCCATCGCCTGATCCGGCAACCCAAGCATCCAAAGTATCTTGGACGCCATGCATCGAGCAGAAATCCTATAAGCGGATAGGGATTTGGGAGAGATGCCGTCATCATCGACGATGGGACTGATGACCCCCAATGCCTCGGTGGGACGCCCGAGATTATACAACGCATCGGCGATCCCCACACGACCCATTGCCGCTGACACCCTGTTGCCGCTTGCACCCGCGACGGCCGTGCATCTTTCCGCGAGAGTCAGCATTTGCCGGAGATCTCCTGCAAATAAACAATATCCCGACCATCGAAAAAGCGCGTGCGCTTGAGCGTCCAAATCACCAAGCCTCTCGGCGAGCGCTGCAGTTCTTGACCAGAAATCAGCGTTTTCCGGCAGAGGGTCGACCAGGTACAGCAATACGAGTCCCAGCCAAACACGCATTCTTAGCTCGTCATGCTCGTCCGGATTGGTTTGTTCCGCTTGGCACGCGAGCGCTCGCTGCAATCGTTCGCGACACTCGCGCAACAGTGCCAACTCCAGCCAAAGGGGGATTGATGCAATCGTCAGTGCAATGCCTAAAGATACGTCGCCGGCAGGCGAAAGTGTCCAGTTCAGAGCTACGCGGATATCGTCAATCCTCTGACCGTAATCCTCTAACCAATCGGCAGTCGTTCGCGTCTGCCAATCCGCCGCTGCCCGCTCGAACCACTCAAGATGATGCTGAGCATGGCGGCGCATATAGGTCTCGAGGTCGCCACTTTCCGCGAGCTTCTGGATTGCATAAGCGCGAGTAGTTTCGAGCAGCCGATAATAGACGATCGGCCCACCGATCTCGGCGGATACGAGTGATTTAGCCACCAGATTGGCCAGGGGCTCAACAACGTCCGTATCGTCGTCGCCACCGACCGCGATTGCCGAGGCAAGCGTAAAGCGACCGGCGAAGACAGCGAGACGACATAGGACCTGCCGTTCGGATTCCGGAAGAAACTCGTAGCTCCAGTCCAGGGCCGCAGCGAGGCTTCGATGCCGCGCCTGAGCAGTACTTCTCCCGTGACTCAATATGCGAAACCGGTCGTCCAACAATGCGGCAAGCTGCTGAACGCCGAAGGCATCAATCCGAGCAGCAGCAAGTTCGATCGCAAGCGCTATCCCGCTCAGCTTCCGGCAAATATCCGAGACAATCGGAGCGTCTGTGTCGTTGAGTTCGAACCCATCGAGAATCGCTCCGGCGCGCTCGACGAAGAGTTGGACACCAGGAAATTCCAAAGCCTTTGCGGGAGTGATTCCTGAAGGATTGTCCGGCACTTCAAGCGGTAGTAGCCGATGCACGCGCTCGCCAATCGCCCGAAGCGGTTCCCGGCTCGTCACCAGGATATGTATGCCAGGCGCACCGGCCAGGAGTTGCTCTGCCAACGTTGCGGCTGCCTCGACAACGTGCTCGCAGCTATCGAGCACGATCAGCATCTGCTTTTCCCTCAGCATGGCGACCAGCCTCGCGTTGTCGGGGTGCATTGCCAGCCCGAGCGCCGTTCCGAGCGCACTGGAAACAAACTGGGGATCTTCGACAGGCGCCAAGTCCACAAACCGAATGCCATCCTGGTACTCGGGAAGAAGCATCTCGGCTAATGCAAGCGCGATAGCTGTCTTGCCTATACCTCCGCTCCCGACGATCGAAAGAAGTCGCTTCTTCGACAGTTGGTTGGCCAGTGCATCAAGATCGCTGGCGCGCCCCACCAGTCGAGACTGTGACAACGGCAAATTATGGTCCGGCGCCGACGATACCGCCGCAGCGGCGGGTGCCGTTTGAGGATAAGACTGCTCAACCGGCGCAACAAACCGATAGCCCCGGCCTTGAATGCTGGCGACAAAGCGACGGCCCGGCTGTCCATCCCCCAGTGCTCTGCGCAAGGATGCGACGTGAACGCGAAGCGTATTATCCTCGACGAACGTGCTGGGCCAGACGCGGGCGAGCAGCTCGTCCTTGCCGATGATTTCTCCAGGACGCTCCACTAACGCCGTCAAAATCTCGAGCGCACGGCTACCCAGACGAACTGGGCTTTCGTCTTCCAGCAAAAGCTGTTGCGCGGGAAGCAGGCGAAAAGGCCCAAACGATATCGTTTGATCGGCGGGAATTTCAGATCGGTCGGTCAATTCGACCTCCCTTCACGAAACTTAAGATAGCTTAAGTTGACAGCTTTTATAGGTGAGGTCCGCGTTATAGTCTACCACCGAGGCTGCCGCATAAACTGAGCTTTACAGATTTTATTCGCTCAATATGCAACGGCGTCCGCAGTCGGACCCAGCGAATGAAGGGAAGCGTCTGGGTAACGGCGCGTTGAGGGAAGCAAGAGACGCGGTCGTTCCGTTCAAACCGAAACATCTTCCGCAAAGATCGGAGCCATGAACTCCGCTAATCTTCTCCAGCGCGTTTGAATTGGCTTGGGGATTGGCCGCTGCGATTGGTCTCTCTCCTAATGCCGATGATGCTTTACGGATTGTAGAGCTCGCGCTTTCCGGAATTCATTTCCACGCTGAAGCAAGAAAGAGGCGGTATGTTCAAGTATGACGCGTTCTTCGAGACGCAAGTTCACGCGCTGCATACCGAGGGTCGCTACCGGGTCTTCGCCGAGCTTGAGCGGCGGGTCGGATGCTTCCCGAAAGCCAGGCTGCATCGCAACGGGTTTGAACGGGAGATTACGATCTGGTGCAGCAACGACTATCTGGCGATGGGCCATCACCCGGTGGTCCTCGACGCGATGCATAAGGCGCTGGACCGCAGCGGCGCGGGGGCCGGCGGCACGCGCAACATCTCCGGCAACACCATCTACCATATTGAGCTCGAGCGGGAATTGGCCGACCTGCACGGCAAGGAGGCGGCCCTTGTCTTCACCTCCGGCTACATCTCCAACGAGGCGACCCTCGGCACGGTCGCCAAGATGCTGCCGAATTGCATCGTCTTTTCCGATGCGGCCAACCACGCCTCGATGATCAACGGCATACGCAACAGCGGCGCCGAGCGCCACATTTTCCGGCACAATGACGTGCAGCATCTGGAAGCGTTGCTGGTCGACGCTGATCCGGCCCGGCCGAAGATCATTGCGTTCGAATCAGTCTACTCGATGGACGGCGACATCGCGCCGATCGAGCAGATCGTCGATATCGCCAAGCAGTATGGCGCGATGACCTATCTGGATGAGGTGCATGCCGTCGGCATGTACGGCCCGCGTGGCGCGGGCATCGCCGCCCGCGACGGCGTCATGCACAAGATCGACATCGTCGAGGGGACCCTCGCCAAGGCGTTCGGCGTGGTCGGCGGCTATATCGCGGCCTCATCGGCCCTGGTCGATTTCGTCCGCAGCTACGCACCCGGCTTCATCTTCACGACCTCGCTGCCACCTGTCGTGGCGGCCGGCGCGCTGGCAAGCGTTCGCCATCTCAAGGGCTCGCAGATCGAGCGGCAGCTTCAGCAGGAACACGCGGCCAAGCTCAAGAAGGCGCTGGCGGACGCCGACCTGCCGGTGATGCCGTCGGCCAGCCATATCGTCCCGGTGCTGGTGGGCGATCCGCGCAGGTGCAAGCAGATCTCGGACGAGCTCCTGGACCGGCACAGCATCTATGTGCAGCCGATCAATTATCCGACGGTACCGCGCGGCACCGAGCGGCTCCGGCTGACCCCGACACCGCTTCATGACGACGCCCACATCGAAAAATTGGTGACGGCATTAGGGCAGGTTTGGGACGGCCTAAATCTGAAGTGGGCAGTTTGAGACCAATCGCTCTCGAGGCATAACAAAACGGAAGGGGGTGTCGCCGATCGCGGCTTGCCACGATCCCTGACTAAGGCACTGTTTTCCTGCTCTCCGCGACCTCTGCCCGAGCGAGCGCATCCTTCGCCTTATCGGCATCGCCCAGAACCCAATATGCCTGCGCCAGACGTCGCCAACCCTCCGCGTCGATGGGATGCGCTTGAAGCGTAGCCGCCAGACCGTCGACCATCGAACGGATCATCGCCTGCTGCTGCTCGGGCGTCATTTGCTGCACGGCTTGGATATCAGCCGCGCTAGAGCCCTCATCAACTAATGCCCGGCGTGGTTGCGCCCTCTCTTTGCCCGGATCGGAGTCGAGCGAAATCTGGCGTTCAGCTAAGGGCTCCCCCGGCAACCCCGGCTGACCGACGGCGAGATAGACGAAAACCGCGCCCACAGGCAGCGCGATCGTCATCGCCGCCGTTGTCCATCGAGCCGCCATGGTCCTGGGCGCAGGGGTGTCGGCGGATCTGGCCGCGGCAAGCATCCGGCGACTGATCTCGGTCTCCATCGATGCCGCCTGGTCGATCTCGATCAGGCCGCGCGCCCGGTCCCGCGCTAGCTCGTCAAGCTGGTCGCGATAGACTGCCAGGTTCGTTCCTCCAGTATCGGCGGCGTCGCATTTGCGCATCAGCGGCCAGGCCAACAGTGTAACGACGGCTGCGGTCAGCAGCCCGGCGACGATCCAGAATCCGATCATTTCAGGGCCTCGACTTCGGCTTTCTCCGCCGCGGTCAGCGGCGTGGGCTCGGCCGTCGCCGGTTGCCGACGGGTCATGAAGAAGGCGAAGATGCCGCCCAGCACCAGGATCACCGGCGGCGCCAGCCACAGCACCCAGGTCGACGGCTTGAAGGGCGGCTTCAGCAGGATGAAGTCGCCATAGCGGGAGTGCATATAGTCCAGCACCTGGGCATCGGTCTTGCCGGCGGCCACCTGCTCGCGGACCAGCTTGCGCAGGTCCTTGGTGAAGTCGGCGTCCGATTCCTCGATCGATTCAGTCTTGCAGACCGGGCAGCGCAGCTGCCGGCCGATCGCCTCGGCGCGGGCTTCCTGCACCGGGTTCTTCAGCATCTCGTCGGGCTCGACCGCGCGGGCGGCGCCGGCGAGCGCCAGGACGACAGCTATAGCGGCGAATGCGCCCCTCATTTCGCGGTGCCCATCATTTCTCGGCGCGCAGCTTGTTGATCAGTGGGACGATCGTGTTGTCGATATCGTCCTGGGTGATCGGCGCCGCCTGCTTGAAGCGAATGCGCCCCTTGGCATCGACGATGAAAGTTTCGGGCGCGCCATAGGCACCCCAATCAATCGATACCTTGCGGTCGATATCCATGCCGATCGCGACATAGGGGTCGCCCAGTTCCTTCAGATATTCCAGCGCATTCGCCGGCTTGTCCTTCTGGTTGATCCCCTGGATCGGGATGTTCATGTTCTTCAGCGTCATCAGCGCCGGCGCCTCGGCACGGCAGGGGATGCACCAGGAGGCGAAGATATTGACGATCTGCACCTGGCCCGTGAGATCGGCGGAGGAGACACCCTTCGGATAGCCGGGCAGCGGTGGCAGCGTGAAGGCCGGCACGGGCTTATCGATCAGCGGCGACGGAATCACCGACGGGTCGATACCGCGCAGCAACGGGGTCGCGAAGTATATGACAATCCCGACGAAGACCAGGACCGGCACGATGAAAAGGAGCCTATGCATCGTATTCGGGCATCTATTCGGCGGGCAGGGCTTCGGGGATGTTCGCCAGCCTGCGCTGCGGCGCGCCGATACGCAGGCGCCGGTCGCTCAGTGACACGAGCCCACCCAGCACCATGACCACCGCGCCCACCCAGATCCAAGGCACCAGCCGGTGGTAGTAGATGCGGGTGATATAGGACCCTGGCTTTGCCGGATCGGGGTCGCCGACGGCGGCATAGATGTCGGCGAAGAAATTGGTGCGGATGCCGATATTGGTGACCGCCTGCTCCTGCGGATGCACCGTCCGCCGCTCGGCCGCCAGGGTGGCGACGTAACGGCCCTTGTCGGTGACGATAAATGTGGCGCGCTGGGCGTCATAGTTCGGGCCTTGCACCGGCCCGACGCTCTGCAGCTGGATCTGGTATCCGGCCAGCGTGATGCTTTCGCCCGGCGTCATCGCCTGGATGCTTTGCTCGGTCCACAGCGCGGTGCCGGTCATGCCGGCGATAATGATGCCCAGCCCGGCATGGGCCAGCGTCATACCCCAGGCCGAGCGCGGCAGGGCAGCGGCGCGCGCCATGCTGTGGCTGAACGGGATGGCGAACAGGCGGATGCGTTCGGCCAGCTCGGTCAGCGCCGAGCCGATCAGCCAGATCGCGCACATGAAGGCCGGGATCGCGATGATGGGCCCACCGCCGCTATGCAGATAGTAGATCGCCAGGGCGAGCACAAATGAGGCTGCGGCCGCGAACTTAAGCCGTCCCAGCACGCCCGGCAGGTCGGCCCGCTTCCAGGGCAACATTGCGCCGACGCCGAGCGAGATCACCAGCAAGGGGGCCAGGATCTGTGTGCAGAAATTGAAATAGGGCGGACCGACGGAGCTGGTCTTGTTCATCGCCGACATGAAGGTCGGAAACAGCGTGCCGATGAACACGGTGGCGCACATCGTCGTCAGCAGCAGATTGTTCAGCACCAACCCGCCCTCGCGGCTGATCGGCTGGAACAGCCCGCCCA
>Ga0268266_10003419_pt1 | contig 15888 bp, 13 predicted proteins | sample KBSS13metaG_FD_190356 | JGI IMG/M metagenome (GOLD analysis project Ga0268266, IMG submission 190356) | Switchgrass rhizosphere microbial communities from Kellogg Biological Station, Michigan, USA - KBS S1-3 metaG (SPAdes) (version 2) | ecosystem: Host-associated > Plants > Roots > Rhizosphere...
ACGATCACGATGCGTGGCGACACCACGTCGATCGCTTCCCAGACCCAGTAGTCGTTGCCGTCGATGTCGATCGACAACAGGCCGATGTCGCCGGTGAAGCCGGCCTCGGAGATCAGCGCGTTGATGTTCTCGCGCGTGACGAACGCGCACCGAGCCGTGAGATCGTGTCGCCACGAGACGTCGTCCTCGCGAATCGCACGAACATGCGTTTCGGAACCGTCGATGACCAGGCCGCGCCAGTTGCGCGTCATCAGCAGGAAGCGCGTGTTGGCTTCGCGATAGTCCTCGACGCCGAACTCCACGAACCACGGCCGGTCGATCGGCACGCGCGCCAGCAGGTACGCGATGATGCCGTCCTCACCCCATTGCGAGAACACCGATTGCTCGTGATCCAGCAGGCCGCCGCCGGCACGGGCGATCGCGGCGGCTTCGAGACGGCCGACCGCGAGCTGCAGCCGATCGACTTGCTGCTGCAGCCGGGCGAAGCTGCGCATGAAGCGCGCCGCGGGTGAGCCGCGAAGCAAGTCGCGCAGGTTCATCGGAGCGGCCGTTCATACCACGGGTCTGATATCGTCCGTTGGCGTGCGCTCCAGCCAAACGAACCGCGCGGCTTGCCGGTTGTGCGGGGCCGATACAGCACGCGCTGGTGAGCTCCAGCTGCTCGGTCGCCACGACGTCGCGTTCTTCGCGTGCCCGAGCTGCGAGCTGTTGCAAACCGAGAAGCCGTACTGGCTCGCCGAGGCCTACACCAAGGCGATGACGGCCCTCGACACCGGCGCCGTCGCGCGCAATCAAATGTGCACGCGGCTCACCGCACTGATCGCACACCTCGCCGAGATCCCGACGACCGCGACGTGTCTCGACTTCGGTGGTGGCCACGGCGTGTTCGCGCGCATGATGCGCGATGCTGGTTATGACTTCCGCTGGTTCGACAAGTACGCGGACAACCTCTACGCGAGCGGATTCGAGGCCGACGTCGGCGCGCACCACGCGCTCGTCACCAGCTTCGAGGTCCTCGAGCACCTCGATGCCGTCGGGACCGAGCTCGAGGCGATCTTCGGGCCGCGACCGGATCACGTGCTGGTCGGCACCGTGCTCCATCGCGGCTTCGATCCGTCGTGGTGGTACCTGATGCCCGACAGCGGCCAGCACGTCGCGTTCTACACGCGGCGTACGCTGCAGTGGCTCGCCGACCGGTTCGACTACGACGTGCTCGTCGGGCCCGAGTACAGCTTATTTCGACGCCGCGACCTCGCGTTGAGCATGCTGCGCCGCAACGTGCTCGCCAACGTGCTTCGCCGCCCGCAGGTCGCGCTCGACGTGATCGGCCTCGTTCCGGAGATCGTCCGGCGGCGGCTCGGCGGCAGCTCGCGCGCCGACGCCGATCATTTGGCACTGCGCACGCGGAGCGGATCGTGAAGCTCGGTGTCGTGCGCCGCCAGCTCGAGCGCTTGCGCGACGCGCTGCCGCTGAGCCATGGCCGCACGTCGTTCTCACAAGAGGGCGAGGATCTCGTGCTGGCGCGGCTGTTCGAGACTCGCGGCCCGGGAATCTACGTCGACGTCGGTGCCCACCATCCCCGGCGGTTCTCGAACACGCTGCTGCTGTACCGGGGCGGCTGGCACGGCGTGAACATCGACGCGACACCGGGCAGCATGCGCGCGTTCGCCCGCGAGCGCGCGCGCGACATCAACCTCGAGATGGGCGTGACCGCGACGCGCGAGACCCGCACGCTCTACGTGTTCGACGAGCCGGCCCTGAACACGTTCGACGCCACGCGCGCGAAGCAGCTCGACCGTCCGCCATTTCGGCTGATCGCGGAAAAGCCGATCGCGTGCGCGCCGCTGCACGCGATCCTCGCGGACCACAAGATCCGCGCGATCGATCTGCTGTCGATCGACGTCGAAGGGCTCGACTTCGACGTCGTGCAGACCGTCGACTGGGACGTCCAGAAGCCCGGAGTCGTCATCGTGGAGCAGTTCACGCACGACATCGCCGCGCTGTTGCAGTCCGAGCTTCACCGATACATGCGCGACCGCGGCTACGAGCTGATCGCCAAGACGTTCAACTCGCTGTTCTACATGGCATTGTGGTACGACCGGCGGCGATGACGGAGCGGACGAACCGGGTGTTGCGCGTGCTGTTCTACGCGTACCTCGCGATCACGCTCGTCCACATCGTCTACGTGATGAGCCACGAGCCGTTCTCGTTCGACGCGTGGAACGTCTCCAGCGACACCGGCGCGAAGCCCGCAACGCTCGGCCGGTTCTTCGCGTTCTGGCACCAGCAGTACACGACGAGCAACCCGCGCCTCGGCCAGCCGTTCGCGTATCTGGCCTACAAGCTCGCCGGGGTGGGCGAGATCGGTACCGCGATCGCCTTCTTCGCGATCGTGATCAGCGGCTTCGTGCTCGGCGCCAAGCGCTGGCCATCGCGCACGCGCGGCACCGACCTCGCCGCGATCGCGGTCGCGATCGGCTTCTTCTGGATCGCATCGCCGAACCTGCCCGCGTACATGTTCTGCCGCGCGTACGCGACCAACTACGTCTGGGCGATCGCGATCCAGCTGTGGTTCCTCGTGCCGATCCGGCTCTACGGCGACGGCTCGCGCGACATCGCGCCCGCCAAGCTCGCGGCGTTCGGCCTGCTCGGCGTCGCCGCGGGCATGTGTAACGAGCACACCGGGCCGACGCTGATCGTGTTCGTCCTCGGCTATGCGTTATGGCGCCGGCGGAGGCACGGAGCCACGCCCCTGCTCGTCTGGCTCGGGCTGGCCGGCGCGATCATGGGGTACGCGATCATCTTCTTCGCGCCTGGTCAGAGCCAGCGCTACGAGGGGCTCGCGGAGCGCTACTCGCCCGTCGAGCAAGTGCTCGTGCGAGGGGTCGCGGGCAACGTCGACATCTTCATGTCGCTGCTCGAAGCCGTGGCGCCGCTACTCGTGCTCGCGACGATCGCGATCGCGGTCGGCACGATCAGCGAGGACCGCACGGGCGACGAGCTCGAAGCTGCGCGCGCCGCGCAGCGACGAGCGCTCGGCTTTCTGGGCATCGCGCTCGCAGCGGGCGCGCTGATCACGATCACCGTGTTCGCGTCGCCCAAGCTCGGCCCACGGTTCTACATGCACTCGTCGCTGCTCCTGCTCGGCGCCGTCACCGGCGTGGTGGCGTCGTACCTGCACAAGCCGCGCGCGTTCGCGCCGTTCGTGGTCGTCGCGGTCGTGATCAGCCTCGCCGCCATCGCGCGGACCGTCCCGTCGTACGCGCGCACCAAGCAGGCATCCGACGCGCGACTCGCCCAGCTCGAATCCGCGCCGCCCGGCGGTGTCGTCACGCTCGAGGCCTGGGAGCCGGTGCAGGAATCGTGGTGGTCGCTCGGCGACGACGCACGCGACCAACAGAAGCAGGCGATGCTCGCGCACTACTTCGGGCTCGATCGCGTGTTGTTCCGCGGCGGCGATCTGTGGAAGGCGCTCGGCATCACGGACATCAAGCTGACGATGCACTACACGCTCGATCGTCCGCAGTGCCTGGACGAAGTCGATAACCTCGATCTCGCCCCGTTCATCGGCCGCGACATCGGCGCGATGCATCACGCATTCCTCGACGAGATCACCCAGATCGAGCGCACGCTTCACACGACGGTGGAGAAGGTCGATCTCGTCGCCAACTTCCTCGGCACGCCGCCGCCGATGCCGCGTCCGACCCTCTACGTCGCGCGCTACGACCATGGCGTGCTCGAGGGCTATACGGCGCGGATCAAGCGCGCCGGCCGATCGCTCGAGCGCGAGCTCGTGCTGTCGCCGAAGCTCAAAGAGTCCGACTTCGAGATCTACGTGACCGCCGTCGGAGATCCGCCGCGCGATCTCGGCAAGAGCACCGATAGCCACCTCGGTTACGAGCCGTGGCGCGCGGGAACGTACTGGGTGCTCGCGTGCAAGCCGGACTCCTGCTTCGTGATCTTCGCGACCAGTCACGTGATCTGATGCTGACCGCACTCGCGACGCCCAAGCGTCTCCTGCTAGCCGCTTGGCTGCTGTTCGTCATCTACGCCTATCCGGGCTACATGACCTACGACTCGGTCTACCAGCTCGTGCAGGCTCGCCATCTCGAGCCGATCTCCGATTGGGCCCCACCGGTGATGGCGCTGATCTGGCGACTCACGGATCACGTGATCGCTGGGCCGTTCCCGATGCTCGTGATCCAGAGCGCGACGTTCCTCGTCGGAACCTACGTGCTGCTACAGCGCGTGATGAAGCCGCGCGCCGCGGCGATCACCGCGAGCTGCGTGCTGCTATTTCCGCCCATCCTCGCGCCTATGTCGGTCATCTGGAAGGACTCGCAGATGGCCGGCTTCCTGGTCGCTGGCGCGGCCGCGCTGCTCTCGGACCGCCGCGGCTGGCGCATCGCCGGCTTCGCGTTGCTCTCGCTGGCAACGGCAATGCGATACAACGCGCTCGCCGCGACCTTGCCCATCGTCGTGTTGCTCGCATTCCGCGAGGTGACACCGATCACGAAGCGGGTCGCGCTCGCGAGTGCCGCCTGGCTCGGTATCACCGTCGCCGCGTTTGCCGCGAACAAGATCGCGACCGAGCGCGAGGCTCACATTTTTCAGTCGTCACTCGCGTTGAGCGACATCGCCGGAACGCTGCGCTGGGCCAAGCACCTCGACGACCATCAGATCCTCGTCGACTATTTTGACCTACCGTGGGCGCACACCGACAAGCTGCGAGCTCGCGCCCACAACGTCTACAGCCCGTACAACACGTGGCTCGAGCTCACGAACCCCGGTCCCAAACAGCTCTTCACGACACCGACGACCGACGCGGATTTCGCGGCGATCACGTCGGCGTGGCTCGACCTCGTCAGGCGCCAGCCGCTGGCGTACCTCCACTCTCGCTTCGACGTGTTCCGTGGCGTGCTCGCCGGCGGCGCGAGCGGCGAGAGCGCCGTCTGGGAAGGCTTCACCGATGCGCCGTGGTCAGAATCCGTACTGTTCCATCGCGCGCGCCACTCGGAGCTGCAGCAGGCGTCGCTCGACGTGGCCGAGAAGCTCGGCTCCACATGGCTGTTCCGGCCGTGGATCTACTTCGTGCTCGGCCTGGTGTTTCTCGTGCTCGCGCGCAGCCACGCCCTGACGTTCGCGATCATCGCCAGCGGCGTGGTCAACGAGCTCTCGCTGTTCGTGCTCACACCGGCCACGGATTTTCGCTACTCGCACTGGATGATCGTCTGCACCGTCGTGGGCGGCGCGATGTTGTTCGTGTTACGTCGGCGCGAGCCATGAACGCGTGGAACCGCTGGAGCCCGGTGCTTCGCTGGGGCGGCACCGCGGCCGGCATCGCGTACATCGTGCACGCGGTGAACTTTCGCGACGCGAGCTCCGCGTTCGGACGGATCTCCGTCGGCGCGATGCTGCTCGCGATCGCGCTCGTCGCACTCAATGTCGTCGCCGGCGCCGCGCGCTGGCGGATCTTGCTGACGGCGTACGGCGCGGACTGGCGGCCGTCGCTCGCGCGCGCGACCAAGCTCTACTTCATCGCGTTCTTCTACAACAACTACCTACCCGGCGCGGTCGCCGGCGACGTCGTGCGCGGGGTCGTGACGCGCGACGTCTTCGGAGATCGCGGCGCGACGGCCGGCCTCGCCGTCGTGCTCGTCGAGCGCGCGCTCGGCCTGTTCGGGGTGTTCTTGTTGCTCGCGATCGGCATCGCGATCACCGACCTCGATACCGGCGCGTACTGGATCCTGAGCGCGGTCGGGATCGCGGGCTCGCTGGCGCTCGTGCTGGCGCTGCCGTTCGCGAGGCGGCTCGCCCCGGTGCTGCCGACGCGGCTTCGGACGATCGCGGAGCGCGTGCCGGCGCTGTCGTCGGTGTCGGCGTTCGTCGTCGCGATCGCCTACTCGGTCGCCACGCAGCTGTTCGTGACGCTCGCCGGCTGGGTCCTGCTCCGCGCGATCGAGCCATCGGTCGATTTCGGGTCGTCGCTGCTGATCGTCCCGCTCGCCGCCGCGACCACGTTCCTGCCGATCACGGTCGGCGGGGCCGGTGCCCGCGAGGCGGTCTACATCGACCTCGGGGGCCGCCTGTTCCACATGACCGCGGCCGCGGCCGGCGCCGCCTCGGTCGCCCTGTGGCTCGCGCACCTCATCAACGGCGCCGCCGGTGGTCTCCTGCAAATCACCGAGCGGCGTCGTGTTATGAAGTGACCCCGATGTTCTCGAAGCTGGCACTCTATCGCGACCAGTTCTTGTCGTGGTTCGACGGACTGGCCGGCACGACCCGCAGCCGCGTCGTGCTCGCGATCGTCGTTTCGATCATCCACCTCGGCTTGTTCGCGCGTGCCGGCCACGTCCGGCTCGATCTGCCCTTCAACAGCGCGCCCGGCGAGCGACCGTATTATTCGGATCCCGACGCGCCGTCGGTCATGGGGTTTCCCCGGCAACCGCACCACTGGTCGCGGCTGATCGTGTCGCGCTGGGACTCGGAGCATTACGTCGGCTTTGCCGTGCGCGGGCTGTCGGCTTGCCCCACCGACGGCAAGCCGGGCCAGGTCGAGGATTTCAAGTACCTCCAGTGCGGGCTCGGCTGGCTGCCCGCCTACGGCAGCATCGGCGGCCTGCTCTCGAAGATCACGACGATCCCCGAGGACTACTCGCTCGTCGGGTTGTCCGTGCTGTGCACGATCCTGGTGAACTTGTTATGGACGAGCGCGCCGTTCGTCAAACGATTAGGCAAACGCGAGGCGCTCGGCACGTTGATCGCGTTCAACGCGTTCCCGACGGCGTTCTACATGACGACGCCGTACACCGAAGCCGCGACGCTGATGCTCATGCTGGCCGGCTTCGTCGCGCTCGCGAACGACCGCTGGGTGCTGTCCGGCTTCCTGGTCGGCGCGTCGACCGCGCTGCGTGCGTCGGCGGTCGCAGGCTCTTTCGGGTTCGGGTTCGCGTCGCTGGTCGCTGCCTACAAGCGCCGCAAGTCCGGCGATCCCAAGTGGTGGAAGGCGCTGCTCGGCATCCCGCTATGTGGCTGGTCGATGGCGCTGCAGATGCTGATCCTGAAGCTCGTCGTCGGCGACTCGCTCGCGTTCCTGCGCGCCCGCAATGCGTTCGGCGACGACCACAACTTCCTGCGGATCTTCGACACCGAGTTCTATCTCAAGGCGTTCACGTCGCAGCACATGGACGGCGTCATGCTCGTCGGGTCGTTCGCGATCGTCGCGCTCGGGATCAAGGAAGTCGTCAAGAAGCTCGGCGCGGCCGAATCGGTCTACCTCATCGTGTCGTCGATCGTGAGCCTCGCGCTCGCGATCGCAGCCGTTCACGAGTACTGGGGCCTCAACCGCTACCTGCTGCTGTGCCCGATCACGTTCTGCTGCGCCGGCGTGCTCCTGCGGAAGCACCCGGTGGCATTCATCCTGTGGTGTGTGCTTTCCGCCATGATCTACTGGCACGTCGAGATGTGCAGCTATATCTCTCACGGTAACCCGCAGGTCTGTCCCTGCCTGGGCCGTTTCGAATTCGGGATGCCGTTCCAATCATGACCGACAACAACGTCGAGCTGACCATCGTGATGCCGTGCCTCAACGAGGCCGAAACGCTCGAGCGTTGCATCGTCAAAGCCAAGGCCTATCTCGATAAGGCCAAGATCAACGGCGAGGTCGTCATCGGCGACAACGGCTCGACCGACGGCTCGCAGGAGATCGCGCGCAAGGCCGGCGCCCGTGTCGTCGACGTGCCGCGCCGCGGCTACGGCGCCGCGCTGATGGGCGCGATCGAAGGCGCCCGCGGCAAGTACGTCATCATGGGCGACTCCGACGACAGCTACGACTTCTCGAACCTCGACGCGTTCGTCGAGAAGCTGCGCGCCGGCTACGACCTCGTGATGGGCAACCGCTTCAAGGGCGGCGTGCGCCCCGGCGCGATGCCGTTCCTGCACAAGTATCTCGGCAACCCGGTGCTGTCGTTCATCGGCCGGCTGTTCTTCAAGAGCGACATCGGCGACTTCCACTGCGGCCTGCGCGGGTTCCGCCAGGACATCGTCAGCGTGCTCGGCCTCCAGACCACGGGCATGGAGTTCGCGTCGGAGCTGGTCGTCAAGGCGACGCTGTTCAAGCTCAAGATCGCCGAGGTCCCGACCACGCTCGACAAGGACGGCCGGTCGCGCCCGCCGCACCTGCGCACCTGGCGCGATGGCTGGCGCCACCTGCGGTTCCTGCTGATCTACAGCCCGCGCTGGCTGTTCATCATCCCCGGCATCGTGCTGACGCTCATCGGGCTCGGCGTCGGCGCCTGGGTCGAGACCGGTCCGCAGAAGATCGGCAGCCTCACGCTCGACACCAACACGATCATCTACGCCGGGACCGCCGTGATCATCGGCTTCCAGGCGCTGATCTTCGGCCTGCTGACGCGCGTCTACGGCATGGTCGGCGGCTTCTTACCGAAAAAGCCGTTCCTCGAGCGCTTCACATCGACGAGCCGGCTCGAAGAGGGCCTGGTGTCGGGCATCTTCATCCTGCTGATCGGTATCGCCGGATCGATCTACTCGGTCGTGAAGTGGAAGCACGCGAGCTTCGGCTTGCTCGTGTATCCCGACATCCTGCGCATCGTGATCCCGTCGGCGGTCGCGATCATCGTCGGGTTCCAGGTGATGCTCGCCGCGTTCTTCCTCAGCGTGCTGATGATCAACCGCAAGTGAAGGGCTCGATCCTCGTCACCGGCGGCGCCGGCTTCGTCGGCTCGCACTTCGCGCGCGCGGCCGCCGAGGCCGGGATGCGCGTCACCGTGCTCGACGATCTGTCGGCGGGCACCAAACCTCCGCCGGGCGTCGAGCTGGTGGTCGGCGACATCGCCGACCAGGCGCTGGTGGCCAAGACCATCCGCGAGCGCGGCATCACCGCGTACGCGCACTTCGCCGGCAAGATCTGCGTCGGCGAATCGGTCGAGAAGCCGGCGATGTACTTCGACGGCAACCTCGTCAAGACCATCGCGCTGCTCGACGTGGTGCGCGAGCACGCGCCCGAAGCCTTTCTGTTCTCGTCGACCGCGGCCGTCTACGGCATGCCCGACGTCGTGCCGATTCCGGAAGACGCGCGCAAGGAGCCGATCAACCCGTACGGCGACTCGAAGCTGTCCGTCGAGCGCGTGCTCGCCGCGTACGGCCACGCGTACAAGCTGCCGTGGGCGGCGCTGCGCTACTTCAACGCGGCCGGCGCGCACCCCGACGGCACGCTGCGCGAAGCTCACGATCCCGAGACGCACCTGATCCCGCTCGTGATCGATGCCGCGCTCGGCCGGCGCGGCCCGCTCACCGTGTTCGGCGAGGACTACGAGACGCGCGACGGCACGTGCGTGCGCGATTACGTGCACGTCTGCGATCTCGCGAGCGCGCACCTCGCCGCGATCTCGACCTTGTCGAGCGGCCGCGCGGTCGGCGCCGTCAACCTCGGCAGCTCGACCGGCTTCACCGTCAAGGAAGTGCTCGACGAGGCCGCCCGCGTGCTCGGCAAGCCGATCCCGCACTCGATCGGTGCACGGCGCCCCGGCGATCCGGCGACGCTGCTCGCGAGCAACGCGCGCGCGGCACAGGTCCTCGGCTGGCGCCCGCAGCGCAGCGAGCTCGGCACCGTGATCGACGACGCGGTACGCTCGCGGCGATGAGCCTGGGCGAGTTGCTCGCGGAATGCATCGCGCATCCCGACGACGATCAGCCGCGCCTCGTGTGGGCCGATGCCGTCGGCGGCGAACGCGGCGAGCTCGTCGCGATCCAGTGCGCCGAACGCAGCGCGTTGCGCCCCGGCGAGCTGGCCGCGCTGAACCGGCGCGAGCGCGCGCTGCTCGCACGCGCGCTGGAATGGTCCGGTCTGGCCGACGTGGCCCATCGCGTGCGATTCCGACGCGGCTTCGTCGACGCGATCGACATCGACTACGACGCCGCCGTCGCGCATGCCAGGCTGATCGCGACCGCCTGCCCGCTCCTCACGTCGCTGACGCTGCGCGGGCACACCAGCGACCCACGCGCTTTCCCGAGGCTCGCGGCCACACCGTTCTGGAAATCGCTGCGCGCGCTCGACGTCGTCGACCGTTTCGCTGTCGAGTCTCTCGGGCCAATCGACCAGTTCGTCGCGATCGGACTGACGCGGCCGTCGAGCACCGACCTGCGCATGCTCGTGCGCGCAGGAATCGGCCACGTCGAACGACTGTGGCTGCGCTGTCCGACGTACGACCTCGACGCGTTCGACGAGCTCGCTGTGGCGGCGATCCGAGTGCGCGCGCTCGACGTCGCGTCGCTCGAGGACACCCAGTTCGAGCACCGTCTGCCCGCGCTCTCCGATCTGACGCTGCGCAACCCGGTGCCCGGCGCGATCGCCGCGCTCGCGCCGCTCGCCGATCGGCTCGAGCGACTCGTCGTGCGATTTCCCGACGGGATTCCCGCCGCCGAGGTCGACGCGCTACAACAGCTTCACGCGTTGCGCGTGCTCGAGCTCGGCGTCGATCTCGCCACCACGCGGCGCTCGTTGGTGCTTCCTGATCGCATTCCAAGCTGGGCGGACGAGCGCCCGAGCAGCGACACGCGCGTCGCCCTGCCCGGCGTTCGCCAGCTCGCGATCGGCTTCGCCTCGATCAAGACGACGCAGCGGCTCGTGGGCTCGCTCGCGCCGCAGGTGTCGCTCCTCGATCTGCGCCGCGCTCGCCGCCTCGGACCGACCGCGTGCGTAGGTGACGAGCTCGTCGACGATCCCGTCGTCTACGAGCTGCTCCACGCCGGGCCGGTCGCGTGCGGCGAATGGCGCGTCCAGCCGATTCTCGATGCGACCGGCGAGACTCAGCGGCCCGGCGCGGCAGCTTGGCTCGTGATCGAGAACGACTATCACGCGGGTTGTGTCGTCGAGATCGGCGAGCTCGCCCGGCCGTACGTCCACGCCGTTGCCGCCATCTCCGGCATCGCACTGCGCCACGACGCGACCGGCTGGTCGATCTCGCGCGAAGGCCCGTTTTCGCCGGAGCCGACCGTCAACAGCGTGCGCACGCAGGGCCCGACGCCGCTCACCGACGGCGCGCGCCTCGTGATCGGCACGTACCACGTGCGGTTCTTCACGGGTGAAGGCGGCGGCGCGCGCGCGACCGCGCTCGCACGCAGCATCGCGACGTGAGCGGCACGCCTCGGGCACGGTAGGGTGGCTCCATGGTCAGGCCGAGCGTCTACACGATTTTCATCGCGATCGTCGCGTGCAAGAGCGGCGGCACGAGCGATCCGAACACGTGCACCCCGGACGTTGACTACGCCATCCCGCCGAGCTGCGACGATGCAGACTGCGAGGACATGATCTGCGACGCGACCTGCCCGACCGGCCAAGTGTGCCCGCTCCTCGATTGCATGGGCTCGCCGCAATGCCGCCTCGACTGTCAGGGCGGCGCCACGTGCAGCATGACCAACTGCGATGCCACGGCCGTGTGCTTCGTCGATTGTCACGACCCCGGCGCGACCTGCGAGGTGTCGTGCGTCGATTCGCAGGACTGCGGCGTGGACTGCCGCAACGGCGCCGAATGCGTCTTGCACTGCGGCGTAGCGGGCTCGGGTTGCGGGTTCGACACGTGTACCGACGGCTCCGGCGCCGTCGTCCAGACGGTCGATTGCGGCAGCGGCGTGATCGCATGCAATCGGCCGTGCCCGTCGTGATATACGGCGCCGATGGCCGAGCTCTTCGATGCCCATGCCACGAGCTACGAGGAAGACCTCGCGAAGGCACTCACGCCTTCGGGTGAGGGCCGCGAGTTCTTCGCACAGGGCCGCATCGACTGGCTCGCGCGCTGCGTGAAGCGCGCCGGTGCGGCGTCGCAGCGCGTGCTCGATTTCGGCTGCGGCGACGGCTTTGCGACCCCGATGCTGGCCGAGGCGCTCGGCGCCGAGCGCGCGGTCGGCATCGACGTGTCGTCGAAGTCGATCGAGGTCGCGGGCGCGCGTCACGGCTCGGCCTCGATCAGCTTCGAGCTGCTGTCGGCGTTCGCGCCCGACGCGACCCTCGACGTTGCCTATTGCAACGGGGTCTTCCACCACATCGTGCCGCCGGATCGCCCGGAAGCTGTGCATCTGGTCGCACGCTCGCTCAAGCCGGGTGGTCTATTCTCGCTGTGGGAGAACAACCCGTGGAACCCGGCGACGCATTACGTGATGTCTCGCTGCGAGTTCGACGAGGATGCCCAGATGCTCACGCCCGGCAAGACGCGCCGGCTGCTCCTCGCGAACGGGTTCGACATCGTCCGCACCGACTACCGCTTCATCTTCCCGCACGCGCTGCGGGCGCTGCGCAAGATCGAGGACTGGGTGTTCAAGGCACCGCTCGGCACGCAGTATCAGGTGCTCGCTCGCAAGCGCTGATCGTCTGCGCACTGCTGGCCGTCGCGGCGTGCGGCGACAACGAGCTGGGGCCCGGTCTGCCGCTCGCGCAAACCGACGATCTCGTGCTGATCGCGCACGAGGACGACGACCTGCTGTTCATGGAGCCCGATCTGATCGAGGCCGTGCAGCGCGGGCGCGGCGTGACCAGCGTGTACGTGACCGCCGGCAATGGCACGAAGGGCACGGCCGCGGCCAACATCCGCTACGAGGGCGACAAAGAGGCCTACGGCGCGGCGGCCGGCGACACGAGCTGGCAATGCGGCTGGATCGAGATCGATCAACACGTCGCGCAGCACTGCCGGCTCGAGGCAGAAAATATCTCGCTCGTGTTCTTGGCGTACCCCGACGGCGGGGAGGAGGGCCAGTACCCGGGCAGCTTGCTCGAGCTGTGGAACGGGACCGTGAAGACCTCGACGACCGTCGCCGATCGCACGGCGACCTACGATCAGCCGGGGCTGATCGACACCGTCGGCGAGATCATGCACGACGTGCAGCCGCGCGTGATCCGCACGCTCGACGTGACCTCGAACCACGGCCACGATCACGTCGATCACGAGATCGTCGGCGCGCTCGCCCTGATGTCGCTCGGCACGCTCGATCAGCATCCGACCGTGATCGCGTATCGCGGGTACGACATCGACAACGAGGCTCCGAACAAAGCGCCGGCGATCTTCAACTTCGTCCGTCCGATCATCGGGCGCTACGAGGCGTGCGCCGCGAAATGCAACGCGTCGTGCGGCGGCTCGTGCACGGACTTCGAGTCGTTGCACGACGATTACCTCCAACGGCGTTACGCGTTCGGGTTCCGGCGCGCCGGCACGGGCGTGCTCGCGGCCGAGAGCGGCGCGTGCCTCTTGGCCGACGGCTCGCTCGGCGCTTGCGCGACCGCGCCGGTGTGGAGCCTCGACGCGAGCGGCGAGCTCGCGACGACGACCGGCTGCTTGACCGTGGCCACCGACGGCTCGCTCGGTGTCGCCGCGTGTACCGGCACGTCAGCGCAGCGCGTGTTCTTCGACGACGAGGGCCACGTGTGGTCGGCGCAGCCGCCGGCGCCGCAGGCCGACATGGAGTTCGCGCATCTCGATTGCCTGACGCCGTCGGAGGACGGCGCCACGGCCAGCGCGGCACTGTGCGGCCAGGATCAAGCGCCGACGTGGCAGCTGCTCGCGCCGCTCGTGACCACGCCGCGCGCGACGCTCCAGCTCGCCACGACCGGCCGCAGCGTCCGGCTCGGCGATCTCACCGGCGACGGGCTCGCCGATCTGTGCAGCGTGATCGCCGGCGAGCTCGAGTGCTCGCCCGGCGACGGCACGGGCCAGTTCGGCGCCGCGGTCGCGATCGGCTCGCTCGCGATCGATCCCGGCAGCCTCGCGATCGGCGACGTCGACGGCGATGGCCGGCCCGACGCGTGCGGCCGCGCGAGCACCGGGACGATCTGCGCGCTGGCGTCGAATGGCTTTGCTGCCGTGGCGTTCGCACCGACGTTCGGCGACGGCGACGTACGCGCGGATACCGCCGCGTCGCTCCAGGTCGTCGCCGATCAGGTGTGCGGCGCGGATGCCAGCGGCGTGGTCTGCGCGCCGAGCGGCACGACGCTGTCGACATGGCCGGATCCCGACGCGACGGTGTGGCCGGCCGACCTCGACGGCGACAGCGCGGTCGACTGGTGCGCGAGCGGCAGCGCCGGTCCGGCCTGCGGGCTCGCCTCCGAATCCGGCATGACCACCGACGGCGTGCCGTGGATGTATTCGAACGGCGGGGTGCCCGAGACCGTGCCATCGGATCCGGCGCTCACCGCGGTCGCCGACATCGACGGCGACGGCAACGCGGATCTGTGCGCGGTGATCGATAGCGGCGTGCAATGCGCGCGCGGTCAGGCGCACGGCTTCGGGCCGCTCGCGTCGGTGTTCGAGGCGCCGGCGCCGCCGGTCGCGCTGTGGCTCGGCGACGTGAACGGCGATGGCCGCGCCGATGCGTGCGTGGATCTCGGCAGCTCGATCGCCTGCGCGGTCTATTGACCGAACACGCGGATCACGTCGGCGCGCTGGCTCGGGCCACCGTGGCCGAGCACGAACCGCTCGACGCCGCGCGCGATCAGCTCGTGGATCCGCTCGTGCGCGGCCGCGAGGTCGTCCTGATAGAAGTGCTCTTTCGGCTCCGAGCGATGCACGTAGCCGGCGAGCGCGCCGCCGCGAAACAGGTCGCCGACGAACGCGAGCTTGCCGCCGTCGGCGAGCACGACGAGCGAGCCCGCCGTGTGACCCGGCATCGCGATCACCTCGGCGTCGACGCCGCACGCATGCAGGTCGTAGCGGTCGCGCACGCGGATGTCGGGCCAGAACGCGGCGAACTCGTGTGGGATCAGCGGCTTCAGAATGAAGCGCGCGAAGAAGCTCGTCGGGTAGAGCGTGCCGTGATCGCCGTTGATCGCGCGCATCAGGTCGCCGCTGCCCGCGATGATCTTGATCCCGCGCAGCTGGAGCCCGCGCGCGTTGCCCGCGTGATCGGCGTGAACGTGCGTGACGACCGCGCACGTGACGTCGCCGAGCGCGATGCCGAGCTTGCGAAGGCCCGCCTCGAGATCGTCGAGCTCGCCCGGCGAGCCGGTGTCGACGAGCACCGGATGCTCGCCGACGAGCACGTGAACGTTCGATAGCCCGAGGGTGACGGTGCCGACGTGATGGGGCTCCACCCATGTCGGCCCGGGCGCGCACGCCGCGATCGCGATCGTCAGCAGCGCGCTAGCGGCGCGCAAGCTGCTCGAACCTTTCCAGCACCGGCCCCGCCACGTTGCGCTGCTCGAGGCGCGCGATGTGACGGATGCCGGTCGGCGACGTGATGTTGAGCTCGGTCAACATGCCGCCGATCACGTCGAGGCCCACGAACACCTGGCCGTGCGTTTTCAAGAACGGTGCGAGCTCGGCGACGATCTGCTTGTCGCGCGCGTCGAGCTCGGACTTCACCGCGCGGCCACCGACGTGCAAGTTGCCGCGCGCCTCGGCAGCCGCGGGCACGCGCAGCACCGCGCCGATCGCTTCGCCGTCGCACAGCACGATGCGCTTGTCGCCGTGCACGACCTCCGGCAGGAATCGCTGCGCGATCGTCCACCGCGTGCCGGCGCCCGTCGACGTCTCGATGATCGAGCTCGCATTCGGATCGCCGTCGCGGACGACGAAGATGCCGAGCCCGCCATAGCCGTCGACGGGCTTGACGACGATCGCGCCGCCCTGCTCGGCCTGAAACGCTCGCAGGCGCTCCGCCGAGCGCGTGACGATCGTCGGCGGCGTGAGGTGCGGAAAGCGCAGCACCGCGAGGTGCTCGTTGAGCTCGCGCAGGCCGCGCGGATCGTTGACGAGCAGCGTCTTGCCGCGCGCGTGATCGAGGATCCACGTCGCGTGGAGATACGCGACGTCGACGGGCGGATCCTTGCGCATCAGCACGACGTCGAACTCGCCGAGCCGGCGCGCGGCGCGCTCGCCGATTCGG
>Ga0268266_10003420_pt1 | contig 15887 bp, 14 predicted proteins | sample KBSS13metaG_FD_190356 | JGI IMG/M metagenome (GOLD analysis project Ga0268266, IMG submission 190356) | Switchgrass rhizosphere microbial communities from Kellogg Biological Station, Michigan, USA - KBS S1-3 metaG (SPAdes) (version 2) | ecosystem: Host-associated > Plants > Roots > Rhizosphere...
CGCAATTCGGCATGAATGGCCCGCACTGAAATTCGCTCGCCCGACTCGACGCGCTTCACGACATCCGCAGCGAACTCTTCCGGCGTTCCCGATGCCGCGAGCACATACAGAAGCGATACTGGTAACTTCGAAATTTTTGCGCTTTTTGCCGGCGCCCATTTGGCCACACGCATGTAGGCCTGTGCCGTGCGTGCCGGAATGCCGACCTCACCCTCAACCCAATCTACGAATGCACCGTGGGACAGGTAGCGCTTCGCCTCGACAAGGTCTTTCCCGATGCCGATGACGGACGACGATGCCTGTCGACGGATGCGCTCCGCACGTCCCATCAGGAACGTCGCCACCGAAGACGACATGTCACTATAATCGAACCTCGGACCCTGGCACCCGGACGCCGCGACCTCCGTTGCTCGTACGACAAAATTACCGACAGGCACGACCACGTCTCCTTCAACTCGTGGCTTCTTGCAGCGAACTGTCCCACAAAACGAAAGTATCGACCAGACAATTTTAAGGCGAGTTGGGCAATTTACCGCAGTGACGGTCCGGTGACGTCATAGCAAATCATCCAATCAACAAGACCCCGATCGTGCTTTGCGACCGCCGCGAATACCTCTTAAAGTTGTATTGTTATGTTTGTATCGCGAATGCTTGCCGCAGACATGATCGGCCAAGACTCCCATGCGGGGCTGCTCGCCGATTCTGCCGCCGCGTTCGACGACGGACTTCGCCCACACAGGGGCTTCCGACGACGCGACCGCGGGGCAGTGCGGACCCGCGCTTCATGCGAGCACGCCGGAAATACGAAGAGCGCGTCGAGCGGCTAGCCCCGTCCGACAAACGGCATCTGGTTCGGAATGACGGTCATGAAAAGCACGCTTGTATCCAGCGGCAGGCTGGCCATGTACGCCACGGCCCGGCCGATGTCGTCGACGTCCATGCGCGGTTCCGGCCGAATGGCGCCGTCCGGCTGCAACACGCCGGATGTCATCGCTGCGGCAAGTGGCGTTTCGGCATTCCCAATATCGATCTGGCCGCAGCTGATATTGTAACCGCGGCAGTCGAGGGCAATTTGCTTGGTAAATCCCGTGACCGCGTGTTTGGACGCGGTATAGGCGACGGCGCGCGGACGCGGCGTATGAGCGGAAACCGAGCCATTGTTGACGATCCGCCCACCAGCCGGCTTCTGCGACTTCATTATTCTAACGGCTTGCTGGGTGCACAGAAACATGCCGGAGAGATTGGTCGCAATCACCCGTTGCCATATCTCGAACGGCAGGTCCTCGAGCAGGATCGGCGGCGTTACAATTCCTGCATTGTTGAAGAGCAGGTCCAGCCGGCCATAAGTATCCCTGATCCGATCAAACAGTGCCTTGACCGAATTCGGTTCCGTGACGTCGGTTGGAACGACCAGACTTTGCCCGCCAAACGCGGCTCCGGCGGCGGCTGTTTCGCCGAGCTTGCCCGCACGCCGCCCCGCGAGCACGACGACATAGCCTTCGCGTATCAACGCAATGCTAACAGCCCTTCCGACGCCGGTTCCAGCGCCGGTCACAAGTGCGATCTTGCCTGCCCCGTTCATCGAGCAAATCCCCTGATCTCAACGCGATTGTTCTCCATGCCTGACGCCGGCACCGGCAGATGTGAATCGCGCCCTGACTATTCGGGCGGCAGTTCCCTTTGCAGGCTGGAGAGCGTCGCGCGCTCCGCTCATCTGAAAGTCGATCGACTCTCATTGCTTGGCCAACCGACTCCAAAAGCGCAACAGCCGCGCATTTGCCTTCGTTCTCGTTGCAATCGCCTTTCGCGGACGAGTGCGCTCGGATCCGACGGTTCAGTTGCGGCGCTGACAATCATTCGGATTGAAACCCGGCTGCAGACTCATGAAGACCATCTCGTCCGAAGGGTGATCGTTCGGATCGCTGCCGCTCGAAAGTCGAAAATGCATCGATGATCTTTTGTGGCAGGTCCGGGTCCTCGATTGTAATGCGATCGGTCAGGATATTCTGAACACGCACAAAATCCTTACTGGGGAGCCGGTGGGCGAAGATCGTCACAGCCTCGAGCAGCGCAGCGCTGTTCATTGCGACGTCGAAGTCGCTCATCACCACCTCGCCATGGTCCCGTTCGCAGCTCCCGTTTTGGTCGGGGCCCTGAAACCGTCGGCGCCGGCTGTCGCGAGACGCTCCCTCGGACGTTTCGCGCAGATTTCGCAATTCATCACGGACAGCCTGAGTCGTAATGCATTCACCAGCAGCCAGACGCGTCAGCACATCCGAAACGAATTCGTCCGGCGTCGTCGACGCTGAGAGCAGATACAGGAGCGAGATCGGCAGATGTCCGATCTTTGAATTCTTCGGCGGAGCCCACTTCGCCAGGCGCATATACGCTTGCGCAGTGCGTGCCGGAATTCCAATTTCGCTTTCCACCCACGCGATGAAGGCACCGTGAGACACATATTGCTTGGCCGAAGCAAGGTCTCTGCCGATGTTGATGACGGATAACGTCGCCTGACGACGGATTCGTTCCGCTTGTCCTTTGAGAAACGCGGCTACTGGCGCAGACAAGTCACGATAGTCGAATATCCGGTGTTGCGGATACTTTTCAACGGCACCGGCCATATCGTCGTTACCAGGCATGAATCCGTCTCCCTGTCGCGAGCCGAGCTACGCAATGGGGCGAGCTACCCCGAGATCGTGTTTGGACTGATCAGGAAAACCGGCCACGAAGCAGCAGCCAGCGTTCCCTTGATCGGCATGTTCTCGCCGTTCAACAAGCACGCTCGATGAACGGCAATCGTGCTGTGCTCGTTCATAGGCAGACAAAAAGTCGGCAAAAGAAAGACGTGCATCTCATCGCAAACGCCACCTGAGATCGTGCTGCGGAATTACGAGATATCGCAGAAAGCTGACGGCTGGCTGACATCGGACCGGACTGGCGCTACGTTTCCTTCGTTAGAATGAAAGCACTCGTCAGCACGTGCCGCTCGCTGACGCAGAAGCGTCCGCCCAGTTCGGATGGCTCATCCCTTCCCGCGCGTGGCGCGTCCGGGTGGATCATGGCGCGAAAGTCACTCTGGGCCGGATCGAACTCGATCCGAGCATGACGGAAGCCCAACATGGTCCCAACAAGAGGATACCACACCTTGAACACGCTCTCCTTGGCGCTGAACAGGAGCAGTTCCCATGGCAGCAACGGCGTCGCGGCGCCAATCCACGCACGCTCTTCCGGCAACGAAATCCGCTCGAAGACGCCGGCGCCCAGTTCCCGCCGGGATTCCGCATCGATGCCGATGCCATGCACATCCACCCGACGCGCAACCACCGCCGCAACATATCCCTGACAATGGGTGATACTGCCGCAGATGCCCGGCGGCCATAGCGGCTCCATCGCGGCACCGAACAGAATTGGCGCCGGCCCGATACCCAATTCACGTAGCGCCGAATGTGCGCATTCGCGGCCGCTCGTAAATTCGCGTCGACGCTTGTCGGCTACGTTGCCCAGCGCTGCATACTCTTCGGGCATCAGCGTGCCCACCGTAGAATCGAAGACTTCCGCCACTTCCGCGGAAGAAGGGACCAGGGACGCCAATCCAAGCATTCGACCTCACCTGCGTCTCATGTGAAACGTCATAAGCGTATCGGCCAGCCACAACGCAGCTTCCTCAGTATAAACAGAATCTGATGTGCAAGGGGGTCGGCGTCGGACGTCCCCGGCATGTCTTGCGCAACAGCAGTGCCGGTCGATGCTGCGAGTCCTTCGAGACGTCCTGAATTCGATCGCGGCGCTGTCGCGCCAATTATCCGCCGTCGGCCATCCTCACGCGCACGGCGATCTCCGCCGACGAAATCGCCAGCACGCGCATCGAGCCCGCCATGATGGTGACGGTTCCACCCTTCGTTCTGCATCGCCATCGCAAGTTGTGGGACCGGCCGGACGAATTCGATCCCACCCGCTTCTTACTGGGCAACCGCGAGCGGATTGCCGTTTCGCCTACATTCCGTTCGGCTTCGGACCACGCGTTTGCATCGGCATGAGCTTCGCCTTGCACAAAACGATCGTCGCGTTGGCACATCTGGCGTACGCCTTCCGCTTCGAGCTCAAGCACGGCCACGTCGTACGGCCGGTCCATCGATCACGCTGCGGCCCCAAGGCGGCATGCCGATGATCCTGGAGCCAAGACGACCGACGAATGAGGTGTAGGCAGACCATGACATTCACCGCATTCGATCTCGCCGGCAAGGCGACCGCCGTCACCGGTTCGAACCGCGGCACCGGTGCAGCGGCTGGCACGATTCGCTAAAGTCTGGCCTCGAATTTCATAACCGGCGAGACCGTAGTCGTGGACGGTGGCGTCACCGCGGCCTTCATTGACGCGTATCATCGGCAGCGACAGCCGGAATGCTGCTCGACAGAGCCGAGTGATCGCCAGGCTCGGCGATATGCCTCTTGAGCTGCTCAATCTCGGCCATTGCTTCGGCTAATCGAGCCTCCTTCAAGACAAGCAGCCGGCGCAATGTAACGACTTCTTCATTTTCGACGGGGCTTGCCATACTGCCTGCTCACTAGCGGGATCAATCGATCAAACTTTCTTCGTCCGCGACGGTGCTTCGGCATCCGGGGTCACGCGCACGATTGCCGGCGACACGCGAACAGAACACTTCTCTGGCCGTGATGATACTACCCAACAAGTCTTTCTACTATAGACGCTCATCTATGAGACAGGTTCAGGGCAGAATCGCGCCGGTCCGTGGCCCCACGGGTAGCGTGAAGGAGGCCGCGCGCCGCGCCACCTCCCAAATGATGCATTGACTGGAGGCGCCGCCGACGTGTCAGCGGTAACGGGGCGGCGGAATGAAGCCACCGAACTCGCGCTCCATCAAGCAGGCCATTCGGATGGTGGTGCGGTCTCCAAACATAGGGCCGATAATCTGGACGCCGATCGGTTGACCATCGTCATCGAAGCCGATCGGCGCCACCGTCGCCGGCAGACCGGGCGCGGTGCTCGGCCAGGCAACCTGGTCAAAGTAAGGATACGGCTTTTGATCGATCATAATCGTTCGCTGTTCCGCTAGCTCCTCGTTATGACGAAATGCCGGCGTCGACATGGCTGGACACAAGACGACATCCCACTGCTGGAAGATCGTGCGCCACTGCGCGCTCAGGTCCAAGCGTGCTTGATTGAGTGCCTGCAACCCGCATAGCTCGGCCGTCGAGCTGGCTGAAAGTCTATCGATCGCCGCCGCCAGTTGGTGGAACACCCTGCCGCGATCCGGCGCACGCGCGAGAACACTGTTCAGCAAGGGATGCTGATGGGTGGACCTAACCAGTTGGAGAAAGACCGCCGTACAGAGCGAGAGGTCGAGGCTCTTCGGACCGGCATACGAAACGCGTGCACCGACGGCTTCGAGCCGCTCCACGAGCTGGTCCAGCGCGACGCTTATCGCCCGCGCCGTCGGTTGAAGGGGATGCTGGCTTATGACCAGGACCCTGGCATTTCCCAAGTTCTGTAGCTGCAGCGCCTCGAGGCGTTCCGCGGCATTTTCGTTCAGCAGCAATTCGAACGCCAGTTCCAGATCGACCGCGAATCGCGCCATCGGACCAATCGCAGCCAGATCAAAAGGATCGAACGGCAAGCCCCCCTCCACGGTAGGCGGCGCATGGCCGCGCATTGATATCAACCCGACGCTCGGCCGATGGGAGACGATTCCACAAAAATGCGCGGGCGCTCGCAGCGATCCCGCGAAATCAGATCCCAGCTCCAGCGGCACCAGTCCAGCCGCCAGAGCCGCAGCGCCCCCGCCGGATGAGCCACCTGGCGTACACTCCAAATTCCAGGGGTTCGCGGTGCGGCCGTAGATCTGGTTCGAGGTCTGCCAATCAGCGAGCGCATAGGGAACGTTGGTCTTTCCGAGCACGACCGCGCCGGCGGCCCTCAGTCGCGTGACGGCCTCGGCATCATATCGCGGCCGCCAGTCACGATAATCAGGCATCCCCCAATTCGTGAGCAGCCCCTTCACATTGAATGATTCCTTCACCGTGATCGGTATGCCGAGGAGCGGACGCCGATCATCTGCGGCCAAGGCACGATCGGCTTCGCGAGACGCTGCGCGAGCTCGCTCGAAGTCGCGCACGACGACGGCATTGAGCTCCGGATCCAGCCGCTCGATCCGGGCGACAGCCGCTTCAAACAGCTCAACCGCCGAGACGGATCGCTCGCGAAGGGCAACGTTCAAGTCCGAGCAGCAAGAGAACGCCGCATTATCCATATCATGGTCTCCACGTCCTTCCGCGGCCGCGACAAGTGGCGAGCCGATGAACCGTCAGCACGAATAAAGCGGGGCGAGATCGAGCACCTCGCCCGCCGGCGGCAGCTCACGCTCGTCCAGCCGCACGATGCTGCTCCAGCCAAGACTGTTGCTGATGAGACCTGCATCGGCACGCTCGACACTTGCAGCAACAATCATTTCCTCGCGCGCGCCAAGGAAGGAAATCAATCGGCTTCGCGCGATGCCGGCAAGCGCACCGTCGGTCGGCGGAGGGGTCAACCAGTTGCGGCCGAAGCGTAGAAAGATGTTTCCAACGGTCGCACATGCGAGATTGCCGCGTGTATTGAGCAGCAACGCGTCACCCGCCCCGCGCTCCAGTGCCTCCCGGCGCGCGATGATGTTATCGCCATAGGCGAGCGATTTGATCCGAGACAGCGGCGACAGCTCGTTGCGCCTGGTGCTGCGCGCGATCACGACTGTCTGCGACGCCCTTGCGAGCGGCGATGGCGCCACCGTAACGAGAAGCGTCGGCCGTGCATCCCCCGGCGGCCAGAGGCCGCGCCGTTTGGCCGGGCCCCGGCTTAACGTGACCCTTATGGCGGCCTCTTGATGGCCTTCCGCTAACAACAAGCTCGACATCGCGTCCTCAATGATCTTGTCTTCGTACGGAAGATCAATTCCAAGACAAGCCGCGCCGGCCTTCAACCGAAGCAAATGGTCCGGCCACCATAGCGGCAGCGTCCCAACAGCCCGAATGGTCTCGAACACCCCGTCCGCGAGCGTGAACCCGCGATCGGATGGTGCGAGCCGTGCTGTTTCCTCCTTCACCAGGCGACCGTCCAACCAAACCGTCGTCATTTTCCTTGGCTCACCCCTTTTGGTCCGACCTCCCGATCGATCATGGGCACATCATGCGGCCATACCCACCGCTAACGTTGCTCCGTTCGCGCCACCTGGAGTATCTCCGCGGAAGGTAACGCTAGGCCGTTTGCACCTTCAAGAGACCCGCCCATGCTCCCCAGTACCGACGGCAGGCTCATGGCGATGGCCGTATTACCCGTGACTTGCAACCGCCCCATCACAAAAGCCAGATTGTCGTCGAGCTCACCGCGCACGATCGCGACGTAATCAGCGAGCGACACGCTGACCACACAGTCAGCCTCCCGGTTCTCGTTGGAGACCGAGAACGGCACCGTCGAATTATCGACGAAAATGACGCCATCGGCGCCGAAATCATACTTGACCGTTCCATCGAGGCCGGAGCGCGTCGCCACACGCCTGCGCATCCCGTTGGTCAGTTGCTCCAGGGTTATCGTCATCATTTCCTCCGTGTCATATCTGGGATGCCGCTTGGCTAACGGGCACCTTGCATCTCATGCTGCGGGAAAAACCGTGCTGGAATCTGCGCTACCAGCCCGGCCGCGACACCGAACTCCCCCGTGAGCAGATCACGGTGGTCACCGGTCGCCTTGGCGATATTGCTGCGGCGCTCCGTTTTTCGGACAACGATCCCGTTGTCGTATGTGCGAACGCCTCCATCGGCATTTCGGCGTATGAAGAGCTTGTCGTGATAGAGCCGCGCCAATGGATGCTCATCATCTCCGGCCTCGACCAGCTGATGATGCTCCCGAAATGTCTCGAAACTGCAATCGAACTCGTCGATCCGGAACACCGCATGAAACCTGCATTGTGGCGGCTGCCAGCGGATCGTCCCGTCGGTGTCGGCCCACACTTTGAGCGGTCCGGCACCCGCCGTGCTTCGCTCGCTGGACAGCAACGCCAGAGGCTCCTCGGCCAGAAAGGTCGGGTCCACGAGATAGCGCTGCCCGTCGATCCGGACGATTACGCTGCCATGAAACGAGTTCGAGCCGCCGGTCCCAAGCACTCGCTCTGTGGCAAAGCCAAGCGTTCGTAGCAAGACCAGCAACGCCTCCGAATTCGCAAAGCATACGTCGCTAATCCCGTATGCAAGCCATCGCCGAAAATAACTCGGCGCTGGAAACCCCGTGATGGGACCATCACTCAGCTCAACGGAGCGGAGAGAAAGCGCAATCGTATCCCACCCGGTGCCGTGACACCAGGCGCGAAACAATCGTCTCAGCCCCTCGAGCGTAACCGGCACCGGCCTTTCCACTCCGAGACGGCTCAGGACCTGTTCGCACAGCTGGTCCGAGATGGGGGGCGATTCTGATGACACGATTTCCTCCGGTTGTTTCTGACGTCACGCTCCGTTGAGACATGCGCCACCTCCCAAGCGTCGCATCGCTATTGCCGCAGACGACAAAAGCGCAACCATTGCGCTTTTGTCGTCTGCATCCGCGCGCGCTCATATCCATCATCTCCAATCACTCGCAGCTCGTCTAACCGCGATCAGTCGCCGTTATGATACGTGGCGTTCAGCGCGTGAGACATCTCGATTGCGAGTGTATTGTATGCTTCCGGTTTTCTGGCACAACATTGCGAAGCTGTCCCGTCGAGCGTCTCGCGCGTGCATCAGGAGCGATATCCATGAAGACTCTTGTGATCGACAACTATGATTCCTTTACCTACAACCTCGTCCATATTCTCGCGCAGATCTCTGACGAGCTTCCGATGGTCGTGAAGAACGACGAGGTCACGTGGGAGGAGCTGCGCAGACACCACTTCGACAACATCGTCATATCGCCTGGCCCGGGACGACCTGATCGCAAGGCCGACTTCGGAGTCTCGAGAGACGCGATCCTGTTCTCGGACGTACCTTTGCTCGGGGTCTGCCTCGGTCATCAGGGAATCGCCGCACTGGCCGGCGGAACGATTATGCGGGCGCCGACGCCGTATCATGGACGGACTTCCGAGATCCATCACACAGGAACCGACCCCCTGTTTTACGGAATGCCCGTTCCGTTCAAGGCGGCACGATATCATTCATTGCTTGCAGCCCGCCCGCTGCCGCCGGCGCTTCTTGAGACAGCCTGGACCCAGGACGGATTGATCATGGGCCTGTCTCACCGAGATAGGCCGCAATGGGGCGTTCAATTTCACCCCGAATCCATCATCACCGACTCCGGTCGCCACCTTCTGGAAAACTTCAAGGAATTGACGCGCGAGCACATGCGGAGCCGCCGACGAGGAAGCCGCGTCTGCAACAACACGTGCTGCAATTCGACGGACGAACGGAAGGGCCGGCGGACCTTTTGGCGGCAGCTACCGGCGCGTGTCGACGCCGAGGCCGCATTTGTCACCTTGTTCGCAGACTCTCCGACCGCCTTCTGGCTCGATAGCAGTCTGGTCGAGCAGGGGCGATCCCGATGGTCTTATCTTGGCGACGCATCCGGACCGAATGCTGCAGTAATTCAGTATCGATGCAAGGACAAATCGCTGACGATCTCGGATCGGAATGGCTCGCGAACCGACACAATGAATATTTTCGACTACCTCGACCACACGCTGACCGAGCCACCGTCCCCTCCTCCGCCCTGCCCATTCGTCGGCGGCTATGTCGGCTGGTTTGGTTATGAGCTGCGCCACGAATGCGGATCGCCTACGGGGCGAACGGCAACGACCCCCGACGCATTCTTCATCCGCGCCGATCGCTTCATAGCCGTCGATCACGAGACCAACGTCAGCTATCTGGTTTCAATCGACGATTCTGGCCAGGCCGAACGCGCGGAACAATGGATCTCGGAGACCTTCGATCGGATCAGCGATCTGGCCCCGCTTCCGCAACCGTCCAGCCCGAAAACGCTGAGCGAACCGCTGGAATTCATCCTGACCCACGATCGCCAGACCTATCTTTCCGACATCAAGCAGTGTCTTGCCTGGATCGGCGAAGGAGAGACCTATCAGGTCTGCCTGACGAACGAGGTGCGCTGTCGGTCTAGCCTGGATTCATTGTCCCTGTACCGAACGATGCGTCGTATCAACCCGGCGCCCTATGCCGCGTTCCTGAAATGGCCCGGCGGCGCCGTACTCAGCGCGTCTCCGGAACGCTTCCTAACGGTCGACCCGGAAGGGTCGGTGGAAACGAAGCCGATCAAGGGGACCATCGGCCGCCTCAAGGATAGCGCGCGGGACACCGAACTCGCCGAACAGTTACGTCAAAGTAAGAAGGACCAGGCAGAAAACGTCATGATAGTCGATCTGCTGCGCAACGACTTGTCACGGGTTTGCGAACCGGGCTCGGTCGTCGTACCGAAACTCTGCGCCGTCGAGAGTTACGCGACCGTGCATCAACTCGTCAGCACGGTTCGTGGTGTGCTGCGCCCCGGCCTCTCCGTCATCGAGCTGATCCGCGCCAGCTTCCCTGGCGGATCCATGACCGGCGCACCGAAAATACGGACGATGGAGCTGATCGACGCGCTGGAACAACGTCCAAGAGGGATCTACTCTGGAGCCCTTGGTTGGATCGGCGAGAACGGGTCGACGGATCTGAGCATCGTGATCCGGACCATCGTCGCCGAGAATAACCAGCTTTCGATGGGCGTCGGCGGAGGCATCGTCGCGCTATCGACTCCCGAAAGCGAATTCGCCGAAATGCTGCTCAAAGCGAAGGCGTCCTTGATGTCCATCATTGCAGCCAGCGGAGGTGAGTTCGAGGAGCCGCTGCTTCACACCCTCGTTGAACCCCAGCGCATCAAGGCCGCCAGTTAACGTTTCGTAGCATCAGTAACTCACCGCGCCGAGCCGCCATGCGTCCGGGCGCAACATGGCTGCGGCGCATGATCAGCGCTCTTGAATTGGTACCGCAATGACCCAACCTGCCATTGCCGCCGAGCGGCTTGTGAAAGTCTACCAGGGCCGCCCGGCTGTCGACGGCATCAGCTTCACGCTACCGGCCGATTCGCTCACTGGCCTTCTGGGCGGCAACGGCGCAGGAAAAACCACCACCATAGCCATGATCATGGGCCTTCTCGCGCCCACTTCCGGCGCGGTACGCGTGCTAGGAGCCGATATGCAGCGCGAACGATTCAGCGCGCTGAAGCACATGAACTTCGTCAGCCCCTATATCGACTTGCCCATGCGGCTCACCGTTCGCCAGAACCTCATGGTGTTCGGTCGCCTCTATTGCGTCGACGACCTCGCCGATCGGATCGGCGTGTTGGTGCGGGAGTTCGACATTCACGACCTGCTCGATCGACCGACAGGCAGACTATCCTCCGGGCAGAAGACACGGGTATCGCTGGCCAAGGCCCTCATCAATCAGCCGAAGGTGTTGCTGCTCGACGAACCGACGGCCTCGCTCGATCCCGACATCGCCGACTGGGTACGCGCAAGGCTGGAACGGTACCGCTCGGAGTCAGGCGCAACCATCCTGCTCGCATCTCACAACATGAACGAGGTCGAGCGCCTCTGCGAGCGCGTCATCATCATGAAGAAAGGTCAGATCGAGGATGACGGGACGCCGGCCCGGCTGCTGCAGCGCTACGGCCGCCTGACGCTCGAACAGGTCTTCCTCGATGTTGCCCGCGGCAATTCGGGCATACGTGAACCCGTTCTTTGACCGAGAGACAGCCATGAGAGACAGCATGCAAACCGCCCTCTCCGATTTCACCGATTCTCTGCGCCGGATTGCCGCGATGGTCGGTCGGTACTCCTACGTCATGCGCGGATCGTGGCCCCGATTGGCCGAACTGGTGTACTGGCCGGCCGTCAATATGCTGATGTGGGGCTTCGTGCAGACCTACATCGGCCAAAAGGCCGGGTACTTCGCTCAGGCCGGCGGAACGTTCATCGGTGCGATGCTGTTGTGGGACATCCTGTTTCGCGGGCAACTCGGCTTCTCCATCTCATTCCTCGAGGAGACGTGGTCCCGCAATCTCGCCAATCTGCTGATCAGCCCGCTCAGGCCGGTCGAGCTCGCCATCGCCATGATGATCATGAGTCTCATCCGGCTTGCCATCGGCATCGTGCCGGTCAGCATCGTCGCGAACGTCTTCTTTGGTTTCAACGTCTATGGAATGGGGATCGCGCTGGCGGCATTCTTCATGAATCTTATCCTGACCGGGTGGGCGGTCGGCATCCTTGTGTCCGGCGCCATCCTGCGCAACGGCCTCGGCGCGGAAAGTCTTGCCTGGACTGTCATGACCCTGTTCATGCCATTGGCATGCGTCTTCTATCCCGTGGCGGTATTGCCCTCCTGGCTCCAGACTGCGGCCTGGATGCTGCCGCCGACATATGTTTTCGAAGGCATGCGGGCGCTGTTGATTGACCATCAGTTTCGGGCCGACCTCATGATCGAGGCTTTCGCGTTGAACCTGGTTCTGTTCATCGCCGGGGCAAAGGGATTTGCGAAGTTGATGGACGCGGCCCGACGTAACGGTACGCTGCTGCAGACCGGCGAATGACGCCTGCAATTCCGGCGACCTATTTCTGCTGCGCCGCCGGCGTCGCGAGAAGCACCGGCCTGCCGCAATCGGGCTGCAGATAACCGCAACGCTGCATTATGGATGCATGAACGGTGCAGATCTCCTCGATCTGCTTCCCGGACAGCACCTCACGCCATTGCCCTGCGCGGCCTTCTCGAAAAAACTGCCGGGAGCTTTCCGGCCGCTCGATGAAGCCGGACGCGACTTCCTGCTTTTGCAGCACGGCGAACGACGACTTGGCAATGGCCCGTTGCAACTGCCCATCGCTTGGCGCCAACCGCAGAAACCGCGCGAGTCCTGCAAAGCTCTGCTTCGGATCCTCGAGCATGTCCTCGTAACGCATCATATAGACCGGGCGATCGATAAGGCCGAGCCAGCTCGCGACGCTCTGGCTCCAGCTCCCGAGCACTTCATAAACCCTTTGCACATGCGGCCGCCACCTCATGTCCCGGGTCGCCATTTGTCGGATCGCATCTTCGATCGAAAACGCGGAATGGTGCGACATCGAGATGACCACGTCCAGCGGATTTCGCACGACCAGAATCGACGCCAGTGTGACTTCGAGGTCGATCGTCGGATGGAGATAATCGTTGCAGAACTGCAGATGCGTCTTGACGAACACCGGCTCTTTTTTGATGCCGGCCAACCAACGATGAATTTCAGGTCGGACCTTCGCAATCTCCACTTCCGTCGCTTCCGCAGCACGTTTTCCGAGCTTTTGCTCGAAGAACTCAACCGCGTTTTCGCGCAGCGAATGCCGGTACAAATGATTGATGTCCTGGACGCCCTCGACGTCGCCAGACAATTCCCTGAGCAAATTGTGGAGGAAGACCCGCACCCAGGTATTGCCGGACTTTGGATAGGAGGCGACCCAGATAATATTTGCTGCCGGTCCTGGCTCTTTCCCTGGAACTACGTTCATGACGCCACCTTCGTTCAGCGCTGCTGATGCTGATATCAGTCCACCTGCATCGACCGCGGCCATGTGTTTGCAGCGCCTTCGTGATCATCTGGACGCGATCAACAGTGCGAGAAAGACAAGTATAGATAGCACCGTGGCTGGCGGAAAGCATTCACTCGCCGCGCCCTCGCGCGAATCCGACAGAGCATTGACCCGTGAGCGGCGACGCTGCCAGGCTGAACACGATCTCATTGCCTCCGCGTTGGCAGAACCATCAGCGCGCGTTTACAATGCGCCAAGCCAATTCCCGGAAACGCTGCGAGCCGGTGTTCGCCATGAAAGAAACGCTGAAGTTCGATCGATTGATGCAGACCGCGCAGCGACGGACGAGACTGAGCGACCTGGGCGTCGGCGGCGCGATCGTGATGGAGGGATGGCAACGCCTCATCGACTCCGTGAATAATTCGCGACGCTACGATGCCCGCGGTGTGGAAATGTTGAGAGAGGAATTCTCCATCCGCCTCGCCGCGGAGCTTCAGCTGGAGAGGGACCTTGCGCAATTTCCGGAGATCGAAAACGTTCCAATCATCGGCCCGGTCTTCATCGTAAACTTCGGCCGAGCTGGCAGCACATTTCTGCACAACCTCATGGCTCAGGACGAACGCGCCCACGCGCCGGCGCTTTGGGAGCTGTGGAGCCCGAGCCCGCCACCGGGGCGTGACAAGACGGATTGCGACGCACGTATTCAGGCTGCACGCGAGCGCATCGAATTGGTGGAGAAATGGACGCCGGAGGTCCTGAAGATACACCCCTTGGTCGCAGATCAGCCCGATGAATGTCATTGGATCGTGAGCCATGGAACTCACTATGCCCTCCAGCACGTCGCGCTGCCTTACTGGGAATGGCTCAAGGGGTTGAAAGCAGACCAGCAGCACGAGCTGATGGCGCGATATCGACTGCAAATTCAGCGACTTCAATTATTTCGCCGGGGCGGATATTGGCTCAGCAAATCGATGTCGCACCTGCACGCCCTGCCGGCCCTGCTCCATACCTTCCCTCATGCGACCATCATTTGCCTGCACAGAGATCCGCTTAGCGCGGTGCCATCCCTGTGCAGCTTGTACCAGAGGGTCGGCTCCGGCTTCGTCCATGGGGGCGCCGACGCCGAACTCGGCGAGCTGGCCTTGGACGTATTCGTCAACGGCATGAACCGGCTGATGGCGACCGAACAATCCTGCCAGACTGCCCGATTTCTGCACGTGCGGTTTGACGATCTCGTCGCAGATCCGGTTCAAACCGTGCGCCGAATTGCCGAAGCCATGCGCCATGAATATACGCAAGACTGGAACGATCGCTGCCAGGCCTATCTGGCACGTACCAACACCGCGCCGCGTTACCAGCACAACTACGCGCTCGACCGCTTCGGACTGACGGAAGAGCATGTCAACACGCGTGCAGCAGCCTATCGACGCTGGCTCGGCCGATTGTGTCCTGCAGAATGATCACTCGTCGTCAGCGCGTGCAGATCGCCAGAATCGCGCGACCACGATCATCGGCCGCCATGTGTTGGCCCATCAATCGGGACTCGATATCCTTCGCGCACGGCGATACTCGTGTCCTGAGATAGAACGCCGCTTCTCACGGTCAACTTCATGAGGCTGACGATGGCGAAGACGCTGACTCAAGTTCAAATTGAGCAATACAACCAGACCGGTTGCATCTATCCGATCAGGGTCCTGTCGGATGACGATGTGAACGAATATCGCACCCAGCTCGACAGTCTACAGGCACTCAACGCTGCCGGCGGCAGGCAGTCCATCCCGCACAAGCCGTACCTGCAACTGACGTGGCTGGCGGAGCTGGTGCGCAATCCACGAATTCTCGATGCCGTCGAAGACCTGATCGGCGAGGACATCCTATGCTGGAACGCCAATTTCTTCATCAAGGAAGGCCGAACGCCCGCGCACGTGACGTGGCATCAGGATTCCACCTATTTCGGACTGAGCAGCACCGACGTCGTCACTGCCTGGATCGCTCTTACTGATAGCGTCCAAGCAAATGGCGCCATGCAGTTCATTCCGGGATCTCACGTCCTGGACCAGCTGCCTCATCGGGAGACGCTTGGCGCCGACAACCTTCTGTCACGCGGACAGGAAATCATGGTCGATGTCGACAAGGCAAAGAGCGACACGATATCTCTGAAGGCCGGTGAGATGTCCCTGCATCACTGCCGGCTCGTCCATAATTCGCCCCCCAACGCGTCCGAGCACAGGCGGGTCGGCTTCGCCGTTCGATATATACCGACCAGCATCAGGCAGACGCTCGGCGAAGACAGCGCGACCCTGGTGCGGGGACAGGATCGATATCACCATT
>Ga0268266_10003421_pt1 | contig 15877 bp, 17 predicted proteins | sample KBSS13metaG_FD_190356 | JGI IMG/M metagenome (GOLD analysis project Ga0268266, IMG submission 190356) | Switchgrass rhizosphere microbial communities from Kellogg Biological Station, Michigan, USA - KBS S1-3 metaG (SPAdes) (version 2) | ecosystem: Host-associated > Plants > Roots > Rhizosphere...
GACGTTGCGCTTGAGGTCGGGCCGTTCGGCGATGAAATCGGCGGCCTCGCCGGTGCGCAGCAGGACGAGACGGTTGACCAGGACGTCGAGCCGGAGCGCCACCGCGTCGGCGTCGACGTGGTTGCCGGGCAGGGCGGAGGCCGAGATCGTCTCCTCCAGCCGCAGCACCTCGTGCGCCGCCTGGCTCAGCAGCCAGGTCAGGTTATAGCGCGAGACGCGGCCGAGGGCTTCCTGCCGGTTGACGATCAGCACCGAGTTGGCGATCACCGCGACGGCGAGAAAGCCCAACGCGAGCGCGAGCAGCAGCCTCTTGACGTTGGAGAACCGGCCAAGTCCGGCAGCCAGTATCTTCCACATCGAATCGCTTTCCACCCGATCCCGCAGAAGGTCGTTACTTCACGACCATGCGGGCGACCTGCCACACCGACCGGCTGTAGAACCGCTGGTGCTGCAGCTCGGGATTCGAATCGTAATTGTAGACGATGAAGAGGGGGCCCTTGTCGCGGACCGGCATGTAGTTGCCGTCGCGCTTGGTCGCCAGCATCACGGGATGGGTCTTGAAGTCCTCGATCGGGATGTCGGTGGCATAGTCGTTCAGCGCCGTCACGGTGAGGCTCGTGCCCTTCGCGCCGACCACCTCGAGCAGCTTGCTCATCGGCACGCCGCTGAAGGTGACCGGATCCTTGTACCACGGCGTCTTGGTGGTCCAGGAGGCGCTGCCCAGCCCCTCCAGCATCGCCATGTCGAACTCCGCCTTGTCACCGTTGTTCGTGTTGCTGATCAGGCCTGAGATGGACAACACTACCTTGCCCTCGGGCTTGGCCAGCGGAGCTGCCAGCGCCTGTGTCGCGGCGCCGAGGCCGGTTGCCGCCACCGTCGTCAGGCCCGCAGCCCTGACAAATCCACGCCGCGTGAAGGTCAATTGCATCTTCCTCTCCCATCGACTCGAAAAAACATCCTGAGTAGCGGCGACCCTGCCCCGGTGCCGCTGCTCCTCGCGCGCTCGGGCCGGCGACCTCAGATCGACGGCTCCGACCTCCAGTGTTCCTGATAGATGGCCGAATTCCCGCCGTGCTCGCTCACCTCGACGGACTCCACCCAGACACGACCGTCAGTATCGGCCGCCACCATCTTTCCGACGTGCATGTAGACGTAACGGGCAGTCTCCTCGCATCCCACTGCCGGCAGAATCCGCAGGTTCACCAATCCGAGGCCCGCCATGCGTTCGAACTCGGCGAGCTGCGGGTCGTCCGCGGCCACCAGCATGGTGTGATCGAAGACCTCGTGCAGCCAGGCGCGCACTCCCTTGAGGCCGCCGAAATCGAGGCACCAATTGTTCTCGTCGAGCGTATGGGTGGCGAAGACGAAACGGAAGGCGAGGGCATAGCCATGCACCTGCTGGCAATGCGAATGGCTGGCCCGCCACTGGCGGAAACAGCAGGACAGGCCTTCGTTGTGATCGTACCTCTTGGTCGAGCGATACACGATGCCGGTGCGCGACGGCTGCGACACGGGCGTGAGCTGCATTTTGTCGAACAGGGCGGTCATCGGTGGCCCCTCCCTTCGAGGGTACGACATTCCTCGTGAAACTCGGCCTTGAACTCCGGGAGTTCGCTGAGCGTCTCGGCCGCGGCGTCGGTCATGGACATTTTCTGTTCCAGGGCCAGCGATGCGTCCAGGGCTTGGTTTGCGGGCGTACCCAGATACAGGGTATCAAATATATCCATGGACTTTCCTCGCGCATAAACCGCTTCGCGCGGCTTTTGGACAATGCGTCGGGCCAATGCAGCCACGGGCAATGACCTCGGAGGCAATTTACCATTTCGATGCGACATGCCGCTAGGTCCAAGGCTCGGTTCGGATGCGGCGCAAGATGGCTATGTTTGGCAACGAAGATAAGCCGCTCCTGCTATGCGACCGCATCCGCCGGCCTGCCGGGCTGGTACTGGGTGGAGAGCGCAATGGCATCCGTATCGGCAATTTCAGCGCTCTTCTTGGCGGGATCGACGGGACGGACCAGCGCCACCGTCGGCCGGGTGTCGGGCGATCGCCCGTCGTCGAGCCGCCGCCAGCCCTGCTTCTGGAAATAACTCGCCTGGCCTGGCGATACACGCGTGTAAAGAATATTGCATCCCCGGCTCTCGGCCAGGGCGCGAGCGCGCTCCAGCAAGAGCCGTCCGACCTGATGTCCGCGGAAGCGCTGCATCACCGCCAGTCGCTCCGGCATGGCGAACGACTGGAACCAGCGGATTCGCAGGGCGCCGACCGGCTCGTTGCGGAGATGGGCCACAAGATGGGTGGCGCCGAAGTCCTGGCCGTCGAATTCCTCGGAGTAGGGGACGTCCTGCTCGCCGATGAAGCATGCTGCGCGGACGGCGAACGCTTGCAGGGTGTCTTCCATCCGCCCGGCAAGGCTGGTGGTCACGATCACACCGTCGATCGAACACAGCCTGGTTTCCATCGCCGCTTCCCTTAGTTCATCCGGCGTTCGGTCCAGCCCGCATGGGGATTGGACGCACCACGTTCCATCGACTCTTCGAGGATGCCCGGCCGGTCGAGCCGATCCTCCGGTCGGTTCAGCACCATCGGGTCGGTCTGCACGGAAGGCGCCTCCTCGGCGACGTCAAGGTCGGCGGTAAAGGCGCCGTATTCGTGATCCGAGAAATGGAACGGGCGGTCGTTGACCTTGTAGAAGCCCTGGCGCTCGAATATCTCCCACAGCCGCTTCTGGCCGTGCAGATAGGCCTTGGGGTAGCCCTTCTGCGCCGCGAAGCTCTTTGCCCATTGCACGAACGGCTCGAACAGGCCCATCGACCGGTAGCGCTTCAGGATGATCGCCCGCTCGAGCTTGGCGAAGCCTGCGAACCAGCGCACCCGCATCGACGCCGCGGGCTCGCCGTCGACATAGAGCATGAGGTGGCTGGCGCTGTAATCGTTGCCGTCGAATTCTTCCCAGTACGGACACTGCTGCTCGCCCATGAATACCGCGGCCCTGAGGCCGTAGCACTGCAGCAACTCATCGGATGTCGACGCAAGCTTGATCGTCACGACGGGATGAGTGTGCCGTACGGACCGCTGCGGAGTCATGCAGACCTATCCGTCCTGGTTGAGTTCGCGATACATCCGCTCGATCCGCTCGTCGTCCAGGTCAGGCTGCGGATCGCTTTCGGGGTCGTCCTGCAATTGCTGCCGGATGGCGGCGGTCCAGGGCCGAACGACGCGTCGCGCTTTCTCGAGGCCGGCGCGCGCCTGATCGAGCGTCGTCAGGGGAACATTCCTGGGCAAGCGCGTCAATTCCTCAAGCTCGGTCAAAAGCCGCGCGATCCGTGCGACCCGCAATTCGACGATGCTCGTGCAGTGGCCGCCCGGCGCCGGTCCACGTGGCACCGCCTGCTGGCGATAGAGCTGGCCCCTCTTGAAGGATACCAGCTGAATAACCTCTCCGGTCATTACCCAACCCCCTACTGGGAATGAATCGAGAAAGTCCGAGGATGGATGGGAGGTCGTGCCCCATCTCCTTCAAAAAGAGGAAGACCCTCCCCCTTCCTTCAGATCAACAATCTTTCGGCGCCCACGCATGTTTCGTATCGGTCGCGTGTTTTGCGCCGATATCGTTCCCATGTGGAATTTGTATCGTCCGTATCGTTGCCACGGATTGATTGCGCGACTGCGCCGGCTGGCGTGCGTATGATCTGCAGTTCTGCGTGCAGCGAAGTCGCGCGCAGAATCACCGAGGTCCGAAGAATACCGGCCGGCGCTTCAGACGACCTTGATCGAGGGCTTGCCCGCTTCGGTCTTGCCGATGATTCGAGCTGCGGGGAAGCCCGCGGCCTTGATCGCCTCCAGGATCGATGAGGCGCGCTCGGCGGCGCAGGACACCAAAAGGCCGCCGGAAGTCTGCGGGTCGGACAGGAGGTGGCGCTTCCAGTCCGGCAGGTCCGCCGGCAAGGCCACGTCGTGGCCGTAGCTCGCCCAGTTGCGATGTGACGCGCCGGTGACGAAGCCCTTTTCGGACAACATGGCCGCCTCCTGCAGCAGGGGGACGTCGTCGGATTGCAGCACGACGGACAAATTGGAGCCCCGCGCCAGTTCGAGGGCGTGTCCCAGCACGCCGAAGCCGGTGACGTCGGTCACGGCATGCACGTCCTCGTCCTTGCCGAGTTCTGCGCCGATCCGATTGAGCGTCGTCGTCGTCTCGATCATTTCCTGGTAGGCGGCGGGCGGCAGGGCGCTCTTCTTTATGGCGGCCGAATAGATGCCGACGCCGACCGCCTTGGTCAGGATCACGGCATCGCCGGGCCTGGCTTCCGAGTTGCGGCGGACCTGGCTCGGATGGCAGGTCCCGATCACGGCGAGTCCGTACACCGGCTCCGGGCAGTCGATCGAATGGCCGCCGGCAACCGGGATGCCGGCGGTGCCGCAGACTGCCGCGCCGCCCTTCAGGATCTCGCGCACCATCTCGACCGGGATCTTGTCGACCGGCATGCCGAGGATGGCGAGCGCCATGATCGGCTTGCCGCCCATCGCGTAGACGTCGGAGATGGCGTTGGTGGCCGCGATGCGGCCGAAGTCGTAGGGATCGTCGACCATCGGCATGAAGAAGTCGGTGGTGGCGATGACGCAGGTATTGTCGTCGACCTGCCAGACCGCCGCGTCGTCCGACGTTTCCGTGCCGACGAGGAGCTGTTTGTAGACCGCTGCGGCAGGCTGGTCGGCGAGGAGCTGCTGCAGCACCGAAGGGGCGAGCTTGCAGCCGCAGCCGCCGCCATGGGCAAGGCTGGTCAGGCGGACGGTGTGGGTGTTCATTGCTTGGTCCTCCAGGAATGCCGATGCTGCGACCGGTGCGTCTCGGGCTCGAGCCAACCTAGCATGTGGGGGTGCCGGAGGACGAACGGCATCGTGCTGCATTGGTCTCACAGCCCTGAAACAAAGACAGCGGACAACGGCAACGACATGACCGACGATCTTCACATCGACTTGACGGATCATCCACCGCAGGAAGCCCGTGATGTCATCCTGGCCGGCCTGATCGACTTCAATCGGCGACTGCTCGGCGATCCGCAGGGCATACCGCTGGCTCTCCTGCTGACGTCGGCCGACGGAACCGTTGTCGGCGGGATGTGGGCGCGAACGGCATTCCAATGGCTGTTCGTCGAGCTGCTGTTCGTGCCTGAGCCGCTGCGCGGCCGCGGCCTGGGGCGCGAATTGCTCGATCGGGCCGAGCAGGAAGCCAGGCGCCGCGGCTGTATCGGCGCCTGGCTCGAGACATTCAGCTCGCAGGCCCGCTCGCTCTACGAGCGCTGCGGGTATGCCGTATTCGGTGAAATTCCCGAATATCCGCCGGGCAACGTGCGGACGTTCCTCTGCAAGCGATGGGATCGATGATCGAGCCCATCTGGAAATCGAAGGTCCGTCCTCAGTCGTAGAAGTCGGGTGAGTGCTTCTGGCTGACGCTGGTCGGTTTGTCGTGATTGATCCAGAGTTGTCCGTTCTTGTCGGCCAGCACCTTCATGATCCTGGCCCGGGACGCGTGGGTCTGATCGGCGCTGGTGTTCATCGACGGCACGCGGTCGTTGTCCCAATTGTCCTTGAAGTGTGCGAGATCGCCGGTCAGCACGATGTAGCCGGTCTTCGGCAGGCGGACGAGCAGGGACTGATGTCCCGGCGTATGGCCGGGAGTCGCGAGGATGACCGCGCTGCCGTCGCCGAACACGTCGAAGTCGCCGTTCAGCTCCTTGACGGGACGATCCTTCTTGAACGGCGCAGGCTTGCCGTCGGCGAAAGCCCAGTCGAGTTCGGCCTTCTGGATGAGCAGCGGCGCCTGCGGGAACATGTCGACATTGCCGACATGGTCGCCATGCGTGTGCGAGACGGCAACCCAGGTGATGTCGGCCGGGCCGAGCTTGAGCTCGGCGAGCTGGTCGGCGAGCCGCTTCGTGCGGGTCGCCGTTCCGATCGGACCGCTCGATGGTTTGTCGGCCACGGAATCGGGATAGCCGGTATCCCACAGCAAGAGCTGCGAACCATGCCGGATGAGGTAGCAGTTGTCGGACAGTTCGATCGGCTTGCCGACGGCGACGCCCGGCGACCAGCGCGCCTGGTCGGTCGCGGCGTTGTGGCCGCAGTCCATGACATAGAGACGGTCCGCGGTCTGTGCTGCGGCAGGTATGACAGGCGACGCCAGCGCGACCACGGAGATGACGGCGAGAAGCGCACGCTTCATCGTTCCTCCCGATCTGGAGAACGAAGAGTAGCGTACCCTCGCCGGGCGCCCCTTCACGTTTTCGTTGAACGCCCTTCCTCCGGCGTGACGAAAACACCGGCACGGCGGGCCGCAACGCCGACATCCCGACGGCTGGTCAGCACGGCGATCGGGATGGAAAGGATGAGGCCGGCGACGACCGGCAAAATCCAGGGAAGATACGAGGGCGTCAGGACTCCGAGGACGATCATGGCGACGACACCGAGCAGGGCATGGACGACGTGGCGGCGCAACGCCACCTTCCAGGGCATCCCGCGATCGCCGCGAGGTTGGGCCGGCCAGCCCACCGCGTTGCCGGCGAAGATGCGGATCACGAACGTGGTGTGGAACAGCATCATGACCGGCGCCAGCAAGGTGGTGAGCGCGATCTCGCCCAGGAAGCTCAGGATCAGGCTGGCCCGACCGCCGAAGCGGCGGGCGTTGCTCTTTGACCAGAGTCGCAGCGCCAGCGCCAGCAGCTTGGGCCCGAACAGCAACACGCCCGTCAGGGCGAGGAGCCCATGGATTTCCGGCCAGCGTATCTGCGGCCAGATCGGGAAGAGACTGCGAGTCGCCCCGAAGTAGACATCGCCGGTCAAAGTGTGATCGACCACGAGGCTGCTGCTCAGGAGCAGCATCGACAGCCAGAGCGGCGAGGCGAGGTAGGCGAAGATGCCCATGCCGAGATGCAGCCGGCTCATGCCGTGCAAGCCGCGCTCTCCGATCAGGCGGGCGTGCTGAAGGTTTCCCTGCACCCAGCGCCGGTCGCGCGTGGCATAGTCGAGCAGGTTGGTCGGCACCTCCTCGTAGCTGCCGCGCAGTTCGGGCAGCATCCAGCAATGCCAGCCGCCGCGACGCAGATAAGCCGCCTCGACGAAATCGTGGCTCAGGATCTCGCCGCCGAGCGGCGGCCGGCCTGACAGCACGGGCAGGCGGCAGCAGGCGGCAAAGGCGGAGACCCGCAGGATCGCGTTGTGGCCGTAGTAGTTCGCTTCGCCCATCTGCCAGAAGCTCGATCCCATCGCGAGCACTGCCCCCGTCATGCGGGTCGAGAACTGCAGCGCGCGGGCGAACAATGTTTCCCGGCCGGCCGGCACGATGTGGGTCTGGATGATGCCCGTCCGCGGATTGGCTTCCATGAGGGCCGCCAGCCGGACGACGGTGTTGCCGTCCATGGTGCTGTCGGCATCGAGGATGATCATGTGCGCGTAGTCGGTGCCGCGCGTCTCGATCCATTCGGCGATGTTGCCGGCTTTCTTGCCGGTATTGGCCTCGCGCCGGCGATAGAACAGGCGCCCCGCTGCCTGCAGCCGGTCGCGCAGGGTCGACCATGCGAGCGCTTCTTCCCGGGCGATCTCGGCATTCGTCGTGTCGCTCAGCATGAAGAAATGGAAAGATTCCAGCCGGCCCGTCGTCTCGAGCGAGCGATAATTCGCCTCGAGCCGGGCGCAGACGTCCGATGGATCCTCGTTGTAGACCGGGACGAGGATCGCCGTGCGCTCGCGCAGCGCCGGCACTTCGCCATCGGCCGGGCTGCGGCGGCGCAAGGTCACGGGGTGGAGGCGCAGCAGGCCGAGCAGGAAGCCGAAGAAGCCGCTCCAGAAGGAAATCGCGATCCAGGCAAACACCAGCACGAAGACGGCGAGAAACACCAGCTCCGCCACGGTGACGCCGTTGCCTGCGAGCACCTTCCACATCAGGAAAGCGCCGAATGCCGCCGTCGCGACGACGAGAACGGCCAGCAGCAGGCGTCGCCAGCCGGCGTTGCCGGCGTATTTGTCGAGACTCCACGGGTTGGAGGCGTCGCTCATCGGGGTCGCTCAGGGCCGATGGACGGTGGCGAGGGTCTCCGTGAGCAGGACACCGCGCAAGGTGAGGGCGGCACGCATGTCGACCGGCTTCTTTCCTTCGGGTTCGAAGTCGATGAAGAGCCGCCAGCTCCGTTGCGAGGGCAGCGCCTCGACGTAGCTGCGCAGCAGCTTGCCGCCCGTGATGGCGATGTTGGCTTCGACAGGTTGCTCCGGTTGCAGTGTCGTGAGGTCGCCTCCGGCGAACTCGGCCACGAGCCGCCGCGCCTTCCCATTGCTCGGTATCGCACTGGAGCGTGTTGCCACGACACGCCCGAGCGGTGACAGCGCAGCCTCGTCGGTCAGCGCGGACAGGCGGTAACCATACTCGTGCCGGCTGCCCTGTTTGGCGGGCCAGCGCGAGACCCAGAAGGCGACGATGTTGTCGTTGGCCTCGGACTGGGTCGGAATCTCGACCAATCGCACTTCGCCATCGCCCCAATCTCCGTGGGGCTCGACCCACAGGCTCGGCCGCGCTTCGAGGTGGGTGCTGCTGTCCTGATATTGAGCGAACGAACGCTCTCGCTGGAGAAGGCCGAAGCCGCGCGGATTGGTGTCGGCGAACGACGAAATGCCGAGAGCCGACGGATTCGTGAGCGGCCGCCAGATGCGCTCTCCCTTTCCCGTCAGCATGAGCAGGCCGTCGGCATCGTGTATTTCCGGCCGGTAGTCGTCGCGCGGCGGCGAGGCCTTGCCGGCGAAGAACATCGAGGTCAGCGGCGCGAACGCGAGCAGTCCGACGTCATGGCGGATGAAGAGAACCGCCTTGGTCTCCACGACCGTGCGAGCACCCGGTCGGATGGTGAAGGCGAAAGCACCGGTCGCGGCGGGCGAGTCGAGCAGAGCCCAGACGACGAGTTCGTTGGAGCCGTCGGCCGGCTTCACGAGCCAGAACGAGCGAAAGGTCGGGAATTCCTCCGGCCGGCCGGTGGCGGTGTCGACGGCAAGGCCGCGCGCCGAGCTGCCGTAGTCCTGGTTCCGCCCGATCGGCCGGAAATAGCTTGCGCCGAGGAAGGAGATCACCTCGTCGAACTTGTCCGGCCGGTTGAGCGGGTAGGCGATCTTGAAGCCGGCCAGCGGGATGTCCTTGGGCGGCTCCTTCAGGCCCGTATCGCTGAAATCGAATTGGCCGCTGCCGGCGATGACGGGCGTGACGTTGCCGTCCTCGACGATGCCGATCGACACCGGCTTTTCGTAGATGAACCCGGCCGGGAAGAACTCGACACGGAATAGTCCCTTGGCGTCGTGCCACAAGGCGGTATCCGGCTTCGTGCGCAGCGCCCGGTATTTGTCGTAATCCAGCTTCCGCATGTCGCCCCCGATCGACGGCACGTCGCGATGGGGTTCGCTCGCAAGTTTGCGGGCCTGGGCTTCGACCGCGGCGAAGTCGAACGATGCCGGCTGCGCGACGGCAATTCCTCGCGTCAGGCAGAGGAGGATGAGGAGGGCGTAAAGCGGGACGCGGTGTCGTGATGGAAGCATGGGGCTGCGGGCACAACGTGCGGGCCGGCCGGGAGTTGCCGGGGAACGGCGACCCTGCGGCAACGTTGCTCGATCCATATGGACAGTCGGCAAAGCAAATTCGTCGAGACTCTCGCCCGCGACAAGGGCCTGACGATCGTGGGGCCCGACGCGCTGACGGTTCGGCGGCAGCGTTGCGGGACAGGATTCACCTTCCGGCTTGCGTCGGGGGCGGTGTTGCGCGATCGCGCCGATCTCGCTCGACTGAAGGCGCTCGCGGTGCCGCCCGCCTATACTGAGGTGCGCTTCGCAGCCGATGCGTCGGCCCACCTGCAGGCCGTCGGCACAGATGCGGCTGGACGCCTGCAATATCGCTACCATCCCAGATGGGCCGAGGTGCGTGAAGCGCTGAAAGCCCGGCGATTGGCACGTCTTGCGCGATCGCTGCCCGACATCGAACGCGCGGTGACCAAGGCCCTTCAGGCCGAGACGGTCGACGAGAGCTTTGTGCTGGCGGCCGTCGTGCGTCTGGTCAACCTCACGGCGATCCGTGCCGGCGGGGAGGCCTATGCCCGCGATCACGGCACGCGCGGCGCCACCACCCTGCTGAAGTCGAACGTGAAGGTCGCCGACGGCACGATAATGCTGCAGTTCAGGGCCAAGGGCGGCAAGCCGGTGTCGAAGGCGGTCCGCGACGCGCGCCTGTGCGCGGCGGTGGAAGCGCTGCTGCTTTTGCCCGGCCGCCGCCTGTTCCAATATCCGGACGCAGAAGGTGCGTTGCGCACGGTGCGGGCCGGTGACGTGAACGCCTTTCTCTGCCGCGTTGCCGGGCGGCGCATTTCACTGAAGGACTTCCGCACGCTGGTCGCCTCGTCCAGCGTTCTCGAGGCGCTGGCCGCGACCGAGCCTGCTGCCACCGAACGCGGCCGCCGCTTGCAGTTGCGCGCGGCAGTGACGGCCGTGGCCGATGAATTGGCCAACACGCCCACTGTCTGCCGCAAGAGCTACGTGCATGAGGCTGTCGTCGCCGCATTCGAGGAGGGTGCGCTTGCGCGCCTGCGCAAGCCGTCGCGGTCGGCGGCCAAGAAGGCCGAAGTGCTGGCCCGCATCGTCTCCCGCCACTCGACCTGATACGGCCTCGCAAAGGCCCTGACGAGGCTCTGCCTTGGACTAACGAGACGTATCGTCATCCTGAGCGCGTAGGTTTTTGATTTCAGAAGGTCTTATGCTGGGGGCGCGCCACTCCAGTGGTGCGTCATGCAGTGCTGCAACGATAAGGAAGACGCGCCACTGGAGTGGCGCGCCCCCAGCGGCACTTACCTGATCAAAGCACTGCGGCGACCCAAGCGGAGCTAGCCCGGGACCGTGTCCTGCTCATCCAGCCAACGGCGGGCGGCATGCAGTTCGCGGAAGATCTGCAGGGGGCGCCGTGCCTTGGCGGCCTCGGCGAAGGCCTGAGCCTGGGCGTAAGCTTCGTCGGAGCTGGCGACGATGGCGAGCGGGCCGATCTGGCCGTGCTGGGCATAGAGTGCGATGCGCTGGCCGAGCATTTGCAACTGTTGGCCGCTCAGCGCCATCGGCGCAGCGGCGATCTCAAAGATCTTGCGATAGGCCATGGCGCCTTCTGCGGTCACGCCGGCGAAGTACTGCTCGATGTCCTCGACTTTCACGTCGTCCTTGGCGATCGCGACGACGAGGCGCGAGGAATGGGAGATCGTCCAGTGGACCGGCATCGCGTCTACCTTCGGACTGTCTTGAGGCGATCGGGGACGCTCATGGGAGATCCCTGACGTGGTGCATGGTGGCACCGGGAATATGAGTATTGCGTGGTTGGCCCTGCCCCAGGAAGGTCATTATTTGCGCAGCGTCGCCCGAAACTGCTCCCTGATCGCCGAGGCCGTGCTCTGGCTGCGACCCAGGTCGGGCGTCGGACTTGCCGGAGCGCAACGCCGGATTGTCGCGGGACGTTGGGTTCGTCAGGATCAACCGAACCGAGGAGGCGAGCCGCAAGCGGGTTCCTTTGCCAGTGCGCCGTTACGGCACGGCGTTCGGCCGAACTGTCCTCACCGGCGCGCGATCAGGAATGGAAATCGACAGCCTCGTTACCGCTCTGGAACGGATCGATCGGGCGGCGCGGGAATTCCTGCGCCTGTCGGACATGCCCGGCGCGCCGCGTCAGTTGCACGCAGAGCTGACGATCTGGTGCACGGAACTCGACCATTCGTATGGTCTCGATCCCGCATTCGATCGCCAGCGCGTGGCCGTGCAGGAAGCGTGCGTAACAGCCCGGGACGCCCTCTCCGTGCTGGCCGTCGAGGTCGGCCCGGTCCCGCACGCCGTGGTCCGTCACGTGCGGGAGCTTTCCCACATGATCGGCATGATGCTGCCGGCCCTCGTCCGGGCCGCAGATCGCGGCTGATTGCGACTTTGGCACGACCATCGCATGATGAAGCCTGGGATAAGGGCATCGTGAAGCGGTACAATTGATGGCCGGGCTGCAGGAACTGTCGCTCGATCGGGTCTCGAAGAATTACGGAACCTTCGCGGCACTGAACGAAGTGTCGCTGAGCGTCGCGCGTGGGGAGTTTCTCACGCTGCTCGGGCCGTCGGGCTCGGGCAAGACCACAATGCTGATGGCCATTGCGGGCTTCGTGGCGCCGACCAGCGGTCGCATCCTGCTGAACGGCCAGCCGATCCAGCACCTGCCGCCGGACAAGCGCGATTTCGGCATGGTGTTCCAGGGCTATGCGCTCTTTCCCCACCTCACCGTGGCGCGCAACATCGCTTTTCCGCTCGAGGTGCGCGGCACGCCGAAGTCCGAGATCGACCGGAAAGTCGGCGATGCGCTGGCCCTCGTCCAGCTCGGCGCGCTGGCCGACCGCTTGCCGCGCCAGCTCTCGGGCGGCCAGCAGCAGCGCGTGGCGTTGGCCCGCGCGCTGGTCTTCGCGCCGCATCTCCTGCTGCTCGACGAGCCGTTGAGCGCGCTCGACCGCAAGCTGCGCGCCGACATGCAGATCGAGCTCAAGGCCTTCCATCGCAAGGTCGGCCTGACCTTCATCTACGTCACGCACGACCAGGAGGAGGCACTCAGCATGTCCGATCGCGTCGCCATCCTGCGCGACGGCAAGCTGCTGCAGCTCGGGGCGCCCAGCGAGCTCTACGAGCGGCCGGCGACTCGTTTCGTCGCGGAGTTTCTCGGCCGCAGCAACTTTCTCGCCGGCACGGTCGAGCAGACGTCGGCCGAAGGCTTCGTCTTCCGCTGCGGCAGCTCGCTGTTCGTGCAGCTTGGGCCCGAGCTCAGGCCGGACGTTGGCGCCGCCGTGCTGGTGGCGTTGCGTCCCGAGCGCATCCGGTTGGTCGAGCCGGGCTCGCAGCTCGTCAATATCGTCGATGGCACGATCGCAGAGTTCAGCTATCTCGGCACGACCTTTCATCTGCTGGTCGACACGGCGGTCGGCCAACTGGCGGTTACCGTGCCGACGTGGCGGCATGGCGCGGCCCCGGTTATCGGGGGCAAGATCACGCTCGGCTGGGATCCCGATGCGTCGATCCGAGTCGAACAAGATTAACAAAGGGAAGCCTCACATGACCAGGATTCAGACCTTTGCCGAGGATTTCGCCGAGATCGGTGCGCTCGGCCGCCGTGGCATGCTGGGCGGCGCGGCCGCGCTCGGCATCGCCGGCGCGGGCGGCTCGGCGCGCGCGCAGGCCACGAAGGAAATCGTGCTGTGCAACTTCGGCGGCGATGCGGTGAAGGCGATGACCGAGGCCTTCGTCGTGCCGTACGAGAAGAAGACCGGCGGCAAGATGGTGATCGACGGCTCGGGCCCGTCGAACGGCAAGATCAAGACCATGGTCTCGGCCCGGAACGTCACTTGGGACGTCGCCGATTCCGGCCTCGGCGGCACCGGCGAGCTCGGACCGGCTGGGCTGCTCGAGGAGATCGACTACTCGGTCGTCGACAAGAACAAGGTGCTGCCGGGCTTTGCCTACAAGTACGGCGTCTGCAACTACATGTTCTCGACCGTAATGGCGTGGGATACCGGCAAGGTGAAGGAGAAGCCGACGCTCGCCGATTTCTTCGACTTCAAGAAATATCCGGGCAAGCGGCTGATGCGGAAAGACAGCCAGGCAATGTACGAGATGGCGCTGATGGCCGAGGGCGTGCCGGCTGACAAGCTCTATCCGCTCGACGTGCCGCGTGCGCTGAAGAAGATCGCCGCGATCAAGAAGGACCTGCTGTTCTGGGGCACCGGCGCGGAGAGCCAGAGCATGCTGCGCGACGGCGAGGTGGTGATGGGCTGGCTGTGGAATACGCGCGCCACGCTGCTGCAACGCGACACCAACAAGAAGGTGACCTTCAGCTTCGATGGCGGGCTGCTGCAGCCCGGTCTCTGGATCGTTCCGAAGGGCAATCCGGCGGGCAAGCAGGTGTGGACCGCGATCGCCTCCATGCAGGAACCGGAAGGCCAGGTGAAGCTGCTCGCCGCGCTCGGCAACGGCCCGGCCAATCCCGCTGCTGCGCCGCTCGTCCCGGCGGAGCTGAAGGCGCTCGACCCCGCCTCGCCCGACAACGTCAAAGTCCAGGCCAAGATCGACGGCGATTGGTACGAGAAGAACTACGCCAAGAGCCGGCAGGAATTCCTCGACATGATCGCGTCGTGATCATCGGGGCGCGCCACTCCAGTGGCGCATCTTCTCATGAGGACGAGCGCCACTGGAGTGGCGCGCTCCCATGAACGACCGCCGGTCGGCCTGGCTGCTGATCGCGCCGGCGTTGCTGCTGGTCGGCGTGGTCTATTTCCTGCCGCTCGCCCGCGTGCTGGCGATCAGCGTGATGGAGCCCGAGCTGGGCCTCGGCAACTACGCGCTGCTCTTCACCTCGGCGCCGATTCAACGGGTGCTCGGCACGACGCTCCGCATCTGCGTGTTCACGACCTCGATCACGCTTGTGCTCGCCTATGTCGTGGCCTATGTGCTGACTCACGCCAGGCCGACGGCGCAGCGGCTGATGATGCTGGGCGTGCTGCTGCCGCTCTGGATGTCGGTGCTCGTCCGCGCCTTTGCCTGGGTGACGCTGCTGCGGCGGCAGGGGCTGGTGAACAACGCGCTGATCGGCATGGGCGCGATCGACGAGCCGCTGGCGCTGATGTGGAACGAGATCGGCGTCACCATCGGCATGGTCCACTACATGCTGCCGCTCGGCATCCTGCCGCTGTGGGCGGCGATGCGCGACATCGACGGCCGCGTGCTCGCCGCCTCGCGCGGGCTGGGCGCCAGCGCGAGGCAGACGTTCGTCCGTGTCTTCCTGCCGCTCAGCCTGCCCGGCGTGATCGGCGCGGGGCTGCTGGTCTTCATCTTCTCGCTCGGCTTCTTCATCACGCCGGCCATCCTGGGCGGCGGCAAGACGATCATGGTCGCCGAGTACATCAACGTGCAGATCCACGAATCCCTGCGCTGGGGCGTTGGCACGATGATCGCCTCGACCTTGGTCGCGACGATCTTTATACTGATGTTTACGCTGAGTCGCCTGGTCGACCTGCGCTCCCTGTTCGGGGCGAAGTGAGATGAGCCCGACGCGCCTCACCAACTCGGTCGGCTGGGCGGTGATCTGCTTCCTGGTGCTGCCGATCACGATCGTCTTCCCGGTGTCGCTGACCGACAAGCGCTACCTGTCGCTGCCGGAAGAGGGCATCTCCTTCAAGCATTACGTCAATCTGTTCACCAGCACCGAGTGGCTCGGCAGCATCGGCCAGAGCCTCTATATCGGCGCCCTCGCCACGGTGATCTCGGTCGCCGCGGGCACGCTCTGCGCGATCGGCTGCTGGCGCCTGTCGAGCCGGACGGGCGAGGCGGTGCGCGCGATGATGCTGGTGCCGATCGTCGTGCCGACCATCGTCTATGCGCTTGGCATCTACCGCTTCTGGGTCGACCTGCGCCTGCTCGACACCTACACCGGCGTGATCCTGGTCCATGCCGTGACCGGCATTCCTTATGTCGTGGTGACGGTCTCGACCGCGCTGGCCGGCTTCGATCCTCGGCTCGAGCAGGCGGCGCGCAACCTCGGCGCCAGCCAGCTTCAGGCGCTGCGGCGGATCGTGCTGCCCAGCATCATGCCGGGCGTGGTGTCGGGCGCGATCTTCGCCTTCATCCATAGCTGGGATGAGCTGGTGATCGTGCTGTTCATTGCCAGCCGCGCCGTCTTCACCCTGCCGCGCCGGATCTGGGACGGCATCAACGAGCATCTCGATCCGACGATGGCGGCGGTCGCCACGATCATGATCGTGCTCACTGGCCTGCTGCTGGTGCTCGACCTCAGGATGCGGCG
>Ga0268266_10003422_pt1 | contig 15875 bp, 11 predicted proteins | sample KBSS13metaG_FD_190356 | JGI IMG/M metagenome (GOLD analysis project Ga0268266, IMG submission 190356) | Switchgrass rhizosphere microbial communities from Kellogg Biological Station, Michigan, USA - KBS S1-3 metaG (SPAdes) (version 2) | ecosystem: Host-associated > Plants > Roots > Rhizosphere...
CTGCCGGCAGCCGGGAACCAGCCTGACCGGTGTTGCGACCCGGGGCGACGGCGTGTTCGACAACAAGGTCACGATCGACAACGTGACCTATCAGCTCGACGTCACCGACAGCTGCGAGGTGAGCCTGCAGCCGATGGCATCGGCGACGAACACCGGCGACACCGCGATCTTGCTCCGCCTCGATCTGACGAACGGCAGCAGCCTGATCCTGCCGATCGACATGTCGTTCGGAGCCGCCGGCGGCAGCGCGCAATGTGGCTCGTGCGTCGGGCTCGTGTCGATCACCGATCCGACGCTCACCGGATGCGCGGCCGGCTGGACGCCGGTGGGCTCGACCCAGATCGCCGGGCACTCGCCGAGCCTGGACAAGGCCGCGACCGAGATGTTCTTCCTCACGAACGCCGACGGCAGTAACGCTTCGATCGAGATGACCACGCGCGTCGGCAGCGCGGCGCTCACGGCGTGGTCGGCGCCGATCCCGGTGTCGATCACGCCGGCGCTCGTCCAGCCGACGTACATCCACATCGCGCGCGACGGCATGAAGATGTGGGTCGTCGACAGCAACAACATCATCGAGCTCGCGCGCGATCCCAACTCGGCGACGGGCAACGCGTTCACGTGGAGCGGCGTCCCGATCGCGACGACGACCACGCTGGTCAACGGCGTCACCGCGTTCTCGCCGGACGCGATGGCGACCGACGCGGTCCTGTCCGGCTCGGATCAGCAGATGCTCGAAGTGACCGGCGACGGCACGACCGGGTTCGCGTTCGGAACGACCAGACCGGCCGGCAGCGGCGCGACGCCGTTCCTGTCCGACGACGACTTGACGATCTGGTACTCGGCTGGCTCGGCCGGCAAGCTCGGCGTGTTCGTCGCGTCGCGCGGCGACGGATCGGATCAGTTCAACGCCGGCTCCGACGTCGAGACGTCCGCGGTCCAGCTCGACGAGCTCGGCACGTCCGTCCTGCCGATGGAGCCGTGGGTGTCGGCGGACGGGACCACGATGTTCTACTCGAGCGACACCACGGGCACGCGCACGATCTACGCCGCGACGCGCTGACCGCAGCCGCGCTTCGCACGCGCGCCGGCGAGATCGAGCGGCGTGTCGGCGAGCGCGCCTACCAGCGCGTTCGCGAGCTTCGCGATGTCGACGAGGTGCGGCAGATCGATGCGATCGATCGTGTCGCAGGTCTCGTGGTAGCAGCGATGATCGGGCGTCCAGAAGAACGTGAACGGCACGCCCGCCGTGCAGAACGGCGCGAAGTCCGAGCCGCGCGATTGCCCGCCGGCGACGACGCGAATGTGCGGGAAGCCCGGCACGAGCTTGTCGAGGACCACGCGCGCGGGAAAGCGGGCGAACGCGCCGAGCGCGGCGACGAGCCCGGCTGACTTGTGGCTGCCGATCATGTCGAGCTCGACGAACTCGACGACGTGCCCGAGCGGCACGCGCTCCGGCAGGTGCGCCAGAAAGAAGCTCGAGCCGATCATGCCGTCCTCTTCGTCGCCGAACGCGGCGAACACCAGCGTGCGCTTCAGCGCCGCGTGCTGGGCCATCGCCTGCGCGATCGCGACCAGCGCGACGACGCCGGAGCCGTCGTCGTTGGCACCGAGATGGCCGTGGCCAAGGTGATCGTGATGCGCGCTGACGATCACGATGTCGCCGTCGGGATCGCTGCCTGGGATCATGCCGACCACGTTGGCCGTCGGCTGGCCGTTTGCGGCCGTGAACGCCTGCGCGAACGTGCCGGCATCGCCGAGCGGGACCAGGCCGGCGCACGTGAAGCGCGCGGTGATGATCGCGCGGGCGGCGGCGTCGCCCGCCGTGCCCGGTGCGCGGCCGTCGAGATCGGGTGCCGCGAGCGCCGCGAGCCGGTCGTGCAGCGTCTGGGCCGCGAACGGATCGGCGTCGTGGCAGTCGGTGTCGGCGTGCGCGATCCGGGCGGCGGCGACGAGCAGCGCGAGGGCGAGCTTCATGATCGACGAGACGCGCGAAGGCCCCGTCCGGTTTCATCCAAGCTTGGCGGCCTCGATGGTGTCGGCCAGGGCCCGGCCGCGCGGCCCGGTGCCGGTCGCGGCCAGCGTGCGGGCGCTGCCGGCGTGGCCGAGCTCGAGCCGCAGGTGATCGGCGGGCATCACGCCGAACCGATCGGCCCATTCCACCACGGCGATGCCGCGTGGATCGCCGATCATCTCGTCGAGCCCGAGCTCGCGGAGCTCCGCCGCGCGCTCGATCCGATACAGGTCGACGTGCCACACGATCAGCGAGCCACCGAGATATTCGTGGACGAGCGAAAACGTCGGGCTGTGCGCGTCACCGGCGCCGAGCGCCGCGACCAGCCCCGCGACGAGCGTGGTCTTGCCCGCGCCGAGCTCGCCGACCAGCGCGATCGCGTCGCCCCCGCACAACGCACCCGCGAGCCGCGCGCCGATCGCTCGGGTCGCTGCTGCATCCGGTAACTCGACCATGCCGCCACCCTAGCAAACGAGGTATAGAGAGGCGTGCTCGGGCGCACGTGTCTCGCCGGTCTTGCCTTGACGGCGTGCAGCTCGGGGCATGGCCCGGCGCGTCCCCAGCACCTGCCGCCGCTCGACAAGGTGCCGGCGCTGCGCGGCGGTGGCGCGGCGCGCTCGCCGCGGATCGCGAACTACAAGCTCGACGCCAAGCTCGACCCGTCGAGCCACATGATCACCGCGACCGAGACGCTGACCTGGACCAACACGGGCGCAAGCCAGGTCGACATGCTGCCGTTCCACCTCTACATGAACGCGTTCAAGAACGAGGACTCGCTGTTCATGCGGACGACGCACGGCGAGATGCGCGGCGCGCACGCGACCGATTCCGGCTGGGGCTGGATCCAGATCGATTCGATCCAGATCGGAGGCGTCGAGCGCGCGACCGCGATCTCCTACCCCGACGATCGCGATCGCACGGTCGCGAATCTGCCGCTCCAACAGCCGGTGCAGCCGGGCCAGACGATCGAGATCAACTTCAAGTTCACCGAGCAGCTGCCCGAGGTGTTCGCGCGCTCGGGCTACAAGGGCGAGTTCAACCTCGTCGGTCAGTGGTTCCCCAAGATCGGCGTGCGCGTCGGAACGCCCGGCGCCGAGCACTGGGAGTGCCAGCCGCACTCGGCCAACACCGAGTTCTTCGCCGACTTCGGCGTCTACGACGTGACGCTCACCGTGCCGAACACGCAGGTCGTCGCGGCGACCGGCGTGCTCGTCGCCGCGAGTGACGTGCCCGGCGGCCTGCGCACGCTGACCTATCACGCCGAGGACGTCCACGACTTCGTGTGGATGGCCGACCCGTACATGGTGACGAAGTCGGGCAAGGCCACGCTCGAAGACGGCAGCACCGTGATCGTGCGCGTCGTCTACCGGCCCGAGCAGGAGTCGTTCGCCGCGCGCCACTTGCAGGCCGCGATCGGCGCGATCGAGAAGTTCTCCGCTGACTTCGTGCCGTATCCGTGGTCGATCATGACCGTCGTCGATCCGCCGCCCGACGCGGCCTCCGGCGCCGGCGGCATGGAGTATCCGACGCTGGTCACCACCGCAGGCGACTCCGTGCTCGCGCGGCCGGGCGTCCGCGTGCCCGAGTTCGTGACGGTCCACGAGGTCGGCCACAACTGGTTCCAGGGCATGCTCGCGAGCAACGAGCCCGTCGAGGCGTGGATGGACGAGGGCGTCAACGAGTGGGCCGACTCGCACGTGATGGCCGAGCTCTACGGCGCGCGGTCGAGCGTCATCGACTGGGAAGGGTTCACCGCCGAGTACGGCGCGCTGAGCGAGACCGCAACCGAGGATCCGGCGAACATCCCGTCGCCGATCGCGACGGCGGCGTTCCAGTTCGTCGACAACGCCGCGTACGGCGAGCAGAGCTACCCCGGCACCAACCGCGCGCTCACCACGCTCGAGCGGACCGTCGGCACGAGCAAGTTCATGGCGGCGATGAAGGCGTACGCCAAGCAGTGGGCGTTCAAGCACCCGACCGGGCGCGATCTGTTCGCGGCGCTCGAGAAGGAGCTCGGCGAGAACCTCGACTGGTACTTCTCGCCGGTGTTCGAGCAGGTCGGCGGGATGCGGCTGCGCGTGCGCTCCGCGGAGTGCCGGCCGACGCATCCGCCGCGCGGCGTGTTCGGCGACGGCACGCAGAAGAAGATCGTCACCGACACCGACGCGCCCACGAGCGGCGCGTGGAACTGCGACGTCTTCGTCCAGAACACCGGCGTGATCCATGTCCCGGTCGACATCGAGCTCGACTTCGCCGACGGCTCGACGCAGCGCGAGCAATGGGACGACCACGGCGAGCGCGCGTGGCACGAGCTCACCGCGCTGCACAGCTCGCGGCTCGTCGGCGTGCGCCTGGATCCCGACAACAAGATCTCGCTCGACGTGCCGATCGAGCACCAGTATCGGCTCGAAGGTGACGGCGCCGCCTCGCTGCGCGCCGGCGCGCGGATCGCGTCGTGGGCGCAGACGCTGATGCAGCTGGTGGGGCCGTAGCCGTGAAGACGATGCCATGAAGAGTATGAAGATCACGCTCGGCGACCTGCTCGGCTCGGGGTCGCGCGCGATCACGCGCTACACCGGCACGCTGCTCGCGGTGTTCGTGGTTCAGACGATCGTGATGCTGGCCGCGATGTTCGCGACCGCGATGGTCCTCGCCAACGCGTTCGCGCACCTGCCGATCTGGGACGACGCCGTCGACGGCGACCTGGTCTCGCTGGTCGTGTGCCTCAAGTTCGCGCGCGGCAACTTCCTCGCGTGCTCGAGCATCGCGTTCGGCGCGATCCTGCTGTGGTCGCTCGCGTCGTGGTTCCTCGCCGGCGGCGTGTACGGCGTCCTCGCGCAGCGCCCGGAGGGCCGCGCCGAGACCGCGCGCACGTTCGGTGCGAGCGGCGCCGCGACGTACCTGACCTACGCGCGCCTCGCGCTGTGCGCGGTGCCCGGCTGGCTGCTCGCGATGCTCGTGTTCGCGCTGTGCAGCGGCTTCGCGCTCCAGAAGGTCCAATACGCGCTGACCGTCAGCGACCTCGTGGGGCCGCTCCTGCTCGCGATCGGCCCAGCGCTGCTCGTGATGCACGTCATGATGACCGTCGTCGACTACGCGCGCGTCGAGCTCACGCTGCGCCACGACAGCCACGAGCCCGGCGTGATCGCGACGTACCTGCGCACGCTCGGCTTCGTGCTCCGGCGGCCGCTCACGCTCGTCCACTCGGGGCTCGGCTGGCTCGTCTTCGTCGCGATCACGCTCGGCTACGGCTACCTCGCCCACAACCGGCCGATGTACGGCGCGACCGGCGCGATCACCCTGTTCGTGATCCGGTCGGGCGTCTCGCTGGCGCGGATGGCCATCCGGTTCGGCGTGCTCGCCGGTCAGGTCGACCTCGGCGGCTCGCGGCCGTTGCCACCGCGCCGCGTCGAGGTCAAGGCACCGCCCAAGAACGCCGGCTGATCACCGCACGGCCGTCCGATCGCGTATCGTCCCGGACGATGCGTGCCGTCCTCGTCTCGGTCTGCCTGGTCATCGCCTGCGGTCCTCCCGCCGCGCCCGCTCATCCCACGTCGCCGTGGTCGGCGCCGTCGTTTTTCGCCGACATCCCCGCCGACACGCCGTACGTGCTGGCGTCGATCGATCCGATGAGCGATGCGCTGCGCGACCGGCTCTACAACAGCATCGGCGACAGCATGGCGAAGACGCTCGCGAACACCGACAAGCTGGTCAAGGCCGAGGACGAGCCGTGGAAGCGCGCGATCGCGGCGATCACCGAGTCGCTCCGCGGCACCGATCTCAAGAAGTGGAACGAGACGCTCGGGTTCGCGGCCAACGCGCGCATCGCGATCTACGGCCTCGGGCTCTACCCGGTGATTCGCTGGGAGCTCGCCGATGCGGGCAAGCTGCGCGCGGTGTTCGCGAAAGCCGCGGCCGCGGCCGGTGCCGGCGTCACGAACGCGTCGCTGCGCGGCGTGGCGTACTGGAAGATCACGGCCGGCGATACGCACACGTGGGTGGTCGCCGTGCTCGATCACGAGCTGGTCGTCTCGGTCGCGCCGACCGCGCAGCTCGACGCGATGCTGCCGATGATCCTCGCGCTCGAGCATCCGGCGCACACGCTCGCCGATACCACCGACGTGCCCGACGCGCTCAAGAAGTACGGCTTCACGCGGTTCATGTACGGCGCGGTCGACGTCGGCCGCGTCGCCGGCGCATTCACCGCCCTGCCCGGCTCGCCGGTCGCCAGCGCCGAGTGCAAGAGTGATCTCGGCCGGCTCGCGTCGTACACGCCGCGCATCGTGTCGGGCTATCGCCACCTCGACGCCGACGGCTTCGCGTTCGGCATCGTGGTCGAGACCTCGCCCGGCATCGCCGAGGCCCTCGCCAAGGTCCGCACGCAGCTGCCGATGCTGCCGCGCGAGCACTCGCCGATCTTCGAGGCGAGCGCCGGCATCGACATCGACGCGCTCGTCGACGCCGTGCGCGGCGCCGTCCACCAGCTCCGCAACCAGCCGTTCCATTGCGCGCCGCTCGCGCAGGTCTCCGACGGCCTCGACACGATCGCGCAGAAGCTCGACGAGCCGCTGCCGCCCGAGCTCGCCGGACTGCGCGGTGGCGATTTCGTGATCGACGACTTCACGATCGATCCGCCCGGTGGCCGCGGTGGCATCGTCGCGCTCGGCGGCCAGGTCGGCCAGGCCATCAAGAAGCTCTTCGACCTCGTGCCCGGCCTCGGCGGCATCACGATCCCGAACGACGGCATCCCGGTCGAGCTGCCGATCGGAATGCTCGGCATCAAGAACCTCGACGAGGCGTACATCGCGGTGCACGACGGCGTGGCTGCGCTCGCGATCGGCGCGCACAGCAAGGACCGCGTGGCCAAGGCGCTGTCCGAGCCGCCCGATCCGCACTCGCCGATGATGGGGTTCACGTGGGACGTGGCCAAGACGCTCGAGCGCTACCCGACGCTGTGGAAGGACGACACGCTGACCACGATGCAGCACCTCAAGCACATCGACATGTCGCTCGAGCTCGTCGGCAACGCGCTCGACTTCGAGCTCGACGCCGGCTGGCCCTGAGCTTCGCCGCTCCGGCTCCGGTTCCGGTTCCCGCTAGCTCGCGACCAAGACGCCCGGGTTGCAGATCCCCTTCGGATCCACCGTCCGCTTCACCGCTGCGAGCGCTTCACCAAACAGCGGCGGCACTTCTCGCCGGTACCACGGCAGGTGCGTGCGCCCGACGGCGTGATGGTGCGTGATCGTGCCGCCGGCCGCGACCAGCGCGTCGGCCGCGGCCATCTTGATCGCGCGCCACTGCGCGAGCTCACCGCCGGGCCGCGCCGCGCCGACGAACGTGTAGTACGGCGCCGGCCCGTCTGGATACACGTGCGTGAACCGGCACGCGACGATGCCGCCGCCGCACTCGGCCGCGAGCGCGCCCTGCACGGCGGCGACGACGCGCGCGTGTAGCGCCGGAAATGCCGACCACGTGCACGCGGTCTCGAACGTGTCGGAGATGACGCCGATCGAGAGCAGCGCCGACTGTAAATATGGCGCGTCGAAGAATGCCTGGCGCCACGACTCGTTGGTCTTGATGCCGCCGACCTCGCCGCCGTGATCGCGCGCGAGCTCGAGCGCGCGGTCCATGCTCGCCGCGACCGGATGATCGGCGGATTCGAACGCCACGAGCAGCACCGCGCGGCCGTCGAACCGCACGCGGTGCAGGCGCGCTTCGTCGGGATCGAGCAGGCGCGCGTTCGCCGGTTGCAGGCCCGATTGTGCGAGCGAGCGCGCGCATGCGACGCCGTCGTCGAAGCGCGCGAACGCGACGCTGGCCGACGCGCGGTGCACCGGCTTGGGCACGACGCGCAGCCACGCTTCGCCGATCACGCCGAGCGCGCCCTCGGAGCCGAGCACGAGCCGCGCCGGCTCGGGTCCCGCGCCCGACGCGGGATGCGGGTGCGTCGCGATCGTGCCGCGCGGCGTGACCAGCGTGATCGCGTGGCAGTGATCGTCGATGTGCGTCGGGCCGGTCGCGTAGTGCCCGCCGGCGCGCGTCGCGAGCCAGCCGCCGACCGTCGAGAACTCGAACGACTGCGGGAAGTGCCGCAGCGTGAAGCCGTGCTCGCCGAGCGCGCGCTCGAGCTCGGGGCCGAGCGTGCCGGCGCCGACGCGCGCGAGCCGGCTGGTCGCGTCGAGCTCGCGCACGCCGGACAGCGCGCCGAGATCGAGGCTGACGACGGCCTCGCGATCGCCGCGCGCGGCCGCGGCATCGACGCCGCCGACCACGCTCGTGCCACCGCCGAACGGCACGCACGCCCAGCCGCGCGCGTCGCACATCTCGAGCACGCGCGCGATCTCGGCGGCATCGCGGGGCCGGACCACGACATCGGGCGCGCCGTCGAAGTCGCCCGCAAAGCCGGCGACGAGATCCGGAAACGCGCGGCCGCGGGCGTGCGCGGCGCGATCGCGAGCGTCTTGCGATGCAAACGCGGCGAGCGCATCGGGCACCGCCACGCGCGGCGATGCCACGGCGGGCTCCTGAGGCGGCAGCGCGCGCGGCGACGGCTCGGCGCCGGGCAGCATCGCGCGCGACAGCTGTGCGAGCCCTGCGCGGGCGGCGTCGTCGGGAAACTTGTCGGCCCAGCCCCACGCCCACAGGCTTCGCGCACGCGCCATGACGAAAGTGTATCGTCTGGGCCATGTCGACCTCGCCGGTACTCGAGAAATTGCTCGCCGACAGCGGCCTTGCCGAGAAGGCCCACGAAGTCGACCCCAACCTGGTGCGGTTGCAGTGGGGTTCGGCGTTCGTGCTCGTCGGTGTTTCGGGCAGCGCGATCGTCGCGATCGCGCCGTTGTTTCGCGAGCCGCCGCGCGGCAAGGAGCCGGCGTTCTACCGCAAAGTGCTCGAGCACAACGCGTACATGGGCGGCATGGCCGCGTTCGCGATCCAGCGCGACGGCTGGGTGATCTTGCACGCGGGCCGCGCGCTCAAAGGCATGGACGCGCAGGAGTTCGCGACGATGGTCGCCGGCGTCGGCCGGTTCGCCGATCAGTTCGACGACCAGCTCATCGCCGAGTTCTACGCCGATCAGCCCGACGCGACGAACCAGGCGCCGGTCAGCTAGTCGCAGCCGCAGGTCAGCTCGGCGGTCGCCGAGTTGCGCGGCTCGACCGCCACCGTCGAGAAGTCGGTCGCGGAGTCGCCGGTATCGCTGCAGCCGTCGTCGCCGCGCATCGCGCTCGACTGGGAGTTGAGCGTCGGTGCCGATGGCGAGCACGCACTGCTGCCGTAGAACACGACATCCACGATGCTGCCGCCGACCGTCGGGCACGTCGCGGTCACCGTCGCGGACGACGTGCTGAGCACGACCTTGCCGGCGACGTTCGCCACGTTCGTGCTGCCGGTCGCGTCGGGCGTCGGCAGCGCCGCGCCCACGCCGGCATTGAGCAACATGCCGACGAGATAGTAGTCGCCGGCCGGGATCGACGCGCCGGCGGGCAGCGTCGTCGTCGACCACCCCGAGCCCGTGCCCTGGTACTGCACGGTCCAGCCCCCGATCGACACGGCGCTGCTGGTCACGTTGTGGAGCTCGACGAAGTCCTGGTCATAGGTCGCACCGGTGTTGCCGCCGCCGCCGTAGACCTGGCTGATCACGACCGTCTCGGCGCACATCCCGGCGTTGGTCGTGAAGCCGGTCGGTTGGGTCACGTTCCCGGCGAGCGACGAGCCGCCGGCCGTGGCAACGCTCGACAGCACGCGCACGCGATACGTCGTGCTCGGCGACAGCCGCGAGACCGGCCTGAGCGTCGCGACCTTGCCGGTCCCATCGAATGTCGCGGTGCCGAGCGGCACGCAGCTCGCGAAGTTGTTCGCCGATAGCAGGACCGAGCCGGTGCACGTCGAGCTCGACGTCGCGGTGATCGTGATCGGCGACGGCGGCTGGTTGAACGTCAGCACGATCGGCGAGAGCGACGCGACACCGGTCGTCGCATCGCCGGGCGTGATCGCGGTGAGCGCGAGCCCGTTGATCGTGAGCGTGGTCTCGCCGCTGCTCGTGCCGTCCTTCGCGGTGATCGTCGTCGACCCCGGTGCCACGCCGGTCGCGACGTTGCCGACCATCGTCGCGACGGCGGGTGTGCTCGACGTCCACGTCGCGGTCTGCGTGATGTCCTCCGTGGTCGCGTCGGTCAGCGTCGCGGTCGCGGTGAACGCCTGCGTCGCTTCGGGGTCGATCGCCGGGTTCGCCGGCGCGACCGTGACCGACGCGATCGTCGGCGGCGTCACGGTCAGCATCGTCGTGCCGGTCACCGCGCCGAGATGCGCCGTGATCGTGACCGGCCCGCCGGCCGCGAGCCCCGTCGCGATGCCCGCGGCGGTGATCGGCGCGATCGTCGTGTCGCTCGAGGTCCACGTGACGAACGGCGTGAGGTTCGTGGTCGTCGAATCGGCGAGGTTGCCGGTCGCGGCGTATTGCTGCGTGAGGCCCTTCGCGAGGCTCTCGTTGGCGGGCGTGACCGTGATCGAGTCGAGCGCCGCCGAGGTCACGATCACGTTTGTCGAGCCGACGACCGCGCCACGCGTCGCGGTGATCATCGGCGCACCGACCGCGACCGCCGACGCCACGCCGGCGCTCGACACCGTCGCGAGCGCGGGATTCGACGAGCCCCACGTGACCTGCGACGTCAGGTCGAGCGAGACCGCATCGCTGAACATGCCGGTCGCCGTGAGCTGGCGCGTCGTGCCGCGCGCGACGGCGGGCGTCGTGGGCGCGATCGCGATCGCCTGGAGCGTCGCGGTATCGACGGTGATCCGCATCGTGCCGGTGATCGTGCCGTTCACCGCGCTGATCGTCGGCATGCCCGCGGCGACGGCCGTCACCATGCCGCCGTCCGAGATCGTCGCCGCGCTGCCGTTCGACGACGACCACATGACGTCGGCGGTCATGTCCTGCATCGTGCCGTCGGTGAACGTGCCGGTCGCGGCGAGCTGCTCCGCGAATCCCTGCGGGACGATCGCCGACGCCGCGCCGATGCCGATCGAGACCAGCGCGGCGGCGGTCACGCCCACCATCGCGGTGCCCGACACCGAGCCGAGCATGGCCGTGACCGTCGCGGCGCCGACCGCGTCGGCCGAGAGCACGCCCGCCGCCGACACCGTCGCGATCTGCGGGCGATCGGTCGTCCACATCGCCATCGCGGTCACGTCGGCGGTCGTGCCGTCGCCAAACGTCGCGGTCGCCGCGAGCTGCTGGTGCGTGCCGAGCGGCAGCGTGGGGACCGCCGGCGATACGGCGATCGCGGTCAGCGGCGACGCGGTCACGACCAGCGCGGCCGTGCCAGCTGTGCCTTCGAGCTCGGCGGTGATCGTCGCAGTGCCGGCCGAGACCGCCGTCAGCGATCCCGACGCGCCGATGGTCGCGACACCCGTGGCCGAGCTCGACCACGTGGCGCGCGCGGTGACGTCCTCGGTCGAGCCGTCGTCAAAGCTCGCCGTTGCGGTGAGCTGCGCGGTCATGCCGACCACGAGCATCGGCGCGGCCGGCGCGATCGCGATCCCGATCGGCGATGACCCCGCGGCATGCTGCGCCGTCGGTCCGCACGCGACCAACGCGATCCACACGGCGACCAGCCAACGCATCGCCGCGGGCGTAGCGCACCCCGACGGTGCTCGTCTAGTGCGAATCCGCCTGGCTGGGCGGCGGGATCGTCGGCGGCGGAATCGTCGGCGGCGGGGGTGGTTGTGCAGGCTCCTGCGCAGGCGGCGGTGGCGATGAGGGCGCGTCGGCGTCGTCGAGATCGATGTCGATGTCGTGATCGGAGAGGATCTGGCGGGCCCGCGCGCGCTGCGGCCCGTCGAGCACCGCGAACACGTGCTCGAGCGCGGCCTTGACGTCGTCGGTGCGCTCGTCGGCGAGCTTGTCCTGCGACGCGGCATTCGGCCCGGTTCGCCGCGTGCCCGAACCGGCGCCCTGCCCGCCCATGCGATGCCGGCCGTGGCGGCCGCTCATCTGCGGTTGCGGCTGCGCCTGCGCCTGCTGCGGCGCCGCGCTGCCGGCGGCCTTGGTCGCCTTGTCGACCTGCTCGAGCTGACTCCTGAGGTTCGCGTCGAAGCCGTGGAGCTCGCCGAGCTGCTCCGCCGACAGGTGCATCTGCGCGTCGTCGATCAGAAAGCCGATCGGCGTGCCGGTCGATGACACCGGCACCGGCTCCTCGGGCGGCGGATCGTTGTGGCAACCGATCGCACCCGGAGCGACGATCAACGCGACGACGACGAGCCAGCGCACGGCGACAACATCGCATCGATCGCGCCCGGTGGGCGTTTCAGAACATTACAGCGCGGCGCGATCGAACCGCACGAGCTCGGAGAGCTCGTCGAAGCGCTGCTGGATCCGCTGGGTCGTGAGGCCACGCAGGCCGTCGACCGAGAACTGCTCGACGGCAAAGCTCCCCATCACGCTGCCCATGATCATCGCGGTGCGGATCGTCGACGGCGACAGGTCGCCCGCGTACGCGAGGTAGCCCATCAGGCCGCCGGCGAAGCTGTCGCCCGCGCCGGTCGGATCCTTGACGTCGGCGAGCGGCATCGCGGGCGCCGCGAACGCGCCGCCGCCGTGGAACAGCAGTGCGCCGGCGTCGCCGCGCTTGATGATCACCGACGTCGGACCCATCTTGAGGATCTTCGCCGCCGCGCGGCGCAGGTTGTGCTCCTCGGCGAGCTGGCGGGCTTCCTCGTCGTTGAGCATGATCGTGTGGACGCGCGCGATGACCGCGAGCAGGTCCTTGCGCTTGATGTCGATCCACAGGTTCATCGTGTCCATCGCGACGAGCGCGGGCGCGCGGACCTGGTTGAGCACGTCGAGCTGGAGCGGCGGGTCGATGTTGCCGAGCAGCACGAGCTGCGCGTCCTTGTGGGCGTCGCGGATCTTGGGCTGGAACGTGCCGAACACGCCGAGCCGCGTATCGATCGTCTCGCGCGTCGCGAGATCGGGCGCGTACTTGCCGACCCAGTGGAACGTCTCGCCCTTCGCGCGCTCGACGCCCGACACGTCGACGTGTTGCGCGGTGAGCTCGTCGAGGTACTTCTGCTCGAAGTCCTCGCCGACGACGCCGACGATCGCGACCTTGTTCGTGAAGTACGCGGCGGCACGCGCGATGAACGACGCCGAGCCGCCGAGCAAGTTCTTGTGGAGCCCGAACGGGCCGTCGATGTCGTCGTAGGCAACCGATCCGACGACGAGCAGGGAGCGATGAGCGCTGCGCTGGTGCATGGGCGGCCCTGAGGTACCATCGCCTCGCGTGGCGATCAACGACGAGACGATCAGCGAGCTCGTCGCTGCCGGAAAACATGCAGAGGCGGCACGGGCCGCGCTCGAGGCCGGCCAGCCGGCGCGCGCGGCCGATCTCTACGAAAAGCTGTGGGACTTCCGCGGCGCCCTCGAGGCCGCACGCGCCGCCGGCGACCTGCCGCGCGCGCTGCGCTACGCGCTCGAGCTGCGCGACGAGCCTGCGGCGACGCAGCTCCTCGGCCAGCTCGCCGAGACCGACGACGGCGCGCGCGCGGCGCTCGACGTGCTCGTGCGCATGCGCCGCCACGGCGAAGCCGGCGCGCTGGCCGAGCGGCTCGGCGACACCGCGAAGGCGATCGATCTCTACGCGCGCGCGCGCAAGGACCTCGATGCGGCGCGCTTGCTCGAGGCCGCCGGCCGCGACCGCGATGCCGGCCGCCTGCTCGAGCGCGCCGTCGATCTCGCGGCTCCGTCGGAGAAACCCGCGTATCAGCTCGCGCTCGGCCGCATCCTCGCGCGCCGCGGCGCGTATCCCGAGGCGACGCGCCTCTTGCAAGACGCGCGGCGCCATCCCGAGCTCCCCGCCGAGCTGCGCGCCGAAACCCAGCGCCATCTGGTCGCCACGCTCGCCGCGATGGGCCTGCGCGACGGCGCGCGCGACGCGTTGCTCGAGCTGCGCGCCGCCGATCCGAGCGTGCCCGCCGATCTCGACGCCTACCTGCGCGCGTGGCGCGATCAGGCGGCCGAGCGCAAGACGTCGTCGCGCGACCGCGAAGTCATCGCCGGGCGCTACCGGCTCGAGCGCTTGCTCGGCGCCGGCGCGTCGGGCCGCGTGTTCCTGGCCACCGACGAGATCGCCGGGCGCAGCGTCGCGCTCAAGATGTTCTTCGCGTCGAGCGCGCGCGGCGGTGCGGCCTACGAGCGGTTCGTGCGCGAGGCGCGGCTCGCGAGCACGCTGCGCCATCCGTCGCTCGTCGAGGTCTACGACGTCTCGGTCGAGCGCGGCTTCCTCGTGATGGAGTACCTACCCGGTGGCTCGCTCGCGCAGCGGCTCGGGCCGCCGACCGAGCCGACCAAGCTCGCGGCCGCGCAGGTCCGCCGCATGGCGCTCGATCTGATCGGCGGGCTCGAGGCCGCGCATCACCGCGGCGTCGTGCACCGCGACGTCAAACCCGCCAACATCTTCTTCGACGCGCGCGGCACCGCGAAGCTCGGCGACTTCGGCGTCGCGCACCTCGTCGATCTCGGCCAGACGCAAACCGGCGGCCTCATCGGCACGCTCGCGTACATGTCGCCCGAGCAGATCACGGGCGCGCCGATCTCGATCGCCGCCGATACGTACGCGCTCGGCGTGACGTTGTTCGAGGCGCTGACCGGACGGCTGCCGTTCCTGGGGCCCGACTTCGTCGCGCAGCACCTCGGCGAGCCTGCGCCGGCGCCGTCGAGCGTGACCGCCGACGTCGAGCCCGGCTGGGACGAGCTGATCGAGGGCCTGCTCGTGAAGAATCCGCAGGAGCGCACGCCGACGCTCGCCGAGCTGCGCCACCAGCTCGAGGCGCTCGACCTCGGCGGCCGCCCGCAGATCGGCCCGCGCCAGAAGCGCACGACCGGGCCGCACTCGATCGCGGCGCTCGCACAGAGCGACGAGCACGAAGCCGGCCCGCGCTACCAGTTCGAGACGCCGCTCGGCACCACGCCGATCAGCCAGCTCGCGCGCGCGGTCGACACGGTGCTCGATCGCTCGGTCGTGATCGAACGTTTTCTCGACGGCGACGACGCGACGCGCGCGCTCGATCACGTGCGCGATCTCGGCCGCGCGCAAAGCCCGTTCGTGCAGCGCGCGCTCAGCTTCGATCGCGCGACCCGCACGATCATCTTCGAGGCGCCGAGCGGCGCCACGCTGGGCGAGGCACCGCTCCAGCTCCCCGCCGCCGAGAGCGTGCGCCTGCTCAAGCGGCTCGCGCGCGGCGTCGCGTCGCTGCATCGCGTGCCCGTGTGTCACGGCGCGCTCGGCCCTCGCACGATGGTGTTCGACGAGGGCGCGGTACCGACGATGCTGTGCGCCGGCCTCGGAGCGGTCGGCGAGCCCACGCCGGCCGACGACGTCGCCGCGATCGTCGCGATCGTCGCCTCGATCGCCGGCACCGAGCCCACGCCCGACGCGCTCGCCCGCGCACTCTGCGACCAGGTCGGCGCGCGCATGCCCGTGTACTCGCCGCCGCGCGAAGGCGAGTCGCTCTACGTGTTTGCAGACGCGCTCGACGTCGCCGTGCTCGGCGCGCTCGGCGCGCGCTAGTATCACCGCACTGGACGGACGGATCCTCAGCACGGCGTGGAATCCCGAGCTCGACCAGCACAGCGACATCGTGGGCGGGTCGCTGGAAGTGGTCGCGTACGACAGCAGCATGAATCCCGAAGTCACGTCGATCGGGTCGCTCGGGTCGCCCGGCACGGTGCGGATGATGGCGCGACGATCGTTGCGGGCGCCATCGGCGCGAACCACGAGCTCGCGCTCACCGGCTCGGTGACATGAAAGGATTGCCGATGAGATCGATCTCGCTCGCGCTGCTGTTGGTCGCCGCGTGCGCCGAA
>Ga0268266_10003426_pt1 | contig 15859 bp, 18 predicted proteins | sample KBSS13metaG_FD_190356 | JGI IMG/M metagenome (GOLD analysis project Ga0268266, IMG submission 190356) | Switchgrass rhizosphere microbial communities from Kellogg Biological Station, Michigan, USA - KBS S1-3 metaG (SPAdes) (version 2) | ecosystem: Host-associated > Plants > Roots > Rhizosphere...
GCCAAGATCGCAAGCGAGAGCCCCGGTGTCCCAGCCGGGGTGATCCGCAACCTCCTGACAGCCCGAGCGCCCTCGTGTCGCTGTGCGCAATATATCGAGCTGTGCGGCGGAGAGGTGAAAACGCCGGACTGAAGACTCGCAGCAGCGACCATTCCGAACAACGCGACGGCGACCGACAGTGTCGCCTCTTCACATCAAGGATGCAGAATGACTCTCTACAAGTGGTCTCAAACGGCGTCCGCCGACGCCACCGTGGATTCGACGATCAACTGGGCGGAGGGGCAATCGCCGTCAAGCGTCAATGATTCGGCGCGTGCGATGATGGCGGCGATTGCAAAGTATCGGGATGACACCGCCGGTGTGATCGTGACGAGCGGAACCAATACGGCATATGCGGTGAATACATATCAAGTATTCCAGTCGTTCTCCCAATTGAACGGCCAAGTGATTGCATTTACGCCGCATGCGACAAACGGCGGAGGTGTGACGCTGAGCGTGGATGGTTTAGGGGCGAAGCCACTGCGTTCGTCCCCAGGTGTTGAACTGCCGGCTGGGACGGTTATTCAGGGGACTCCGTACGTGGCTCTCTACAACAATTCGGACAGTGCGTATTATCTCCATGGCTTGTATGGGAATCCGTACAACATCCCGATTGGTGCGGGTTTCGATTTTTGGGGATCGACTGCGCCAAACAGCTCCTTTGTGTTTGCCTACGGACAGGCAATCTCGCGCTCGACATACGCCACGCTATTTTCGCTGTTTGGCACGACATACGGAACGGGCGATGGCTCGAACACATTCAATATTCCCGATCTCCGGGGCAGGGTAACCGCGAAGAAGGACGACATGGGAGGAACGATCGCTGGGCGACTTACATCGACCTACTTTGGTACTGCGGCAACGACTCTTGGGAGCGCCGGAGGATTAGAGAACCATACTCTGACAGTGGCCCAAATGCCGAGCCACGTGCACGGTGTTACAGATCCCGGACATACTCATACTCCACCCGGAGTATCTGCGGGACTTTGGGGCGACAATATCAGCGGTAGCGCTGCTGACGGAGGAAATGCTTTCCAGATGATGCACACGACAATACCAATCGCGCCTACTGGAATATCAATACAAAGTACGGGTGGCGGCGCCGGCCACAACAACGTGCAGCCAACGATCATCTGCAATTACATCATCCGCGTTATCTAGACAGGGATCAACGGAAGAGTCTTGAGGGAATTCCATTGCGCTGCATGATCTATGCCCGACATCCTGGCCCGAGCCATATTCGGTTTCCATGCGGCTTCTGGATTAAGTTTTCCGTCTCTAGAAAAAAATGCATTGGTCCCATTCTCTGAAATGGCCGTTAGGCCATAACCCGCGTGAGCGCAAAGCTTCGCTAGTGCCGTTAGCGAAGCGCCGTGATACCACCCCCGCGGGTGAACGTTGTGTCGATTGAAAGACGCATCGTAGGGAATCGTAACCGGCTCAAGCCCAAAGCTGGAATTGTACTCAATACAGATCACATTGGGCTTGCAATCGATGAGTTCTTTCAAGAACCAATAGTCGTTACCATCCACATCAATGGAAAGAATTCCAAGCTCCCGAAAGTGCTCCCTTACGGGTCCCAGTGTTTCCAGTGTGAGGAATTTCTGGACGATATCTACTCGCTCCGAGAATAGGTAGCGCGCGTCAGAAACCTGTCTCTCATTTCCATCGATCAGAAGCCCGCGCCATTCGGGGTGTCTTGCGAACGCTACGCAGTTAAACTCGATCGGATGAAATCCGATTTCTATGAATGTTCTGGGTATCCCACTCGAAAGGCGCTCTAGAATTTTGCCTTCATCTGATTGCCCCGTCGCGTGGGCCAGTTTTGCTCTGTAGTAGAGGCGCCGAAGCGGGGCACTTTCTCGGATAATGCGGCGCATAATGTCCAACCGTGTCTGATTTGCGTCTAACCGTATCAATCTAACCTCCAATCGAGTCAACCCATGGTAGACCTGAACGCCCTCACTCGGGCGAATGCGACGCGCTGGGCAAATGCCAAGCCGACCCGGAAAGCCGAAGCCGCCAATGTTGCCTTGCGCCTTTACAGGGCCCGGCAGCGATACCAGGCCGTCGAACGTCAGACCGGCGTGCCCTGGCCGGCGATTGCTGTCATTCACGAGCGGGAATCTTCCCAGGATTGGAGGGCGTCCCTGGCGCAGGGCGACCCCTGGAACCGCGTGTCGGTCCACGTGCCGGCCGGGCGAGGCCCGTTCGATTCATGGGAGGCCGCCGCAATCGACGCGCTGGTCAAGTGTCCGCCATTTCTCGCGCGTCACAAGGACTGGTCGATTGCCGCGGCGCTGACGGCGCTCGAAACCTACAACGGCATCGGCTACGCCGCCCGCGGCGTACCATCGCCCTATCTCTGGTCCGGCACTAACCAGTATCGCGCGGGGAAGTACGTGCGGGACGGCGTCTACGATCCAGGCAAGGTCGATCCGCAGCTGGGGTGCGCGGCGCTCATGATCGCGCTGATGGATATCGATCCTGAGATCAGCCTTGCGGGCGCGAAGGCCGCAAAGACACCGGCGGGCGGCGATGCAGCTAAGCCTTCACTGAGGAACCCGTCGAAAGGCTCGATTGGCGCGTTCGTGACCAACCTGGTCCGATCAATTCTAGGAAAGAAATGAACATGCGGACAGTGCTCGATATCATCCTCCTCGCTGCCGGCTTCGCCACCTGCTGGTTTTGCAAGGATCCGGTCGTCCGGTTCGTGACCGGCACCGAGGCCCTGATCACATCACTCGAGGCCAAGCTTGCGGCGTTACGGGCGAAGCCGTGATGTTCACAAAGATCAAGGCTGCCTGCCTGCACTCCATGACCATCGCGTGGAGCTATTGCATCGCCCTCGCCGGTGCGCTGGCTTCGATCATTGACGACCTCGCCGATGCGTTGGGCGATCCAGGCGTGAAGGATCAGATCAGCTCGGCTATCGGCGATGTCACGATGACGGGGCGCATCATGCTGGTGATCTCCGTCGTGACGATCATCGCGCGTCTGCGGACCCTTCGGAGGAAAGATCAATGTGGATGACGATCATATCATTTCTCGGTGGCCCTGTCGTCAAGGCGCTGATCGATGCCTACAGCGCGAAGCTGAAGGCTGAGAATGTGGATGCCAAGATCGCGGCGGATCTCGCAGGGAACGAGATCGCTTCGCAGACGGCGGAGACCAGGGCTCTCATGCAATACAGGATCGCCGAGCTCGGGCATTGGTACGAGCCGGACAAACTGATCGGTTACTGCGTGACGATCTATTTTGCCAAATTGCTAGTTTGGGACAAGGTCCTCGGCTTCGGTACGACTGATGCCCTAGCTGGTTTTGCGGCGATCACGGCCAATCTGGTGGTCTCCTTCTATTTTGCCAAGCGAGGCTTCGAGAACGTAGCAAGGATCCTCAAGCGGTGAAGATGCCAGATGACGAAATCAGGGCAGTCGTTGCGGAGACGTTGGCCGAGCAGCACAGGCTGCAACAGGATAGCGTCGATGCGATCGTATTGAAGGCGGTGGCGTCGGTGCTGGCCTCCTTTGGAATCGAAGACGATGACCGAAAGGAGCTGAGGGCGGATTTTCAGCATTTGCGGCGGTGGCGAAAGAGCGTGGAGCAGGCGCAGAGCTACACCTTCAAGGCCGTTATTACCGTGATCGCCACCGGCCTGATGGGCGCCGTTTGGCTGGGCGTCAAGGTCGTGCTGGGCAAGTAGCCTGCGCTGCGCTGACATCTCTGCGTTTTCACTCACGTATTCCTCACCGACGGACCGTCTCATGTACAGAATTCGTATTGCCGATGCGACTGACGATGATATCGCTGACACTTTGGCCGATCTGCACCAGTTGACGTTCTTCGATGCGGCAGCCATGCCGCAGTTCGATTTGGGAGCGTGGTGGCTTGCCTATCACGGCGATGACGCGGTCGCGTTCGCCGGTGTCATGCCGTCCACGTATGCGCGAAATAGCGGCTACTTCTCCCGGGTCGGGGTCTTGCAACGGCATTGGGGGCGGGGACTTCAGTGCAGGTTGATGCGGGTGATCGAGGCGCGGGGACGGCGCATCGGATGGGACAGCATCGTCTCCGACACGACAGACAATTTTGTCTCGGCCAATAATTTCATTCGAGCGGGCTATCGGCTCTTCGAGCCTCAAGTGCCTTGGGCCTGGGCACATTCGCTCTATTGGCGAAAGCAACTTCGCTGAGCAGGGTTTCCCGTGGTGCGGAACGTGATTTTCATGTCGTAAAATGGTCTGCGGCGAGACGTCGCCGGCTTTTGCGACCGGAATTGTTCGAGGGCCCGGCAGCTTGACGGCTGCCGGGCCCTTTTTTGCGTATTGAAGCGATGCCGGTGAAGCACTTGCGAAGTCAGCCGCGCCGGGCTTTAAGTTTGCTCCTGCTGGAAATTCGGCGAGGATAAGCCGATGTGACGGAGCGCTATCGATGCCCACCAAGCCTCAATTGCCGGAACATTCGCCGCGGGCGACGGGCGGACCCACCGCACTCGATGGTCTTCTGGTCGTCGACTTCACGCGCGTCGTAGCGGGGCCGGCCTGCACGCAGACGCTCGCCGATTTCGGCGCACGGGTCATCAAGATCGAGAACCCGGACGGCGGTGACGATACGCGCGCCTATGAGCACGCCGAAATCGGCGGCGAGAGCGCCGCCTATCTCAGCCTGAACCGCAACAAGCGCGGTATCGCGCTCGACCTCGTTGTGCCCGAAGCCCGCGAGATCGCACTGGATTTGATCCGCCGGGCGGATGTGGTCGTCGAAAACTTTTCCAGCGGGGTCATGAAGAAGTTCGGCCTGGACTATCAAGCTGTAGCGCCGCTCAATCCGCGGCTGGTCTATTGCTCGATCTCGGCTTACGGACGCACGGGACCATTCGCCTCGCGACCCGGCTTCGATCCCATCACGCAGGCGGAAAGCGGCTTCATGTCGCTCAACGGGTTTGCAGATGGTCCGGCGGTTCGTACCGGCCCGCCCATTGTCGACATGGCGACGGGGATGTCTGCCTGCAACGCCATTCTGCTGGCGCTCTTGGCGCGGGATCGGCTCGGCCGCGGGCAGCATGTCGAGGTCGCCTTGTTCGACGTCGCCATGGGCATGACGGGCTTCTACGGCATGGCCTATCTGATCAATGGTGAGAACCCGGGCCGGTTCGGGAATTCGCCGAGCGGGTCTCCTACTGTCGGCGTCTACGAGGCCTCCGATGGACCGCTTTACATGGCCTGCGCCAACGACCGGCTCTATCGCCGGCTGGTGATCGAGGTGCTGAACCGGCCTGACCTGATTACCGATCCTCAGTTCGCGTCGCGCAAAGCGCGCTCCGAGAACAAGGAACTGTTGCGGGCAGCCATCGCAGAGGTTTTTGCGAGCGATACCCTCGAGAACTGGATGACGAAGATGAAGCTGGCCAATATCCCGGTCGGCTATCTCCGGACGGTCGAGGAGGGTTTCAACGCACCGGAGGCGCGCGAGCGCCGCCGTTTGAGTCGAATTCCGCATCCTACGGCGGAGTGGGTCCCGAACATCGAGACGCCGATCACCATGAGCCTGACCGGCGCCATTGATCCCGTCGCCGCACCTCTGCTCGGCGCACACACCGAGGAGGTCTTGCGCGATACACTTGGTTACGACGAGCGCCAGATCACGGAGTTCGCCCAAAAGGGTGCGTTCGGATCGGCCAGGCCTTCGCGGGTCTGAGCCGCAAATTGGCTCACGCGAGCGGATCGGACCATCCTCAATCAAGGAATATGATGATGACCATTCGGCTCTACGGATTCTGGCGGTCGATCGCCTCGTTTCGCGTGCGCGTGGCACTGAAGCTCAAGGAGCTACCATTCGAGGAAGTTCCAGTCGATATCCTGTCCGGAGAGCAGTTCAATCCGGACTATGCTGCGGTCAACGCCGAGCGTGTGGTGCCCACCCTGGTGCATGGCGAACACCGGGTGTTTCAGTCGCTGGCCATCATCGAGTATCTCGATGACCTCGTGCCGGAGCCGGGGCTGATGCCGTCGGACCCCGCCGACCGCGCCTATGCACGATCCTTGGCCTTGGTTACAATCGCGGATGCGCATCCGCTGGTGACACCGCGTGTCCGCAATCATCTGGTCAAGATGTTCGGCGCGGACGCCAATGCGATCGAGAATTGGGCGAGGCATTGGACCATCGAAGGGCTGGCGACCTATGAGAAGCTGTTGGAGCGGCGGCCGCCGGCACCGTTCGCTCTTGGCCGACGGGCGGGTCTCGCCGACATCTGTATTGCCGGCCAGATCGTCGGCGCCCACTTTCTGAAGCTGGATTTGACATCGTTTCCCACGGTCGCAGGGCTTGCGGATCGCTGTTTTGCTATGCCGGCGTTCGCGACCTCGCATCCTTTTGAGCAACCGGGGTACAGGGCGACGACGACCCGCTAACACAGCCCCAGCTTGATTTGGCGAGGTTCCCGCCGCATAACTGTGCGAAAGCGAGGGACACGAATGGCGCCTGGTCAAGAGCCGAGCATGGACCGGCCCAACGGGCTGGAGACCGGGGGACCGGCTTATGCTGCAATGATCGCGAAGGCCCGGGCGCTCGCGCCGCGGCTGCGGGAGCGGGCGGCACGGACGGAAGAGCTGCGGCATCTTCCGCCGGAAACCGAAAGGGATCTCCACGACGCCGGCCTGTTCCGGATGCTCCAGCCGAAGCGCATTGGCGGTGCCGAACTCGACTATGTCGCTCTTGTCGACTGCGCCGAGCTTCTCGGCCGGGCCGACGCTTCAGTGGCGTGGAATCTTGCCAATCTGGCGAGCCATCACTGGATGCTCGGCATGTTCGAGCAGAAAGCGCAGGATCTGGTGTGGGGCAACGATCCGGATGTGCTGATAGCATCCTCGTTCATTTTTCCAGCCGGACGCGCCACGAGGGTCGAGGGCGGATACAGGTTGCACGGCAGCTGGCCGTTCTCCTCGGGCGTTGCGTCCTGTGAATGGAACATGCTTGCGAGCGTGGTCTACTCCGACGACGAGGCGGATGGCATTGAGTATCGAATCTTCCTGCTACCGAAGGGCGACTATAAGGTCCTCGATACCTGGAATGTCACGGGACTGCGCGGCACCGGCTCCTGCGACGTCGAGGTCCGGGACGCTCTTGTGCCCAATTACATGACGGTCGCCGTCGGCGAGCTTGCCGGCGGCCTGGCGCCTGGAAGCAAAGTCAATCCCAATCCGTCGTATGCGTTGCCGGTGTTTTCGCTGTTTCCCTATGTCCTGTCGGGTGTTGCGCTCGGAAATGCGCAAGCGTGCCTCGACGATTATGCAGAGGTCGCGCGTCATCGCATCTCGACCTACAACCGTGCCAAGCTGAGCGACTTTCAGAGCACGCAGATCAAGATCGCGGAGGCTTCGGCCAAGATCGACGCGGCGCGTCTGATCATGCGTTCGGCCTGCGTCAATGCAATGGAAGATGCAAAGCGTGGTCGTGTTCCTGATATGCTGACCAAGACCAGATATCGGCGCGATGGAGCATTTTCGGTCAATCTGTGTACCGAGGCGGTCTCGATGCTGTTTTCCGCGAGCGGGGCGCGCGGCCTGTTCACGGCGGGCGTGTTGCAGAGGCAATTCCGCGATGCACACGCGATCAACTCGCATCTTGCGTTCAACTTCGATGCGGCCGGAACCAACTATGGACGTGTGGCTTTGGGCCTGCCGTCCGAGAATCTCACGCTGTGAGGCCGGCCGATGAATGATCTGCCGAAGCAGCCGGCCGTCTCCGATCCCGCCAACGAGTTCGCCAGCGACAGTTCACCGATCGATCCCCGCGACTTTCGCAACGCGCTCGGTGCATACGGAACGGGCGTAACGATCATCACCGCTACGGCCGCTGATGGAAAGCCTTACGGGATCACTTGCAATTCGTTTGCCTCGGTCTCCTTGAATCCTCCTCTGCTTTTGTGGAGCCTCGGGATCTATTCATCGAGCCTGACTGTGTTTCAGAACGCCAGTCATTTCGCCGTTCACATACTCGGCACTTCTCAGCAGGCGCTTGCGAACAAGTTTGCAAAGTCGTCCGAGGACAAGTTTGCTGGAGTCGACTGGACGCCGGGTCTCGGCGACGTTCCCGTGCTCGCCGAGAGCGTCGCCAATTTTCAATGCCGGTCCGTCAATCGCTATTATGGCGGCGACCACGTGATCTTTCTCGGTGCGGTCGAGGCCTATGCCTATAACACCGGGGAGCCACTGCTGTTTGCGCGTGGGACGTACGGCAGGTTCCTGGCCGATGACGAGCGCAAGAAATAGCCGTAACGCGCTCCGGGGCGCGCTAGACGGTTCAATGCGCTGCCGCTGAAAGCTTGTAGATCTCCAGCGCATCTGCGTCCGCGCCTCGCGCGGCTTTGGCAAGCCTGAAAATCTGTCCCGCAAGCGCGGCCATTGGCACCGGCGTTGACGTAGTCTGTGCGACATCCGCGACCGTATCGAGGTCCTTGAGCATCGTGGCTATGTGACCGAGTGGCGGCGAGTGAATACCCTGGACCATCCGCGGCACGAACAGCTGAAGCGGAATGGAATCCGCGAAGCCGCCGGCGAGGGCTTCGGGCAGTCGGTTGGCGTCAATACCGGCATTCACGGCAAGGCGCGCTGCTTCCGCCAGCACGACCATCGCGCATCCGACGATCACCTGGTTGCAGAGTTTTGTGGTCTGGCCGGCGCCGGTAGGGCCCATGTGGGTGAACCTGCGTGCCATGGCGAGGACGTAGGGGCGGACCGTCTCGATGTCGGCAGCATCTCCGCCGGCCATGATCGCAAGCGTGCCTTCCTCGGCCCCCTTGGTACCGCCGGACACCGGCGCATCGATCCAGCCTGCGCCGTTTGCTGCTCTCAGTCGCGTTGCAAGATCTCGCGCTGCGTCAGGATGGATCGACGAGAAGTCGACCACCAGCTTGCCTGCGCCGGGAGCCGCTGCAAGACCGTCAGAACCGAAAATAACCTCTTCCACGGCCACGGCATCCGTCACGCACATGAAGACGATATCCGAGTTCGCCATCACGTCGCCAGGCGTGGCTGCGCGTTTGGCGCCGGCCTCGACGAGCGGAGCGATCTTGCCCTCCGAGCGATTCCAGACGCTGACCTGATAGCCGGCCTTGAGCAGACGCCGGCTCATCGGCGTCCCCATCAGCCCAAGGCCGAGATAGCCGAGCCTCTCGGCGCCTTGCGGGTTTGTCTTGCTCGCATCAGCCATAGGTTGCCTCCTTCTGTCGCAGCGCATACGCCGCCTTACCATACATGGCGTATCCCACGACGAAACCGGGTGACTTGCATGGCTTGCCTGATTGTTTGAACCATGAAACATTTGCGGCGGTCGGGTTGGGTGGCGTCGGTTGGCGCCGGAGCAGCGGAGTGGGCACGATGCGAACCGTTTCGAAGTGGATCCTGGCTTTGGGGGCGGTCGCGGCCGCCAGCGCGGGCGCAGGCCCGTCCTGGGCGCAGCAGACGATCCGCGTCGGCTGGACGATCCCGGCTGAGGAGTCCAAGTACTGGATGATGCGCCGCCCGGCCGAGTTTCCCAATATAGGCAAGACCTACAACGTCGAATGGACCCAGTTTCAGGGCACCGCTCCGATGACGCAGGCATTGGCAGCGGGCGCTCTGGATTGCGCGACGCAGGCGCCGCTCTCGCTCGCCAATGGCGTCGTTGGCGGTAATCTCAAGGCCTACATCGTGGCGCAGCACGTCTTCGAGAAGCCGGGCGGCTTCTCCGTATATTGGGCGGTGATGGATGACTCGCCGATCAAGACGATCGCCGATCTCAAGGGCAAGACTGTCGGCATTTCCGTGATCGGCGGCGGCACGCAAGGGCCGTTCAACCTGCTGCTGAAGCAGAATGGTGTCGATCCGGCCAAGGATATCAAGCTGGTCGAGGTCGGCTTTGCCGTCTCCGAAGATGCGCTCCGCCAGGGCCGTGTCGATGCGGTCAACATGAACCAGCCGTTTGCCGCGCGCGCGGAGGCCAAGGGCGGCACCCGCAAACTGTTCTCGCTGTCGCAGGCGATGCCAAACATCGTGCACATCCTGGAAGCTTGCCGTGCCGATTTCGTCGACAAGAACCCCGAGGTGGTCAAGGCCTATGTCCGCGACATCACGTCAGGCATGAAGAAGGCGCTGGCGAACCGCGAAGAGACATTGAAGGTGGTCAATGAAGTGCTGAAAGCGCCGATTCCGGTGCTGGAGACTTATCTCCTCAAGGATAATGATTTCGGTCGCGATCCCGGCGCGGCGCCGAACTTCCCGGCGATCCAGAAGATGCTGGACATCTATGCGGAGACTGGAATGCTGCCGAAGCTCGACGCCGCGCAGTTCAAGCATCCGACCATCGTCGCACCGCTGGAATAGGTGACGGGTCAAACATCCGAACAAGGAGATCGCAGTGTCCCGGACCGTCCGGCACACTTGCCTGAAGAAGACGCACGTATGAAGAAGCTGCGATCACGGGTCACGACAGACGGCCTCGACCGGGCCCCGCACCGCGCGTTCATGCGCGCTATGGGGCTCGACGACGCTGCCATTGCAAAGCCGATGGTGGGCGTCGTCAGCATGAAGGGCGAGCAGACGCCCTGCAACATGACCCACGACTTCCAGGTCGCCGCGGCCAAGACCGGCATCGAGGAAGCGGGCGGCACGCCGCGCGAGTTCTCGACCGTGTCGGTGTCCGACGGCATCAGCATGAATCATGAGGGGATGAAGTTCTCCCTGTTTTCGCGTGAGCTGATCGCCGACTCGATCGAGGCCGTCGTCCATGGTCTCGCCTACGACGCGCTCATTGGATACGGGGGGTGCGACAAGACGCTCCCCGGTGTGATGATGGGCATGGTTCGTTGCAACGTGCCGTCCATTTTCATCTATGGTGGCAGCTCGTTGCCGGGGCGCGTAGACGGGCGAACGCTGACGGTACTCGACTCCTATGAGGCTGTCGGCAGCTTCATGACCGGTGAGATCGACGGTGCGACGCTCGAGCGGATTGAACGTGCCTGCCTGCCGACCATTGGCGCATGCGCCGGCCAGTTCACCGCGAACACGATGGGGATGGTCTCGGAGGCGATGGGCCTGACCATTCCCAACGTCTCGATGGTGCCCGGTGTCTATGCCGAACGCGCGCAGATATCGCGCCGTGCCGGCCGGCTGATCATGGAGATGCTGGAGCGTGGCGGCCCGCTGCCGCGCGACATCGTGACGCGGAAATCCCTCGAGAATGGTGCGGCGATCGTTGCCGCGACCGGCGGCTCGACTAACGCCGCGCTGCATCTGCCGGCGATTGCGAACGAGGCCGGCATGGCCTTTACGATCGATGATGTCGGTGAGGTTTTCGCCAGGACGCCTCTGATCGGAAACCTGCGGCCAGGCGGCAAATATACGGCAAAGGACGTTTACGAGATTGGCGGTGCTGCCGTCGTGATCCGCGAGTTGATCCAGAGTGGCCACATCGATGGCAGCTGCATCACCATCACTGGCCGCACGCTTGCTGAAGAATATGGCGCGGCCAACGCTCCGGATGGCGAGGTCGTTTACCCGTCTCGTGCGCCAATCATGCCCGATGGTGGCGTGGCCGTTCTGAAGGGCAATCTCTGTCCGGACGGTGCGGTCATCAAGGTCGCAGGTTTGAAGAGCCCGTTCTTCGAGGGCGTTGCGCGCATTTTTGAAGATGAGGAAGCCTGTGTCAAAGCGGTTCGTGACCGCAGCTACAAGGCGGGCGAGGTGCTCGTGATCCGCAATGAGGGGCCGGTCGGCGGCCCCGGCATGCGCGAGATGCTCGGCGTCACCGCGCTGATCTACGGGCAGGGCATGGGCGAAAAAGTCGCCCTGATCACCGATGGCCGGTTCTCCGGCGCGACCCGCGGCATGTGTATCGGTTACGTGTCTCCCGAAGCGTTTGTCGGCGGCCCGCTAGCGCTTGTTCGCGATGGCGACAGGATCCGGATCGATGCCGCAATCCGGCGGATGGATGTGCTGGTTGACGAGCAGGAACTCGCCGCACGGCGTCGGGACTGGAAGCCACGGCCGCCCCGTCACCGTGCAGGTGCGCTCGCAAAATATGCGCGATTGGTTGGCCAGGCGCCCGGCGGGGCCGTCACGCATGAGGGGCCTGCCGAATGGCCCTGGTTCGAATGACGCGCTGCACCCGTGCGAAACGACCGCCTCTCTGGCAGGTTTCTTGCTAAGCTCGTGCTGCTGATGGAGGGCATTCAGCAGGTTCGTTGAGAAATGTCCGCGCACGAGTGAGACGAGAGACGTGATGAAGGTAGTGCCTTCGAGATCGAGCGAATGGGTGAGACCGGTGACGTCACAAAAGCCGGCTTCTGCGATCATCGAGATCGACCGCGTCTCGCAGGTTTTTCAGACCTCGGCGCGGAAGGATCATTTGGCGTTGTCGGACATCTCGCTGACGATCGAAGAGGGGGCCTTCGTCTCGATCCTCGGTCCGTCCGGCTGCGGCAAGTCGACACTGCTCTACATCGTTGGGGGCTTCGTCAGCCCGACCGGCGGCGCGGCGAAGATGAAGGGGCAGGCGATCACGGGGCCAGGTCCGGATCGCGGTCCGGTGTTTCAGGAATTCGCGCTTTTTCCCTGGAAGACCGTGCTCGGCAACGTGATGTATGGCCCTCGCCAGCAAGGTGTGCGCACCGCCGAGGCAGAAGCACAGAGCCGAGCCTTGATCGAAATGGTCGGCCTCAAGGGCTATGAGAATTTTTATCCCAAGGAACTATCGGGCGGCATGAAGCAGCGCGTGGCGTTGGCCCGGACGTTGGCCTACCACCCTGAAGTCCTGCTGATGGACGAGCCGTTCGGAGCGCTCGACGCGCACACCCGGACACGCCTGCAGAACGATCTCCTGAACATCTGGGAGCGTGACCGCAAGACGGTGCTGTTCGTCACCCACTCGGTCGACGAGGCTGTCTTTCTGTCGGACAAGGTCGTGATGATGTCGAAATCTCCCGGCCGCATTCGGGAAATCATCGACATCAACCTGCCGCGACCGCGCCGGCGCAGCGACCTGTTGCTCGATCCGCGCTACCAGAAATACGTCGTCGACATCGAGTGCATGTTCGACGAGGTCGACGAGACCGGATCGCCGTCATGATGTCGCCATCGGCTCTGGCCAGACGTGCTGCTCCGGTGTTCGCCTGCATCGGGCTGCTCGCGGTATGGCAGATCGCGTCGCTCGCGCTGAAGAACGACAGCTTTCCGACCGCGATCGAGGCGATCCGCGCAATCCCGGACATCCTTGGTGACAAGGAGGCCTTGATCAACATTCTCGCCTCACTGCGCCGCATGGCGATGGGATTCGGTGTGGCGGTGGTCGTTTCGATTCCCCTCGGCCTGTTGATGGGCCGTAACCGGGCGGTGGCAGCTTTCTTCAATCCGCTTCTGATGGTGATCTACCCGGTGCCGAAAGCAGCCCTGATGCCGATCATCATGCTGTGGTTGGGGGTCGGCGACATCACGAAGACGCTGGTGATCTTCCTCGGTGTCAGCCTGCCGGTGATCTATCACAGCTTTGAGGGTGCCAAGGCTGTCGAAGAGAAGATGCTGTGGTCGGGCGCGGCGATGGGACTTTCGGCCGCGCAGCGCCTGGTGCGGATCGTGCTGCCGGCGGCACTGCCGGAGATCCTGACCGGCTGCCGCACGGGACTGGTGCTGGCGCTGATTACGATGATTACCAGCGAAATGATCGCGCGCCAGTCCGGCGCCGGGAACATCCTGTTCAATGCGCTCGACATGGGCCAATATGATACCGTGTTTGCGATGATCATCATCGTTGGCGCGATGGGAATCAGCCTCGATGCGATCTTCGAGCGGGTCCGCGCGCGCTTGGTGCGCTGGTCCGAGCCTCAGTTCGACATGCCACTGAGCTTCTCATGACGTCGCGCCTTATCCCGACAAATGTCTTGCTTGGGCTCGCACCCATCGTGTTGGTGATCGCGGTGTGGCAAGGCCTCGTGTCATTTGGCTTTGCGCCTGCAGTCTTGCTGCCGCCGCCGGGATATGTCTTTAGCCGACTGCTCCAGCAGCTTGTGACCTGGACATTTCAGCAGGAGATCGCGGCGACCCTGATCCGGCTGTTTGCCGGCTTTGCGATCGCCGTCGTCCTCGGCGTGAGCATTGGCATCGCAGCTGCCGCGAATCCGGCAATCAATGCCGTGGTTCGGCCGATCGTACGCGTATTGGCGCCGTTGCCCAAAGTCGCGCTCTATCCGGCGCTCCTGCTTCTGCTCGGCTTCGGCCACGGGTCGAAAATCACGCTGGTGGCGGCGGACGCTCTCTTTCCCATCTTGCTGTCCACCTATTACGGCGCGTCCACGGTTGAGCAGAAGCTGGTGTGGTCGGCCATGGCGGCCGGAACGCCGCGCTACGAAATCCTCTTCAAGGTGGTGCTGCCGGCGGCAATGCCGTCGATCCTGACCGGGTGCCGGATCGGCCTTGTCATTTCCTGCATCGTGGTGTTTCTGGCCGAGATGATCACGTCGACGGACGGATTGGGCCATGTTCTCGTGACCGCTGCCCGAACCTTCCAGGCCGTCGATATGTTCGTGCCGCTGATCACGATCTCGCTGCTGGGGTTGATCCTGAACGGCCTGCTCGGGGCCCTACGCTCATACCTGCTGCGGGGCTTTCCCGAAGCGTGATCTGACCTAACAAGAAACCACAAGAGCGGGAGTGAACCATGCTGGCTGATCGCATCGAGGCAAAATGGATCGACGCGTTTTGCGAGATCTTCGAGCGTTGCGCCGTCAAGGCCGGCGATACTGCGGCGATCCTCTCGGAAACCCAGTCACGTGCGTTGAATGTCCATCTGGCAGAGCTTGCGCTGTCGCGGATGGGCGCGCGGCCATTTCACGTGGTGATGCCGACGCCGCGCAATCGCAATATCGTGCCGGTCCGCTCGACCGGGGCGAGCGAGGCAATCCAAAAGCTGGGCCCGGTCATCACCGCACTTCAGCAGGCGGGCTTCGTGGTGGATTGCACCATCGAAGGCCTGATGCATGCGGTGGAGACGCCCGAGATCCTGAAGGCCGGTGCGCGCATTCTGGTGATCTCCAACGAGCATCCCGAGGCGCTGGAGCGCATGGTGCCGGATTCCGCGCTCGAGAAGCGCGTCCGCGCGGCGGCAAAGATGCTGCGTGGAACCAGGCGCATGCGCGTCACTTCCAAGGCCGGTACGGCGCTCGATGTCGACATGGTCGGAGCCTCAACGGTCGGCGTTTGGGGTTGGACCGACAAGCCCGGCACGCTGGCGCACTGGCCGGGCGGCATCGTCGTCAGCTTCCCGAAGAGCGGGACGATCAATGGCACGCTGGTGATGGCGCCCGGCGACATCAATCTCACGTTCAAGCGCTACTTGACCTCGCCGGTGAAGATGACCTTGAAGGACGACTATGTCGTCGAACTCGAGGGCGAAGGCACAGATGCCGCTATAATGCGCGCCTATCTCGCTGCCTGGGGAGATCGGGAGGCCTATGCGGTCTCGCATGTCGGTTTCGGCATGAACCCTGCTGCGCGCTATGAAGCGCTGTCGATGTACGACCAGCGTGACACCAACGGGACGGAAATTCGCGCCGTCTCCGGTAATTTTCTGTTTTCGACCGGTGCGAACGAATTTGCCGGCCGGTACACGGCGGGGCATTTCGACCTGCCGATGATGGGGACGACGATCGAGCTCGATGGTGTCGCGGTCGTGAGGGAGGGTGTGCTTCAGGACGTCTTCGGCTAGCCGCGATCGAGCACGGGCGGGCGGGCGAGGTCGAAGTGACGGAGCAGGTCCACCATGGCCTGGAGCCGCTTCACCCGATAAGCGT
>Ga0268266_10003427_pt1 | contig 15851 bp, 8 predicted proteins | sample KBSS13metaG_FD_190356 | JGI IMG/M metagenome (GOLD analysis project Ga0268266, IMG submission 190356) | Switchgrass rhizosphere microbial communities from Kellogg Biological Station, Michigan, USA - KBS S1-3 metaG (SPAdes) (version 2) | ecosystem: Host-associated > Plants > Roots > Rhizosphere >...
ATGAGGGTGTTGATCCGCGCGGCCAGCGCCGGGTCATACACCTCGAGATCGAGCTCGAAATTCAGCCGAAAACTGCGCACGTCCCAGTTCGAGCTGCCGACCAGGCACCACGTGTTGTCCACGGTCATCAACTTCGAGTGATCGAACGGCGCAGGATGTGTCCACAGCCGGCAGCCGGCCGCGAAACGGCCCACCGGGATATGGGGCAAGATACAGCACGTCGTAGAATGGCACCGGCAGCCAAGGGTTGGTGATGTCCCGCCGAAGCTTTGCGGTGATTGCCAGCGGCTGTGTGTCGACCGGGTTGTCGCCCCCCGTCACCGAATTGTCTTGGGTGCCGTTCGAGCCTGGGCCGCCAGTATGCCTCCGCCGCCCCCTTCACCCGCAGACCTCACACCCATCCCACCGCCGCAGTTTCCGGCGCAGGTGGTCTCCTGTCCGAAGCCGGCGAAATCCCAAAGAGACAGCGAACCGCGGCTGGCTTGACTCCCGCCGGTAAAGGAGCCGTCGAGCGAGTCACTGTCTCCCCCCCAGTCATTTCCGTCCTTGAATTCAGAAATAGTGGAAGGAACCCCGTAGGATCGAAGAACGTCAGGGGACTGTTATGAGCATAGCTGTAGCGATTGCAATCCTGCGGGTTCATTTGATCCGGTGCAGAAGGGTCGGCGGAAAGGAATCGTCCCGTGACCGCATCCTGCACGCTGCCGTTCATATGATAGAGGCCCATCCACAGACCGAGCTGTGTCTGGAACGTATAGCCCTGTCGGCTGATGCCCGCTGCCGTCGTCAAGTCGGCATTACTCGCGCTGCCGGACCACGTCGACGGGTCGCGACGATTTCCGAAGGGCGCGAAGCTCTCGCTCACCGCGACAGCACCGGTGCTGCCGTTGACGACTTTCGCCACACTCGATTGATGGTCGGTGAGAAAATAGCTGAATGCGTTGACTCCAGAGCTCTTCCGGGAGTACACCGCGACCGGCTCCGAGCCGGCATAGATGTAGTGCCGATAGTCAACCGGTGCACCGCTGATCACTACATCCATCAGCCCTCCGATGTAGTCCGTTGTTTCGGTGGTCCCGTTACCCGTATAAATCTGCTGCCAGCGGCTTCGGTCCGGGCCATAGGCGAACGAGACGGACTCGGCAGTCGGCCCGCTGCCCGCGCTGATGAAGATCGGGTAGTTGTAGCTGGCCCATTGAATGGTCTGCCCCTGCCGACTCGACATGTTCCCGTTCGCATCGTAGGCGTACACGAAAGAGCTGCTGCCCGCTTGTGTGACAGCGTGCTTCTTCGTCGCACTGTACGTCCAGGTCGCGCCCCCGGCGACGTCACTGCGGGAGATGATGTTGCCCATCGTGTTGTCGTACGTGAGCGCCGGATGTTTGGCGTCTCGCACAAGTCCGGTAAGATCGACTGCATCGTTGTCATTCTGTCATTCCATTGCAGTCGACAGATTTCCGCCTCTCTCCGTGCTGAGTGGATTGCAAACCACATGATGTCCGACATCGGGATCTTTGCGCGTCTACGCCCCAGCACCTCAGCGATGCGAAGGAATGCTCAAACTCAGCAGCGAGAACGCACAGGCCGGTCCAAGCCCAATCCGTCTACAGTGACGCGCAATCCAATCGATCACAGGCGGACACCCACTTCAGGAATGAGAAAGCACAGGGATGCTGTGTTAATGAGTGCGGCTATCGCGAAGGCGAGTGTGGCAGCGAGTCTCGCGGTAGCGGGTGATCTGCCGCGGGACTCGAGCCACCGGATATAGGACTCATTCAGGTGTCGGTACATTGCTCCCTCTCCCTACCCGCGTGCATTTCGCTCTTGCCGCCGCGATGCCTAGCGCAAACTGACTCGGAGGGGGAGCCAGAATCACCTTCGGCACCGCTAATGTGGTAATCAGCGGAGTTCCCATCCGCGATACTGCTAACGTTTTGCAGTTTCGATGCGTCGGAGCCTGGATACCCACACCTCGGGCAATGTTCTAAGGTCACAAGGGTATCGAGCGACTTCGGATTCAGCTGTCCACTCGCTCCCATCCAAATCCACTTGGCACGGCATCGTGGACAACGAACCTGAGTACAGATGTAGACAAAACCAAGAAGCGCCAACCCAGTACTGACGAACCGTACATTGGATACCCACTCATTGTTCGCAAACGTTTGAATGGGTTTACTCAGAAGGAGTGTAGCGACGGTGCTGGTTGCTCCACCGCCAATCAGAAGAATCAGTCCGATGACCAACTTCCAGATCTGACGCGACGCCGCAAATACTGATTTGCTCTCCACCATAGCCTCATAGTCAAATGGGTCCAGCGGCCCGCGCAGTCCGGTTACAGCCTGGACCGAGGCGAGCCAATGGGTCACCGCATCGAAAGCGCGATTGACGACGATCCCTCCGTTATTGATCGTCTCCTGGGTGAGCTGACCGGCGGCATTCTGGGCATTGGCTTGCCAGAGCGGGACGTTGGGAGAGTGCAGCACATCACTGACGGACGCCGGTATGCCCGCGCTGTAGCCGTACTGGACTTTGAAGGCAACCCCGCAGGTGCTGATCGGATAGGTCAGCGTGTCGAGGAAGCCCGTCGTCGCGTTGTACTGCCAGGTGTACGTATACGAATATCAAACGGCGTTCGCGACCCGGAGGAATGCTCAGCTACTATCATCGTCAAGCCGCCTGATAGAGACGCCCGAGATTCCGGACATTACGCCCATGTGTTGGGAAGTGTTGGCAGCACAAAGATGCCGTGGTGTAACGGGAAGACCGACTCCGAGTGCGGCAACGGCGTAAAAGGCCGCATTGCCATACAAGCGGGCGCCTTAGTGTAACGAGAGGTGAAAAATGACTGTTTCCTGCCGCAGCCACTGAATATGTCGCCGCGGGCCCGCAAAATTGCTCAGGTTTCTTTTCTGGCAGTTGGTTCTGCTTCCCTTGCGGCTGCTAAGCCTCACCTGCAACCGGCCATAGCTTGTGCACCGGCGCCATCAGGAACCGGCGCGACCAACCAGTGCGTCCTGAAACGAACTAAAGTCCTATTGGCAAACTGCTGAGCCTCCGGGAGGCTGGAGCCTTCAGCAAACCCCACGGCAACCTGGTAACCCGGCAACCCCACATTGATCGCTCCAAGTCCCATGCCATCCTTGCGCGTAAGTCGGATATCGATTAAACGGCTTCCATCGGGCCGCTCGCCATCAGCGGAACCCAGCTGCTTCAGCTCCTGCTGGGCGTTACGACTGTTATCTATAAGCTCCAACTTCTCTTCTGAGGCCACCGACTTCAACTCTGAAATGAACTCCTCGACGCCCTGCTGATTTGACAGGCACATCTGGACCATCAGAAATGGGCGCTTTCCAGGCGCACACCCAGTCAAAAGCAATGAAGCAATTACGAGCGCGCCGACCTCGAGAAATCTTTTAGGCATCCGCTGCTCCTTGCTGAGTTGCATAGACCTAGGGGTTGTTTGGTATTCCATTCAGCGCATCACAACCATCTGAGATGATGTCATTTCTGAGTGCAAACAGAAGCGCTCCGACAATGTCATTAAAGGCGCCCCTGGCCCAGAATTCCCCCGGCACACCCGTCCCGCTTGCATCGATAAGTGAGCCCGTACCGAACGGCGTGACTTTGGTCACCACGGTCCCTTGGAATATATGACCGGGGAGCGCAATGTTAGTCAGTGTCATAGTTGGCGTGCTGACGACTTGGGCGATTTGATTCGGTGTAAAGATATGCCAAAGGGAAATTGGGGATGTGAGCCCCTCTTGTGCGGCAGGTGCGCCGGGTGCCGACATGCCAGGTGCCTTCACAGAGCTAAAGGCTTGAGCAGGAGTGCATGTGGTGGGGGTCGCGACTCCATAATGATGCCCTAGTTCCCTTACAGGCGGCTGTGTAGGCGAGGTTGGCTGTGTAGGCGAGGTTGGCTGCGTCGGCGCCTCCCCATCACTTGCGCCCCCGCCTCCTGCGCCGCTGCTGCCCCAACTCCATCCGCCGTTACCTGCAGACACGAGGCCGCTGGACCCAAGGTCAAGCCCCGGGTCCGCCGGATAATAGAAAGGGTTAGTCACACACGATCCGTCGCTGCACACCTGGGTGTAGGTCAAGCAACCCCAAGAAGTGCAGTTCGAGGAAGGGACATCTCCTGGGGTCTGACTCCCCCAGCCGCCTCCGAAACTTGCAGAGACGTCAACTTCCGGCATATCCGGTGTCAGAGGAGGGCAATCATCCTCGTTACAAAATTCGAAGCCCGTCGGATCAGTGTACGTCAAGGGATTGTTCAGAGCGTAACTGTAGCTATTGTAATCCTGAGGGTTTGTCTCATCCTGTACAGAATGATCCGCGGACAGGAATCTTCCCGTGACCGCATCCTGGACGCGCCCGTTCATATGGTTCAGGCCCATCCACAGGCCGAGCTGCGTTTGGAAAGTATAGCCTTGGCGGCTGATTCCCGCTGAAGTCGTCAGGTCTGATGTGCTTGCGGTGCCCGACCAGGTCGAGGGGTCGCGACGATTTCCGAACGGCGTGAAACTCTCGCTCACCGCAACGGCATTGGTGCTGGCGTTGACGACTTTCGCCACGCTCGATTGATGGTCGGTGAGGAAGTAGCTGAACGCGTTCACTCCTGAGCTCTTCCGGGAGTACACGGCGATCGGCTCCGAGCCGGCATAGATATAGTGCCGATAGTCAACCGAGGCGCCGCTGATCACGACATCCATCAGGCCGCCGATGTAATCCGTGGTTTCGGTGGTCCCGTTGCCGGTGTAGATCTGCTGCCAGCGATTGCGGTCCGGGCCGTAAGAGAACGAGACGGACTCCGTCGTCGACCCGCTGCCGGCACTGACGGCGATCGGGTAATTGTAGGTGGACCACTGGATCGTCTGGCCCTGCCGACTCGACATGTTGCCGTTCGCATCGTAGGCATAGACGAAGGAGCTGCTGCCCGCTTGTGTGACGGCATGCTTCTTCGTCGCACTGTACGTCCAGATCGCGCCCCCGGCGATGTCACTGCGGGAGATAACGTTCCCCATCGTGTTGTCGTAGGTGATCGACAGATTCTGAGTGCCATTGAGCTTGGTAGTGAGCAACCGGTAGTCGTTGTCGTAGTAGACGTCCTCCGTCAGGGCGAGGCTGCTGTTGTCCTGGCGCTCGGTGACGTTGCCCATCTCGTCGTACAGGAAGCTCTGGTTCAGCAAGCCCGTGCCGCCACCGACCCCAGCCTGGACCGAGGCGAGCCAGTGGGTCACCGCATCGAAAGCGCGATTGACGACGATCCCTCCGTTATTGATCGTCTCCTGGGTGAGCTGACCGGCGGCATTCTGGGCATTGGCTTGCCAGAGCGGCACGTTGGGAGAGTGCAGCACATCACTGACGGAGGCCAGTATGCCCGCGCTGTAGCCGTACTGGACTTTAAAGGCAACCCCGCAGGTGCTGATCGGATAGGTCAGCGTGTCTAGGAAACCTGTCGTCGCGTTGTACTGCCAGGTGTACGTATACGAAACGCCACCGGGTAAGTTGATCGTACGTTGGGACGGCCGCGCGTTACTGTCATAGGTTCGGGACTCCGAGAGGCCCGGAGATGTCGTGCAGTTGCTCGGGTTTACCCCTTGGCCTGAACACACGCTCTGGAGCCTGCCGACGTTGTGAAGCGATGGAATTGAGCCCCACGTCCACTGGGTGAAGTAGTCCTGCTCCTTGCGCTGGAGCGGTCGCGAGAGGGCATCGTAGCTCGCGGAAAATTGCTGACCCTTGGCATCGGTCCATGCCGTGGGCTCGCCGAGAGCATCTACGGTGAAGCCCCAACTGCCACGGTCCATGTCCGTGAATCCGACCAGGAAGGGCTGGATTCCATAGACGAAGGATCCGCTCCAGAGCGTATTGCCGGCGCTGTCTGTCACCGACGTTTTGGTCCCGGCCGCATCGTAGCCCGGTAGGATCGCGTAGTTATAGGCGTCCATGGACTCGCGGAGCCAGCCGTTCGGGTCTGTGACAAGCACCTTGGTGTGGCCTTGGGGGTCGGTTACTGTCGTCGTGTCTCCGGCGTATTGATAGCCGGTTGTCTGTAGGGTGCTGTTTGACGCGTTGATCGGACGCTGCACCTGTTTCGTCCGATTAAGCACGTCGTATTGCATGGTCGTCCAATAGGCGCACGGCGTTGCGACCGATGACCACACACACGGCATCGCCTCCTGGACCTTGCGTCCGAGGCTGTCGTAGCGCACCTCGGTACGATTCCAGGAGCTCCCGCCCAGCATCATCTGGTTGCTCAACAAAGCTCGGTCGGCGGGGTCAGAATAATCCGTTCCGCTGGAAATCAGATTACCCCCCACGGCGTTCATGTAGTGCTGCTTCTGCAACCCGTGTGAACCGAGCAGACAACCGCCGGAGGTTGCGCAATCGTTGTAAGCCCACTGCGTGTACGTGCCGTCCGGTCGTGTCTCTTGCGTCTTGCGGCCGAACCCGTCGCCATACTGCCAACTCGTGAGCTGACCGTTCGGGTCGGTTACGTTGCTGAGCAGGCCGAGGGTGTAGTCGTATCCGAAACTCGTCGTGGCGCCGGAGGCATCCATGATACTCAAGGGGAACTGGCCCGTGGTATACGTTGAATTCGACCAGGTGATCGACGTACTACGGGCCGTCATTCCAATGCCTGTGACCTGGTCGGAACTCACATTGCCGTACGTGTCGTACCCGATGTCCTCCGTCACTTTATAGAGGCTGCTCGAGGGCTCCGTGACGATCTCGCTGTACCGACAGTGGAGCAGGTCGGGGGTGTATTGCTTGGTGCGCGTCACCGGCGTGCTGCCATTGGAGGCCGTGTAAGCGACCTGGGTCTGGGCGACCAGGTTGAGGCACCAGGGGTTCGTACTGGGATCCGTCGTGCTGGTCGCCGCTTTCGTCCAGGACTGGCCGTAATAAGGCGAGCTGCTGTCGTTGTCGGTTATGGTCGTCGTAATGTTTTTCGCATTGCCGTAGCTGTCGTACGTGTAGCTCGTCGCACTCGTCCTGACGAGCCGTGTGCTCGGACTTCCCAGCTCATAGCTTTGCGCTGTATCGGTGGCGATGTACGGAAAATAGACCTGCTGGTAAGCCGTGCTGCTGACGGACTGATTCGCGACCGTGACGGGATGGTAGAGCAGGTACCCGCTGGGTGAATTGTTGCTCGACAGGACCTCCCCTCCAAACATGCCGTTGTAAGGAAATGCCCTTTGGTATCCGACGGTGTGCCAGACCCCATTGCGTGAGTCATAGGTCTGGACATCGCCCAGGACTGACATGCCCCTTCCTTGCAGGTTGAGCCAGAGGCCGGAGTAGTAGTAGCTCTGGTAGTACGTGCCGCCGGAAGCGCTCGAGGGGTCGCTGAATACTGCCTGGCTGGTGAGATATACCGGGCCGTTGTAGTTCTGGTAGGGGAATTGCGCGTCGTTCCACTCGAAATAGACGCTGTTGACGGCGCGGGTGCTCCATCCGATGGTCAGGGCGCGCCGAGCACTGAGGCCATGACCGCCGTGTGGCTGGATGAGCCGATGAGCTCCGAAGAGGCGAGTGATGTGGCACTCGCGCGAATGGCTCTTACTCCCGAGCAGGTGAGGCAGAATGCAGTCGAGCTTGAGCTTAACCATTACGCAGACCTGCAGATACTGGACGAGGATCAGGACACCACTCAGGATACGAACGCCAAAGGGGTGGATGAGGGAAACGCGGCGGCGATGTTTGGTCGCTATATGGGACAGGTCACCGCGAGAATCGAGCGAGCCTGGATCCGCCCGCGAACGCCTGTAGGGGGTGGAGAGTTCCAGTGCCGGGTCCGGATCGAGCAAGACCGTGTCGGGGCCGTAAAGGAAGTGACACTTCAGAGGTGTAATGGTGATACCCGCTGGCAGCTCTCACTCGTGCGCGCCATTGAGTCCGCATCGCCGCTTCCCGCGCCACCCGATCCGAAGGTTTTTACGCGACTGTTGACTCTGGAGCTGAACTCCGCCGTGTTCGAGTCCGGTACGAGCCACGACGGCTTTGAGCCGGAAGGCTCTGGTGGTGGCCTGCCCAGAACCTGAGTCAGCACATCCTTCCCGAAGCGATCATGGAATGAGCTGGCGGATGCTTCTTTGCGTCACGATCTCATTGGCATTCTCAATGCACTCCCGCGTACCTGTGCTGCCATTGACCGACCAAAGCGGATCAGCGGCGTCTCAATATAACTGTGCAGCGCCCAGCATAACGGCAGGTCGGTCGCCAGGGTCAGTGGCAATGTCAGGTAATCTCCCACACGGCCCGGCGGTACGATCCGGTTCCACACATCGAAGAGGAAAGCGTGTGTCAGGTATATCGCGTACGACCATACGCCAATTCGCGTGAGCCAGGGGCTCGCGAAAAGCTTCGCAGGTGTACCCTGATTGGTCAGCAGCGCCGCGATGGCGAGCGCGCAGGCGAACGAGAATATCCTCTCACCCGGATGGGTACCACTCAGTCGACTAGTCGCCATTACCGCAGCCACCAGCAACACACTGTACGTGAGTTCGCGGCGACCGAGTGTTCGCAGGTACTCGTATCCTCTGCGGTCATGCATGGTAAGCGCCAGCAGACAGCCGATGAGAATGTCACCGTACGAACCCCACATCTGGGAGAGCGGCCCCGTGTGAGCTGAGAGCATCAGTGTCGCTCCCAGGAGCACTAGACCGACAGCGAGCCGCTGTCCCGTATTCTTGAGCCAGACGAATGCAACGATCGGCCACGCCAGGTAAAACTTCTCTTCGATACCCAGGCTCCATGCCTGTCCGAACGGCACCGTGAATGCATTGTTTAAAATGGGGAATTCAGGGCAATACACCACATAGTCCAGCAAATAGCGCCACAAGAGCGGTCCATTGGGCTCCATTTGCAGCACACTGACCCACAACAGATAGGTCAGTAGCGCCAGGTAGAAGAGTGGCATGATCCGGAAGACCCGCCGAATCATAAAGGCGCGCACACTGAACTCTCCGAATGCGTCCTCCTCGCGGAGCGCCAGTGTGGTGATCAAAAATCCTGAAAGCACAAAGAATAACCAGACGCCGCGAAACCCGGCCAGTCGATGGAAGGGGCTCCCCCGAGTGTGATGCAGCAGTACGCCGAGAATGGCCAGGGCGCGCACGCCGTCGAGAGTTGGCATTCGGGACCGCTCGCGGAATTCCGTGTAACTCAGTGGGCTTATGGTTCTTGTTTGCCCGCCCAACTCCAAGGCTCCTGTATCCTCTTGGCGAGGCAGTGTCGCATTTAGGCCTCTTTATCTCAACAGTATTCTTGCCTTGTGTGGGGAAAAAGATGGGGTGGCAAACTGCACTACGTTCTTTCTAGCAGAAGAAAGTGCTGTGCGTCGCCCGATCCGGGCGAGGCCCAATCTAACTGCTATACGCGCCTGTCACACGGGCTTAATACTTCATCCTTTACAACGAGCACACTGCGGAAACGGGAACAGGCATTCTGACTCTGCTTTTGGTTGCCATATTCAGAGTGCTCCCATAATGGGAGATCCGAATACCTGCCGATATGCGATGGGAAAGCATCATTAGTCTTAGGGGTTGGTGTCCAACGCCTGGCCAGAGCGCTTGTAGACAACTCCCTCTTTCATCACGAAGTTGATTTGCTTGAGCAGGCTGATGTTCTCCAGGGGATTGCCCTCGACAGCCACGACGTCCGCAAACTTCCCGGCGCTCAGGCTGCCGAGATCCTTCTCGTGTTTGAGAAGCTCGGCCGCATGGGTCGTGGCCGCCTGGATCGCAAAGAGCGGCGGCATGCCCGCCTGCACCATGAGCTCGAATTCATGCGCGTTGTCGCCGTGGGGAAAGACGCCCGCATCCGTGCCGAAGGCGATCTTGACTCCCGCCTTGTAGGCGCGGCCCGCGGTACCGATGATGAGGGGTCCGATCGCCGCGGCCTTGGCCGCCACCTGCGGCGGGTAGTAGCCGGGAATCGCTGCTTTGTGGGCCACGAAGTCACCTGCGATGATCGTGGGCACGTACCAGGTGCCGCGCTCTTTCATCAACTTCATGTCCTGATCGTCCATGAGGGTACCGTGCTCGATGGAGTCCACTCCTCCAAGGACGGCACGCCGGATGGCTTCCGCGCCGTGCGCGTGGGCGGCCACCGTGAACCCGTAATCATGCGCCGCCGAGACGACGGCCTTGATCTCCTCGAGGGTGAGCTGCGCATTGTCGCCGCTCGTGCTCTGATCGAGCACACCTCCCGAAGGCATGATCTTGATCACGTCGTCATTGAGCTTGTAGTGCTCGCGGACGGCCTTGAAGGCGTCTTCAGGGCTGTTGATCACGCCCTGCATGGGGCCGGGATCGCCGGCCAGGTCCTGGCGGTAGCCATCGGTCGGATCGGCATGGCCGCCGGTGGAGCCCATGGGGACGCCGGCCGTGAAAATGCGCGGCCCGGTGAGCAAACCCGCATTGATGGCGTTGCGCAGCGCCACCGTCTCGTTGTGCTGGTCACCGAGGTTGCGCACCGTCGTAAATCCGGCTAACAGCGTGCGTCGCGCATAGATGGTCGAGCGCACTGCGTAATCCGCGAGGTTCCAATGAAAATCATCCACGTAAGTGGTCGGACCGAACTGGCTGCTCAGGTGGGTATGGCTGTCGATGAGGCCGGGCAAACAGGTCAGTTTCGTCAGGTCGATCTGCGCGGCTCCGGCAGGCGCAGCTGAGCCGGCCGTCACTTCGCGCACCCGCTTACCGTCGATGACGATCGTGGTCTCCCCGAGCAACTTTCCGGCCACCACGTCCAGAAAATGACCGCAGTGGATTGCGGTTACGGCCGCCGGTGCGGCGGTGGGAGCGTCGTCAGCAAGCGCTACAGTCCCGCTCACTCCGTACAGCAACGTACCTACTATAACAATCGCGACGCGTGAGCTTATTGCGGTCAATCGAAGGCTCCCAGGGTTATTGCAGGCCTGGGAGCCTATACGGTCAGTGCGACGGTGACAAACGTGAAGCGCGTTTCATCATTGCTGGGTGGGAATCGCCGCGGCTCCGGCACCACTGTCGCCACCGGAGTAGCCGTTGCTCCACGTATACCCATTGCTCCAGGTATACCCGTTGCTCCAGGTGTAGCCATTGCTCCAGGTATACCCGTTACTCCAGGTGTAACCGTTACTCCAGGTGTAGCCGGTGCCTGAAGTATAGGTGCCGTTCCACTGCAGTCCGTCGCCAAGGAGCGGAATACCGAACAGCAGGCTGCCGAGACTCTTGACCAGGGAAGTGATCAAACCGCCACTCGAGCTCGAGGTGGCCATGATGTAAAAGTTGCCGGACAGGTCCTGGTTGGCGCGGCCGCCGAAGTGCTGCAGGTTGGCCAGATCCAGTGCGACGTTGAGTCCGACGTTGGCACAGCCCGTGGCCGTGCCGTAGACGGCATCATGTGCGCTCACCAGTCCCGCGCCCTGTTGGAATACAGTGTACGCGAGCGTGCCATCCGCATTCACCGCCGGATGCGCGCCCGACATGAGCCGGCACTTTACGTCACCGGGCGATAGTAAGGGATTCACCTGCAGCATCAGGGCGACGACACCACTCACGACCGCGGTGGCCTGCGAAGTACCTGACATGGTGAAGTCATCGTTCACGGGGTCATACCACTGTGGGAATTGCGTCGCCAGCACACCATCGCTCGGCGAATAGGCGAGCACGTGACCGCCCATACCGACGATGTCCGGCTTTACGAAGCCCTCGTAGGTCGGGCCCGTTGAAGAGAACCTGGCGAGCGTGTATTGGCTGACCTGCATGGGTTGATAGTTATCGGTGACCGCGCCGACGGTGATGATGTATGGAGTGTTGCCGGGCACACCGATCGTCATGGGAGTCGGCCCCCGGTTACCCGCCGAGCTGACCACCACGATTCCCCCGGCCCACGCCGCCATGACCGCCTGGTCGAGCGGATCCTGCCAGTACGGCGACTGCGCCGGCGCTCCCAACGACAGGTTGATCACCCGGATGTTGTAACGCAGCTTCTGGTTCATCACCCACTGAATCCCGCGGATGACGTTGAAGTAGCTGCCCGCACCGGTGCTGTCGAGAACCCGGACCGAGACCAGATTGACGCCAGGGGCGACGCCCTGGTATTTCCCCGTCTTCGCAATACCACTGCTGCCGATAATGGATGTAACGTGCGTGCCGTGACCGTACGGGTCGCCAATGTTGGTGCTGTATGTCGTGTACCACGGATACGCGCCGGGATTCTGCTGCGCCAACAGCACGTCATACTGGGCAAGGATACGGGCAGTACTGCCGGTCGACGCTGTCTGCAGCGGTCCGTGCTCAGCCCACAAGCCCGAGTCGAGGACCGCGACGGTGACGCCGGCACCGGTGACTCCGCCAACGTGGAGGTCGCTCGCGGCCACCTCACTCGGGTAATAGGTTTCCGGCAACGCACCTGTGATGGAGCTCGCCTTCACCTGGGTATCCTGAAAGACCCGCAGCCCAAGGGTGTCGGAGGCCTGTAGAGCCATCAGTTCGTTATCGTCGAGGGATGCGCCGACGGCCCGGATGATACTCAGGTCTCCGGTTACCAGGCCGCCCACCCGCAACACCGCCTTACGGGCAATGTCGGCTGTCGCGGCCTGAACGATGTACGCGCTGCGTTCGCCGCTGGCCGCACGGCTCGCGGCCGGCGCAGCCGGGACCACGGGTGCCGCCGCCGGTGCGGGCGCGGGAATTCCGGGGGCAACCGGGGTCGCTGGATGAGTCAACATCCGGTTTCCCAGCGCTGGCGGCAGATTCTTCTCGTGCATCAGCATGACCAGGGGCACGAGCAGTAAGCCCAAAGCGATGCCTGTCATCAGGGCGCGAGTCCGGGTCGTGGTCATGTAAAGATCCCGATTGAGTTGTTTACCCCGCGACCTTTGTACCGAGGCGAACGTCGCAAGACAGTGACACCCGCACTCATATCTCAGCGCACCAATGTGACCGTGCGCACGCTAGGAGGAGTGGCGCCGGATATGTAAGGAAGTGCAATGCAGCGAACGCTGTTGCAACAGAGTTGACTCGCTGTCGGGTTAGAACCGCAGGAGCTCTGCCAGGCGATGAGGATCGACGGGCTTGGTGAGGTGGTGATCGAACCCGGCGGCGTAGGCGCGCTCCTTGTCGATATCCTGGCCCCAGCCGGTAATGGCGATGAGTGTCAGGGAGGCGCCCGAGGTGGATTGCCGCATCCTGCGTGCGACTTCATAACCGGTCAGCCCAGGCATACCGATGTCGAGGAGCGCAACATCCGGTTTTATCTCGCTGAAGGCGGACAGCGCCACGGGGCCGTCGTGCACGCTGGTCACCTCATGGCCCTCCATGCGCAACAACGCAGCGAGCGTCTCGGCGGAATCGCGATTGTCATCGGCGATCAGGATCCGGCGACGCAGGGTACTCGTCGTCGCGACGGGCTTGTTAGGCTTGGCTTTTGGAGCCTGGGTCACCCTGCGCGGCAGGCGCACAGTGAACTCGCTGCCGCAACCCAATCCCTCACTGTTGGCTTCGATGGCGCCGCCATGGAGCTCGATCAACCCTTGCGCCAGGGCAAGGCCGATTCCCAGGCCACCCTCGGAGCGATCCGTCGTCGAATGCACTTGCGAGAACATATTGAAGACCCGCGGAAGTGCCGCGGCACTGATGCCGATGCCGCTGTCCTTGACGCGAATGACCACGTCATCCCCCTCGCAGCGAGCGCTGAGGCGGATCTGGCCTTCCGGATCGGTGTACTTCGCCGCGTTGGTCAGAAGATTCGAGAGAACCTGCGCAACGCGCAGCGGGTCGGCGGTGAACTGGATGGGGTCTTCCGGCACATCGACCGAGAGGACGTGCCGCTTGGCGTCAATCGTGGGCCTTGCAGTTTCGACCGCGCTGTCAATGACCGAGGACAACTCGGTGGGCTGCATGCGTAAGGCCAGGGTGCCTCGAGTGACTCTCGAGATATCCAGCAAGTCATCGAGGAGCAGGGACATATGCTGGACCTGCCGGTCGATGACATCGTGACTCCAACGCTTCTGCGCCTCGGTTGCCCCCGGGGCTTTTGAGATCAGGGCCGCCTGGCGAATGGGCGCCAGGGGATTGCGCAGCTCGTGAGCGAGGGTGGCGAGAAACTCATCCTTGCGTCGGTCCGCGTCACGCCAGTCGCGCTGTTGGTGCAGCTCAGCTTCGATCTCCCGCTGTACGGCGAGCGCGTGGACCAATTCTTGACTCTTGCGCTCCAGGGCCGCCTTCGTCACGGCAAGCTCGCTTTCAGCCTGGCGGAGGGCGCGCACGAGCGTACTGGCGTCCTCCACGGATGCCATGAGCGGCCGCTGCGCTTTGTCGCAATCTGACGCCATTTGCCTTCTCCGCAGCCTCCCTCTCGCTTTACCGCGGCCTCCCTAGCCTGTGACGGGACAATAGGCTTCGAAGGGCGCGGGGCGCAACAGGCCTCGAGCCCAGCGGATAGGTTTTGAAAATAAACCTATAATGGCTCCTTTAACGTCGCACCCGGTTGCTTGCCGCCCATGGCCCAGTCCGCCGTCTATCGCACGACCGGCTCCGCTTGGGCCCCATTCCGGCACCACACCTTCACCATCATCTGGATCGGCACGGTCGTGTCGAACATCGGCGGGTGGATGTCCTCCGCCGCCTCGGGCTGGCTGATGACGACCCTCGATCCGAGCCCCTTCACCGTCGCCATGGTGCAGGTGGCCGCCAGCGCGCCCATGTTCCTGCTGGCGATCCCGGCGGGGGCACTGAGTGACATCGTCGACCGACGCAAGTTTCTGCTGCTCGGCGAGCTGGCGATCATGGCCAGCGCGATCGTGTTCGCGGTGTTGGTCACCCGTCACCTGATCACACCGACGAGCCTGTTGGTCATGACGTTCATCGTCAGTGTGGGCTCGGCCATGACCGCGCCGCCGTGGCAGGCGGTCGTTCCGGTGTTGGTGCCCAAGGCCGATCTCCAGCAGGCTATCGCTCTCAACAGCGCCGGCGTGAATGTCAGCCGAGCGGTTGGCCCCGCGCTCGGCGGCATCCTGGTGAGTGCCTTCGGCATTGCCGCGCCGTTCTGGATCGACGCGTTCAGCAACGCGGGAGTCATCGGTGGACTGCTCTCGTGGGCTCCGCCAGGAAGGGAGCGCTCGAGTTTGCCTCCGGAGCGTTTTGGTAGTGCGATCCGTACCGGCTTGCGTCACGCGCGCTATAACACCCACCTGAGTGCGACGTTGATACGAGCGGCTGCGTTCTTCCTCTTTGCGAGTGCCTACTGGGCCCTGCTGCCGCTCATTGCGCGCCGGCAGATCGACAGCGGGCCGGCACTCTACGGTGTGTTGTTGGGAACCATCGGCGCTGCCGCGGTACTCGGAACGTTTGCGCTGCCATGGCTGAAGGACCGGCTGGGGGCGGACGGGCTGCTCGCCGCTGGCACCATTGGTACTGCGGTGGCGACGCTGTTATTCGCGCTGTCACGCACTCCGCCGACAGCCCTGGTAGCCAGTTTGCTTGCCGGGATATCGTGGATAACGTCCCTGTCGAGCCTCAACGTCTCCGCGCAGGTCGCCCTGCCCGAGTGGGTGCGTGGCCGGGGACTCGCCGTCTTTGTAACCGTGTTCTTCGGCTCGATGAGCCTGGGGAGTCTCGTGTGGGGCGAGGTTGGAAGTCTGGCGGGGCTGTCGCCCGCGCTGCTGCTGGCTGCGGCGGGTGCTTTGCTCGCAATCCCCCTGACCTGGCGCTGGAAACTGCAGACCGGCGCGGGAGTGGATTTCTCGCCATCGATGCACTGGCCCACGCCGATCACCACTCACGCGGTGGAACAGGATCGAGGCCCCGTGCTGGTAGCTATCGAGTACCGGATCGACCCGAAGAACCGCGCCCCCT